>Ga0208849_1001044_pt1 | contig 21411 bp, 23 predicted proteins | sample NGESurdeep072012_10_FD_184470 | JGI IMG/M metagenome (GOLD analysis project Ga0208849, IMG submission 184470) | Arctic peat soil microbial communities from Barrow, Alaska - NGEE Surface sample 53-3 deep-072012 (SPAdes) | ecosystem: Environmental > Terrestrial > Soil > Wetlands > Peat ... | reverse complement strand
ACTGCCCAGGTGGCGGAATTGGTAGACGCACTAGTTTCAGGTACTAGCGGGTAACACCGTGGAGGTTCGAGTCCTCTCCTGGGCACCAGCCTTCGCTCGCGAAGCGAGTGAAGGCTGCCGCGCCGAAGCGTAGCGAAGGCGGGCTGAGCGAACTGCCGCGAGCTACGGCTTGGCGAGCGGATACACTTTGGTGCCTCGACTTAGTAATTCCGTGCACCATAGTGCGCCAAGCCGGACCTTTAGCAGTTGAAGCATGCAGGATTTCCGCAAGGGCTCGACCTGGAAAGCATACTGCCCTACGCGGTTGCGGCGGAATATTCACGCGACAAAGGCCTTCATGCAAAGTTGGTCAAGCAGGTCGAAGAAAGTTTAGAGAAGGTCGCCGAACTCTATGACGTTAAGATATTGAGTACGCGCGAACGCCAACGCTTACCGAGCTCATTGAGACGTGCGGAGATAGTTTTCATCTTCTGGCCGTATTGCTGCAACTTGGCATGTAAACCCCGGAATGGGGAATTACCACCAACAGGGTTCAACCGCCGAAGAAGCAGTCGCGCGTCTCTGGCTTGCGCTGAACAAGAAAGTCTAATCGCCTGCCTCATTCGTTAAATCACTCATTGCGCGCGTCGCCAAGGCTCTGAATCGGTCAGCTTCTTCCTTTGTAAAGACGGCGTCAGGACCGCCGTGTGCGGCCTTATTGCCGAGATTGCGCAAGTCATCCAATAAGGCTGATAACTGAGGGCCGATGATTCCTTTGTTGCGCAAATCCCGCGTGGCAATCAGAAGCGTCGTCGGCTTGGTAATTAGCCCATGGCGAACTGCAATATTTGATACGGCATATTCAAGCTCGCGTCTCGTCTCTTGGATGGCGGCACGTGGAGAGATGCTGGCAAGCTGGTCGAAGCGACTCTGTTCTTCTGGAGTCGGCTCACTTGACTTCTCAGAAGGGGGAAGTGCGGCTGCTTCTCTTTCTGCCTGCTCTAATTTGAACGATATCTCCACATCCTTGTATTTGGCGCGCAATAACGGGAGCAGCTCTATAAGTTTCTCTCGGAACATCCAGAAAACGACTACGAAAGAAGCCGGCCACGCGAGGGAAACAATCGATTGCGCGATAGACGCAACGAATTGAAGCCAACTCATCGACGTTCCCTAAAAAAAATTGACCGTGGCGTATACCGCTAGGTCTTCCTCGCCCGGAAGTCGGCAATTTGCTTGGGCACGTTGTACATCACGGTCATGAGAAAGGTAAGAAACTCGACAACATCTTTCGCATCCTTTTCATTCGTGCCAACCGTGCCTGGTTGCGGATGCGTGCCCTCATTGCCAAGCTCTCTAACTTCGTGTGCCCAATCTTGCATAACCGGAAGGATTAGACCTTTAGTGGCGAGGTCGTCGATCTCCTCTTTTAGATTCTTCCCTTTCGCGCCGTGGGCGCGGGCTACAAGTTGGACAGCCGACCTTGCTATTAAAGCAGCAGCAGTCCAGTTCTTACCCTCGACGCTTCTGCGAGCTTCGACCCAATAGTTGCCAATATCGTCAGGCCAATACTCAGGGTGTCTCGTCGTGCTCTGATGCCAAGGTAAGACTTTGTAATCGTGGACTGTGCCGGAGCCGTGCCCGTACTGTGCAGCCGACCAGAATGCGAACATGTAGTTCCCGCAATTGCCGCATTGCAGCGTGTCGTAATTGAGCATCTTGCGTGCGCTGCCCGGCTTCTTGCGTTCGAGGTGCTGAACGATTCCGAAATTACCCTTCGCACCACAGAAGGCGCACGGGATATTCTGCATCTCTAGTACGTGTCCGGGATAGCCTGACCATTCTCCCAAATCCCACCAATCCATAATGCGGCTCCTGCGACTCAAAGTGCATCATAGCGCACCACCACAACCCATGTGCCTGAGTATAGGACTGAGTAGAGGCGGCTTTTCCTGCATACGGGATTATGTAGTAACGCTAGAGGCTTACAGGCTCAGTTAGGAAAATTTCCTGGGCACCAGCCTTCGCTCGCGAAGCAGGTGAAGGCTGCCGCGCCGAAGCGTAGCGAAAGCGGGCTGAGCGAATTGCCGCGAGCTACGGCTTGGCGAGCCAAGCAAAAAACATCGGCCAAAAATCACCGGCCAAAAATCAATTGAAATATTTCAGCGCCGCGCCGAACCTTCGACCGTCACCCAGCCGCCGATCTTGACGCACGCGTCGGTGCCTGGGACGTTGACGAAGCCCGGCCCGAAGGCGGCACACGCCTTGAGCTGCGCAGCCTCTTTCGACTTTGCCGCCTTCGATGGCGGCGACCACTTGGTCGGCGGCACCGGGCCGCTCAGAGTTTGAGCGGCGGCACCGCATGTCGCCGCAGCGAAGAGCAGCGCCGCAGCAATCGTAACGCGCGCGGCGTGGCCCGATACAGAGCGATTACGGTGAGCCATGCAGCAAGCCATGACGGCGAACCCTCAGCCGCGGTCCCCTGGCAGGGAGCCGCCCGGACGACGGCGCTCAATACCACATTTCGGCGCTTTTGACCTGCCATTTCGGTTGCGATATTCAAGGACCGCATGACCATTCGCATTCATCGCGGCGACCTGCCGGATCTGGCGCACTACGCGTCGGTCCAGTCCATTGCCATCGACACCGAGACGATGGGTCTCAGTCTCACGCGCGACCGTCTCTGCCTGGTGCAGCTTTCACCTGGCGACGGCTCGGCCGACGTGGTGCAGATCCCCGCGCAGGCGGCCGACGCGCCAAATCTGAAACGTCTTCTTGCCGACGCGAACGTGCTCAAGATTTTTCACTTCGCGCGCTTCGATCTCGGCATGCTGCAAAAGAACCTGGGCGTAATGCCGTCGCCGGTCTATTGCACCAAGATCGCCTCGCGGCTGACGCGCACCTATACGGACAAGCATGGGCTGAAGGACCTGGTTCGCGAAGTCCTGGGGCACGATCTATCCAAACAACAGCAATCGTCCGATTGGGGCGCGGCCGCGCTGACCGATGCGCAGGTTTCCTATGCGGCAAGCGACGTGTTCTATCTGCACGCGCTCAGAGAAAAACTCGATGTGATGCTGGCGCGCGAGGGCCGCGATAAGCTCGCCGCGGCCTGCTTTCGCTTCCTGCCGGACCGGGTGCGGCTCGACCTCGCGGGTTTCGCCGAGGAAGACATCTTTGCGCATTCGTAAACGCCGCCGCTTCGCCAATTTGGCCGCAAGGCCAAGCCGTTAGGCTGGCGGCTGCAGCGCCCGAACGGCCCCGCGCGGGCCACATTCGCAGGCGACTATTGGGCCACGGGACCGTAGAATGGCGGCGCGGGCCGAATCGGGGCAACGGTCCAAGAGACAGGCCCAAGAGACAGGCCCAAGAGACAGGCCCAAGGGACAATCGCTTGACGAGCATCTCCTTCGCAGGCGCCGAGCGGGGGGCCGGCTATCCGGCACGTTCACGCGGCGGCGACTACGAGCGTATCTATCGACGCGCACTGCGCCACAGCCGGTTTGTGCGCTGGATGCGCGCTGTGCTGATTCTCGCCGTCAGCCTCGTCCTGCTGGCGGTGGGGGCTGACAATTATTGGCCGACCGGAGGGCTTCGGCTGCCGGGCGAGATCGGCAATCTGGTGATCAAGGGCACCAAGATCACGATGCAGCAGCCCCGGCTCACCGGTTACACCAACGACGCACGTCCCTATGAATTTACCGCGGACACTGCCCAGCAGGACATTACCAAACCGGACTTCGTCGAGTTGCAGCAGATCCACGCCAAAATCGCGATGGCCGACAAGAGCATTGTGCATCTGTGGGCCGATACCGGCCACTACAACATGAAGACCGATATGCTGGACCTGAAAGACAACATTCACCTCGTATCGTCGACCGGCTACGAGGCGCGATTGAGCACGGCGACAGTCGACGTTGGCAAGGGCAATGTGGTTTCCAACACGCCCGTATGGGTGAAGCTGCTCGACGGCGATCTCAACGCTAAACATCTGGAGATCGTCGACAAGGGCGACACACTGCGCTTTACCGACGTGACCTTGGTGCTGCAGTCCGGCAAGCCACAGACGAAAGCGGATCGGCAATGAGGCGAGGACTTTGGCTGGGCATATTAGGATCAGCAGCGCTGTTGGTTGCGACGGCGGCCATGGCGCAAGGACCGCGGCCCCCGTTCGGGGGGGCTGGTGACCAGGGCAAGGGTCAGCCGATCCAGATCGACGCCAAATCGCTCGAAGTCCACGACCGGAACAAACAGGCGACCTTCACGGGCAACGTAAAGGTGGTGCAGGGCGACACCACGATGACCTGTAACAAGCTGATCGTGTTCTACGGTCAGCAGCTTGGCATCGGCGAAAAGCCGGTGGTCACGGCCCGGACCACAACGCCAACCACGACCGACGCCGCGCCCGACGCCCAGAGCATTCGCCGGATCGAAGCGCATGGCGATGTGACCGTGCTGACCAAGGATCAGACCGCGAGCGGCGACCTCGGCGTCTACGATGTGATCGCAAAGACGATTACGCTGACCGGCAATGTCGTCGTGACGCAGGGCAAGAACGTTATTCATGGCGGCCGTGTCGTCGTGGACACCGTGACGGGAAACGCACACGTCGAACCCGCACCCGGCATTCGGGATGGACGCGTGCGCGCGCTGATTATCCCGAGCAAGGACAGCAAAGGGGGGCAGACCAATTACATGACGATTGGGCCCGGCCCGAGCCAGAATCGGTGACGAGAAACCTGTTGGGCCTTCGCCGAGTCGTGTAGGAGTTCCGGAGCCATGCACCTTCAACGTTCCCTGCCTCGACCAGGGGAACTTAGGCGCACGCAAAGCTGACTGTGACCCGGAAGCTGACTGTGACCCGGAAGCTGACTGTGACCCGGAAGCTGAGTGAGACCGGAAGCTGACTGGACCGGCTGTTGAACATTTTCTCACATTTCCGCCGCACGGCGCCGGCGCATCGCAAGCTTGTCCCCGAAGGCGAGGCCATCGGGCTCGCGTCGATGGGTGGCGTCATCAATGGCACCTATGTCGACATTGCGAGCGTGCCGGCGAGAACGAAAAAGTCCCACAGCAAACCGCCGCCGCCGCCGCCGCAGCAAGAGCGTCAAGAGTTCAGGGACCGCAACGCGCCTGACACCCGGCAGGTGCCGCCGCCGCTGGAACGTGGTGAAGCACGGCCGGTCGCTCGGCCCCTCCCGCGCGGCGAAGGTATTGTCGCGGCGCCAACCGCCCAACAAGGGGTGCTGTCCGTCCACGGCGTGGAAAAGAGTTTCGTCGGCCGCAAGGTCGTCAAGACGGTCAGTCTCTACCTGCGCAAGGGCGAGGCCGTGGGTTTGCTGGGTCCGAATGGCGCCGGCAAAACGACCGTGTTCTACATGATCACCGGCCTGATCACCGCGGACCGCGGGCGCATCGAACTCGACGGTCACGACGTCACCAAGCTGCCGATGTACCAGCGGGCCCGCCTTGGCATCGGCTATCTGCCGCAGGAAGCCTCAATCTTCCGCGGCCTCAATGTCGAGCAGAACATTCGTGCAGTGCTCGAAGTCGTCGAGCCCGACGCCAAGCGGCGCGAGCGCGACCTCGATGCCCTGCTGGAGGAGTTCAACATCACCCGGCTGCGCAAGACCCCCTCCATTGCGCTGTCCGGCGGCGAACGCCGGCGTGTCGAAATCGCCCGCTCGCTCGCCACCCGCCCGAATTACATGCTGCTCGACGAACCGTTCGCCGGTATCGATCCCATTGCGGTCGGCGACATCCAGGCGCTGGTGCGGCACCTGACCAACCGCGGCATCGGCGTGTTGATTACCGACCACAACGTGCGCGAGACGCTCGGCCTTACCGATCGCGCCTACATCATTTATTCGGGCGAAGTGCTGATGGAGGGCCGGCCCGACGACATCGTCAATAATCCTGACGTGCGGCGGCTTTACCTCGGCGAGGAATTCCGGCTTTAAGCCTGCTCGAAATCGATTGACGACAGGCCCTCAGACCTGCTGTACAAGGGACAGACAAGCAAGAATCGGACCAATTTTAGCACCCATGGCGCTTTCGCAACGACTGCAGCTTCGGCAGAGCCAAGCGCTGGTGATGACCCCGCAGCTGATGCAGGCCATCAAGCTGCTACAGCTGTCCAATCTTGACCTTGTCTCCTACGTAGAAGCCGAACTCGAGCGCAATCCCCTGTTGGATCGCGGAACCGAGACCGAGGCCCCCGCTGCCGCCGCGGCCGAGGCAGCCGAGGGAGCCCACGCGGCCGATCCACCCGTCATGAATGGCGAGGCCTGGGCCGCAGGCGGCGGCGAGGCCAGCCCTGCCCGCGACGACCATCAGCACCCTTCGTCCGACAGCGCGGGGGATGACTCCGAACCGGCCCGCCCGCGCAGCAATGCCGACCTTCCGGGTACCTACTCGGACTGGGCCAGCGTCGGATCGGGAGGCCGCCAGGACGGCGACTACAATTTGGAAGCGTTTGTTTCCGCCGAAACCACCCTGGCGGACGTGCTGCGCGAGCAGCTCGCGCTCGCCATCCTGGATCCCCGGCGGCGCATGATTGGGCAATACCTCATCGATCTGGTCGACGATGCCGGATATCTCACGGGCGACCTCGATGCTGCGGCCGAAAAACTCGGCACCAGCATCGGCGAGATCGAGGCGGTGCTCGGCATCCTGCAGTCGTTCGATCCGCCCGGCGTATTTGCGCGCAATCTCGCCGAATGCCTCGCGATTCAGCTTGCGGAGCTCGATCGTTTCGATCCCGCCATGCAGGCCCTGGTCGCGCGGCTCGATCTCTTGGCGCGGCGCGAATTTTCCGCCTTAAAGAAGATATGCAGCGTCGGCGACGAAGATCTGGCCGAGATGATTGCGGAAATCCGCAAGCTCAATCCGAAGCCGGGGCTCGCCTTCGGTTCGGCGCTGCTCCAGCCGATCGTGCCGGACGTATTTGTGCGCCCGGCGCCCGACGGCGCCTGGCTCATCGAGCTCAATTCCGACACGCTGCCCAAGGTCCTGGTCAATCAGAGATACTATTCGCAGGTTTCCGCGAGCACGCGTCGCGACAGCGAGAAATCGTATCTCTCGGAATGCCTGCAAAGCGCAACATGGCTCGTGCGGGCACTCGACCAGCGCGCCCGTACCATTCTCAAGGTCTCGAACGAAATCGTCCGCCAGCAAGACGCTTTCTTCGCCCATGGCGTCGAGCAACTGCGGCCGCTCAATCTGAAAACGGTCGCGGAAGCCATCGGCATGCACGAGTCGACGGTGTCGCGCGTCACCGCCAACAAATATATGGCGACCACTCGCGGCATTTTCGAATTGAAATACTTTTTCACGTCGGCGATCGCCGCCGCGCATGGCGGCGAGGCGCACTCTGCCGAAGCGGTCCGCCATCGCATTAGACAACTGATCGACGCCGAGAACGCCACCGATGTATTGTCCGACGATACGATCGTCGAGAAACTTCGCGAAGCCGGGATCGACATCGCGCGGCGAACGGTCGCAAAATATCGCGAAGCGCTGCGCATTCCCTCATCGGTGCAGCGGCGGCGCGAAAAACAGGTCGTCGCGGTCCCGTAGCTCTCCGAACACCTACGGGTCTCTACGGAGTCGCGGCGCGTTGACTCCGTCGTTGCCAGTACCTAGGTCGAGTCAAGCGTCACATTGCTTGCACCGGAGGCTTGGCATGACATTTCGCGTATCGGGAAAGAACCTCGACGTGGGTGACGCGTTGCGCGAGCGCGTGAGCGAGCGCATCGCCGAAGCCATGGGCAAATATTTCGACGGCGGCTATTCCGGACATGTCACGCTCGAGCGGGAGGGATTCGGGTTCCGCACCGAATGCGCCATCCATCTCGACTCGAAAATCACCTTGCACGCCGGAGGCATGGCGGCCGACCCTTACGCCAGCGCCGATCAGGCAGCGCTGCGGATCGAGAAGCGGCTGCGCCGCTATCACCGCCGGCTGAAGGATCATCGTCCTGAACGGCTCGACGGCCGCGAAACGTTCGACGCCGCAAGCTACATCATCGCGGCGCCGGCCGACGATGAAAGCGGCGCGGACGGCGATGTTTTCACGCCGGCCATCATCGCCGAGTCAACGACGGCCTTGAAGCTGTTGTCGGTCAGCGATGCGGTAACGGAACTCGACATGACCGGAGCTCCTGTTGTGGTTTTCCGGCATGCCGCCCATGGCGGAATCAGCGTGGTCTATAGGCGCCGCGACGGCCATTTCGGATGGATCGACCCGCAGCCGGCGGGCGCTGGGAATGCCCATTGACGGGGCCGCGGGCCGTCCCTATGGTCCGCCGCCTTTGGAGCATGATCGCCGAACGCGGCGCGGAATCTGGAAAGATCATGCCGATGCAAGTAGCCAAAAACCAACCGATCTCAGCCAGGTAGGCTTTAAGGCGAAAGCCGCCGGTGCGGCCGTCCTGCTTTCAGGTTCCCTTCATGCCCCTTATCGATCTCGTTGCGTCGAACGCGATTCTCCCGGCGCTCAAGGTCAACAACAAGAAGCAGGTGCTGCACGAACTTGCGGCGCGTGCCGCCGTGCTCACGGGGCAAAATGAGCGCGCCATCTTCGATATCTTGATGCAGCGCGAAAAGCTCGGCTCGACCGCGGTCGGCAACGGCATCGCGATTCCGCATGGCAAAATGCCGAACCTGACGCGGCTGTTCGGATTGTTTGCACGTCTCGACCGGCCGCTGGATTTCGAGGCGCTGGACGGACAGCCGGTCGATCTGGTTTTTCTGTTGCTGGCGCCGGAGGGCGCGGGCGCCGATCACCTCAAGGCGCTGGCACGCGTGGCGCGGCGCTTGCGCGACCCCGCCGTTGCCCACAAGCTGCGCGCCTCGCACGGTGCCGAAGCGCTGTATGCCGTGTTGGCAATGCCTTCGGCTAGCGCCGCATAGCGGCGCCAGCCAGGGATCAGACATCAGCTATCAGGGATCAAAAATAAAAAACGGGGCCCTGCGGCCCCGTCTTTGATTCCTGATTGCTGATCTCTGGTCAGTGGAGGCTGACTGTTTCCAGCTCCTGACTCCAGGCATTGGCAATGGCCGCCTCGCGGCTGTCAGTCAGCATGATCGGCGTGCCGTCAGCCGCGTGCAATGCAAAAAGCTTCAAACCCGGCGCGATCTCCGGCGCTTGCGGGAACAGCGCAGGGACATCCTCGGACCGGATGGTTTTCACATAAGCGATCTCTCCGTCGCCCATGTGGGCGAGCGCTTCGGGAGAAATGGCCTCTAATTCCTGCGACGTACGGTTCATCTGGTTGGTCATGGCCCTCGACTCCTTATGTTCAACGCTGTCGAGTCCTACTGGGTTTCATTAATCGCACTCATTGATTGCAATCGATTTAACAAGCCGTTCGAGTTGCGGACGCGCCAGATCGATCGACAGCAAACCATTCTTTAAGTCCGCACCCAACACCACCATACCGTCCGCCAGCACGAAGATACGCTGGAACTGGCGGGCGGCGATGCCGCGATGGATGTATTGCTTGGCCTTATCGTCATGCTGACGGCCGCGGATGACGAGTTGGCTCTCCTCTATTGAGACATCGAGCTGGTCGCGGGTGAATCCCGCCACCGCCAAGGTAATTCGCAACCGCTCGGGACTGTTCCCGTCGCGAGCAATTCGCTCGATATTGTAAGGAGGATAGCCGTCGGCCGCCTTCCCGACCCGATCGAGCACGCGCTCGATCTCATCGAAGCCAAGCAGGAAGGGGCTCGAGAGCGACGAAACCCTGGACATGGTTTCAAAGTCCTTATGAAGCGACTTTGTCGGGGCCCTTGTGGCGCCCCATGGCCGCACGGAATTCCCCGTCCGGCCTGCGTTAATATGGCGCTGCACAACCATGGCTTCAAGAAGCGCCGGCTGGGCGTCCTGGGCGGTGCGGATTGGAGATAGCTGCCAAAAGCCTGGCTTGGCAGCGGCCGCATCAGGCGGCCGAAGGCGAAAGGGCGCGTCGCATCGAGGCCCGCAGCCGTTCGGTGGCCGCCGCATCGGCAATGAAGGTCTCCGGGTCGAGCACGACGCCATAGCGGTCCTTGGCCGCCGCCACCGAGATATAACCCTGCCGGGCATCTTCCTCGACCGCGGCGATCGGCCGGTCGAGCGGCGAGCCGTGGCCGCCGCCGCCGCCAGAGCGCATGCGGAAGGCGTCGCCAGGCTGCAGATACGCCACCAGGACTTTGGCGTTCGGGAAATCGGTTTTCCACTTGCTGCCGGTGCGCACCGCGACTTCATTGCCGGTCGCCTCGCCGCCGCCCTCCAACCCCCACGGCTTGCAATGGGCACGCTCGACGTGGCTGTTGAAGGTCATAGGCATGCGTGCGCGCACGACGCGCTCGACACCGAGGCCGCCGCGATAGCGGCCGGCGCCGCCGGAATCGGCGATCAACGCGTAGCGCTCGACCACCAGCGGAAACTTCACCTCCGATTGCTCGCTCGGCGAATTGTGAGTGTCGCCGTCGTTGATACATACGGTCGCCGACACACCGTCTTCGCTGCGCTTGGCGCCCCAGCCGCCGCCCAGCGGGCCGAAATTCGCCAGGAAAAATTCCGAGGTCTTGGTGTTGATGCCGTGCGTTGCGGCAATCACCAGATCGGCGTGGTGTCCGGCGATCACCCGGTCCGGAATGACCGGCGCGAGCGCCTTGAACACCGTGTCGACGATGGTCATCGGATAGGTCATCCACCAGCGCATCGGCGCCGGCCGCACGGCGCTCACCACGCGGCCCGGCGGAACGATAGCCTTGAGACTGCGGAACGAGCCATCGTTGATCGGATAATCCGTCGGTGATGTGAGACATTTGTACGCCACCTGCGAACACGCATATCCCGTGGTGATCCCGGAATTGAACGAGCCGCGAACCTGGCGTGCGACATCGGTGAGATCGACCGTCATCTCCTCGCCCTTGACGGTGACGCGCACCTTGATCGGCACCTTCTTGCCGATTTCGATGCCGTCGTCGTCCATGTACGACTCGGCTTCGTAGACGCCGTCCGGGATCGACTTGGTGCGCGCTCGCGCCATGGTCTCCGAGTGATCCATGATGGCGCTGATGGCGCCCTGCACTTGATCGCGTCCGTAGCGGTCGACCAGTTCGAGGAAACGCCGCTCGCCGGTCTTCACCGCGGTGATCTGCGCGCGCAAATCGCCCATCGCCCGGCTCGGCAGCCGCATGTTCTGCTTGATGATCTCGATCAGCGTTTCGTTCGGCGTGCCGCGATCGTGCAGTTTCAGGATCGGGATTTGCAGGCCTTCGGAATAGATATCGGTCGTAATGCCGCCCAGCGTGCCGCCGATATCGAGCCAATGCGCCATGCAGCATGAGAACCCGACCAGCGCCCCTTTATGAAAGATCGGCAACGTCAAGGTCACGTGGTTGAGGTGGCTGCCGGTCAAATAGGAATCGTTGGTGACGTAGATGTCGCCGGGCCTCATGGCCTTGCGTCCGAAATACCGGATTTTCGCCTTCACGGTCTCCGCCATGCCGCGGATGAACATCGGCAGGCCGATTCCGATCGACACGGTCTCGCCTTCGGGCGTGAACAGGCCGGTGGTGAAATCGAGCGCCTCATAGATGATGATGTTGTAGGCGGTGCGCATGAGGTTGGTTTTCATTTCCTCAGTCACCGCGATCACGCCGTTGCGTACGATCTCGGTGACGACCGCGTCGGTCTTGCGGCGCGCGCGCGATTTCGCCTTGCCTCTCGGTGCCATTATTTTCGCTTCCGGTTGGACGGCTGCCGGCTTTGCCCTGCCGGGGCGGCCGATTGAGTTGTAAAGCATCGTTGTCGCGCCGGCATAGTCACTCGGCGAAGCCAAATTCGGTGAAATCGTCCAAGTTCAGCTTGACTTGCCGGCCGAACAGAGCGTCCCTGAAACATCGCGAATCGGCGAGGGGGACGGCTGATGCTCGACGCGAGCAAATACGCGCAACATTTTCCGGACGAGCGCCATCTGGCCGAAACGCCGGACGCGAAACCGGCCGATTGCCGGCTGATCGCTCCGCCAGCCTCGCTGTTGGCGGCTCTCGTCCGCCTCGAACGCGAGTTCGCCGAAATTCTGCGAATGCAACAGGCCGAGCCGACCAGCCGTCCGGAATAACCGCTCGGCCGCCCGTCGATCAAACCGATTGGGCCGGGACGAAACATCAGCCGGCAAGCCGTATCGTCAGGTTGCCGAACGCGTCGACCTCCAGCACATCTCCGGGCAGAAGCAGCGTCGTCGAGGCGTATTCCTCGATCAGCGCCGGACCAGTGATGCGGTTGCCGGCGAGCAGCGACGGCCGCCAAAACACCGGCGTTGGCCGGAAGCGCCCGCCGAAAAAAACCTTGCGCTTGCCGCCGGCCGCGGCCGCCGGCGGCGCCTTGCGGCCGCGGGTAATCTTGCGTTGCGGCGGTTTGCGCATCAGGCCGGTCACGGTCGAACGCAGGCTGACGATCTCGGCGCGCTCCGCCGGCGCCGATGTGCCATAGCGCTGCGCATGCATGGCGTCGAAATGCTGCTTGATTGCCTTGCGGTCGCCGCGCTTGAACACGCTCATCGGCAGATCGACGGTCACGGCGTGTTCCTGGCCGACGTAACGCATGTCGGCCGCGCGCTTTAAAACGACGCGCTGTGGCGCAACAGACGCGCCTGCAATCGCGGCGCGCCCCTGCTGCTCCAGCGCCCCATAGACGCTTTCGATTTCTTCGAACGAAGCGTCTTCCAGCGGTGTGAACCAGGTTCGCACGAAATCGTAGCGCAGGTCCGCAAACAGCATGCCGTAGGCGGAGAACACGCCGGGCGCAAACGGCACGATGACGTTGCGCATGCCGATCTCGCGCGCCACCTCGACCGCGTGCAACGGCCCGGCGCCCCCGTAGGCGACCAGCACGAAATCGCCGGCGTCGAAGCCACGTTCGGTGGTGACGCCCTTGACCGCATACGACATCGCGGTCGCCGCAATGCGCAAAATGCCATCGGCGGCCTCGACGGCGTTCAAGCCCAGCGGATCGCCGATCCGCTCCTGGAGCGCACGCTCGGCGGCAGCAACATCGAGCTTCATTTCACCGCCGAGAAACCGCTCGGCATTCAGGCGCCCGAGGACGAGGTTGGCGTCCGTGACCGTCGGCTCGCGGCCGCCGAGCCCGTAGCAGGCCGGCCCGGGCGAAGCCCCGGCGCTCTGCGGACCAACCCGCAGCGCCTCCTCGTCGACCCGCGCGATCGAACCGCCGCCGGTGCCGACTTCGAAAATGTCCATCATGGCAATCTGCACCGGCAGCGCCTGTTCGTAGCCGCCGATCAGCGCCGTCCCGGTGGTCAGTGCTTCACCGTGATAGATGACGCCGGCCTTGGCGGTGGTGCCGCCCATGTCAAAGGCGATGGCATTGTCGATGCCGAGCATATGGCAGAGCGCTTGCGTGCCGATGACGCCGGCCGCCGGGCCGGATTCGAGCATGCGGACGCATTCTTTCTGCGCCTGCACGGCTTCGTAGAGGCCGCCGGTCGATTGCACGACGAGGAACGAGCCGGAGAAACCCGCCGCGCGCATATGCGCGTCGATCTCGCCGACATACCGGCGCACTTTCGGCCCCACATAGGCGTTGGCCGCCACGGTCGAGCAGCGCTCGAACTCGCGATATTCCTGCGACAGCTCGTTCGACGCAGAGACAAACATCGCCGGGTGATTCTTTTCGAGTATCGCCTTGGCGCGCTGTTCATGATCGGCGTTGGCATAGCAGTTGAGAAACAGAATGGCGCAGGCCTCGATGCCGAGTTTCTCCAGCTTGGCGCCAAGCGCCGCGATCTCCTTATCGTCGAGCGGGGTGTCGATCTCTCCGTCCGCGAGCATCCGCTCGTGGACTTCGAAACGCAGCGCCCGTTCGATCAACGGCACATGCTTGCGGAAGAACAAGTTATAGGCGTCCGGCCGGTTGATGCGTCCGATCTCGTAGATGTCGCGGAAGCCTTCTGTGATGAGCAGCGCCGTGCGCGCGCCGGTGCGCTCCAGCATCGTGTTAATGGCAATCGTGGAGCCGTGCAGAAACAGCGCCGCCGAACGATAGTCGCTGCCAGCCTTGGCGACGCCCGCGGAGATGCCCTCGACCAAGTGCGCCGGCGTCGACAGCGCCTTGCCGAACGTAAGCTGCCCGGTTTTTTCGTCAAAGACGGCAATATCCGTAAAAGTACCGCCGATATCCGCGGCAAGCCGCAGCCGTCCCCGCGTCGGTTGTCGCTGCACCATGCTGCCTTGGCCCCTTCCCCTTACGCTTCGAGCACTACGTAATCATCTTCGACGCGGACAGGGAAGGTCTCCGCCACGTATGGCCCTTCGATCAGCGTTGCGCCCGGCGCAATTGAAACGGCAAATTGCCGCGCGCGGACGCGATCGGGCTCGCACCAGGACTTGCCGGTGCGCAAGTCAAACTCCCAGCCGTGCCAGGGACAGCGGACGATTTCGCCGCGGCGCGAGTAGCGGTAGCAGCCCGGTTCGCTCGCTTCGAGCAGGCCCACCAGGGTGCCGTTGACCAGGCTGCCGCCTTGATGCGGACAGCGGTTGGCAAGCGCAAAAAACTCGCCATTGATGTTGAAGACCACGATCGGCCGGCCTCTGATGTCGACCAGCTTGCGGGAGCCTGCGGGAAACTCCTTGAGCGGCGCGATCACATGCCTTGCCATGCACGCCGCCTAGGCTGCCGCCGTGGCGAGGCGGGCGTACGTGGCGAGTGCGTTATCGCGCTTGATCTTCGTGTGCAGCCGCTGCGGAATGCCGCGCGGCATGATCTCGTCGCCGTCGAATTGCCAATGCGGAAAGTCCGACGAGAATAACAGCATGTCGTCGGATTGCAGCTGATCGACCAGTCGGGCGACCGCTTCCGGTTCATTCGGTCCGTCGAACGGCTGGATCGTCAGCCGCACATGGTCGCGCACGATCTCATAGGGCGGACGCCCGACCCACGGCACTTCGGCGCGTACGCCCCGCCAAAATTTGGTCAGCCGCCACAGAAAGGCCGGCAGCCAGGTGACGCCGGATTCAATCAGCACCACCTTGAGCGCGGGATATTTGGCGAAAACACCCTCGCAGACCAAGCTCGCGACCTGCGCCTGAAAGCCTTGCGCCTGCGCGCAATAATCCTCGGCGTACCACGACGGCCAGCCGAGCGAGGTGACCGGATGCCGATAGCTCGATCCGGCGTGAATACCGATCGGCAGACCGTGGCGTTGCGCGGCCTCGAATACCGGCCAGTATTCCCGCCGGCCGAGCGGCGCCTCGCCCATGGCGAGAACCAGCACCTGCACGAAGCGACTATCCGGAGCGCAGCGCTCGATCTCGGCGACCGCGTAATCGGTGTTCTGCATCGGCACGACGATCGAAGCGCGCAGCCGCGGATCGCGATCGAGCCACTCTTTGGCGACCCAATCATTGATCGCTTTGGCGAACGCCGCCGCCATGTCCTCGCTGAAAAGAAGCTGCACGCCGTAAAGGCAATTACAGATCGCGATATCGATATTCCAGCGATCGAGTGCTTGCGCGCGCAACGTATCGACGTTGTCGGCTGGCTGGCCGGACTTGCCGCGCCAATCGGCCCGCGCCGTCAGCGGGGCATTCGGCGGGTAGTTGATCGACTCCAGGGAATTCAGGCCGCGGTCGATGACGCTGTCGCGCCATTGGTCGTCGAGATAAGGCAAGAGCGCCTGCATGCCGGGTACGTTGGCGTGCACATCGCAATCGATCGTCGACCAGGATGCGGCCATGACGTTTCGTTACCGCACGCGCAGCGGCCCCGGCAGGGCGCGCTCGGCCTTAGCGGCCCATTGGGCCTCGTGCCGGCCGACGACGACGGCGAGAATCCAAATGACAATGACGGCGCCGATACCGAACACGACCCAACCGCTCGGACCCGAGAAGAGCCACCACGAGTGCGCCAGTCGCGCGAATTGGACACCGAAGGTGTACCCGCCGATGCCGAACGCGATCGCCCACACGGTTACGCCGATAGCACTCGACAGCACGAAGCGCCGCCACGGCATCCGATTGGCGCCGGCGAGCACGCCGGCGATGGCGCGCATCACGGGTATGAACTGCGCGATGATGATGATCGCGGCACCATGTTTGAGAAACAAATATTGACCGAGCTTGACCCTCGTTTCGGTGATGCGAACATAAGGACCGTACCGCAGCAGCAGCCAGTGCCCGAAGCGCCAGCCGATCGCGTAGCCGACGATGCGGCCGATGAGCGACGCCACCGCTGCTGTCGCGATGACTGCGACGATGTTGAGTTCGTGCGTTCTGCCCGCGATAACCGACCCGACAATCAGGGCCGTCTCGCCGGGCAGCGGAATGCACATACTCTCCAGCCCGATGAAGCCGGCGACGACGAGCAAACCATACGCGTGAATGAGATGAGCAACAGAATGCATAGACTGGGTACCCGGCGAGCAATGTCTTATACTGAATTTATGGGAGATGAGAACTCCTCAGGGTGGTAAAAACGGCCATTTGGCAGCGCAACATAGCGCCGTCGCATGGTCCCGGCGGCCAGACCAGCACCCCCGTTCGGGGGATTCCTCACGCGAACGCGGCAAAGGCCGCCCGGTTTCAACGGCATGTACAAGGATCTGCGCGAATTCATCGATCTCGTCGACCGGCTTGGGGCATTGCGCCGCATCGACGGCGCCGACCCGCGTTTCGAGATTGGGGGCATTACCGAGGTGGCGGCCGGCCGGCCCGATTGCCCTGCGCTTCTGTTCGATAGCATCAAGGGATACCGGCCCGGTATGCGGGTATTTACCAACGCCACTACCAATGTCCAACGGGCGGCGCTGGCGCTGGGTCTGGATCCCGGGCTGCGGCCACTCGACGCACTCAAAGCGTGGATGGAAAAAAGAAAGAATTTAACATCGTTGCCTCCGGTTATAGTCGGCAACGCCGAATTTTTGCAGAACACGCTCTCCGGCTCCGATGTCGATATCGCGCGCTTTCCGGCGCCGACTTGGCACATACGGGACGGGGGACCTTACATCGGCTCAGGCTCGGTTGTGATCATGCGTGACCCGGACACCGGCTGGATCAATGCGTCGATCTACCGGGTCCAGGTCCACGGGACGGACAAAGTCACCGTGCAGTTTGACCACGGCGGGCGGCACGGCGCGATCATCGCAAGAAAATATTGGGATCGCGGCGAGAGCTGCCCGATCGCTGTGGTGCACGGCGAGGATCCGGCCTTGTTTATCGCCGGTTTCGAATACCTGCCCGACGGCAGTTCGGAATATGGCTTTGCCGGCGCGATCAAGGGCGCCCCGATCGAGGTCTGCGCCGGGCCGAACACCGGGTTGCCGCTGCCTGCTCATGCGGAGATGGTATTTGAAGGCCGGCTGCTGCCGATGAAGGACGCCACCCTGCCCGAAGGCCCGTTCGGCGAATTCACCGGCTATTACGCCGCCGAGGCGCGCCCCGGCCCAGTGATGCAGGTGACGGCGATCCACTTTCGCGACGACCCCATTCTTTTGGGTTCGCCGCCGATGAAGCCGCCGCGCTTTCATTTCGGCCTGCCGTTCCGCGCGGCGACGATCTGGAGCAATCTCGAAGCCGCCGGCGTCACCGACGTCACCGGCGCCTGGCAGCACGTCTCGCAGTTGATGACCGTGGTGGCGCTGCGCCAGCGTTACGACGGACATGCCAAGCGCGCCGGGCTCGTTGCCGCAGCGCACAGTTACATGGCGCGGCTGGTCGTCGTCGTCGACGAAGACGTTGATCCATCCAACCTTGCCGACGTGATGTGGGCGGTGGCGACGCGCTGCGAGCCTGCCGACAACATCGACATCATTCGCCATGCGTGGAGCTCCGCGCTCGACCCGCGCATCCCGCCCGCCGACAAGGCGCGCGGCGTCACCTCCAACTCGAAGGCCATCATCGACGCCTGCAAGCCGTTCGCCTGGCGCGATGAGTTTCCGCCGGCCTCGGCGCTATCCGTCGAGGAAGCGCGAGAGATCGAAGACAAGTGGGGGGTGTTTCTGCACGCCCCGGCATGATCCTATTACGTTTGACGTAACGCGTAAAATAGGATAACGTCTTTCGAGATGATCCTGGACTACAGGGACGCGCGCACCAGAGCATTTGCCGACGGGCACTTGGTTCGCGAATTCCAGGGCTTTGCAAGACAAGCTTATCGGCGGCTGGAAATTCTCGACGCCGCCACCGGCCTTAACGAGCTGCGGGCACTAAGAAGCAATCGGCTCGAAGCCCTGACAGGTAATCGAGCCGGCCAGTTCAGTATCCGCATCAATATGCAGTGGCGAATCTGCTTCGTGTGGCCAAGCGGCGCGTCAGGGCCTTCGAATGTGGAAATCGTCGATTATCATTGAGGCCATGATGAACAGACCCACCATTCACCCGGGCGAAATCCTCGCCGATGAGCTTGCAGAAATCGCTGTAACGCCTAGCGAGCTTGCACGGCAACTGCGCGTGCCCGCCAACCGCATCACGCAAATTTTGCACGGCAAGCGGGCGATCACCGGCGACACAGCGTTGCGGCTAGGCCATTGGTTCGGCACCAGCGCACAATTCTGGCTCAACCTGCAGAGCGCCTACGACATTCGCGTCGCGGAAAAAACGACAGGCGCGCAGATCAGGCGACTGCCGCGACGCGCGTCGTAGGCCTTCCGGCCAGGAGCTTGCCTGCGAGCGCCTCACTGCACCGCATTCGCTGAACTGAGGCTGTCGATCAACGACGAGCGGTACAAAAACTTTTTGTGCAGCGCGATGTCCTCGGACGTGCGCCGCAGATCGTCCAGGTGCTTGCGGCGGATCGCCGGGTCCTTCTCTTCCAACTTGCGCTTGTTCTCGATCGTCTGCGCCTGCACGTAATCGACCTGCGCCTTGCGGCGCTGGCGCGTGTAGCGGTCGAGCAGGCTCGCGTCGGCGCGGCCGAACCAGACATCGGCGAGCTTGTCGGCCAGGTTGACCGCGTCGTGAATGCCGCCGTTCATGCCCATGCCGCCGATCGGATTGTTGACATGGGCGCAGTCGCCGGCGAGCAGAACGCGGCCTTTGTTGAAGGTTTCGGCAACGCGCTGATGCACCGCGTAGAGCGCGTAATAGGGAATTTCGTAATCGCCGCTCTTTTGATGGATGCGCTGCAGGCGCCGCTGGATGCTCGCCATGCTCAGCGCCTGTTCGTCGGTCTCCGATTCAGGAATCGGCAACACCCCGCGCCAGATTCCGGGCGGGCCGTAGCCTTTGACCTTGAACAGGTTGAGCCATTCGTCTGGATCGAAGAAATAATTGCGGGTGCAGAGACCCTGGTTAGTCGCGCCGAAATCGAAGCTGGTGCCGATCTTGATGAACCGCTCCGGCCAGGTGAAGCCCTCGAACACGATGCCGGCAAGCTTGCGCACCGCGCTCGAACCGCCATCGGCGCCGATGAGATATTGGCCGCGCAGCGTCTCGTTCTCGCCGTCGGCGTTCTGTATTGTCGCCTCGACGAAATCCTCGCTCTGCGACAGCCCGACAAGCTTCGCCGAGAAGCGGACCTCGCCGAGGCCGCTCGCCTTGATGTGAGGCAAAGCGGCGTGCACCAGCTTGTACTGCTCCCACTGCACCACGTACGGGTACGGCACTTCGCCCTTGAGCACGCTGATATCGAACACCGCGATCAGTTCGCCCGTCTCGCGGTTGCGGAAATGAAACAGCGGCGCCTGCATGCCGCCGGAAGGCGCCTCGGAAAACATCTCCGCTTCCAGGCCGAGATCGACCAGCATCTCGACGGTCGGCGTATGGATCGTTGCGGCGCGCTGATCCTCGGCGGCGTCGGGCAATTGCTCGATCAGCGTGACCGGGATGCCCTTCTTGATCAGAGCCAAGGTCATGACGGCGCCGACCGGCCCGCAACCCGAAATGATCACGCGATGGTCGGCAGCCATGGTCGTCACCTGCGAGAGCTTCGGTCGTCATTGCGAGCGGAGCGAAGCAATCCAGCCTTCCGACGCAAGCCTGCTGGATTGCTTCGTCGCTTCGCTCCTCGCAATGACGCGTTGATGATCACCCGACTCACACCTTCGAAATATCGAACACCGAGGGGTGAAACAGTTCCTCGATCTTGACCTTGCGGTCCGCCAGCCCCTGCTCGTGCAAATACTGGGCCAGCGCTTCGATGTCCGGCCGGTTCTCGTCGATGCCGTATTTCCAGAAATCGTCGCCCATGATGGCGGCGGTTTCGTGGGTCTCGGCTTCCAGCCACGGCAGGGTGACCATCAGCGCATTGACATCGCGCAGGTCGATCATCGCCAGCGCCTTGGCTTCGCAGAACGCCTTGTAGATACTGGTCGCCAGCCACGGATATTTCTCGGCGAGCGGCTTGCGGATGCCGATCAGGTGCATGATCGGAAACAGCTTGGTCTTTTTGTAGTAGGCGACTTCCGCCTTGCGGGTGTCGGGAAACAGCCGCGTGATATGCGGCTCGCCGGCAAGAAACGAGGACGGCGCGCGCGCGGTGAACAGCGCGTCGAGTTCGCCGTCGCGCAGCATCCCGACCAGCGTCTTGTCGTGCGGGATGGCTTTCAGGTCGAGGCCCGGGATCGGTTTGAGCGGCGTGCGTTCCTCGCGGCCGGCCTGCTCCTGGCCGCCGCTGCGCCAGTGAATTTCCGACGGCGTCACGCCGTATTCATGCTGCATCATGCCGCGCATCCAGACCACCGCGGTGATCTGATATTCGGGCACGCCGATACGCTTGCCGCGCAGGCCCTCCGGCTTCTCGATGCCGGCGCCCTTGCGGACGTAGATGCCGGAATGGCGGAAGATGCGCGACACGAACGCCGGCACGCCGATATAGCCGGCGGTCCCGGCCGAAACCGTGCGGATGTAGCTGGAAAACGAAATCTCCGAGACGTCGAATTCCTGGAATTTGAAGGCGCGGTGGAAAATCTCCTCCGGATACATCGGCAGATAGGTGACGTCACAGCCCTCGACCTTCACCCGCCCATCGCGGATCGCGCGCGTGCGATCATAATTTCCGCACGCAATAGTTATAGGAACGTCACCCATCACAACTCCCTTTTCCGTCATCCTGAGGTGGCCGCGAAGCGGCCCTCGAAGGATGCACGGCCCGGGCCGTCGCCCTTCGAGGCTCGCCATAGCGCGTCGAGAGACGCGCGTAAACGCGCTAATGGCCCGCGCCTCAGGGTGACGGTTAACATTCAGCGTCCGACGTGTGAAGCGCGGCGCAGCAAGGCTGCGATGCGCGGCGAATTGCATTAATGTGCGCTGAACCTGCACAGAGTCGCGTCATCAGGAGAGTAACGAATGTCGGTTGATGGATTGACGAGTGTCGCAAGCAGCCTCAGTCCGAAGGAAACACTCGACCGCCTGGAAGCGCAGATCAAAGCCAAAGGCCTGACGGTGTTCGCGCGGATCGATCATTCGGCCGGAGCGGCGGCA
>Ga0208849_1001043_pt1 | contig 21421 bp, 20 predicted proteins | sample NGESurdeep072012_10_FD_184470 | JGI IMG/M metagenome (GOLD analysis project Ga0208849, IMG submission 184470) | Arctic peat soil microbial communities from Barrow, Alaska - NGEE Surface sample 53-3 deep-072012 (SPAdes) | ecosystem: Environmental > Terrestrial > Soil > Wetlands > Peat ... | reverse complement strand
TGGCTCGGCGAGCTCGAGCTCCGGGGGTGCTTCGGCGGCGGGGACGGGCGCCGGTGGCTCGGCGAGCTCGGTCTCCGGGGCGGGGAGGGTGGCCAGGACGGGCGCCGGCTGGGGCACGTCGATGAACAGGCGTGGCTCGGCGACCAGGACGGGCATGGGAACCTCAGCGATCTGTCCGCCGGTCGTCACTGCTTCTTCAACGTCGGGTTCTTCAACGTCGGGCTCCCCCCCGTGGGGCTCCTCGCCATTGGGGTCTCGCTTCGAGGGCACGAGCAGGCGGAGCGGCCGCCCGTCGATGACGAACTCCAGAGACGTACCCTGCTCTCCGTCGGGAAGGGCGGCGGGGGCGCCGAACTCCAAAGGGGTCGTGCGCTCCCATCCCACCGTCCGTCGCTCGCCCGGTTCTGGTCCCAGGAAGGTGATGCCCTCGGTGTCGACGATCACCGAGAGGTGGCCGACGACGGCCGGACCCTCGGGAGTGGCCCCTTCCAGGTAGACGTCGTCCATGCGCAGGCTCCCGTTCCCGAGCCCGAGTGATCCCATCGTCTGCCCTCCTCCGATTCGGCTTGTCAGCCAGTGACTGGTGATCGCCCTTCCCGAGCTCGCCCCCGGACGGGCGCGCCCGGGGTCGGGGCAAAGCGCAGGGAGAGGCGGAGGGCGCCCACAGCGGTCAGCACGCCGTCGACGGGCAACGTCGCCAGCACCTTTGCCAGCCGACGCATCCGTGCCAAGACCACGCTGACCCCCCCGACCACGCGCGCTGGATTTGACCGCTTCCTGTGATCAGGTGTCGGCACAAACGGCTCATAACCTGAGCCGGTGCCAATCGACCGGTCGCCACCGGGCGGGCCGTGGCGACCGATGCGTCGTCGTCGGTCAGCCGACGTGGACGAAACGCACCAACTCCATGGACTCGTAGGTGATCCAGGAGTCCGTCACCTGTTTGTACGGGAACATCTCGTGGGCGCCCAGAGAGGTGTCGCCGAGCAGGGCGGCCTCGAGTTGCTCGCACTTGGTCCCGAAGGTCTGGTACCCCGGGGCCCACACCAGCCAGATCTGGTGGGCGGGTGCGCTCAACTGCTCCAGCCGGGTGGCGAAGGACGCGGGGTGGCCCCGGTCGGACGCCGTGGCGTAGTCGACCCAGTTCACGAACTCCGGGCCGGTCCCACGCGGAAAGGTGATCTGCCGGTAGCGATCGGGGGGCAGGAGACGGTTCACTGACGGGCCGATCTGGTCGGGGCAGTAGGCGACGACGTCACCGGGACGGCCCAACTGGGCGAGCGTGGCGGCCACCTCGCCCGCCTGGGTCCGGCTCGTCCAGGCACTGGGAAGACCGCTGGCCAGGCCGAAGGCAACCGTGGCGGTCAGTACCCCGGCCCTGATGCGGCCGTCGGCGAAGGTGACGAGGCCCAGAGCCACGAGGAGCACGAGCGGCACGAAGACCATCGAGGCATACCGGGCCTGGAACGCGCTGCGACTGATATACCCCCCCACCACCGCCGCGGCCAGGGTGCCGGTGAGCACCAGAGCCAGCGCCCGCCCCCGGGGCCGGGTGCGCAGGTCCAGGTCGACGTGGAACGAGCCCCGGGCCGCGCCGAACAGCCCCAGGCCCACGAGGGCGAAGTAGACCAGCGCCAGGGCACGGCCCTGATTGGTGGCCCCGCCCGCGAACGAGGTCACGGCGTTGACCATGGCGGCGAAGTCCGCCGGCTTGGCCCACGGCGTCCCGGTGTGGTGGGCCTGATAGAGGAACGTCGGCACCCAGGGCACGAACGCCACGCACCCGACGACCATCGCCAACAGTGACACCCGTGCCCCCGGTCGGCGTCCCTCGGGGCCCCGCCACCCCTGGAAGGCCAACCACAGGCCCGTGACCCCGACGAGATAGAGCGCCCAGTAATGGGTGTAGAGGAGCAGTCCGGTCAGGATGGCGACGGCGGCCACGTTGAAGGGGGTGCGGCGGCGGAAGACCTGCTGCAGGGCCACGGCGCCGGCGGCGGTGAGCAACCCCACCAACGCGTACATGCGGTTCTCGGTGGCGTAGCGAACCGCGAACGGCGACGTCGCCACGAGGACGAGGGCGGCGGCGGCCACGGTCTTGCCACCAAGACGCCGGCCCGCCAGCCAGATGAAGGGCAACGTGGCACAGCTGAGGACCCCCGACAACGCCCGCACCGCCACGTCCGAGCTCCCGAAGGCGCCGCTCCAGAAATGCAGCAGGTAGTAGTAGAGCGGTGGTGCGCCGTCGCGACGCAGGGCCCCGTGGATCTGCCCGAGCGGCAGCCGGGAGATGTTGAGCGTCAACGCTTCATCGAGCCACATGTCGGAGCTGGCCACGAAGCGCAGGACGATGCCCAACACCACCACCACCACCGCACCCACCACCAGGAGCCGCGTCATCCGGGGTGACAGGGCCCGGCCTTCACCAGCGGCGACGGGCGACCCGGTCAGTACGGGTGCGGTGTGAGGCGGCGCTGAGGGCTCGACACGGATGGCGTCGTCGGCGGGGACTGTGTCGGTGGAGGTCATGTCGGGCCCGACCGGTGGCGCCTGCAGGCCGTCCATGCGTCGCATGGTAAACGACACGGTGGTCCGCCTCCGTGACGGGTCATCGGTGTCACCCACCGCCACCAGGGATCTTGTACCTGGGTCGACGGCGGAGATCAGGCAGTCGGCGCGTGGGTGCGCACCACCTGGGCAGCCGCCTCTGCGGCCGCCTCGACCACGGCGTCGAGATGGGTGTCGAGATGCGCGAGCCCCGGGAACATCGCTTCGTACGGTCCGGGTGCCAGGGCCACGCCCCGCTCGAGCATGGCGGAGAAGAACGGTGCATAGACCCCACCGTCCACGACGGCGCGCGCCGAGGTGTAGTCGGTCACGGGCACGGTCCCGAAGAACAGGCCGACGAGCGGGCCCACCACCGGGACCTGGACGGCGATCCCCGCACCCGAGATGGCGGCCCGCAGCCCATCGGCGAAGCGTCCGGCGCGCGCACACAGGGCCTCGTAGTCCCCGGACGTGACGGCGTCGAGCACCGCCAGGCCCGCGGCGGTGGCCAGAGGGTTCCCCGACAAGGTGCCGGCCTGGTACACAGAACCCTCCGGCGCCAGCGCGGCCAGGACGGCGCGCCGTCCTCCGAAGGCACCCACGGGGAGACCGCCGCCGATCACCTTGCCGAAACACCACAGATCGGGCGACACCCCGGCGCGCGCCGCCATGCCCCCGACGCCGACCCGGAACCCGGTGATGACCTCGTCGAAGACGAGGAGCGCGCCGGCGTCGTCACACGCGTGGCGCAGGCCTGCCAGGAACCCCGGGGCCGGTGCCACCAGACCCATGTTGGCCGCCACCGGCTCCACGATCACACACGCCACGCGCTCGTCGAGGGCGGGGACGAGGTTGTAGGGCACCACCACGGTGTCGGCCACCACCGACGCCGGGACTCCGGCCGACGCCGGCAGCCCCAGGGTGGCCACGCCGCTCCCTCCGCCGGCCAGCAACATGTCGGAGTGCCCGTGGTAGCAGCCGTCGAACTTCACGACGCGGTCCCGTCCGGTGAACCCCCGGGCCAGCCGCACCGCGCTCATGGCCGCCTCGGTGCCCGATGACACCAACCTGACCTGCTCGCAGCCCGGCACGCGGGCGCAGATGGCTTCGGCCAGGAGCACTTCGCCCGGCGTGGGCGCGCCGAAGGTGGTGCCCAGGGCGACGGCCCGGGTCACGGCCTCGGTCACCACCGGATGGGCGTGGCCGAGCAGCACGGCGCCGTAGGACTGGACCATGTCGATGTAGCGGCGCCCCTCGACGTCCCACACGTAGGGCCCCGCACCACGTTCGACCGTGTACGGGGTCCCGCCGACCGCCGCGAACGAACGGACCGGGGAGTCCACACCGCCGGGGATCACCCGCCGGGCCCGCTCGAACCACGCCGCGTTGGAGGGGGCGGCGCCGACTCCGGCCCGGGCTCCCCCGCCGACGACGCCGGGGCGCTCAGGCACCCAGGGCCTCGGCGACCTCTCCGGCGAAGTACGTCAGGATGATGTCGGCGCCGGCCCGCTTGATCGCCACGAGGTGCTCGAGCGCCACCGCATCACCGTCGATCCATCCCCGCTCGGCCGCGGCCTTCACCATCGAGTACTCACCGCTCACGTGGTACGCGGCCACGGGGACGTCGACGTGCGCCGCCACCGAGGCGATGACGTCGAGGTAGGCGAGGGCGGGCTTCACCATCACCATGTCGGCACCTTCGGCGATGTCGAGCGCCACCTCCGTGAGCGCTTCGCGGCCGTTGCGAGGGTCTTGCTGGTACCCCCGTCGATCTCCGCCCCCGGTGATGGTGACGTCGACGGCCTCTCGGAAGGGCCCGTAGAGGCCCGAGGCGAACTTCGTGGCGTAGGCGAGCACGGCGACATCGATGTGCCCGGCGCCGTCGAGGGCGCTGCGGATGGCGCCGACCTGACCGTCCATCATCCCACTGGGCGCCACGATGTCGGCGCCTGCCACGGCCTGGGCCAGGGCCACGCGCCGATAGAGCTCGAGCGTGGCGTCGTTGTCGACGGCACCGTCGTCGCCCAGCACACCGCAGTGGCCGTGGTCGGTGTACTCGTCGAGACAGAGGTCGGCGATGAGCACCACGGTGTCGCCTAGTGCGCTGCGCAACTCGGCCAGGGCCACCTGCACGATCCCGTCGGGGTCCCACGCGCCGGACCCCACCGCATCTTTGACGTCGGGGACCCCGAACAGCACGATCCCGGGTATCCCCAATGACGCCAGGCGCTTGACCTCGACGACGAGCGACGCCGGCGAGTGTTGGAAGTGTCCCGGCAGCGACGAAATCGGGACCCGGTCCTTCACGCCGGCTCTGACGAACAACGGGGCCACCAGGTCGTCGACCCCGAGGGTGGTCTGTGCCACCAGTCGCCGCAGGGCGGGCGTCCGGCGCAGTCGGCGCATGCGCCGCACCGGGAATCCGGGGCTGCCGGTCCCGTGCACGGGCCTGCTCTTCATGGCACGCCAGCCTACGTGGAGGGCGGGCGGGCGGCGCCGAAGTGGGCGCGCAGCGCGGCCACCAGCCCCTCGGCGCTGTGCTCGGCGGCGACCACGTCGACACCGAAGCCGGCCCGGCGAGCGGCTTCGGCCGTGACCGGCCCGATGCACGCCACCACGGCGGGGGTGCGGCGTCGCCCCGCCAGCTGTGTGTAGAAGTTCACCGTGGAAGGAGAGGTGAAGGTGAGGACATCGGCACCCGAGGCCAGGTCGAGCTCGTGGGCACCGACGCCGTGCTCGGGGCCCGCCGCCACGGTGCAGTACGCCTCGACCTCGGTCACGTTCCAGCCCTTGTCCCGGAGTCCGGGCGCCACCACGTCGCGCGCCTCCACGGCGCGGGGGAAGAGCACGCGCCCCGGTCGTGCACCCCCCGAGGGGGCCGGCGCCATGGCCGCCACCAGACCGGCCGCGGACTCGTCCTCGGGGACCAGGTCGGCGACGAGGTGGTAGGCCGACAACGCCCGTGCCGTGGCGGCACCGATCACCGCCAACCGGGCACGGCCGAGGGCGCGCCCGTCGCGCAGCAGGCCGATGAAGCGCTCCACGGCGTTGGCCGAGGTGAGGACGACCCAGTCATAGGTGTCGGCGCGAGCCGCTTCGGTCCGCAACGCCACGCCACCGTCGGGTGGGTCGACCACGGCGATCACGGGGAGCGCCAGGATCTCGGCCCCGGCATCGGCGAGGAGCGAGACCAGTGCGGCAGCTTGGGCACGGGCCCGGGTCACGACCACCGTGAGCCCAGCGAGAGGACGCGTCGAGGTAGCGCGCAGGTCGAGGGCGGCCACGGGCCCGATGACGATCGTGCACGGAGGCCCGAGATCCACCGCCGCCAGGCCGGCGAGCGTGGTCCGCACACTGGCCTGGGCCGACGTGGTGCCTCGGTGCACCACCAGCACCGGTGTGTCGGGGAGGCGCCCGGCCTCGACGAGCCGACGGGCGATCTCGGCTCGCGCCGCCATGCCCATCAGCACCACCAAGGTGCCCCCGGTGCGCGCCAGCGAGGACCAGTCCACAGCACCGGGAGCGTCGGCGTCGGTCACGTGCCCGCTCACCACCGTCACCGAGGACGACAGGCCGCGATGGGTCACCGCCACCCCCGCGGCTGCGGGGGCGGCGAAGGCGGAGGTGACGCCCGGGACCACCTCGAAATCGATACCGGCGGAGAGCAGCACCTCGGCTTCTTCCCCGCCTCGCCCGAAGACGAAGGGATCGCCCCCCTTGAGCCGGACGACGCGCTTCCCGAGCCGGGCGTGCTCGAGGAGCAGGGCGTTGATCTCGTCCTGGTGCTGGAGTTGGCCCGGTCGCTTGCCCACGTCGATGCACTGCGCGTCCGTGGGAGCGAGCTCCAGCAGGCGGGGGTCGACCAGCCGGTCGAAGAGGATGACGTCCGCCTGGGCCAACAGGTCGGCGCCCCGGCGGGTGAGCAGCCCCGGATCGCCGGGACCGGCTCCCACGAGGTAGACGGTCACCGGGACCGGACCGGGGTCCCGGTGGGGTCGGGATCGGCCCAGTCGTCGAGCGACCGGCCCCCGCACTCGTCGAGCAGGACATAGGCGAGGCGTCGACCGAGCTCTTCGGGTGCCGACGACGGCCCGCTGATGCTGCGGCGCAGCAGGATCCGTCCGTCGCGACTGGCCAGGAACCCGTCGATGGTCAGCCGCGTGGCGCCGTCACCGAGCACGGCCAGGGCCCCGAGGGGCAAGGTGCAACCTCCGCCCAGCGCGCCCAGGAAGCCTCGCTCGGCCTCGACCGCGGTGTGCGCCTCGGGGTCGTCGACCGCGGCGAGCAGTTCGAGCACGGCGGAGTCGTCGTGGCGGCACTCGACCGCCAGCGCCCCTTGGCCCACCTGGGGGAGCAGGGTGCGGGGATCGAGCACCTCGGCCACCTGCGCGCTCAGGCCCAGGCGCTCGAGTGCGGCGAAGGCCAGGACCCCGGCTCCCACCTCGAGCGCCCGTTGCAGCCGGGTCGCCATGTTGCCGCGCAGGTCACAGAAGGTGAGATCGGGGCGGAGCCACGCCAGCTGCGCCCGACGGCGCACCGAGCCGGTGGCCACGGTTGTGCCCGTCGCCAGACCCTCCAACGTGGCACCGACGAGGGCGTCACGGGGATCGACACGCTCGGGCACACACGCCAGGACCAGCCCGGGCGGAGTCAGTGACGGCAGGTCCTTGGCCGAGTGCACCGCCAGATCGGCCCGACCGTCGAGCACGGCCAGTTGCACCTCTTTCACGAAGGCGCCCTGTCCTCCGAGCTGGGCGACGGGGACATCGACGAGCGCGTCGCCGGTGGTCTGCACCACGACCGCCTGACAGCGCGGGGCCCCGGGCAGCGCGCCCAGCCTGTCGGCCACCCGTCGCGCCTGGAACAACGCCAAGGGCGACCCACGGGTCGCCAGACGCAGGGTGCGGCCGTGTCGGTCCCCGCCGATCGGGGTCACCACCTCGTCAGAGGTCGAACAGCGTGCGCAGCGCCTCGACCAGGCGCTCGCCGCGCGGGGTGCCCGCCGCCTCTTTCACCGCCACCGTCGGCTGGTGGAGCAGCTTGGCCAGCACGTCGCGTACGACCGACTCCACCTCCGTCCACTGCCGCTCGTCGAGATCGGACAGCCGCCCCCGATGACGCTCGAGCTCGGCACCGCGCAACTCCTCCACCCGGGTGCGCAGCGCGGACACGACCGGAGCAGCGCCGCGCGCCCGCTCCTCGGCGCGGTAGCGCTCCACCTCCCCGGCCACGATCTCCTGGGCAGCTGACAGTTCGGCCCGGCGTCCCGCCATCGCCCGTTCGGCGTGCTCGGTGAGATCGTCCATGTCCATGAGGTCGATCCCCGGCATGGCGCCCACGGCGGGATCGACATTGCGCGGGACCCCGAGGTCGACGACCACGAGCGGTGCGCTGCCGGCGGCCGAGGCGTGCGCCGCGCCCGCCGGGGCCACCAGCTCGGCGTCGAGCACGGGAAGCGACGCCCCGGTGGAGACGAAGACGACGTCGGCCGATGCCAGTGCCTCGCCCAGACCGGTCAGGGCCACCCCGGTCCCCCCGATGCGCGCCGCCAGGGTCGAGGCCCGACCCACGGTGCGGTTGGCCACCACCACCTGGGCCAGGTCGCCGTGACCGCCCAGGGCTTCCACCATGCCCTCGCCCATCTCGCCCGCCCCCACCACCACGACATGGCGCCCGGCCAGCGATCCACCCAGCCTCCACGCGGCGAGCTCCACGGCCACGTGCGACAACGACGTGGCGCCCTGAGCGATGGCGGTGGTCGACCGGACGTGACGACCGGCCTGCACGGCATGACGGAACAAGCCGGCCAGCACGGGGCCGGTGGCGTGCTCGGCCTGGGCCCGCTCGAGGGCACGGCGCACCTGCCCGAGGACCTCGGTCTCCCCCAGAACGCTCGAACGCAGCCCCGCCGCCACCTCGAACAGGTGACCGGTGACGGCGTCGTCGAAGAACACCGTCCAACTGCCGTCGAGGGCGTCGACCGTGGTCCCCGCCATCCCGGCCAGGAGCTCTTGGAGATCGGTCACCCCTTCGTGGAAGCGTTCCACCACGGCATAGAGCTCGGTCCGCATGCAGGTCGAGAGCACCACCACCTCGACCAGATTGGCCCTATCGCGCAGACCCGCGACCACCTTGCCGAGGTCGTCCTCGGAGATGGCGACCCGTTCGAGCACGTCGAGCGGCACCTGGTGCTGCTCGAGTCCAACGACGATGACCGACAACGTCTCGCAGAGCTCCTTGGGCGGGCGGGCCACCCGCAGCACGACACCAGGCCCTGGGTGGGCCGGTCCCTCCCTACCAGGATGCCGGTCGGCGCTCCGGTGTGCCAGACCGGGGTGACCGTGCCAGAGCGGTCGGGCGAGGGCTCAGCCGGGCTCGGCCGAGCTCAGACCCACGGCGTGCGGCAGAGGGGACCAGGCAGGGGCGGTGCCGGGGATGTCACGGTGTGAGAGATAGAAGCTCATGACCTGCAACTCGATGGACAGGTCGACATAGCGCAGGAGAACCTCGGGGGGAACGGTCAGGACCCGGGGCGCGAAGTTGAGGACCGACCCCACCCCCGCCTGCACCATCCGGTTGGCGACGTCCTGCGCGGCCGAGGCGGGCGTGGCGATGACGCCGATGGCAGGGGGATCGGCTTCCGACACCCGTTCGAACTCGTCCACGTGATGGACGGAAACCCCCCCGATCTCGCTCCCCAGGAGGGCCGGCTCCACGTCGAAGAGTCCAGCCACCCGAAACCCTCGCGACGAGAACCCCTGGGAGTTGGCCAGGGCCCGACCCAGATTCCCGAGCCCCACGATGGCCACGGGCCAGTCGCCGTGCAGGCCGAGCTCGCGATCGATCTGCGTGAGCAGGAATTGGGCTTCGTATCCCGAGCCGCGCGTCCCGAAGGACCCGAGGAACGAAAGGTCCTTGCGGACCTTGGAGGCGTTGACCCTGGCCATCTCGGCCAGCTGGTCGGAAGACACCGTGGTCGTCCCCGCCCGCACCAACTCGAGGAGGATCCGTTGGTAGACGGGGAGGCGTGCGACCGTGGCCTCAGGAATGCGGCGCGGGTTCGGGACCACCATTGGGCGGATCGTACCGATGCCGGGGTGGCCGGCACCAAGTCAGGCGGATTAGTCCCGCAACGCCCGACGCAAGGCCTTGCCCACCAGCCCGCGGGGAAGCTCGGACACGAACCTGACCACCGTCGGGCACTTGTAGCGCGACAGGTTGGCGGCGCAGTAGGCGCGCACGAGCTCCTCGGTCACCACCGCCCCGGTGGCGACGACGATCACGGCCTCGACGGTTTCGCCGGTGGTGGGATCGGGCCGGCCGATGACCGCCACCTCGGCGACACCGGGCACCGACCCCACGACGCGCTCCACCTCGGCGGGGAACACGTTGAAGCCGGAGACGATGACGAGATCCTTGGAACGGTCGACGACGAAGAGATCGCCCTCCTCACCGATGACACCGATGTCCCCCGTGCGCAGCCAGCCGTCGTCGGAGCGCACGCGCGAGGTGGCCGTCGCATCCCCCCAATAGCCGGTGAAGACGTTGTCGCCCCGCACCCAGATCTCGCCCGTGTCGCCCTCGAGAACCTGCTCGCCCTCCTCGTCCACCAACTGCACCTCGACACCGGGCAACGGTCGACCGACCGAGCCCGGCCGGTTGCGACCCGTGCCGAGCGACGTGGACACCGCCGGTGCGGCCTCGGTGAGGCCATAGCCCTGCCAGATCTCGATCCCGTAGCGACGTTCGAAGCGCAGCGCCACATCGGCGTCGAGCGCGGCCGCGCCCGAGATGGCGCGACGCACGCCCGCCAACGGGGACGGCGCGTTCGGGCTGGAGGCGACGGTGTCGGCCCACGCCGCGAACATGGTGGGAACGCCGAGCAAGGTCGTCACACCCAGTTCCTGGACCTGGCGGAGCGACTCTTGCGCGTCGAATCGCGAGTCCAACACCAGAGCCGCACCCGTCGCGAGGGCGAGGCCGAGGGCCACGTTCAATCCGAAGACATGGAACAGCGGCAGCGCCACGAGCCCGACGTCGTCGGCGCGGAGGATCTCGGGGATGCCGAGCATCTGGCGCAGGTTGGCCGTCAGGTTGCCGTGGGTCAACATGGCCGCCTTGGGCTCGCCGGCGGTCCCCGAGGTGAACAACAAGACGGCGAGGTCAGACTCGTCCCGATCCACCGCACCCACCGGGTGGTCGGTCCCTGCGGTCGACTCCTTCGACTCGACATCTTCGCCGGGCTCGCCGTCCTCGCCCGTGCCCGGGGGGGCCACCTCGGCCGGCTCACCCGCCCCGGTGGCCGAGAACTCCTCCCAGACCTTCGCCTCGCCCATCGCAGCGACCTTCGCCGCGGCGGGCAGGACCACGTGCGGAACCCTGGGTACCGCGCCGATCAGGCTGTGGGCCAGCACAACGACGGGCTCGACCACGCGGAGCTCACGCCCGAGCTCGTTGGGGGGGCTGTTGGGGTTGAGGGGAACGGCCACGGCTCCGGCGGCCAGGACCCCGAGATAGGCCACGACGAAGTCGACCGAGGTCGGCCACACGATCGCCACGCGGTCGTCGGGACGGACACCGAGCTCTCGCAATCCGGCGGCAACAGCCACGGCTCGGCGTCGGACCTCACCCCAGGTGTGCCAGACACCCTCGGCATACAGAGCACGGTCGCCGGCCGCATGATGATCGGCGAGGGTGGCGAGGTTCATGGTGCACGACCGGGAGCGACCGCTCGGAGCGTGACGAGGTCGCCGGGTTGCACCCCGAGCACGGTAGCGGCCGACTGCCGGTCACAGACAACGGCGATGTGTCCATTGGCGTCGACGATGAGACCCAGTTCGCCCGGCTCGAGGGCGGCGAACGTCGCCACCCGTCGGGCCCGATGTCCGACGGCGGCGCGCACCTCGAGCTCGTCACCGAGCGCCGCCGCGGTGACGTCACGGGGGACGGCGGCCAGCTGCACGTTGCCGAAGCGGTCGATCCACAACACCTCGGCCTCGAGCACGCCGGGGCACACGGCGAGGTGCGGGTCTGACAGACGCACCAGCGCGGCGGGATCGAGCTCGGGGCCGAGCGTGGCCAACGACACTCCCTGCCACAGCCGGGCCGCGGCCGGCGCGAAGACGTCTCGACCGTCGAAGGTGGCCGTGATCGGAGGCCCCGACGAAGCAGGCTCCGACGACGGAGGCGCAGAGGACCGCTGGATCTCGACGACGCGTGCCACACCACCGAGGAGCTCGACCGCCCACAACAACAGCCCGTTGTCGGGCCCCACGAAATGTTGTGGTCCGCCTCTTTCCTCACCCGACCGCACCGACATGGCGACGGCTCGTCGCGCCGTGCCCACGCCCGGATCGACGACTCCCATCACCACGCCCGGCCCAAGGTGTGGCGCGGCGCGCTCCAACGCCAACGCGCCCGCTCTGACATCGAACGGTGTCACGTCGTGAGTCAGGTCGATGATCGCAACCCCCGGCGCATGGCGCGACACAGCCGCTCGCACCACACCAGCGAATTCGTCGGCCAGCCCGTAATCGGTCAGCAGAAAGACCGACCCACCAGCTCGCCCCGCCACCTGCCCCCCTCGTCGCCAAGGCGGCCGGCGGGTGTCAGCCGGCCTGGGTGTACCGGTCCGCCAGGTACCGGTTCACGTCATCCTCGCGGAGACGGAACGACTTGCCGACGCGTACCGCAGGGAGCTCTCCTGCATTGATCAGTCGGTACACCGTCATATTGGACACTCTCAGCGTGGTCGCTACCTCGCGTACAGTCAGGTAGCGAGCGCTGGTGACGTCATCTGCGCTCAGTGGAATCACCCCTCTCCCGCCTGAGGCGACTGTACGCCAATGTGGTGAATGTTGGAAAGTGAGCGGGCCAGAAAACTGCTGCTCAGCCCAACCGGCCGGTCCGGGGCCCCGGAAACCGGGGTCCGGCGAGAATCCCGGCCCGGGGTCACCGCCGCCCGTCCCAGGGGCCCGAACGGGGCCTCCGGCCCCCACCAGGGGTGGTCATCGCGCCAACTGGCGGGAGCGCTCGGTGGCCGCGGCCACCGCGGCGGTAATGGCCTCCCGGACCCCTCGATCCTCGAACACGCGCAGGCCGGCCTCGGTCGTCCCCCCCGGAGAGGCCACCGCCTCTCGGAGGCTCTGGGGCGTCTCCCCCGACTCCGCGAGGAGGCGGGCGGACCCCACCAGGGTGTCTGTGACCAGGAGCCGGCTCACCTCCTCCGACAGGCCCACCGCCATACCTGCCTCGATGAGGGCTTCGACCACGAGGAACAGATAGGCAGGCCCGGACCCCGACAGTCCCGTCACGGCGTCGAGCGAGGTCTCGGGGAGCCGGACCACGTGGCCGACCGCCCCCAGCAGGTCCTCGGCCCAGGCGAGATCCTGTTCGGTGGCCCTCGACCCGCCCGCCACGGCGGAGATCCCGGCCCCCACCGTGGCCGGCGAGTTGGGCATGGCCCGGACCACCGCCGTGGAGCCGGGAAGCCACGATTCGAGACGGGCCAGGGGAACCCCCGCCATGATCGACAGCACCCTCGAGACCCCGACGCCCGACAGCGCCCGGCACGCCTCTTCGCCTACGGCCGGCTTGACGGCGAGGACGGCGGCGGCGGCCTCGGTGACGTCTGCCCGGACCTCGATGCCCGGGAGCTGAGCCGCAAGCTCGGCCCGACGAGCGGCGGAGGGCTCGGCTACGACGATGGCAGCCGGGCTCCGCCCCGCGCCGAGCAGCCCGTGGACCAGCGCGCCGCCCATCCGGCCTCCGCCGACGACAAGCAACCTTGGCTCCATCGGCGTCACGCTACCGAGCATGGTGACGCGGCGCGGCCCGAGGAACCCTGGACACCGGTCGCACTTCCCCGATCGACCGACATCACCAGCCCCTCGGGCCGCACGCATCCGCACCCTAGCCCGCGCGCGCGACGCGCGCCGAAGACATGTCGCGTCCGCGTCGATTCACTTGCGCGCCGCGTCGCGCACCACTTGGGCGCGTGGCGCGTCAGGCTGGTCGGCGGCGGCGGTAACGGCCCGCGAACCCGATGCTCATCGCCGTGGGGAAGTAGTCGTCGACATAGGCGAGGCTCGACCCGATGATGCGATCGAGCTCGTCCTCGGTGACCGCGTTGACCGGGATCTCACCCACGAGATACACCGCATCCTCGGCTCCGAGGGCGAATCGCATCTGGTGGAGGTCGGCGTTGCGACGCAACAGGTACTCGAACGTCGCCTCGATGTTCACTTCGGGTGCCGGCATGACCTGTGCTTCGTGGTGCAAGGTGCGCTGGCGGATGGTGAGCCACACCGTGACGAAGTCCTTCTCCTCCCCACGCAGCCGCAGGTACCAGCGACCGTCCTCGGGTTGGTGATCCACCGCGACCACCGCACCACCCTCGGCCAGGCGCGCCCCGGTCCACCTCTCGATGACGCTGTCGCAGGCGGCGCGCTCCTCCGCCGAGGCGATGTCAGCTCTGGGCACGCGGCGGGAGCCCGGGGTCTAGCGGTTCAGCGGCACTCGACGAGTCGCTCGGCGGTGAGCTCCTCGTAGGTGGCACGCAGCAGCGACGCGGCCTGCGCCCAGGTGTAGCGGCGGGAACGGACCACGGCCGCGGTGGCCAGGCGCTCGGCCAGTAGGGGGTCGGCGAGGAGGCCCGAGACGGCCGAGGCGAACGCCTCAGGCGTCGAGGGATCGACGACGAGGCCGGTACGCCCATCCTCCACCAGCGTGGTGAGCCCTCCCACCGCCGCCGCCACGACCGGGGTCCCACAGGCGGCCGCTTCGAGCGCCACCAGACCGAAGGACTCGGAACGGCTGGGCACGACACACACGTCGGCGGCTCGGTAGTACGTCGAAAGCAGCTCGTGCGGTTGCGGCTCCTCGAAGCGCACCCGGTCGCCCAGACCCAGCTCGTCGACGAGCTTCTGCAATGACGCCAGGTGCTCCTCGCCGCGGGGGCCGCTCGGCCCTCCCACGATGAGGAGCGAAGCATCGGGCTGGTCCTTCATGGCCGCCAAGGCACGAACGGCGACATCGGCCCCCTTGAGGGGTTGGATCCTGCCCACGAACAACAACAGAGGAGTGTGCCCGGGCAAGCCCAGGGCGCGGCGCGCCTGGGGCCGGTATCCGGGACCGAAGAAGGCGTGATCGACGCCGGGTGCGACCACGCGGATGCGGGCCGGGTCGCTGTCATAGAGCTGCGCCAGTTGGGCGGCTTCGACCGAGCACGAGGCCAGCACCACCTCTGAGCAGCGCATCACGGCGGCCTCGGCCTCGGCGCGACGGTGGGGCTCGTCGCTCGACACCTCCTCAGGGCTCGCCTCGGCCTTGACCCGGGCCAGAGTGTGGAAGGTCGACACCAGCGGAAGATCGAGCTCGTGCTTGATGCGGTGACCGGCGATGCCCGACAACCAGTAGTTGGCGTGTACGGCGTCGAAGCCCCTCTCCGCGTGCACGAGGGGGTCGATCCCTGCCCCGGTGGTCATGAGGGACAAGACGTTGTCGGTGAACTCGTCGACGACGGTGGGGAGCTCCTCTTTGGCCATGGGGCCCAACGGGCCTGCCGGCACGTGGTGGACACGCAACCCGGGCTCGACCGCCACTGTGGCCGGCAGCTCGTCGGACCATGCCCGGGTGTAGACGTCACACTCCACGCCGGCCCGGGCCAGGGCGCTGGAAAGCTCACGCACGTATACGTTCATCCCCCCGCCGTCACCGGTCCCGGGTTGGGCCAGGGGCGAGGTGTGCAGGGAGAGCACTGAGAGTCGACGCACCGGCGAGGAGCCTACCTGGACCTTCGTGGTCCCGGTCCGGGCGATCGATCCCTTCAGACCCCCGCCGCGGTCTCAGCGGGGTCGGCCCCCATCTCGACGATCTCCCCCGTCGGCGCCGATCCCACCGCCGCCGACAGGTCCTGTGGCCCCTCCGTCGAGCCCTCACGATCGGGCTGGCCCTCGTTCTCGTGGCGGAAGGACAGGTAGATGCGGATGAGCGCCTGCTTCTGCTCCTCGTTGAGATGGGCGTCGGCGAGGATCTCGCGCGCCAGGTCGGTCTCCCCCGTCCCGGGCTCGAGGATGCCGGCCTGGACGTAGAGCGTCTCGGCCGAGATGCGCAGGGCCTTGGCGATCTGCTGCAGGATCTCCGCCGACGGGCGGCGCAATCCCCGCTCGATCTGGCTCAGGTACGGGTTGGAGATCCCCGCCAGCTCCGACAGGCGCCGCAACGAGAGCCGGGCCGTAGAGCGCTGTTCCCGAATGAACGCACCGAGGTCACCCCAGCGGTCCGGGAGTTGCTTGGGCACGGCTGGTACTCCTCGGTCCTCGGGCCGCCGTCAGGCCAGCAGGCCGTCGACAGATGCCTCGCCCGTTTTGTACCGGCTGACGATCTCCGCCTGGAGCGTGTCGATGCGCTCGTGCAGGGCCCGGCGCTGGTCGGAGATGCGCTGCTCGATGGCAGTGAGTTGCTCTCCGACGGTGCGCAGCTCGGCTTCGCTCATGGTCGTGAGCGTGGCCGTGTGGTCGGCGTCGAGCACGCCGTCGAGCTCCTGGGTGAGGTCGTCTCTGTCGAGGTCAGGCGACATCTGCGACGGGAGCCGTCCGTATCCCTGGGGGCGGGCCGGTCCCGAGCCGATGATCGAGGGCAGGCGCTCCACCAGTGAGTCGAGGTTCTCCCCTCCGTCCTCGTGATGGTCGAGGCAGGCGTGGACGAGGTCCAACCGGCCTTGCGCCATGCGTCGGAGGTACGACACCGCCGTCTCGGCCTCCTGGCACTCGGCCCGCATGGCTCGCACGTCCTCGAGCGAGCGCTCACGCAGGCCGTCCAAGTAGTCAGGGGCGAGCAAGCGCTCGAGCTCCGTTTCCAGCCAGGCCATCACGGCGAGCGTACTCCGCTCCCTGGCGACCCTTGCACTCCCGGGCGACACCCCCGGTCAGCGCACCGGACCGGCGCGCCACGAGGGGGCGTAGCACCGGATCACCCTGCCGAGGACCGCCTTCGTCGGCACCGGCCCGAAGGTGGCGCTGTCGGTGGACGCCCCGGGGTTGTCGCCCCGCACAACGATCTCGCCCTCGAGCACGGCGCTGATCCTCTTGACCAGCACCCGCCCCGGGTCTCGGGGGTCGCGCACGGCCACGACGTCCTCGGGGCGAAGCCGGCGGCGACGCACGACGAGGAGGCGGTCGCCCGGCGCCAGGGTCGGCTCCATACTCCTGCCCTCCACCACCACCCGGCGCGGGCGCACGGCGACAAAACCCAGCGCCAACGTCACCGCCGTGGTGAGGACCGCTCCCGACCCGACCGCCTTCCCGCCCGGCCGCGGCAGGCGCCGCCCGTCCCGCCCGCCACGGTTCACCATTTGGCCTGTGTGGGTAAGGTGAGCGAGACCCTCATGACTTCACTCTGCACGAAGGAGCCCTACCCATGCGCATCGTCGACCGCCTGCTGTCGTCCGTCGACCGGATCAGCCCTCCCCGCCCCGCCCACGCCCACTGCGACCTTCCCTGCGGGGTCTATGACCCCGCCCAGGCGCGGATCGAAGCCGAGTCGGTGAAGGGGTGCATGGAGAAGTTCAACGGGTCCGACGACGCGGTGTTCAAGGAGCGTGCCGTCGCCATCAAGGAGCAGCGGGCCGACCTCGTCAAGCACCACCTCTGGGTGCTGTGGACCGACTACTTCAAGCCCGAGCACCTGGCCAAGCACCCCCAGCTCCACGATCTGTTCTGGAAGGCCACCAAGGCGGCGGGCGAGGCGAAGAAGACCAACGACCCCAAAGTTGCCCAAGGCCTCCTCGACCAGATCAAGGAGATCGACACCCTCTTCTGGGAGACCAAGAAGGCCTAGCGCCGGCGCCACCTCCCCCGGTGGGGCCGGGGGCGGTTCGCCGCGGTCGGCGGCCTCAGCGCAGGGAGAGGGGCAGGTGCTCTGTGCAGAAGCGGGAGGTGGGCGTGGCCGCCAGGACCTCGTCGTCGATGGCGCCGGTGCAGTGCTCGCACTGCCCGTAGGTGCCCTCGTCGAGCAAGGCCAGGGCACGCTCCACATCGGCGAGCTCCTGCTCGATCGAGTCGAGCAACGACCCGTCGATGTCGAGCTCGTCAGTCGTGACGTCATCGACAGTCGAGGCGTCGCCGGGGCCCGTGACGTCCTCGATGACAACGACGGCGTCGTCGTAGAGGCCTCCGGGGAGATCGTCGGCATCCGGCTCCCCGCCCGGGCGGGAAGCGACGGCGTCGGGATATCCCCCCCGGTCAGGTCCTGCGGGGTCGTGATCCACTCCGGCGATGGTACCGGCCGGTGCCGCCGAGGGGCGCGACGGTGCGCTCCTAGACTTCGCCCGTGACGCCCCCGGTGGAACCCCCCGCCCGACTGGTGGGCGACGACGTGCGTGTCCCGTGCGTGGACGGTACCGAGCGCCGCTACGTGAACCTCGACGCCGCCGCCTCGACCAGCGCCTTCCCCTCGGTCATGGGCGCCGTCGAGCAGTTCGTCCCCCTGTACTCGAGCGTGCACCGCGGTGCGGGCTACAAGTCGCGACTCGCCACCGCTGCCTACGAGTCGGCACGGGCCACCGCACTTGCTTTCGCCGGTGGTGGGCCGCCCACGACCGCTCACACCCGACCCGGCGACATCGCCATCCTGTGCCGCAACACCACCGAGGCCCTCAACCAGCTCGCCTACCGCCTGCGCCTCGAGCCCGACGACGTGGTGCTCACCACCGTGGTCGAGCATCACGCCAACCTGCTTCCGTGGGGGCGGGTGGCGGCACGGCGCTACGTCGAATGCGACCGGGACGGGACCTTCGACACCGATGCCGTGATCGCCGGCCTGGACGGGTCGCCACGGCCCCGGGTGCTCACCCTCACGGGTGCCTCCAACGTGACGGGATGGGTGCCGCCGCTGGCCGACATCATCGACGCCGCCCACGACCGCGGGGTCCCCGTGGTCCTCGACGCCGCCCAGCTGGCACCGCACCGGGCCATTCCCGCCCAGGCCGACTACGTGGCCTTCAGCGGGCACAAGCTCTACGCGCCGTTCGGTGCCGGGGTCTTGGTGGGCCCGGCGGCCACCTTCGCCGACGGTGATCCCTTCCTGGCGGGCGGCGGGGCCGTGGATCTCGTGGACCTCGACGAGGTGTGGTGGACCGAGCCGCCCGATCGAGAGGAGGCGGGGTCGCCCAACGTCATGGGGGCCGTCGCCCTCGAGGCCGCCCTGGAGGAGCTCGGGCGTATCGGATGGGCCACCATCTCGGCCCACGAACACGCGCTGGCGTCACGCCTGCGGCGAGGACTGGCGGCGATCGAGGGCGTGCGGGTCCTCGGCCCGTCGCTCGACACCGACACGCTGGCGATCGCCGCCTTCGTACTCGAAGGCGTCGACCACGCCCTGGTGGCCGCCCGGTTGAGCGCCGAATGGGGCATCGGGGTGCGGCACGGATGTTTCTGCGCGCACCCGTATCTCATCCGTCTCCTCGGGCTCTCGCCGCACGAGGTCGACACCTACCGGGAACAGGTCAGAGCGGGCGACCACCGGTTCATGCCCGGTGCGGTGCGGGCCAGCTGCGGGATCTCGAGCACCGAGTCCGACGTCGACGCCCTGCTCGACGCGGTCACCCGCATGGCGGCGGAGGCCCGGACGGGACAGAAGCCCGCCATCTCCTATGTGCAGGACCCCGACACCGGCGACTTTTGGCCCGTGAGCGACGAGCCGGGATGGCGGGGCCACGAACGCGAGACCGGAGCCTCGTGCGCCCGCGGCTGAACAGGACGAGGGGCTCGGAGCGGCGAGGCCGGCCCCGACTCAACCCATGGAGCCGTGGAAGGGCACCCCGAAGCTGAAGATGCCGCCGTCGGAGGCGGCGAGCCAGTACCCGACCGTCGAGGACGGGGTCATCGAGACGATGGGGGCGGCGAGGGCGACATTGCCCGTCGATCCCCGGAACGGGGCGTCGCCGAAGGCAAATATCCCTCCGTCCGACGCGGTGAGCCAGTACCCGTGGCCGTCCGGCGTCGACGCCATGGCCACCACGGGCTTGGTGAGGGGGCGCCCACCCATCGAGCCGAAGAAGCCGGCGTCGCCGAAGGCGAAGAGCCCACCGTCGGCCGCCACCTCCCAGTAGCCGCGCCCGTCTGCCGTCGTGGCCAGGCCCACCACCTTCCGGGCCAAGACGTGGCCGCCCATCGAGCCGTAGAAGGCGGCATCGCCGAAGGCGAAGAGCCCCCCGTCCGACGCCACCAGCCAGTAACCGTGCCCGTCGGGTGTCGAGGCGATCCCGACGATCGGCGCGGCGAGGTGTTGGCCTCCCATGGAACCGTGGAACCCGGCCGTGCCGAAGGCGAAGACGCCGCCGTCCGCGGCCACGAGCCAGTACCCCTGGCCGTCGGGTGTCGAGGCGAGTCCCACGGCGGGGGCGTCGAGGACAGCGCCCCCCGGCGTCCCGGGCAGGTCGGCGACCACCTGGCTCCAGGTGAAGTCGAGCGCCGGCGTTCCCGAGGAGTCCACCAGGAGCTCGGTCCAGCTCGGGTTGCCCTGGTACGCGGTGGCGTTGTAGCCCGTGCCCATCAGACAGGGAGCGCAGCGCAGGGACATGAGGATGTTGTTGCGGTGTCCCCAGCACCCCGAGGTGTTCTGCGGCGTGCAGTCGATGTTGTAGGAACCCAGGCCGTCGTCGTACATCCAGAAGTAGATGGCCTCGAGAGGACTGCCCACCGCACCGGCCCAGTTGCCGCCCCATGACGACCACGGGAAGCCGCCGGGAGCCGAGGGGTCGGTGTTCACCGCCGCCGCGGCCTGTGAAGTCTGGTCGAGCGCCGTGGCCAGGCCCGAGAGCGGCGGCATACCCCGGACGGTGCGCTCCAGGTTGGTGACCACGAAGAGCTGCTGCTGCGGAGACAGCTGGGCCCAGTCGGTCGGGAGCACCATGCCGGGCAGGCCTTCTTGGTTCCTGGCGTTGGCGATAGCGCTCAGCACGGCGTTCTCACACCCGGCGGAGTTGTCGAAGGAGCTCCCCGCACAGTTGTCGAGGAAGTTGGGGGACGGGGCGATGTTGACCGACGGGTCCCCGCCGGGGCCGTTGCCCGAACCGTTGCCGGCCACGGCCTTGGTCGCCGGCACGCGGTGGGCGGGGGCGGGGTTCCTCCCCGCTGCCCGTGTGGTCGCGTCGCGGTTCTGCGGCACGACCGCGGCTGCCAGGGCCACCGTCAGTGCCACAACCGCCAGCAACCCGATCCGAGCCCGCCGGTCGCGAAGCCCCCGTGTCGCAGCGGTCACGACGTGCTCTTTCCCCCAGGAATCAGTCGTCACCTTTCGGGTATCGGAACACTCATGGCGGTTATTAACTCACGCAGAGAGAAACAGGGATTCTTTCCGATTTCGCCTGGTCCACGGCGTTTTCACGGTGACGGACAGTGAGATTCACCAGGACACCCGGGGCCTCGGTCCCGCGGCCCGACAGCGGTGGCGGGGCCTCCCTGCGGCCGAGGGTTTCCGCAAACGAATTCGACAGGGGATCGATCGAAACGAGGCCCCGGTCCGTCTCCCCGACACGCCAGTCCTCGGCGCGAGGGACACGGCGTGCAGCGCCAGATTCGCGGGCGCACCCAGCTCGGCGACGACCGGAGTGCTGGTGGCGCCCCGATATCCTGAGCCGCGTCGCGCGCACACCGGGAGCCATCGATGCCGTTCGAGCTGAAAGAAGTTCTCCGAGCCCGCCAGGGTGAGAACTTCCGCCTGCAGGCGCAGTACATGAATCCCCAGATGGGCCGGGTGCTCAAGGTCATCGGGTTCGACCACTACTACGAGCGAGGCGAGGGCTGTTATCTCTACGACGCGGCGGGTCGGCGGTATCTCGACTTCCTGTCCGGCTTCGGTGTGTTTGCCCTGG
>Ga0208849_1001042_pt1 | contig 21433 bp, 19 predicted proteins | sample NGESurdeep072012_10_FD_184470 | JGI IMG/M metagenome (GOLD analysis project Ga0208849, IMG submission 184470) | Arctic peat soil microbial communities from Barrow, Alaska - NGEE Surface sample 53-3 deep-072012 (SPAdes) | ecosystem: Environmental > Terrestrial > Soil > Wetlands > Peat ... | reverse complement strand
GTAGCGTCGCTGCTCGGCATTCCTTATTACTGTTGGAACCTCGAGAAGGAGTTCGGCGAGCGCGTCATCGAGCCGTTTCATCGCGATTACCTCGAAGGCCGGACGCCGAACCCATGCGTCCGCTGCAACGCTTTCGTCCGCTTCGACCTCATGCTCGGCCGAGTGCTCGCCCTGGGCTTCGACAAGCTGGCGACCGGGCACTATGCGCGGATCATCGAGGGTGGCGGTGGTCCGGAGCTGCACACAGCATTGGACCCGGCCAAGGACCAGTCCTACATGCTGTATCACCTCGACCGCGAGCGACTCGCCCGGATCGTGTTCCCGCTTGGCGGGATGGACAAGCGCGAGGTGCGCGAGCACGCGCGCGAGTTTGGCCTTCCGGTCGCCGACAAGGCTGAGAGCATGGAGATCTGTTTCGTCCCGCGCGGCGAGACGGCGCGCTATCTCAGTGAGAGGCTGCCGGTCCACGCCGGCGCCGTGGTCGACTCGACAGGGCGCGAGCTCGGCACGCATCGCGGGACTGCCGTCTACACAGTGGGCCAGCGAAGCGGGTTCGGAGACCTGCGCGAGGCCGGTCCGTGGTACGTGCTGAAGATCGACGCTCCCGCCAACCGGCTCGTGGTTGGGCGCCGCGAGGAGCTCGCGACGCGCGCGGTCGGCTTGCGTGACGTGACCTTCATCGACGGGTCGGCCGAAGAACCGATCGAGTGCGAGGCGCGGTTGCGCTATCACGCGGCCCCGATCGCGGCCATTTACGAGGCCGGCCGGCTGTCGCTGAAAGAGCCGTTTCTGGGCGCGGCACCAGGGCAGGCGGCGGTCCTTTATTCGGGGAGCCGGGTGCTGGGCGGAGGGATCATCGCCGCAGCCGGAGCCTAGCCCGGGTTGATCGAAACCGAACGGTTGACGGTGCGGCTGGCGCAAGCCGCAGACGTGCCTGAGATCGTCAGCTACTACGGCGACAATCGCGACCACCTTCAACCGTTCTCGCCGACCTTCGGGCCCGATTTCCTGAACGGGACGATGTGGCAGGAGCAGGTGCGCATCCGTGTGCGTGAGCACGCTGCGGGCGAATCGTTTCGCGCTTTCCTGTTTGCCCGCTCGGCGCCTGAGAAGATTGCCGGCAACCTCAACCTGACCCAGGTGCATCGCGGCGCCCTCCAATCGTGCGTGCTCGGCTACAACCTCGCGCGGGACGAGCAGGGCAAGGGCTACATGACCGAGGCGGTGAACGGCGCCGTCGCATTCGCTTTCGAGAGGTGGAGGCTGCACAGGGTGACCGCCAACCACATGCCGCGGAACGAGAGGAGCGCGGCAGTGCTCCGGCGCTGCGGCTTTCAGGTCGAGGGCCTTGCGCCTGCATACCTCCTGATCAACGGCAAGTGGGAGGACCACGTGCTGACCGCGATCATCAATCCCACCCTCAACGTGTTCGACCTCTGACATGCCATCGACAAGCGAACTTGCAATCGGTGTTCTGCGCTGGGTCGAGTACGCCAGCCTCATTTATCTAATCGGCGTCTTCGTGGTCAGGCGGTTGGCCGCAAATACCCCGCGCATCGCATGGGCGCGACCGCCGATGGAGCTCGCGCTCGGCGCCGCCCTTGTAGGCGGACTTGGCGTGGTCGTCGCCGAAGCCTTTGTCGCCGGCCACTCGCTATCCGGCGCCGTCACCCTCCTCTCCGGAGATGCGGCCGGCTGGGTTCGTGTCGCCCGGGTGGCGGCCGAGGGTGGGGCGCTTGCGCTCTGCCTGCTTGGACGGCGGATGGTGGCGCCGCTCGCACTGTTCGCCGCGGCGTCGCTCGCGTTCGCCGGCCATGCGGCAGCCCAACAGCAGCCGGCGGGCCCCATCTTCGCCGACGCGATGCACGTTCTCTCGGCGGGGGTATGGGCGGGAGGAATCATGGCGCTGGCGACCGTGCGACCGCCAGGAGGGTGGAGTGGCGAAGAGGGCAAGGCCATGCTCGTGCGGTTTGGGGGTCTTGCACTCATCGCATTTGCGATCACCGCCATGACCGGTGTCCTCGAGGCGTCCGCAGCCATCAGCTCCCTATCTGACCTGTGGACGACGCCGTATGGAGTGGTCTTGAGCGTGAAGTCGGCCGGCGTCCTCGTGATGGTGGTTCTGTCGGTCCTGGCGTGGCGCCGAGGGTTGGGCCTTGTTCGGTTCGAGGCCGTAGTCGCTGTCCTCGTGGTGGCCGCGACCGCAGTGCTGGCGGCAACTCCGATCCCGCCTTTGACGATCGATCTGTCGATGAACCCAGTCGGCGTCAATATCCGCCATTAGCGGAATAGAATCGCGGGGTGCCAGCGGTCCGCGAGGTTATGAGCACCACCCTGCACACCGTGAGCCCGGCGACCACCGTCGGTGAAGCCGTCGCGCTGATGGCGCAGCACCGTATCGGCTCGACCCTGGTGATGGAAGGCCATCGGCTGGAGGGCATCTTCACCGAGCGCGACACAGTGCGGGCGATATCGCAGTCGCACGACGCGCCGGGCCATGAGGTGTCGTCCTGGATGACCCGGGACCCGATGACCGTGGGGCCGGACGAGGATGTCGAGTCGGCCCTCAACACGATGCTCGAGCACGGTTTCAGGCACCTGCCGGTGGTCGAGAACGGCGAGGTGATCGGGATCGTCTCGATCAGGGACCTGGCGGGCTAAAACTTTCCTGCGGACGGGCAAGACTGAGCCCCTCGGGTCGTTCTACAAGCGTGTTTCGTCGGGGGCGCCGTAACGAGGCGACGACGAGCGCGCTGGGGGTCGATCAGCATCCGTCCTGGTCCTACGGGCAGGGGGTGGCACCAGAGCGGATACCTGTCGCGCCGAAGGCGACGCTTCTTCGCTATGACTCGCCGCCATGGCTGATCGAGCAGGAGCTCCGAAAGCACCATCGCGAGCGCTCGCACGCCGCCTCTCCCCTGCGCGGAGTGTCGACGCAGGAGGTTCTCGAGGCACTGGTGGACGCCTTCAGCCCCGCTGAGCTGGACTGGGACCTGGTGGGCGTCGCGTTCGTGCAGGCGGCCCCCGACCCGATGGTGCCGACGGACTCTCGAGTCGAGCTGATTTCCGAGTCGCCGCCCTGGGCCATGGTGATGGAGCCGGCAGCTACGTTTCAGGCTCCGATCTTGCCGCTGCGTTTCGCTCACGCCTTCAGCTCGAGGCGTCCGCCGCGATGGCTCCGCGAGCACGACGAGATAGTGGCCGCGGTCAGGGAGCTTGCCTGGGACGGTTATTTCACGCTGGTCGGCGACATCTTCCGGCGCGAGGGATATGAGGTATTCGGCGGCGAGGGGCCCGACGGCGACGTCATCGACATGGAGGTGGTGCGCGGCGCTGAGCGGATGCTTGTCAACTGCCAGCTGCGAGGCCTCGACCCGATCGGCGTTGAGCCACTTATCGAGATGGTCATGGTGGCGCAGCGCAATGACGCGGCCGGCTTGGCGATCGTCTCTGACGGCGACTTCGCACCCGAGGCATGGGCATTCGCCGACGCCGAGGGGATTGTCATCATCGATCGGGAGATACTCACCGGCCTGGTGGTGGAGCTCACCCTTGGCAATGCGCTGAGCACCAACCTGAGGGCGAAGGCGCGCCGGCTCCTGTCGATCCTGCAGCCGGCGACGGGCAAGTGGGGAGTGGCGGCCACCACCCAGTAGACGTCTCGGTAAACTGGTCGATCCCCGCCCCCATTGCTTTCAGCGCGCCTCTTCGAAAATGGCGCAAGGAGTCTTCGAATTGGGTCTGCTCGCGTTACGGCGCTATCTGCCGTACCTGCGGCCATACATCGGCCTGGTTGTCATCTTCGGCATCGCCCAGCTGGGCAGCCTCGCGGCCGCGGCGTCGATACCGAAAGTGATCCAGGGCATCATCGACGGGCCGATAACCCACCACCAGCCTGGCGGGATCCTGCCGCAGGCGAGCCTGCTCATCGCCATCGGCTTGCTGGAGTTCATCTTCATCTACCTGCGGCGCAACTATTCGGGCGTCGCGTCGCTGCGAATGGAGACCGACCTTCGCAACGACTTCTATGCGCACCTGCAAAACCTCCAGGTCGCCTTTCACGACAACTGGCAGTCAGGCCAGCTCCTGTCCCGAGCCATCAGCGACATCGGCACCGTGCGCCGGTTCGTGAGCTTCGGCTTGATCTGGTTCCTGCAGACGATCGTGACCTTCGCCGTCGTGTTCGTCCTGATGCTCAACCTGGATTGGCAGCTGGCGCTTGTGGTCGTGGCCTGCATGTTGCCGATCGCCTACTTCAGCAACAGGTTCCACGACAAGTACAAGGTGATCGCGCGGCGCCTCCAGGACCAGCAAGGCGACCTGACCACGGTCATTGAAGAGATGGCCACTGGCGTGCGGATCATCAAAGCCTTCGGTCGCATGCCGCTGATGCAGAAGCGATTCGAGGACCAGGCTCGCCTCGTCCGCACGACGAGCCTCACCGGCATCGATGCGCGGGCGCGCCTTTGGACCCAGCTCAACTTCCTACCCAACCTCTCGCTCGTGGCCGTGCTGCTCCTGGGCGGCATCAACGTCGTGCAGGGCCGGCTCACGATCGGAGGTCTTGTCGCATTCATGAGCTACGTCTTCATGCTCACGTGGCCGATGGACGCCATCGGCTGGGTCCTGTCGATGAGCGAGGAATGTCAGACCGCGTCGGAGCGGCTCAACGAGGTTCTGGATTCGCGGCCCGAGATCGCCGATCACGTAGGCGCGCGCGCCCTGGACAGATGCCGCGGCCGCATCGAGTTTCGCGGCGTCGGGTTCAAGTATCCGAAGTCGGAAGACTGGGTCCTTCGCGATGTGAACCTCGTGATCGAGCCCGGGGAGACGGTGGGGCTGGTCGGGCGTACAGGCAGCGGCAAGACGAGCCTTGCCTATCTGCTGCCGCGCCTGTACGACATCGCCGAGGGCCAGGTGCTGCTGGACGGGATCGATGTGTGCGACCTGCAGCTGCGGTCACTGCGATCTCACATCGGCGTCGCGTTCGAGGACCCGATCCTGTTCTCGGCCTCAGTGCACGAGAACCTGGTGATGGGCAGGCCGGTGGTCTCGGATGAGGAGCTCAAGCGCGCCCTCGAGGTCGCGCAGGCGGGCTTCGTGTGGGATCTGCCGTGGGGCCTCGAGACACGAGTTGGCGAGCAGGGGTACACGCTGTCGGGCGGCCAGCGGCAGCGGCTCGCCCTGGCGAGGGCGGTGCTGGGGCGGCCACAGGTGCTCGTTCTCGACGACCCGCTCTCCTCGGTCGACGTTCACACAGAGGCGGTGATCGAAGCGTCGCTCGCCACGGTTCTCGAAGGCGTGACCGCGTTGCTCGTGGTGCACCGGCCCTCCACGCTTGCGCTTGCCGACCGCGTGGCTCTGCTCGATGGCGGGACCATCGTCGCCACCGGGACCCACACCGAGCTGATGCGGTCGAACGAACTTTATCGAGCGCTCCTGTCGCAGGAGTACGACGTGGAACCTGCGGAGGTGAGCCGGTGAGTCTGGTCGCGCCCGCCGATCGATGGCGTGGAGTTGCGTCGGAAGAGGTGGACGAGTTTTCGCCGACAGTCGCCGGCCTGCTGCGCAAGCGCAGCCGTGCCCTGCTCGCGGCGCTGGCGCGTCCGTACAAGAGAGAGATCGCCCTCGCCGGAATCTTGATCCTCGTGCGTTCCGCCGCTTTTCTCGCGATCCCGTACCTGGTCGGGCTCGGCATCGACCGCGGGATCCTCGCGGGGAGAAATGGCAATCTCGAGACGCTCGTCCTGATCGTCGCCGCGCTGCTGGGCGCCCTGATGCTCAACGCCGTCGCCAACTACGCGTTCATGAGGCTTTCAGGACGCGTCGGCGCGAACATCCTGTTCGACCTGCGCCGGATGCTTTTTGGGCACGTGCAGGAGCTGTCGCTTTCATTCTTCGAGCGCTACACCTCCGGCCGCATCATCTCGAGGCTCACGTCTGACATCGATGCGCTGAACGAGCTGTTGGCCACCGGCCTCACTTCAGTCCTGACCTCGCTGATTTCCGTGGTCGGGATAACCGTGATCCTGCTGCACCTCGACACCCGCCTCGGCGTCGTGACCCTCGTGGTGATGCCTCTGGTGCTGGGCCTCACCGCCTGGTTCCGGCACAACTCGGCCCGCTCGTATCGAGCCGTGCGGCGCGCGATCGTGCTGGTGATCGTTCACTACGTCGAATCGCTGGGCGGCATCCGCGCGGTGCACGCATTCCGGCGCGAGCCGCGCAACCAGGAGATCTTCGAGGACGTCAACGGGCGCTATCGCGACGCCAACATCTGGTCGAACCGGCTCGCGTCGACGTTCGGGCCAGGAATCATCCTGCTTGGCCGGCTGACCACGATGTCGGTGCTCGTATTCGGCGGGTTCCTGGTCGTGCAGGGCGACCTGACGCTGGGGGTGCTGACGGCCTTCGTCCTTTACCTCAGGCAGTTCTTCGAGCCGATGCAAGACCTATCTCAGTTCTACAACACGTTCCAGGCGGCTGGTGCAGCGCTGGAGAAGCTGGCCGGCGTGGTGGAGGAGACGCCCACGGTGCCAGAGCCCCGTGCACCCGTGCGGTTGGGCGAGGTAGCGGGCGCCGTCGGTTTCGATGGGGTGACGTTTGCGTATCGCGACCGGGATGTGCTGCACGACATCGAGCTGCAGATCCCGGCGGGGCAAATCATTGCGCTGGTCGGCGAGACGGGCGCGGGGAAGACAACGATGGCGCGGCTCATCGCCCGGTTCTATGACCCCAGCTTGGGGAGGGTGACGCTCGACGGGGTCGACCTGCGTTCCATCGCCACGCCTGATCTGAGAAGGGCCGTGGCCGTGGTCACACAGGAGAGTTTCCTGTTCTCAGGGACGGTCGGAGACAACCTGCTGTTCGGGAGGCCCGACGCCACGCGGGACGAGATGGTCGCCGCGGCCCGGGCGATCGGGGCCGATGAGTTCATCTCCGCTTTGCCCAATGGTTACGAGACGGATGTGCGGAGGCGAGGGGTGCGCCTGTCGTTGGGGCAGAGGCAGCTCGTGGCTTTTGCGCGGGCGTTCTTGGCCGATCCGCGCGTGCTGATCCTGGATGAGGCAACGTCGTCGCTCGATCTGCCGTCCGAGAGGCTGGTGCAGCATGCGCTGCGCACCTTGCTGCGCGGCCGCACCGCCATGATCATCGCCCACCGTCTGTCCACCGTCGACATTGCCGACAGGGTGTTGGTGATCGATCAGGGGAGGGTGGTCGAGGATGGGGACCCGTCAGTGCTGCGTGAGGACACGGGGAGATACGGGTCGTTGCATAGGGCTTGGGTGGAGTCTCTCGTCTGAGCAGATCTGGGTCAGGCTCAGGCCTTGGACCGCTCCTCAATGCCATACTGCGGCCGATGCTTTTGCGCACCGATCCCCTTCGTGTCGCGGTGTTTGCTTTCGGCCTGGTCTTCGTCCTGCTGCTCGCCGCTTACGGCTTCGCCGCCATCGAGTCGCGACCCACGATTGGTGGCGTCGTTTCCGCTTTTGCCGCCCTCGCGATTGCCGGTTGTGGCCTCCTGTATGCTTGGCGGCCTGCTGCCGGCGGCATCGTCGATTAGCCGGTAAGAGACCACTCTCACCAACCACGGAGTACTCATGGACTCCCTCCACGCGATTGGCTTCTACGTGTCCGCCGCGGTGTCACTCGCCGGTGGGCTCTCTGTAGCGTTCCTGCCCGACCGTCTTCGGCGTGGTATCGCCCTCGGTGCGGTGGCGATCGGGGTGGCCGGCATCTACCTCTCGCTGTCGGCCGGTTTCGCGGCGCTCGTCGCGCTCGCATGCTATGGCGGCTGCGCGGTGCTTCTCGCCGGTCCGTCCTACCGGATATTCGAGAGCGTCACCGCAACCGTTTGGCGCCAGCTTGGAGCGATCGCCTCGGCTGTCGTGCTGGTCGCGCTGGCCTACGCGGCTTACTTCGGCGCTTTTCACCACGCCAACTATTTCGGAGGGGACTTCGGAAGCGCTGCCCTGGGCAGGCGCCTCTTCGCCCACGACGCCCTTGCGACCGAGGCGGTGGCCGCCCTCGTGCTGGTCGCTTTGGTCGGCTCCACGATCGCGTGGCGGTCAAGGGACCGCAGCCGATGACCGCAGGCCTGGTCGCCGTGCTCTTTGTGGCCGCCGGGTTGGTGTCCGTCGGCGCGTTCATCGCGGCGTGGCGGCGTGACCTCACCATCGCGCTGGCGGGGATCCCGCTGATGTTCGCCGGCGCCGGCACAGCGTTCGCCGGCGTTTCGCGATTTGCCGCTGCACCGGCCGGCGGCGGACAGCTGCTCGGCCAGGAGGTCGCTGTGCTGCTGGCTGTCGCGGCGCTCGCGGCCGTCGTTCTGGGCGTCGGGCTCGCCGGCAGGGAGGGGCGCCGCTGAGCTCGCTCACCGCGATATCCGGCATCCTAACCGCGGCATCGGGCGCGGCATCGGGCGCTCGGACCTTCAGCTTCGACCCGTTCGCGACCCTTGGTTGGGCCGTGCCGGTCCTGATGCTGACCCCGCTGGGCATGTTCTTGCTCGCGATCTCAGGTGTGCGAACCCGCCGGTCGGCCAGCAACCTGGCTGTGTTCGGGGCTTTGGCGTCCCTCGGCCTGACCCTGCTCATCGGTTGGGGGCTCGCCCGGAAGAGCGCACCGTTCCTGGTCAGCTGGCCATACCTCAATCTGCCTGTCGCCTTTTCGGGCCCTATCAATTTCCAGAGCTTCGGCATCGACATCGTGCTTCGAGTCGACCACGTCACCGTCGCCGCGCTTGTAGCAGTGGAGCTGTGCGTGCTCGGTGCGCTTGGCTGGCATCGATTCATGGGCCGGGTCGAGCCGGGCGCGGCGCGCTTTCACGCCATCGTCAGCCTGTTTCTGTTTGCGTGCATCGGCGTGCTCCTGAGCTACGACCTCGCCGAGCTCCTGGCCTTCTGGGGGCTGGCCGGCGTCGCCACGTATCTCCTGCTCGCTCATCGCTGGAGCGTCGACGGCGCTGCCCGCAGCACCCGCATCGCGCTGGCCCTGCCTTTTCTCACCGACCTCTTCCTTCTCTGCGGCATAGCGGTGGTCTATTCGCGCTACGGCGTGGTGAACCTCACCACGCTTATCCCGATCCTTCACACCACCCCGGGGGCGACAGTGAAAGCGCTTGCCATTGCAGCGGTGCTGTTGTTTGTGGGCGTCGGCGGCCGGCTTGCGCTCTGGCCCGTCCACTTATGGGTAACCCGCACAGCAGTTGACGCGCCGGCTGCCGCGTCAGCCGTGACGCAGGCCGCGTGGTCCGTGGTCGCCATCGTCGTTCTGTACAGGCTCATGCCCATCGCGGGAGAGTCCAATTCGCAAACTTTGCGCGCGCTGCTGTATACATGCGCTGCGACCGCGATCATCGCTCCCCTCCTTGCCCTCGCCTCTAGCGAGCCACGCAGGTCCATCGCGCTCCTTGGCATTGCGGCGACTGCAGTCGGCGCTGCGGTCGTAGTGCGTGGCTTCGACACGGTGGGCTTCACCTTCACTTTCGCTGTTGCCGGCGTCGCGTGCGTGCTCGCAGCCGCACTGGCCCGCGTTGCCGGCATCCTTGCGGCGTCCGCGATCGCCACGGCGATGCGTACCGATGACATTGCGGAGATGGGCGATGCGTGGCGTCGAATGCGCGGCAGCGCGATCGCGTTGCTTATTTCGGGGCTGGTGCTCGGCGTGAGCGCGTCGGGCGCGCTCGCCTACTCGGTCCCGTCTGGATCGAAGCTTGGGCTGGTGCTGGGTGAAGCCGTGCTGCTGATCGCCGTGGGATCGGCGCGCATCTTCCTGGCGATTGCGATCGGCCCGCTCCGCCGGCGGCGCGCCTTCGAGCCGGACCGGGTGCGCGACATCCCGGCCGCTGCGCTCAGCTGGTCGTACCTGCTGGCGCTCGCCGGCGCCGTCCTGGTCGTTGCCTCGATGGTCCACGGCTGGTTGGGCTTCCTCGACGGCCGAACGCATCCTGCCCCCAACCCAATCGGGTATGTGCTGTGGATCGCGGTGGCGCTGGTCGGCTTTGCTGCGGCAGCCATCGCCTTCCGCGCCAACAAGGATGGCGCCGTGCGGGCGTCGTCGCAGCTTGGCCGCGCGGTGGACAGATCGGTTTGGCGGGCTCAGGGCTGGGCCGGCCGATTCATGGTCGGGCCGGCCGTCGGCATCACCGCGGCCGCGGACGAATGGAGCGTCGTACGTGACGATGCGCTGGCGGTGTCCGCTGTTGGGACTGGAAGGCTGGCCGCGCTGGCGTCCCGCGTGCCGGTCGTGCCTGCCGTCATCATCCTGGCAGTGCTGCTCGCCGTCGCCTTGGGGCTCATATCGCCAGGGGTGTTCCGGTGATTGCGATGAATGTGGCCGTGACAGCAGTGCTCACGGCGAGCCCGACGCCCGTGCCGGTGAGCGTGCCCGGTTCCGGGATCTTTCAGTCATCGCTGCTCCTGAGCCTCCTGATCTGGGCCCCCGTGTTGGTTGCGGTCGGGATCGCGGTGCTGCCCAACCCAAGAGGGCGCTTCGACACGTTGATGAAGCAGATCGCTTTCTTCACCAACATCGGCCTGCTGTTCATCCTGTGGATCGCTTACAACCAGTTCCAGAGCTTCCTCGGCACGGTGCAATTCGAGGAGAACGTCCCGTGGCTGAGCAGGATCGGCGCGGTATACCACCTCGGTATCGACGGCCCCGGCCTCGTGATGCTGATTCTTTCCGGCCTGGTCGGGCTCGCTTCGATCCTCGCTTCGTGGGGCATTCGCGAGCGAGTGCGCACCTACTTCTGCCTCCTCCTGATCTCCGAGGCGTGCATCAACGGCGCGATCGTGGCGCACGACATGTTCGTGCTGCTGCTGTTCTGGGGAGCGGCGACGATTCCCATTGGGCTCCTCGTTCTGGGTTGGGGCGGACCGCGTCGCGAGTCGGCAGCCTGGAGGCTGGTGGGCTACTGGGGACTCGGCACCGTCGCGCTGCTGGTCGCCATCCTTGCGCTCTATGCCGCGGCGGGCGGCAACAGCTTTGACATGGACGTGGCGCTCAGGGTCCCGGTGAGCCCGCGGGTCCAGCTTGTCGCCGGTCTGGCGGTGATCGTCGCCGCGGCAACGCGCCTCCCGCTCTTCCCATTTCAAGGCTGGGTGCGCGATGTCTACTCGCAGGCGCCGGTTGGCGTTTGCATCGTCGTCGCGGGCAGCGCGACGCGCTTGGGAGCCTACGTGCTCCTTCGATTGTTGATCGGAGCCGAGCCCATCGGAGCGCAGCTGCTTTCGCCGCTGCTGGCAGTTCTGGCGGCGGCGACCGTGATCTATGCGGGCCTCGTCGTGCTGCGGATGACGGATCTGCGCCGGGTGGGCGCGTACCTGGCGATGGTGCCGGGCGGGGTCACGGTGCTCGGCCTCGCGGCGCTATCGCCGCTGGCGATCGGCGGCAGCGTGCTGTCCCTCTTCTCCGGCGGTCTGGCGGGAGCATTGATAGTCGGCGTGTGCGCGACGCTCGCCCAGCGCGCGCAGACCGGCAACCTCCAGGTGTTGAAGGGCCTTGCGCCCCGCATGCCGAGCCTCACGTGGATCACGATCTTCGCCGTCCTCGGGCTGCTCGGCCTGCCGCTCATGGCGTCGTTTCCCGCCGAAATGATGACTTTCTTCGGCGCGGTCAAGAACCAACCGCTGGCCGCTTTTGCTGTCGCTTTCGGGCTTGCGATCGTGGCCGGCGCCGTGGTCGTGATATTTCATCGCATCCTGTTCGGCGCGCCGAATCCTGATTCGCCAGGCGTCTCGGACGCCTCTGCCGGCGAGAAATGGTTCCTGGGCATCCTCGCCGGCTCGCTGCTCTGGGTGGGGATGTTTCCGGGTGGTCCCAAGCTGCCGGGAACTGATACTCCAATCTTCGACCCCGGCCTCGTCAACTCGATGGCGGCGGGCATCACGGAGATGGCCGCTCCGTACGCGGCCAAGTGATGAGGTCACTCCTTCTCGTTCCGGAGGCTCTGGTGGCCGGGACCGCCCTCCTTCTATTGCTGGTCGGCCGGCTGGGCGTCGTACCGCGGTCATGGCGCGGGTACCTGCCTTCCATCGTCGCGGCGGTGGTGCTCGTCGCCCTCGTCGTCGAGCTCTGGGTGGGCGGGACGATTTCCAGCCTCTTCGGTGGCGGCTTCATCCAGGATCGTTTTGCTCTCTTCGCCAAGGCGGCGGTGCTGCTCGCGGTCGCGGCGGCCATCGCGGCGGCCGACTGGAGCGCGGAGGATTCGCCCACCATCGGCCTCTCGATGACCCTGCTCGCTGCCTTCGGCGTGATGGTCGTCGCGTCGGCGGGAGATTTTGTCGGGCTGTGGGCGGGCCTCGAGCTGGCCGCGGCGGCCGGCGTGGTGCTGGTCGGGCTGAGGCGGCCCGATATGGGGCTGCGCCTGCTCATCGTCGGAGGCGTTGCGACCGCTCTGTTCGTGACGGGCTTCGCCTTCGTCTACGCGACCGCGGGCACCGCTGACCTGCTCACCGCCCGCAAGGTGATTGCCGGCGCTGCTTCCACTCTGCCGCTGGCGATCCCCGTCCTTCTACTGTTGGGCGGTCTGGCGGTTCGTGCGGGCATCGCGCCTTTCCATCTCGCCACTGTGTCGGCAAGCCTTGGCGCCAGCCCGCTGGGCTCAGGCATCCTGCTCGGCCTGGTCGGCGCCGCGGCGCTGATCGCCGCCATCAAGGTCGCCGCGCTGCTCAGCCCGGCGTCCGAAACGCTGTCCCTCTACCTCGAGGTCATCGCGGCGGTGGCCATGGTGGGGGGTGGGGCTGCGGCCCTTGGGGTCAGAGCGCCTCGCGCCAGGCTCGCCTACCTGGCCGTCGGCCAGGTAGGGTGGGTGGCGGCGGGCCTGGCGACCCACTATCTGAGCGGCCTTGGCGGTTCGCTGTTCCTCGTCGGCGCCTTCGTGCTGGCGGCGACCTGCGGGCCGGTGGTCCTCGCCGGGGTCGAGGGTGGGGAGGCTTCGCTGGCCGGGATGGGCGCGCTGCGGCCCGCGCGGGCGCTGGGGATCGCGATGGTGTTCCTGTCGCTGGCCGGGGTCCCGCCGCTGGCCGGCTTCTTCGGGGAGTTCGCGGTAGCTGCGGCGCTGGCCCAGGGCGGGCACTTTGGGCTTCTCGCTCTCGGTTTGCTCGGGTCGGTGCTGAGCGTGGCGGCGGCCCTGGGCACGCTTCGCGTCCTCTATCTGCAGAGCCCGCCGGAGGAAGGGCGCCGGGCGGTGGGCTTTGCGCTTCCCGCCTGGACGCTGCTTTCGTCGGCGGGCGCGATCGCCGTTTGCGCCGTGATGGTGGCCTTCGGGGCCTTCGCCAACCCCATCCTGAGCCTCGCTTACCAGGGAGCAGAAGCGCTGGGCCTTAGGTAGACTGCCCCCCAGACGTCGCAGCTCACGTTCTAGAAACCGTCCTGGAGGTCACGCCTGACCGTGGCGACTAGTCGCAGCCGCCGCTCCGCCCGTCGCTTGGCAGCTTCCGCGCCAATGGGCCAACGTCGCGCGCGCGGCCACGTCCGCCGACCGCGTCGGGAGGCTCGCCATGCGTGGATGGCGAGGGTCGTGCTTGCCGTGTTTGTGGCGGTGGCGGCTTTCGGCCTGCTGGGGACAGGCGGAACGATCGGGGTCATCGACTATTTCGCAGGCGACCTTCCGTCCGTCGATTCGCTGCAGGCGGGCAAGCTCACCCAGACCAGCCGGATCTTCGACCGCCACGGGACCCTGATCGAGGCGCTGTACCACCAGAACCGGACAGTCGTGCCCCTGAGCAAGATCAGCGAGAAGCTCCAGCTGGCGACCATCGACACCGAGGACCGCACTTTCTACTCCAACCCAGGCGTGGATTACCGCCGGCTGGCGATCGCGATCGGGTACGACCTGACGCATGGCTCGGCGACGCTGGGGGGATCGACCATCACCCAGCAGGTCGTCAAGAACAACGTCCTCGATACCGCGGAGGCGCAGAACAAGACGATCAGCCGGAAGTTCCGAGAGTTGGTGCTGGCGGAGGAGATGGAGCGCCGGTACACAAAGCAGCAGATCCTGGAGCTCTACCTCAACACGATCAACTATGGCAACGGGGCCTATGGAGCGGAGGCGGCCGCGGAGACGTACTTCCAGGTGCACGCGAGCGACCTGACCTGGGCGCAAGCCAGCTTTCTCGCCGGGCTGCCGCAGGCGCCGTCCGACTACGACGTGTTTGGCACGCCCGACCAGGTCGATGCCGCGAAGCAACGGTGGCGCGAGGTGCTCGATGGGATGGTGTCCGTGGGCGACATCAGCCTGTCGACGTCGATCGACCTGTTCAGCAGCGACTTGATCGACAAGATGATCGTCGCGCACAAGCGTCTTCCCGCCGCGCACAACCCCCTGACCGCGCATTTCATCGACTACGTCGAGCAGTACATATCGCAGCGGTACGGGGACCAGGCGATGTATGAGGGCGGCCTGCGGATCACCACGACGCTTGACCTGAACACTCAGGTGATGGCGAACAAGTGGGTGAAGGCAGGAGTGAAGACGTACGCGGCGCGCGGCGTGAATACGGGGGCGATGCTCGTGATGAATCCGAACGATGGCGAGATCCTGGCCATGATCGGAAGCGCCAACTACAACAATCCCGCGATCCGCGGCCAGATCAACCTGACCGGCGTCGATCCACTCGGTTGGCGTGGTGTCGGTTCGTCGTTCAAGGTCTACACCTACGGCGCGGCACTCAATGCGGGACTCATTACGCCGGCCACGCTGCTGAACGATGAGAACAGCATCATCGGCGGTCACACGTTCAATGACTGGGACAGCAAGCACGAGGGATGGATCACTCTGCGCAAGGCCATTGCGCAGTCGCGCAACCTGCCGGCGCTGTGGACTTACAGGAATGAGGGCGGCGACAGGGTCGTCTCATTCCTGCACGACCTGGGGATCACGGCGAAGATCGAGAATCCACCCGGCGTGTCGACCACGCTGGGAAGTGACGCGATCTCCATGGCCGAGCACCTGGCCGCGTACTCGGCGTTCGACAACGGCGGTTACAAGATCACGCCGACGCCAGTACTGAAGGTGACCGACTCGACCGGCAAGGTGCTGGAGCAGTTCAACCCGACGGCTAAGCGGGTCCAGGTGATCAGCCCGCAGCTCGGCTACGTGATGACGGACCTGCTGCGCGGTCCGGTGAAGCTTTACCTCGGTGATCTGGGCAACCGGCCGGTGGCCGGCAAGTCGGGGACGACCGAGGCATATACCGGCTCCATCTTCATCGGGTACACGCCTGGCCTCGCCGTCGCCGCTTCGCTGATGCACATCGACGCAGGGGCGAAGTGCAAGTCGGGCTACGCCTACCTCGCCACGAACTTTCCGCCGTCGGGCTGGATGTGTCCCACGTCGGTGCTGTTCGGAGAGAACGTCGGCATCTCGGTGTGGAAGCCGTTCCTCGAGGAGTACTACGCGAAGCATCCGTGGCCGGCTTTCTGGAAGGAGCCTGCCGGGGTGGTGACGCGGATGGTGTGCGCTTACGACGGTGGCCACATCGCGACCGGCGGTTACAACGAGATCTTCATCAAGGGAGTTGGCGAGCCGAGCTATCCGTGCGGAGCCAATCCGCCACCCGGAGCGCCGCCTTATGTGGCGCCGTCGCCGAGCCCATCGCCGGTCGCGACGCCCACACCGAGACCGTCGCCAACGCCGGCTCCGTCGCCAACGCCGACTCCGTAATCTGCGAGCCGTGCGATTGAATCGAGCGGGCGTCGTGTTCGGCGTCGCTTATGTGGTCCTTGGGATTGCCTGGGTGGCGGTCGCCAACCCTGGCACTCCTTTCTTGCTGGTGGCATGGTTTGTGATCGTCGCGGCGGTCGGCTGTTTCGTGCCCGGGATCGCCAACCAGGTGTCGCTGGCGCGCGCGCACCTCGCGGCGCCGGCGCTCGTGTACTCGCTCGCGTCCGATCGCCTTGGGTTCCTGGCTGTGGTGCTGGCGCTGGCGGGCTTGACGGACCTCGTCGACGGCACCATCGCTCGGCGCTTCGACAGGCCATCGATGCTGGGCGGGGGGCTGGACCCGGTGGTCGATGGGATCCTGCTGGGGGCGGTCGCGGCCGGCCTCGCGCTCGGCGGCATCTTCCCGCTGTGGCTCGCCGCCGTGATAGTGATGCGCTACCTGCTGCCTGCCGTGGTCGCGCTCGTGCTGCTGTCAATGGGGCGCCGTCCTGAGTTGCGTCACAGCGTGAGCGGGCAGATCTCGACTGCCTTGATCATCGTGCTGGTGGGCGGCATCTGCCTGTTTCGGTTCATGAACCAGGACGCGAGCAACGTGGTCATTGGCGCAGAGATCGTGATCCCCATCGCCACCATCGCTACATTCGTGCACCTGGGTTTACTGGCGCGGCGGTCGATGCAACCCAGGCCCGGGTAAGATGGCTGATGGTCGCGCTAAGTGGGGTGCTGGCGGTACCCTGAATCGGCAATCCGCCTTAGCCGGACCGAATTCCCGCGCTGAGGTCTGGGCTCTCACGCCTGGCCGCGGCAAACGGCGTTGAAGGTCGGGACCTGCGCAGCTCGGGTCTCCGAACCCCGTCAGGTCCGGAAGGAAGCAGCGGTAAGGAGAAACTCGAGGGTGCCGCAGTCATCCGGGCCTGAGCTGTGAACCGCGGTGCGAGCTGGGGGTCTTCGATCGAAGCGGGGGTGCGCGGCCACTTAAACGTTTATGCCTGAATACCAATCCCTCTATCGCAAGTACCGGTCGCAGACCTTCGCCGACCTCGTCGGCCAGGAGGCCGCATCGCGGGCGCTGCAGGGCGCGATCATCAGCTCGCGGGTCGCGCACGCGTACCTTTTCAGCGGCAGCCGCGGCACGGGAAAGACTTCCGCGGCGCGCCTCCTCGCCAAGGCTGTCAACTGCTCTGGCCGGGCGCGCGACTCGGCGGAGCCGTGTAACAAATGCCAGTCGTGCCTCGAGATGACCGCGGGCTCAGCGCTCGACCTCATCGAGATCGATGCGGCATCGAACCGTGGCATCGACGAGATCCGCGACCTGCGCGAGAAGGTGAACCTGTCGCCTGCCCTCGGGCCCTTCAAGGTCTACATCATCGACGAGGCGCATATGCTCACCGAGCCGGCGTTCAACGCTTTGCTCAAGACGCTGGAGGAGCCGCCGCCCCACGTGGTCTTCGTGCTGTGCACCACGGACGCGCAGAAGATCCCGCTCACCGTGATCGGGCGCTGCCAGCAGTTCGTGTTTCGCCGGCACAGCGAGGAGCAGATCACGGGCCGCCTGACGCACATCGCAAAGACGGAGCACGTACAGGTCGACGACGACGCGATGCAGCTGATCGCACGGACTGCGCAGGGATCGATGCGCGACGCGGTGGGGCTGCTCGATCAGTTGGTGCCTTTGGCGTCCGGGCCCATCAGTCTGGAATCGGCGCGCGCTTTGCTCGGCATAGCCGACCCGCGCTTGCTCGATTCGCTGCTTGACGATGTGCTGAGCGGCCGCGCGGCTGAGGCGCTCGATGAGCTGAACCGCGTGTATGCCGCGGGCGCCGAGCTGCGCCAGGTCGTGCGTGGCCTGATGGAGAGCTGCCGCGACCGGCTGGTCGCGGCCCTGACCCGACGCGATAACGCGACCGCCCGACGTCTATCCAGCGTGCTGGACGCGCTGCTTCACCTCGATGGCGAGGTGCGGCGTCACGCTGAGCCGCGCTTCCTGGTCGAGGCGACTCTGGCACGACTGGCCGTGGAGCTTGGCACCGGATCGGCGCCGGCCGCGACGCCCGTCCCTGCTGCCTCTTCGACTCCGAATGTCGACACGTCACGGCCGGTCGCCGTGGCTGCGCCGCAGCCTGCTGCCGTTGCTGCGGCGACGGCAGCGGTGACCGTAGCTGCTGCGCCGGCGGACAGCGCCGTCATCGGCGCGTGGACCGACGTGCTCGACAAGCTGAACCGTACGGTGCGCGCCGCTTATCTAGATGCGCAGCCGGAGGTCGACGGCACGACGCTGGTGCTGTGGTTTCGCTACGGCTTCCATCACAAGAAGGCTCAGGAGCAATCGCAACAGCTCATGCCGCTGGTGCGCGCCTGGTTGGGGACGGGCGTGAAGGTCGATTACCGGCTGCGCGAAACGGGGGCCACAGCCGCTGCCCCCAACCCAAAGGCCGCCGTTGTCAGTCCGGAGGATGATCCCTTCGTGCGCGAGGTGGTGCGCCGTTTCGACGGGCGCGTGACGCGGGTCAAGGAGGTGTCCGAGTGAAGGATCCAATGAAGATGCTCAAGCAGGTTCAGCAGATGCAGGACCGCATGGGGAAGGTACAGCAGGAGCTGGAGACGGAGACGGTCGAAGCGAGCGCCGGCGGTGGCGCCGTGCGTGTCGTGGCGACTGGCACACAGAAGGTGGTGTCGGTGACTATCGATCCCGCGGCGGCGTCGGAGCCCGAGATGCTGCAAGACATGGTGGTGGCGGCCGTCAACGAGGCGATGGACAAATCGAAACAGCTGGCGGCCTCGAAGATGCAGGCCGTCGCGTCGGGGCTGGGCCTTCCGCCCGGCTTGCTCTAAGCCGCCTCAATTGCCCCAGCTGCCGGAGCCGCTCGAAAGGCTCATCCAGGAGCTTTCGCGACTGCCGGGCATCGGGCCCAAGACCGCGCAGCGCCTCGCTTTCCATCTGCTGCGCGCGGACCGGCAGCGCGCCGAGTCGCTGGCGCTGGCGATCGGAGATGTGAAGGCGCGAATCGGCTACTGCGAGCGTTGCTACAACATCGCCGAAGGCAGCCTGTGCGCGATCTGCATGTCGACGCGCCGCGATGCGTCGGTGCTGTGCGTGGTGGAGTCGGCGCTCGACCTGCTCGCCGTGGAGCGAACCTCAGAGTTCAACGGTCTGTACTTCGTGCTGCACGGCGTGATCTCTCCCATCGACGGCATCGGGCCCGACCAGCTGCATATGCCGCAGCTGTTCGACCGTGTTCGGTCGGAGGGAGTGGTTGAGGTGATTGTGGCCACCGATGCCGACATCGAGGGCGAGGCCACGGCCGTGTACCTGCAGCGGGCTCTGATTCCGCTGGGGGTGACTGTTACGCGGCCGGCGCACGGGCTGCCCGTGGGCGGCGACCTCGAGTACGCCGATGAGCTGACACTCGCTCGCGCGATGGCGGGGCGGCGCTCGTTCTGAGGCGGCGAGGCCCAGCCTGTCAGCGCGGCCGGCGCTTCTATTCGACCTCGACGGCACCTTGGTGGACAGCGTGTGCGGTACAAATCTGCAAGCGGGCCATTGACACGCATTCGCGCGTCGGTTACGTTCGCTGATCGTGCGCTCCGGCTGGCGGTGCGATTGCTGGCGATCCCGTTAAAACCGCGAGGGAGGAAGAGATGCGCAGTATCCGATCAGTAGCGATGGCCTTTCCGATGGCTGTCCTGGTCTTCGCTTCGGTCGGAGTTATCGCTCCGCTTTCGGTCGCGGCGGCGCCATGCGCAACCACCACCAGCGGTGGCAAGACGACCGTGACCTTCTGCTACACCGGGGCAGCGCAGACGTGGACCGTGCCGGCCGGCGTCAAGTCGGCGACTTTCACAGTGTTCGGAGCTGCAGGCGGGGCAGGTACCGGCGGTGTCGCCGATCCAGGTGGGCTGGGGGGCAAGGCCGTCGCGACGGTGGCAGTCGTCCCGGGCTCCACTGTGACGATCCTCGTTGGTGGGCAGGGTGTAGAACCGCCAAATCCAGATGGTTGCTCTAGCGTGACGGGTGGCGGAGGGGGCTTCAACGGGGGCGCCGTCGGAGGCAATGGCGGTGGATCGAATTGCGGCGGTAGCGGCGGCGGTGGTGCCAGCGACGTCAGGCTCGGTGGCAACGCGCTCGCCAACCGTGTGGTCGTAGCCGGTGGCGGCGGCGGTGGCACTGCTGACTTTGCCGGCGGAACGGGTGGCGGGACCATCGGCGGCAATGGCGGGGGCACCACCCTGCACGGCGGCCGTGGCGGGACCCAGGCTGCCGGCGGCGGCGCCGGCGTCGGCGACGCGAACGGCACAGCCGGAGTTTCGGGATTGGGCGGCGCCGGCGCTTCGAACTGCGGGCGGGGCGGTGGCGGTGGTGGCGGCGGCTTCTTCGGAGGCGGCGGCGGTGCCGCCGATGAGTGCGGCATTGGCGGCGGTGGCGGTGGCGGCAGCGCCCACGGGCCGGCCGGAGCAGTGCTGACCGCCGCGGTCAGGGCAGGTGTCGGGCTGGCGACGGTTTCGTACACAACCCCATTGCCGGCGGCGAGCGCGTCTGCGCCTTCCGTTCCCTGGCTGCCGATCGGCGGCCTGGCTCTCGGGTTCGCGCTGGTCTGGTTCGGGTTGCGGCGACGGCGAGCTTCAGCCGCCTGAGCCCGATGCTGCGGCGGGTCGCCATCGGCGTGGGGGCGATGTTTATCGCGGTCAGCTCGGCCGCGCTGATCTATCAGGCCGTGACGCCGGCCCCGATCCTTGGGCACGCCGACCCGCACGGGGACGGCATCCTGGGCCAGCTGCCAGGGCTGCCGGCGATCGCCGGCCTGGGGTCTTCGGCTCCCAAAGGCACCTCGAGCAGCCACATGCCTGCGCCGGTTCCTGTGGTCGTGGCCCCGCGCACGGGCGTCTGGATCGAGATGCCGGTGCTCGACATAGCGCTGCCGCTCTCCAAGGGTGATGGCTCGGTCACCAACGTCCCGCTCTGGAAGGCTCTGGTGTACCCGGGCACCTCGTGGCCGGGGAAGCCAGGCAACAGCTACATCTATGCCCACGCTCAGTGGGGCATGTTCGCCAACCTGCTGTACGCACGGGTGGGGGATACCGCGTACATCCATAACTACGGGACAGGGCGGATCCAGACGTTCCACGTGAGCCGCGTGATCGGCCAGATCCCATATGACGATGGGACCTGGCTCCATTACCAGGCCTCCCGACCGACGCTGACGCTGCAAACCTGCATGGACTGGAACTCCAAGGGCAACAGGTTCGTCGTCCAGCTGACCTGAGGCGGTATCGGCCCGCCCGCCGTGCGGCCTTGCAATACGAAGCCGGCTACCGGTAGAATTCGCAGGTTCCTCTGACGGAAGGCTTCGCGCGCCCTAAAAGGCGCCGGGGTGTCGGTTGGAACCAGCACCTTGACAACTGAAGAGTGGGAAAGACTCTGAGAGTCTTAATGACTCAGGGCGAAGGCCTTGGGTCCTCCGTTTAAACGGAGAGTTTGATCCTGGCTCAGGGTTAACGCTGGCGGTGCGCATAACACATGCAAGTCGAGCGAGGGCTTATTTCTCGCAAGAGAGATGAGTTCCTAGCGGCGAACGGGTGAGTAACACGTGGGCAACCTTTCCTATCGCGGGGGATAACACCGGGAAACCGATGCTAATACCGCATGTCGTCACTGATCGCATGGTTGGTGAAGAAAGCAGCAATGCACGATGGGGTGGGCCCGCGGCCTATCAGCTAGTCGGTGGGGTAACGGCCTACCGAGGCGATGACGGGTAGCTGGTC
>Ga0208849_1001041_pt1 | contig 21438 bp, 18 predicted proteins | sample NGESurdeep072012_10_FD_184470 | JGI IMG/M metagenome (GOLD analysis project Ga0208849, IMG submission 184470) | Arctic peat soil microbial communities from Barrow, Alaska - NGEE Surface sample 53-3 deep-072012 (SPAdes) | ecosystem: Environmental > Terrestrial > Soil > Wetlands > Peat ... | reverse complement strand
TTGCCGTTGGCTTGCGGGCGGGCGCCGCCATTGCCCGCATACGAACCCTGCTGCGTTTGATATTGCTGCTGCTGAACCTGATTGGCGGCCAGGATACGGTAATAATGCTCGGCGTGCTGAAGGTAGTTTTCGGCCATGACACGGTCGCCCGAGGCATTCGAATCGCGTGCGAGCTGGAGATACTTCTCATAGACATGGGAAGCCGCACCGCGAATCTTCACCTCCGGTCCGTTCGAGTCATAGGTCCGGTTGGGGTTGTTGTTGTTACCCCCATTGTTGCTGGTTGGCGGCCTGCGCCCGCCACGTCCACGAGAGCGTTTCATGCCAAGTTGGCCCCTCTGTCATCGTCGATCAAACAAATCGCTCCTCGCGCGCGGTTCCCGCACGCAGCCGGCAAGCAGGTTTCCTGCATCATCGTTTCAGCCGCGCCCGCGGGCGCGTCCATCTGGTGTCGCATAAAGCGCGAGACTCGTCTTTCGCGTTTCGCAGAGCCCAGCGCCGATCCGGCACCTTCATCTCCGCGGTATCCCCAGCATCGAAATGTGCAACCCGATGCTTCGGCGGGGTCCCCCTGTATCGGGAGGAAGCTAGCGAGTCGCGGGTTCCTTTCCAACTGTTTTTTGCGAGGCCGGCCGAATTCGGCCGGGCCGGCCCACAATGACACAGCGAGGTATTCCTGCGAGATCGGGTGCGATATGACGCAATTCAAGCCCGTTCTCCTCGATAATTGCCGTTACAGCCTGCGCGTGGCCTCCTCCGATCTCGACAAAGGCCAACCCTTCGGGCTTCAGCGTACTCGCGAATTCCCGTCCCAGGGCGCGATAGGAGGCCAAACCGTCGCACCCGGCGACAAACGCCTCTTTCGGCTCGGACTGCCGAATTTCCGGTTCCGCACGGGCGAAGTCGTCTTCGGTCAGATAGGGCGGATTTGCAAAGACAACATCGAAGGCGCCCGAAACGTTCCAGCCCGATTGGCGAAGCCCGCAGCGTCCCGCAAGACCGTGCCGTTCGACGTTGCGTGCTGCCCAGACCAGGGCCTTCGCGGAGGCATCGACACCGACACCGTGCGCCTGCCGGTAGCGTGAAAGAAAGGCGACAATCAAACAGCCGCTGCCGGTACCCAGATCCAGCACCTTCAAATCGGCGTCGCGGTCGGGAAATTTCCGAAGAGCCTCCTCGACCAGCGTCTCGCTTTCCGGCCGCGGGATCAGCACCCCGGGGCCGACGTCGAAATCGAGGCTGAAGAACTCCTTGCGGCCGGTGATGTATGCCACCGGTTCGCGGGCCGCCCGGCGCGCGACAAGCCGATGAAATGTCTCAAGCTGCTCCGCGGTAATGTTGGCCGCCGCGAACACCCCTTCGCTTCGAACGCCCAGCGCACAGCCAAGCAACACGCGCGCGTCGAGCCTCGCGGAGCCGATCCCGGCTTGCGCCAGGCGACCTGCAGCACTGGCGAGAACCTCTCGTATGGCGTTTCGTGTCATCGCTCGGCGCTGTGCATATTCGTCGGACGAATTTCGCGTTATCGACCAGCGGACCGGTGCGATCAGGATGCCGGCGCGGCGCTCGCGCTCATCACGTTGTCGTCCGAGTTTCGATCGATCCATTCGTTGTAGGGGTCGATGCCGGCGAAAGCCGGAGCGCGGTTCACGATCAGGTGCAGTGTCTGCCGGCCGCTCCCGATTTGTGCATCCCGCAACGAAAGTATCTTCGACCTGTCGAAGCCCTGCTTTCCCGGCTCGACAAGAAACGCTCCGACCGGAACCGCCTCGTTCATCGCCGTTTCGCGTTCCTTGCCCTTGCCGTCGGCATAGAACTTATGCGCCTCGACCGTCAGCGCCACATCGTATTTGCCGTCTGCACGTTTCTTGAAGCGGACATCCGTCGCCTTCAGGTCGTAGATCGTAATCTTCTCGAACAAATCGGTAATGAGCTGATCGTATCGGGGCCCGGCTTCCTGTCGCAGAATACGGACAAAATCCTTTGACGAGGGGTACGGCGCGGGCTTGAACGCATATTGCGCCAGCAGCCGTCGCAGCGAGCGGTCGACGACATCCTCGCCGACAGCCTCCTTGAGGCGATACATGACGACGGCCCCCTTGTCATAGTGGATGTAGCCCTGGTCCTCGACCCGTTCCAGCGGCAGTTCCTCGATTTCTTCGCCGCCGCGCGCGCGCAGATAGTGGTCCAGCGAATATTTCAGGAACTTGCGGACATGCTCCGGGCCGTACAGATGTTCCATGACCAGCATCGCCGAATATTGCGCAAAGGTTTCCGACAGCATCGTGTCGCCCTGCATGTCGGCGCCGATCACCTGGTGCGCCCACCATTGATGACCGATCTCATGCGCGGTCACGAAGGTAACAAGGTCGATTTTGTCCGGATCGCTCTTGACCGCCGCAAAATTCTGAATGAAGCCGATGCCCTCCGAATAGGGGACGGTATTGGCGAACGACTGGGCAAAATTCGCATAAGCCGGAAATTCGAGAATGCGCAATTGATGAAACTGATACGGACCGAAGGCCCTGGTGTAGACGTCGAGCGAGGCCTTCATCGCCGCGATCATCCGGTCGATGTCATAAGGATGCCTGGCGTCGTAATACACGGCCAAATCGACATCGCGCCATTTCGCGCGCTTCACGCTGTAGCGCGCCGACTGAATTGAAAAGAACGGCAGAATTTCCGCGTCGGATTTGAACCGAACCGTCCGGCGGCCGCCGGAGACGCTTTCCGAGACCTTATAGCCCGGCGCGATCGGTGTCTGGTCGGCAACGGTGGAGACCGTGATGTCGGAGTTCACCCAATCCGCATCGTGGCGCAGATAATTGTATTGACGCGCCGAATCGTTTTCGAGCTTGGGCGGTCGCAACTCGGCGGGCAATCCGTGCCGCCTTCGCTTCGACGGATCTGTCAACAGGCCCCCCTGACGGTCCATCCCGATAACCGGCGCGATATCGAAGCTGTCGACAAACGTTCCGTTGTCGACCATTCGCGTGGTATCGCCGCTGTTCTTGAACCCGCGTTGTTCGAGTACCGAGCGGAAATGCAACATCCCCCGCTGGCCCGGCGCCAACGGCCGGCCGAAGGCGAATATCGCGTAGTGAAACACTCCATAGGTCCTGACCGGCCGTGCGCCTTCGACTTTCAGCGATCGCATTTCGAGGTCGCGGTCCCAGCGCACATGCATCTGTGTGAGCGGCTTTGCGGTGCGGTTCTGGAATGCGAGGGTTCCCGTTGTTTCCACCCGCGGCGCATGCGGAAAAACGGCAACGTTCAATGTAATATCGGTAACCCGGGGCTTTGGCAGAGTTTCGAAACGCAGCACGGTCTTTTCATATTTTGCCTTCAGGTCGTCGTCACCGATGGTAGTGCGATATTCGTTGAGGATGTTGGTATTGTAATAGATGTAAGCGCCGCTTGCTGCGAAAATCGCGAACGCAACCGCCATGAGGCCCCCCCCCATACCCTTCAGCCGGCCGGGAAGACGTGCAAGGCGCGGGCTGAGGCGCGTTTCGGTGCCGCGCCGCCACAAGGCATATGCCAGCACGGCCAGCATCAGGGTGAAGGCGCCCCAATACACGTCGAGCCAGGCGCGCTTGATCCAGAACTGGCCTTCGCCGTTCATGTCCGACAGAGGCACTTCGAGCGGACCGAACAGATACAAATGGTGTTCGAAACCGATGTTGACGAACGTCACCCGGGCAACAAGGTAGAGCGCCATAATGCCCCATCCGACATATTTTTGTGGCGACACGGACTGCACGAAGATCGCGAAAGCAGCGAGTTCGATGGCCCAGATGGCTTCGGGCACCACGTACCAGAGAAGATAGTGATCGAGTTCGTACAGGTGATAGCCTTTGAGAGCCTGGACGGCGACTGCCACGGCCACGGAAATCAGAAACGTCGAGAGAAGCACAAGGCCGATGGCGGCGATCTTCGGCAGCACGAAAATCCAGTCGGCCACCGGGCAGGCATCGAAGATCTCGTGCGTGCGCCGGTCGCGCTCGCGCCACACCAGTTCGCCGGCATAATAGATGGCAATAATCACGGGAATGATGGTGAAGGCGCCGCGAAGCGCCTCGATCATCACTCTGGTCACGGGAAGGATCTGGTAGTCCCTGACGGTATCCGCATACCACAGAGAACCCAGCGCATTGAGCAGTCCGATCGCCAGCAGCACAAAGAATGCCGGACTCCGAAACACCTGCGCCATCTCGAACCTGGTCCATTTCCAGAGCTGGATGCGCGTGGCCGACGCGTCATACCGCGGCGCCGGTAACGGCCCCGTCCGTGATCTTGCGAAGGTGTCGCGAGGAGCCGGCTTTTGCGAACGCCGGCCACGGGCGGCGAAGCGATAACAGCCAAAGGCAACCGCCAGCAGCAGAAAGGACAGCGAAAACCAGATGAGCCGGTTCTCCAGCACGATGCCGGAGAAAGGCGGAAGCATCGTGTTGCGATCCGAGGCGGTCCAGTACTTTGTCGCCTCGCTCACCGCCCCGATTCCGAATGGTTCGAGCAGCCCGATGATGTGGTCGTATTGCGGCCTGTCGAAGAGACCGGTCAGCACGAAATAGAAGACAAGGAAGGCGACCGCTCCGACATAGGTCGCGAATATCGAGCGCGTGGCCGTCGCCAGCGCGAAGAATCCTGCGGCCATCACGAACAGGGTGGGCGCCGCCATGAAGAAATATGCGTAGAGGTAATATCCGGCGTGGAAAGGGCCGAGTTTCACCGGGTCGAGCCACGGCATGAGAGTGCCCACGAGAATGCCAAGCGGCGCGCTGGCGAATGCGATGAGCCCCGCGACGAAAGCTCCCGTAAATCGTCCGAACAGATAATCGAATTTGCGGACTGGCGTCGCGCGCAGGATCGGGCCATAGCCGGTTTCATCGTCGCGCACGACGACGTTGGCAACAAACGCCGTAAAAATGAAGATCGCAAAAATGCTCATGATCTGCAGCATCTGGACGATCGCCGCGGGCGCGTTGATGTTGGTATTGCCCTTGTCGCCGATCTGGATCTGCGGGATCGTCGTGGCGCCGAAGGTGAGCAGAAAGAAGATGCCGAACGACACCCACAACACGGGAGACGTCAACTGGTAGCGCAGCTCGAAGCCGGCAATCCTGCGGAACATGGATCGCCTCACGCCGCGCGGCGGTTGCTGGCAAGCGTGGCGAAATACAAATCTTCGAGACCCGCGTCCACGGGCGCAAAGCCGTCGCCCGGATTGCTGTCGGACACGATATGAATCATCGTTTGCCCGCCTAGCAGCCGCGTGAGGATTACCGCGTATTTCTCGCGATGGCGATCGAGCTCCGATTTCGCCACGATCTTGCGCCAGATGCGGTTTTCGAGCTTTGCCGTAAGGTCGGATGGGGCGCCCAGCGCGACAATTCGTCCGTCGGCGATGATCGCCATCAGCGAACACAGTTCCGAAACATCCTCGACGATGTGAGTCGAAAGAATGACGATGATCGATTCGCCCACTTCGGCGAGAAGGTTGAGAAAACGGTTGCGCTCTTCGGGATCGAGGCCGGCCGTCGGCTCGTCCACGATCAACAGCGCCGGTCGGCCGATCAGAGCCTGTGCGATACCGAAACGCTGTCGCATTCCGCCGGAAAAGCCGGCGATGGCTTTCTTTCGAAGGGACCAAAGATTGGTCTGGCTTAGCAACGCCTCGACCGTGTCGCGCCGCTCGCCACGTCCGGTGACGCCCTTCAGGACCGCCATGTGATCGAGCATGTCGTAGGCAGAGACACGGGGGTAGACGCCAAAATCCTGCGGCAGGTAGCCCAGCAGACGGCGCAGCTTTTCGGGCTCCTTGATGACGTCGATATCGCCGAACCGGATCGTGCCGCTCGTGGGAGTCTGGAGGGTCGCCACGTTGCGCATCAGCGTGGATTTGCCGGCGCCGTTCGGACCGAGCAGCCCGAACATGCCAGGGCCGATCTCCAAACTGACGTCGTCCAGGGCTTTCACGCCCCCGGGATAGACATGGGTGAGATGCTCGATTGTCAGCATTGGACGCCCCCGATGCATGCCGATGAAGTGCAAATGTATGCGGCTAAGCTGTGAAGCGATAACTGGTACCACAATATGCGAAAATTGCAGCGCCCGCGAGCGCTTGCGGAATGGCTCGCGGCTTCTACTGTTTTACTGCCATCAACCGCGTTGCAACGCCGCGAGAACGGCCGCTTCTTCAGGCCTCAATCCCGTGCTGTCCTGTCTCTGCCCTCCGTTGGAGGTATCCGCGATCTTAACAATGAAACAGCCTTCCAGATAGGAATCGAGAACTCTGGGATGGATGTAGCACTTTCGGCAAACCGCAGAGGTGTTGCCCAATCTGCCGGCTACTTTCTCTATCGCAGCCTTCAGATTCTTTTTGCCCTCGGCCGCGGAGTCGAAATCGACAACGTCCTTAAGCGCGACAGCCGCCAAGACGGTGCCCGCCCAGGTCCGGAAGTCCTTGGCGGTAATTTCCTGGCCGGTGATTTCGCGGAGATAGGCATTTACGTCGGCGGAGGTCACGTCCTGCCGGTTGCCGTCTTCATCGACATACTGCAACAACTCCTGACCGGGCAGCTCCTGACAGGATTTCACGATTCGCGCGATCCGACGATCCTTCACTCTGAGGGACCATTGTTTTCCACTTTTCCCGGTGAACCGGAAACGAACCTCCGCACCCTTGACGGCGACGTGCCGGTTCTTCAGCGTGGTCAGGCCGTAGCTGTCGTTTTGCTTTGCATAGTCGTCGTTGCCGATTCGAATGAGGGTGATCTCAAGAAGTTGCACGACGGTAGCCAGAACCTTCTGGCGCGGCAGGCCCTGCAAAGTCATATGCTCGCGAACGGCCGCCCTGATCGTTGGCAGCGCATTCGCGAATATCACCACGTGTTCGTATTTTGAGTCCTCGCGTACCGCGCGAAACTCCGGGTGGTAGAAGTACTGCTTGCGCCCCTTCGCATCGCGTCCCGTGGCCTGAAGATGCCCGTTTGCGCGGGGACAAATCCACACATCCGTCCAGGCAGGCGGAATTGCCAGAGATCGAAAGCGCCGCAATTGCGTGGAGTCGCGGAGCGCCGAGCCGTCCGGTCCCAGATAGGTAAACCCTTTTCCCGATTTCCTCCGCCGGATTCCGGGCTGGCTGTCGCAGACATAGCGCAAACCGGCACCCTCGGCATCTTCCCTGGGATCGTTGGGCGTCTGGGCGGTTAGTGCGCTATCGAGCAACGGCCGGTCTTTCCTGCCTTCCGCCAGACAACGGCCCTGTTGCGCTCGCCGTTCCCTTCCGAAGGCGGCCCATGACGCCATTGTCGAGCCGTCGCCGGATAGCAGCGCTCCGCTACAACGATCAACGCGCTCCCTCGCTTTCGAGGGCTGTCAGCCTGTTCGCCTGATCGTCGGTGATCAGCGCATCGATCACATCGCTCAATTCGTCGCCGGAAAGGATCCGGTCGAGCTTGTAGAGGGTGAGATTGATGCGGTGGTCGGTAACGCGTCCTTGTGGAAAATTATAGGTGCGGATGCGCTCCGACCGATCACCGGAGCCAACCTGGTCCTTGCGCTCGGCGGCGCGTGCGCTTGCCTGCCTTTCCCGCTCGGCTTCGAACAATCTGGCCTTGAGAATCTTCATCGCCTTGGCGCGGTTTTTATGCTGCGATTTCTCGTCCTGCATCGACACCGCGATGCCCGAAGGCAAATGGGTGATGCGGACCGCGCTTTCGGTTTTGTTGACATGCTGGCCGCCGGCGCCGCTGGCGCGGAAAACGTCGATTCGAAGGTCCTTGTCATCGACCGTCACGTCGATATCCTCGGGCTCCGGCAACACGGCCACCGTAGCGGCGGAGGTGTGAATACGGCCCCCCGCTTCCGTTACGGGCACGCGCTGCACCCGATGCACCCCGCTTTCGAACTTGAGCTTGGCAAAGGCGCCCTGGCCCTCCACTTCCATCACCGCATCGCGAACGCCGTCAAGATCGCTTTCGCTGAGCGAAAGAATCTCCGTTCGCCAGCCCTGGAGCTGCGCGTAGCGCTGGTACATGCGCATGAGATCGCCCGCGAACAGCGCCGCCTCGTCGCCGCCGGTGCCGGCGCGGACTTCCACAATCGCGGAGGAAGAATCGGCCGCATCCCGGGGCAACAGCCGAAGTTGCAGATCGTGTTCCAGTCTTCCGAATCGTTCCTTCAGCGCCGCACGCTCTTCTTCGGCCAGCTGCCGCATATCGGAATCGATTTCGGGATCTTCCAGCAACCTTTGCGTCTGTTCGAGCTCGCGCAGCGCATCGCGGTAGGATTCGACGGCTGCAACCACCGGAGCAAGCTCGGCGTGCTCCTTCGAAAGCCTCACATAGCCTGCGCCGCCGGCTCCCGATGCCAGTTCCGCTTCGACGGCCTGAAAGCGGTCGACAAGCTGCAATAGCTTCGATTGGGGAATCACGGCACGAAAACGACGGCGTTATTGCGCGGGCTCAAGGGCGGCTTCGCGGTTGCGCGAGGTCTCGATTTCGTCGGCCCTCTTTTCACAGAGCTCCACGACATGATCGACAAGCTTGGTGTTATTGAGTTTGTAGGCCGGTTTGCCGTTCAAATAAATCATGCCAGCGCTGCCGCCGGCGCCGCCGCCGGTAAAGCCGAGATCGGTTTCGCGCGCCTCGCCCGGCCCGTTCACGACGCAGCCAATAATGGACAGTGTCATCGGCGTCGCGATGTGTTTCAGCCGCTCTTCGAGTGTCCTGACGGTATCGATCACGTTGAAGCCCTGACGCGCGCAGGACGGGCAAGAGATGATGTTGACGCCACGGTGCCGGAGATTGAGCGATTTCAGGATGTCGAAACCCGCCCGGATTTCCTCGACCGGATCGGCCGAGAGTGACACCCGTATCGTGTCCCCGATTCCCGACCACAAAAGCATGCCAAGTCCGATTGCCGATTTTGCCGTGCCCGACATGAGTCCGCCGGCTTCGGTTATTCCCAGATGGAGCGGATAGTCGCATGCGTCCGCCAATCCCTGATAGGCGGCTACCGCAAGAAAGACATCGGATGCCTTCACGCTGATCTTGAATTCCGTAAAGTCGTTGTCTTCCAGAATTCTGGCGTGGTCGAGCGCGCTTTCGACCATCGCTTCCGGACACGGCTCGCCATAGCGCTCAAGCAGGTCTTTTTCGAGCGAACCCGCATTGACGCCAATGCGCATCGAGCAGCCGTGATCCTTGGCGGCGGCGACAACCTCGCGAACGCGCTGCGCCGAGCCGATATTTCCGGGATTGATCCGCAAACAGGCCGCGCCCGCGACCGCCGCTTCGATGGCACGCTTGTAGTGAAAGTGAATGTCGGCCACGATGGGGACCCGCACCGCCTTCACGATCTGCCGCAGGGCTTTTGTGGCGTCTTCGTCCGGACAGGAAACCCGCACGATATCGGCGCCCGCCTCTTCCAGAGCACGGATCTGGGCAATCGTGGCGGCGGCGTCGCCGGTAATCGTGTTGGTCATGCTTTGGACGGAAATGGGGGCATCGCCGCCCACCTCGACCTGGCCGACTCGAATTTTGCGGGACTTGCGCCGTGCGATATCCCGGTAGGGTCTAATGCTCATGGTGCCATCCGTTCGCGCCAGGCCGAATCAACCTGCAACTCCTCGTTAGGCGCATATATGCAGGCTCGCACATCGCCGCCGCTCACCATAACTGCGAAACTAGTCGTGGTTTCCCCCACTGTAACGGTCGACGATGGCCTGGGGGTCAAGGGAGAGTGCCTCGATGACCCGGCCTCCCGACCCTGCCGCGCCCATTTTCCTCCCGTCAAGTTCAAGACCGACGGCTCCGCCATCCGGTGTGGTAAGGGTCAACCCGGCCTTGCCCGGAACCCGATACGAGTCTCCGGGATGAAAGACGCGGTTTATGAAGACGGTGCCATCGGCTCCCTGGACAAGAATGCGCGTCGGAATCTGGACCCGTAGAACGACCCTCGCACCCCTGTTCTCCCGGCCGAATTCTTCTCCTGCGGGAAGTGCGGCCGTTAGGGTGTCCGGAGAAGCGGGTGATGCAAGACTGCCTGGAGCCGCGCTCGGAGAAATTGCCGGAGTGCCGTTCCCCACACCGGCGGCGTTCGTGACGGTCAACGCAGCAGAGCCGATGCCCTGTCTGGCCAGGGCTGGCTGGCCAACCGCCGGATTGGTCGCCGCGGGCGGGGGCAGCATCGAATTCCGTAGCAAGACCGTTTCGGGAAGATGGCGGCTGAAACTGGCGACGGGCGGCGGCGAGATCCGGGCGGGTACCGGTGCGACCGGCTGAACGAGCGTGTCGGCCGATTTGGCGAGACGATAGCCGCCGTAACCAATCACCGCCAGCAGCACGATCGCGATGACGATCCAGCCATGGGGCAACCGCCGATCGTCCGTTATGGGCGACAGCGCGATCTGGTAACTGCCATCGCTGCGTCCCGCGATTTCTCCCTTGAAACGCTCGACCGCCGCGACGGGATCAAGGCCCAGATAATCCGCGTAGGATCGCAGAAACCCTACGGCATATGCGCGACCCGGCAAGGCTTCCAGCCGATTTTCCTCGATGGCTTCCAGATGGTCCTTGCGAATTTTAAGGGCGCGCGAAACGGTCGCGAGATCATCGCCCCGCCGCATCCGGGCGGCCCGCAGGTCCTGCCCCACAGTCTCCAGCGGCGCGTCGGCATCGCCGGAAATTTCGCGCAAATGGATTCGTTGCCGGTTAAGCCCGCCGTGTTCGTCCGCCGTCAGGTGGGTAACTTTTGTCATGGGGAACGATACAGCGAACCCGCCCTGCTATCCAGCGAAACTACGCGTCGATGAAAAGCTCGGACTGCGAAGCAGGGTCAGGCGGCAACGGAAGGGCCCGTTCAACCGCCCGGGGGTTTGCCCTGGAGACCGCGCATTTCCAGTTGTTCCGTGGCCTTCTCCGAATCTTTCTCCCGCTGAATCCACTGGAGATGGGAGTGGCATTCCCGTCCACCGCCGAGCCGCGATCCGGTAGGCGGAGGCGTCACTCTGCACTCGATTTGATCGGCATCGGTCGCGGCGGCAGCCATCGTTGCGCCGCTGCCGGCCGGCGGCGCGGGATCCGCAAAACCGGCAGTGGACAGCAGAAACAGCGTTACGGACGACCCAAGAAACAGGGCAGTGCTTCGCATCATAATTCCTCATATCGGAGACTGAAGCATTTTCGGCCAGCGCTCGCCGAAAAGCAAGCCCCATGGATTCCGGCCCCCGGGCAACTCTACTTGATCACGATACCGCGTTCGGCGGCGAACGCCGACAACCTCGTGCGCAAACTGTGATCGCCGCGGCCGCAAAGCCCATCCACGAAACGCGAGATTTCACGTGTATCGAGGCTGCGGATCATCAGTTTGACAGGCCCTATGTTGGCGGGTTGCATGGACAGGGTGCGCACGCCGGTGCCGATCAGGGCCATGGCTTCCAAAGGCCGGCCGGCCATTTCGCCGCAAAGCGAAACTTCGCCGTTGGCATCGGCGGCACTGCGCACAATTTGCCTGATCAGCGATAACGAAGCCGGACTGAGCGTGTCGTACCGTCGTGCAACGCGGGGATTGGTGCGATCCACCGCGAAAACAAACTGGAAAAGATCGTTGGAACCGATGGACACGAAATCGGCGCATCGCAGAATTTGCGGCAGCATGAAAACCAGCGCCGGGACCTCGAGCATGGCGCCGACCAGCGTCTGTCGCGGGTGTGGCTGCGAAAGCAGACGCGCCCGTTCCAGCTCGCGATCAACCAACGCGCGCGCATTGTTGAACTCCGCGACATCGGTCACCATCGGCAGCAGAATGCGCAACGTGGCATTCGCACAGGCCGCGATCAGGGCGCGAACCTGGTAGCGCAGCAGAGCAGGGCGGTCGAGCGCAATGCGCAGCGCGCGCCACCCCAGCGCCGGGTTCGCTTCCCGCTCCCACCGGCCATAGGGAAGGATTTTGTCGCCGCCCAGATCGAGCGTGCGGAAGATCACGGGCTTACCGTCCGCCGCCTGCAATACCTGCCGATAAAATCCGATCTGATCGCGCAGACGCGGCATCGTTTCACCGATCATGAACTGCAGCTCGGTGCGGAACAGACCAATGCCGTCGGCACCGGATTCCTGCAGATGCGGCATGTCGATAAGAAGGCCCGCATTCATCATCAGACGGATCGGCACGCCATCGCGGGTGATCGCCGGCAGATCGCGCACCGCGGCCAGACGCGCCACGCGCTGTGCTCTCAATGCCCTGCGGGCTTCGAAGGCGGCGACGATTTGCGTCGAGGGTCGCAGATGCGCCTCCCCGGTTTCGCCGTCGATGACAATCGTGTCGCCCGGACGCGCCGCATCGACGACACCGACGACGCTGCTGACGAGCGGCAAACCCATGGCACGGGCGACAATGGCCACGTGCGAGGTGGCCGCCGCATCTTCCAGAACCACGGCAACAATCTCGCGTCCGTAGTCGAGCAGCTCCGCCGGCCCCATGGAGCGCGCGATCAGCACCGCATTCTGCGGCAGGCTGCGCGCGGGGGCGCCCTCGCCAAGCAAATGCCGCTGCAGCCTGCGGGTCAGGTCTTCGAAATCGTGTACTCTTTCGCGCATGAACGGATCGCCCATGCGGGTGAGCCGCAGCCTCAGTTCGTCCTGGACGCGCTCAACGGCGGCTTCGGCCGTAAGGCCCGAGCGGACCGCGTCTCGCAGCCTCTGCCGCCATCCCTGGTCCTGCGCGAAAAGCCGATAGGCCTCGATGACTTCCCTGCTCTCTTCGCTCAAATCGAGTTCGCTCGATTCGAGCATTCGGTCGACGGACGCGTGCAAAGCGGCAAGCGCATCGTCGAGTCGCACCAGCTCGGATTGGGGATCGTCGGCGATCATGCGTTCGACCTTCACGCGCGGTTCGTGCAAAACGACTTCGCCGACGGCAACCCCTTCCGACAGTCCGTCGCCCTTGAATTCCCTTGGCCGATCGGCCCGCAAGTCGGGCTCGTCCAGCTCTGCGATGTCGAAAAGCGTTCCGTGCGCCACGATCTCGGCCAGCACCATTGCCACCGTCTGCAGCGCCTCGACTTCCTCTTCGTCGTAAAGGCGGGCTGTCCGGTTTTGCACGGTAAGCACGCCGAAGACCTGGCCGCCCCGCAAAACGGGAACGCCGAGAAAGGATCGATACGGATCCTCTCCGGTTTCGGGCCGGTAGGAAAAACGCGGATGCGCCGGTGCTTCGCTGAGATTGATGGGCTCGGCGGTCTCCGCAATGAGCCCGACAAGACCCTCCCCGGATCGCATGCGCGTGCGGTGCACCGCCGAACGGTTCAGCCCCTCGGTCGCAAACAGCTCGAGGGAATTGCCGGCACGCCGCAGATAAATTGAACAGACCTCGGCAACCATGTTGGCCGCAATTACGGCCACAAGCCGGTCGAGCCGGACCTGCGCGCTTGCCTTCTCCGCCATGATTTCGCGCAGACGGCGCAGCAAAATGCGCGGCCCTGCGGTGGTCATCGCCGGCATCAGGTGATTTCCGTCGGGAGGAAGATCATGCGCTTATGCTGCGCCCAGATCGTAGGCGGAGTGGAGCGCACGGACTGCCAACTCGACATACTCCTCCGCAATGAGCACGCTCACCTTGATCTCGGACGTCGAGATAACCTGGATATTGATGCCCTTCTCGGAAAGCGTGCAGAACATCGTCTGCGCCACGCCCGGGTGCGCGCGCATGCCGATGCCGATGATGGAAATCTTCGCGACGTTCGCGTCCGAGGTCACATCCTTGTAGCCGATGGCGGGCGCGGACTTTTCGATCGCAGCCAGCGCGCGGGCAAGCTCGCTGCGGCTCACGGTAAATGTCAGATCGGTCTTGCGTCCGTCCTCGGACACATTCTGCACGATCATGTCGACATTTACGCCCGCATCGGCGAGAGGCCCGAAAATCGCCGCGGCGACACCGGGCTGGTCCGGGATGCGATGCAGCGTGATTTTGGCTTCGTCGCGAGAATAGGCAATGCCGGTGACCGCTTTCTTTTCCACGATATCTTCCTCGTCGCAAACCAGGGTTCCTTCGCCGTCGGGATCGAAGGTCGAGAGCACGCGCACGGGCATCCGGTAGAGCATGGCAATCTCTACGGAGCGGGTCTGCAGAACCTTGGCGCCGAGAGAGGCCATTTCCAGCATCTCTTCATAGGCGATTTTCTTAAGGCGATGCGCCTTCGAAACGATGCGCGGGTCGGTGGTATGCACGCCCTCCACATCGGTATAAATGTCGCACCGGTCGGCACCAAGGGCGGCCGCAATCGCGACCGCGCTGGTGTCGGAGCCGCCGCGGCCGAGGGTGGAAATCCGGTTGTCCGGCGCAATGCCCTGGAAGCCGGCAACGACGGCCACCTGCCCCTCGGCCAGCCTTGCGTTCAATAGGTCGGGCTCGATCCCGAGGATGCGGGCCGAGCCGTGCATGGCGGAGGTGCGGACCGGAATCTGCCATCCCAGCCACGAACGCGCGCTCACTCCCACCGCGGTGAGCGCCACGGCAAGCAGTCCCGCGGTGATCTGTTCGCCGGCGGCTACAACCACATCGTATTCGCGCGCATCATGAAGCGGTGACAGCTCTCGGGTCCAGCCCACAAGCTTGTTGGTCTCGCCGGCCATCGCCGAAACGACCACGGCGATTTGACTGCCGCGTTCGACCTCGCGCTTCACCAGACCAGCAACGTGGCGGATCCGGTCGAGGTCGGCGACCGAAGTACCGCCGAATTTCATTACAATCTTGGCCACCGGTCACCGGAACGGATATGCTTGCGTTGCAACCATTCATAGACGCCGGATGCCGCCTGCTCAACGCCGATCGAATTCCGGGGTTCGTGCGACCCGGCAACCCTCCGTAGACCCGGACGAGGTCGAGAAATTTTCTGCCATCTCGGAGGAATGGTGGGAACCTTCAGGCAAATTCGCCGCCCTGCACAGGTTCAATCCCCTGCGCCTTGGGTTCATTCGACAGGAGGCAATTGCGCATTTCGGTCGTGACGATCGAAGCCTGCAGCCATTCGAGGGGCTCGCTCTGCTCGACATCGGCTGTGGCGGAGGCCTTCTTTCGGAACCCATGGCGAGACTTGGCTTTGACGTCACGGGCGTGGACGCTTCCCAACGGAACACAAACACTGCCGCATTGCATGCGAAAAATGCCGGATTGGCCATCGATTACCATTCCTCGACGGCAGAGACGCTGGCCGAAGCTGGAGCGGCATTCGACGTCGTTCTGAACATGGAGGTCGTCGAGCATGTCGCGAATGTCGATGTATTCCTCGGTGCGTGCGCGACGCTGGTTCGGCCCGGCGGCCTGATTTTTGTGGCGACAATCAATCGCACATTGAAATCGTTGGCATTTGCCAAATTCGGAGCGGAATATGTGCTCGGATGGGTGCCGCAGGGAACGCATGATTGGAACAGATTTGTGCCCCCTCGCCGATTGCGTGCAGAACTGGCCCGTCATGGACTGACCATCCGCAAGTGCCAAGGGGTCGGATTCGATCCGCTGATCTGGAATTGGCAACTCACCCGCGATATGGACATAAACTACATGGTCGTCGCATCGCGTCCTAATTCGCCTCGCTGAGATCGGGCGGCAGAGGCGCTACGTCCACGCCCTCCTCGATCAGATCTCTTGCCTCGTCGATTGTCGCTTCGCCGTAAATATGGCGCTCGGCTGACTCGCCATAGTGGATTTTGCGCGCCTCGTCGACAAACTCGCTGCCGACATAATCCGCGTTCGCTTCGACATATTTCCGCAAACCGGTCATGAACTGCCGGACTTTTCGTATTTCCTCGGGCGCAGAATTCCGCATGCCCACGGAACTCTTCAGCGCCGGCGCCATGGGCGCCTTGTTCACTTTGCGGGTCAGACAGACGGGACACACCAGTTTATCGGACGCTGCCTGTTCGTCGAACGCGCCGCTGTCCTTGAACCAGCTCTCAAAGATGTGCTCCCCGGCGCATTTCAATGTGTAAACGATCACTTACGCGAACTCCGGCTGCACATGACATGCGCAAGATGGAACCGTTTCGACGCAAGAGCAAGAATGCGCATCCAGTTCATTATGGAACCGCGAATGAACGGTCGTGCTGAAGGCTGGGGATACGTGCCCTCGCCTCGGCGGACTCCCTGGGATCGATATCTGCCATAACGATGCCGGGTTCGGTGCCGGCTTCCGCAATCACTTCGCCCCACGGCGATACGATAAGGCTGTGGCCGTAAGTTCTTCTGCCGTTCGCGTGAAGGCCGCCCTGAGCCGGCGCAATCACGAACGCACCGTTCTCGATCGCGCGGGCCCGCAGCAGCACATGCCAATGCGCTTTCCCGGTCGTTTCGGTGAACGCGGACGGCACGGTGAGGAAAGACGCCCCACCCCGAGCGAGCGCACGATAAAGCTGCGGAAATCGCAGGTCATAGCAGATCGTAAGCCCCACCCTCCCCCACGGAAGATCGGCGACACTGGCCCTTTCGCCCCCCGCGACCGTATTCGATTCCCGATAGCATTCGCCGGAAGGCAGATTCACGTCGAAGAGATGCACCTTGTCATATTTCGCCGCAATGCGTCCTTTGGGATCAACCAGATAGGAGCGGTTGACCGTTTTCGTCTCGCTCACCTTGATGGCGAGCGACCCGACCAACAACCAGATGTCGAGTTCCTCGGCGAGCGCGCAAAAAGCCGGAAGGGCGGGATCGCGCTCTTCCGGAAACGCGCGATTGAGCTTTGCGCCACCGTCGGGAGCCATCAAGGTTGTATTTTCGGGAGTGGCTACAAACGCGGCGCCTTTCGCACGTGCGTGCCGGATAAACTCCAGCGCCACACGCAAGTTTTCCGCAACATCATCGGAAGACCGCAATTGGACGCAGGCGGCGCGGAAGATGGTCATATCGTCATTCGTTCAGGAGAGGATCGAGTTTTCCATCCCGATCGAGCACGTACAGATCCTCGCAGCCTCCGATATGCACTTCGCCGACAAAGATTTGCGGTACGGTCTGTCGACCTGCGGCCTTCGTCTGCATCTCCTTGCGTGCATCGCTATCCATAAAAACGTCGATCTCGTCGACTATGGCACCCTTTTGTTTCAACAAAGACTTCGCGCGCGCGCAATAGGGGCAAACCGGGGTGGTATATATCTTGACGCGCTGCATTGTGACCATGCTTTTCGGGCTCGGGTTGCAGTCTATATATAGCTCGACATGGGGCGCACAACGCGGGCCAGCGTCAACACCAGCACTTTTTCCGCGCCTGCCCGCTTCAGCGCGCGTGCGCAGGACTCCACCGTCGAGCCCGTGGTGAAAACATCGTCCAAAAGAAGGACCTTCCGGCGTTCGATGCTGGCCTGTCGGGCCGGATCGATCCGAAAGGCGGCACGAACGTTTCGCCGCCGAGCCTTTGCCGACGGCATTTCACCCTGACTTTTCGTGTGGCGGAGACGCCGCAGCGCCCGGCACTCGCAGGGTACTCCCGACAGGCCCGCCAGCCGGTTCGCCAGGACGGCGGACTGGTTAAACCGTCGTTGCCACAGGCGCCGCCAATGCAGAGGCACCGGAACGATGACGTCGGCATCGGCGAGCAGTCCCTTGCCGGCGCGCTCAAGCCATCTGGCGAACGTCGGCACCAGATCGAGTCGGTCGGCGCGTTTGAGGGCCAGAATTGGATCGCGGCTCGCAGGATCATATCTCATGACCGACCGCGCAATGTCGAATGTCGGCGGTCGCGCCTGGCAGGCAGCACAAAGGGCGCCTGCGCCGGGATCGAATTCGAAGGGAAAACCGCAAACGGCGCAGCTTGGTCCGTCGAGAAACGTAATCTGACGCCAGCAAGCTGCGCACAAGCTGTGAGGCTCGCCAACAGGGGCTCGACAGGCCGCGCAAAGCGGCGGGAATACGAAATCAATCAACCGCGATGAGGCATTCCCAACCAATCGGCCGAATTTGCCCTGCCTTCGGCTCTCGTTCGCGACGTTCATGACGCCTAGAATAACGCATAATGGGTAATAGGCCAAAGCATGCATCATCCACCGCGCATCTTCGATCGCTCAGCCTACGCCAAACGACGAGCCCGGGCGGAACGGGGCGGTAGCGAGAGCTTTCTCGTCGGCGAAGTCGCACAAAACCTCTTTGAACGGGTGTCCGCGGTGACACGCTCTTTTGCGCTGGGACTTGATGTGGGGTCGCGGCGGCAATCCTTCGCGCAGCTTGAGCCTCTGGCCGAGGCCTGGGTGCGCGCACCTCTTTCGCTGCCCCATACCAGTTCCACGGCTCCCCTGGTCGTGACCGACGAAGAATGTCTGCCTTTCGCCGACTCGAGTTTCGAACTCGTCGTCAGTGTACTGTCCCTCCACGCTGTCAACGACCTGCCCGGCGCCCTGCTGCAAATTCGCAAGCTCCTTGTTCCTGGGGGCTTGTTTGTCGCGGCGCTTCTCGGCGGTTCGACCCTGCGGGAACTGCGTCAGGCATTAGCCGCCGGCGAGAATGAAACTCTTGGCGGAATTTCGCCCCGCGTTGCGCCTTTTGCCGATGTGCGCGATCTCGGGGGCCTGTTGCAACGCGCCGGATTTTCAATGCCCGTAGCCGACCGGGAACGCGTCGTTGTGCACTACGGAGCGTTCACCGCCCTGGTCGCCGATTTGCGGGCACTGGGCGAAACGAACGTGCTGATGGAACGCCTGCGCGTACCCTTGCAGCGCGCCACTCTGTTATCGGCCGTGACGCACTACGCCGCGCGCGATGCCGAGCCGGACGGCAGGTTGCGTGCAACGTTCGAGACGATCTATCTCACTGGCTGGGCGCCGGAATCGTCAGGGCAATAAAAGGGCAATTTGCTTGAAGAATGTATTGTAGACGTTTTGGCCGAGCAGATTGACTGCGCCGATGATCACGACCGAAAGGAATCCTGCGACCACGGCATATTCTATGGCGGTGGCGCCACTGCGGTGCGCAAGGAATTTTAGAGCAGATCGCGCAGCATGGGAATCAGCGGCAGGTCGGCCGGCGGCATTGGAAAGCCATGCAATTCGCGCGGGCGCACCCACTTTATCGCGGAAGCTTCCGTTGGCGCCGGCGTTCCTTCCCAGCGACGGCAAACATAGAGCGGCATGAGCAGATGAAAGTCGGGGTAGGCGTGGGAAGCGAAGGCGAAAGGCGCCAGACACGCTTCCTTCACTTCGATCGCCAACTCCTCCTTCAGTTCGCGAATGAGAGCCGTTTCCGGCCCTTCGCCCGCCTCTATCTTTCCTCCCGGAAATTCCCATAGTCCCGCCATGCTCCTGCCTTGTGGCCGCTGGGCAATAAGCACGCGGCCGTCGATATCGATCAGCGCACATGCCGCAACAAGAAGGAGAGTTATCCGCGGCATGCGTGCGTCCGACACTATGGCAAGACGGAAGTTAGAGATTCGCTAAGAATTGGCATCAACTTCGATAGGACCCGTTGATCCGGACATACTCTTCTGTCAGATCGCAGGTCCAAACCGTGGCTTTGCCGAGCCCCAGATCGAGATCGATCGTTATCGCGACTTCGCGGCCCGCTACCGCCTTCGTTATGGCCCTCTCGTCGTAGTTCTCCGCCCGCATTCCCTTCTCTGCGACGACGTGACCTCCGAACGAGATTTTCAATCTGTCGCGGTCGGCCGGTTCGCCGGCCTTGCCGACAGCCATGACGACGCGTCCCCAATTTGCATCGCCGCCGCCGATCGCCGTTTTCACAAGCGGTGAGTTGGCGACGGCCATGCCGATTTTCCGGGCCGAGGCGTCGGACTCCGCCCCGCCGATATCGATCCGGATCAGCTTTCGTGCACCCTCTCCATCGCGCACGACCTGCAGGGCCAGATCGAGCAGCACCTCGTCGAGTTTTCGCCGGAAATCCGCAAGACGCACATCCGCCGCTTTGGGTATGGAGGGATGGTGCGCCCCTCGTCCCGTGGCAAACATCAAAACGGTGTCGCTGGTCGAGGTGTCGTTGTCCACGGTGATGGCATTGAACGAGCCCTTGACGCTCGCGGAAAGCAAGTCCTGCAGCACCGGGGCAGGCAGATTGGCATCCGTAAAAATGAAAGCCAGCATGGTCGACATGTCCGGAGCAATCATGCCAGAGCCCTTTGCGATACCGTTGATCGTGACTTTGACGCCGTCGATCTGGGAACGGCGCATGGCCATCTTCGGATAGGTATCGGTGGTCATAATGGCTTCGGCCGCGCCGCGCCAACCCCCGGCCGCGCCCGACTCGGCAAGTGTGCCAAGAATTCGCAATATTTTCGCGGTCGGCAATGGCTCTCCGATCACGCCGGTGGACGCGAGAAATACTTCATGAGCATGGCAGTCCAGGAAGGCCGCAGTGGACTCCGCGATCTGGCGGACGGAATCCCGCCCGGCCTTTCCCGTAAACGCGTTGGCGTTACCACTATTGATAACGAGGGCACGGGCAACTCCGCGGGGAAGGTGTGTCTTGCACCATTCGACCGGCGCCGCGGCCGTCTTTGATCGCGTGAATGAACCTGCCACCTGCGTCCCCGGCGCCATGACCACCATCAGGACGTCGGTCCGATCGCGATAGCGAACGCCCGCCGCGCCCGCGGCCATCCGCACTCCGGCGAGCGGCAACAAATTGGCAAAGGACCTGGGTGCCAGTGGCGATACCGGAGGCGCCGTGCCAGCCGGAGGCGGCTTTGCCTTATGTGCGTGGGCGCGAGACTTCGCGGGCGATTTGCGGCGCTTTCTCGCACCGAATGCGGGCGACTTCGCCATGGCATTCATCTCCCCGAATCTACACGATTTGCGGTTCTCCCCGACGCACCGCTCATGAACACGCGATTAGGCCGGATTCGCTTGAATTGACAAGGGGGAAGCCGGTTCTTATCTCTCCGCGCGGCTGGCGCCGGCTTCCTGCGCCCGGCGTAGCCTGCGAGTACACGGGGTCAGCCCGTCGAGACGCGGTCCCCAAGAGGAAAATTATGCTGGGTTTCGGCGGCATTGCACAACGATTCTTCGGTTCTTCCAACGAGCGCCGGCTTCGCGCGTTCTGGAAGCGTGTGCAGGAGGTCAACGCCCTCGAGGAACAGTTCAAGGCGAAATCCGACGACGAGCTGAAGGCCCTGACGCCTGTCTTCAGGGAGCGGCTCGCTGCGGGCGAGACGCTCGACAATCTTCTTCCCGAAGCGTTTGCGGCGGTGCGCGAGGCGGCAAAACGCACGCTCGGACAAAGGCATTTCGACGTGCAGCTGGTAGGCGGAATGGTGCTGCACGAAGGGCGGATTGCCGAGATGAAGACCGGTGAAGGCAAAACTCTGGTCGCCACACTTCCTGTCTATCTCAATGCGCTCGCGGGGGAAGGCGTGCATGTTGTGACGGTCAACGATTATCTCGCCCGCCGCGACGCGGAATGGATGGGACAGATCTATGGCTTCCTCGGACTCACGACCGGCTG
>Ga0208849_1001040_pt1 | contig 21442 bp, 19 predicted proteins | sample NGESurdeep072012_10_FD_184470 | JGI IMG/M metagenome (GOLD analysis project Ga0208849, IMG submission 184470) | Arctic peat soil microbial communities from Barrow, Alaska - NGEE Surface sample 53-3 deep-072012 (SPAdes) | ecosystem: Environmental > Terrestrial > Soil > Wetlands > Peat ... | reverse complement strand
GTTGGTGCCCAGCATCTTGATGGCTTCCTGCGATGCCACCGGGCCTTGACCGATTGTCTGAGTTTGGGAGGGCTGAGCAGGATTCGGTTGCTCCAGGGTGTGCGCCTGCGTGTACGCGCTCAGATTTTGCGGCACGCCCTGCCACACCAGCAGCAGTGCATAAATGATGCACGCCGGCGTCAGGATGTAGAGCAACGTCCGAGTCATGTCGACCCAGAAGTTGCCGATTGTCGCGGAGCTGGTCCGCTTGATGCCGCGAATCAACGTCACGGCCACCACGATGCCCGCCGCAGCCGACCAGAAATTGTGCGTCGCCAGGCCCACCATTTCGGTGAAGTAGCTCATGGTCGATTCGGGCGTGTAGAACTGCCAGTTGGTGTTGGTGGTGAAACTGGCGGCGGTATTCAACGCCAGATCGGTTCCCACCGCGGCCAGGTGTTGCGGGTTCCACGGCAAGTGGTCCTGCAAACGCTCGATCACGTAGGTGAGCACCATGGTCACGGCGGAGAAGCCGAGCAACGCGAACGTGTACTCGCGCCAGTTCATCTCCTTGTCAGCCTTTACGCCGCATAGCCTGTAGATGAGCCGCTCGAATGGGCGGATGACTGGATCGATCCAGGTGCGCTCGCCCTCAAACACGCGCGCCATGTAAGTGCCGACTGGGCGAACCGATGCCAGCAGAATCACAGAGTAGATGGCGAATTGCAGCCAGCCGTTTGCGGACATTTCAGAATTTCTCCGGGAACAGCAATGCGATAGTGAGATAAATCATCAGGAGAATGGAGAGGATAAGTCCGGTTGCCGAGATCCAATTCATGTGCATGGGCTACCTCAACTTCTGGCACGCCTTGACGTAGAGAAACGCCACGGCGAAAAAGATTACGGTGAACAGCATCATCAATGCGTCGTGCATTCGGGATCTCCCTTTCTTATCCAGCTCGGGGCCGAAAATGGCCCCGTCAATGGTTTGACAGGAAAACCAAATCCAGCTTGGCGCGAGCGCCGTCTGCGCTGAGCCAGAATTACGCGCGCGGAATCCAGCACTCGGTCGCGCAAATTGCTTAACCGAAATCGATTGTGCTTGTCGGCTTCTCTGAAAATCGAAAAGATTTTCTAAGGAATTCGTAAGGACCGCTTTGGCGATGGCGGGAAATCCCAGAGAATCAACAATTGCAGATTGTGGCAATCGCAATGCGAGACGAGCGGTCGGCGCTTGCTATTCTTCGTTGCCGCTCCAGCCTTCAGGCACGAATCGGTAACCTACCCACGGCTCCGTTTGGATGTACTGGCGCCCCGTTTCGCCCTCAAGCTTTTTGCGCACCTGGCCGACGAAGACGCGCAGGTACTCGGGTTGATGCGCGGATTGCGCTCCCCAGACCGCCGTCAGCAGCGCACGATGGGTCATCACCTTACCGGCGTTGCGTGCCAGGTGCAGCAGCAGATCGAATTCCTTGGGCGTGAGGTGGACGGGCTTGCCCTGTACAGTAACGGCGTGCGCCTGCACGTCAATCACAAAGTCGCCTGCTTCCAAAGCGGCAGTGGTGCGCTCCGGCGCGCGCCGCAGATGCGCTCTGACCCGGGCCAGCAGCTCCTGAATGCTGAAAGGCTTGGTTACATAGTCGTCGGCGCCTGCATCGAGTGCTTCAACCTTCGACCGTTCGTGCTCGCGAACAGACAGGACGAGTACAGGCGTTGAGCCCCGCGAGCGGATGGATCGGCAGACCTCGACGCCGCTCATCGTGGGCATCATCAGATCGGTGATGACCAGATCCGGCGCCCAATCGCGAAAGACCCGCAGGCCCTCCTCCGGCTCATTGGCCGCGCGAACATCGTATCCCTGAGCTGAAAGCGCGGCGCGCAGCACACGCGTAATCTGCGGCTCGTCGTCGATAACCAGAATTCTTCCCGGCATGTCTTGTTTCTCGCGTCCATGCGAAGCTTACATCATCGTGGCGCGGCATTTCCTAAAATGCCATGTGCAGTATGATTCCCGAGGAGAACTCAATGGGCGTACCCGCCTATGCACGGCGAGCACTTTACTGGATCGCAGCCACGGCAACGGCTGCGCTCGCCACTTTGGTGCTCACCTGGCTCGGCGCCAACTCCACAACAGCGGGCATGGTGTTTCTGGTGCTGGTGGTTTGGTGGGCTACGCAGGCTGGAATTGTTCTCTCTATTTTCACCGCGATTCTATGCGCCTGCTGCTTCGACTATTTTTTCCTGCTTCCTTTGCACACTTTGCTTCTTGAAGGTTCTCAGCAATGGGTAGCGATGGTCTCGTTCGCCTTGAGTTGCGTCGTGGTCAGCCGACTCTCGGAACGCGCGCGAATGCAAGCCCTAAAGGCGGAGCAACGCCAGGCCGATGTCGAAAGGCTCTACGCCCTCAGTCAGGAGATGATGCTCTTTGAGGACGCTGACCAACTGCTGCGCGATCTACCCAGCGCGATTGGCCGCATCTTTGCGCTCGATGGGGTGATCCTCTACGTCAGCGACTACGACAAGTTCTATTCCTCATTTAGCAGGCTTTCCTCCAGTGTGCATCTGCACATGCAGGCAGTGGCACAAAATCTCAATCCTACTGCGGCACAGGTTGACGGCTATCAGACCACGGCGCTCAGTCTTGGGCTGAAGCCGGTGGGCGCGTTGGCGTGGCGGCCCAATACGCTCTCGCTCGAGGTAGCCACTGCGGTTTGCGCACAGGTATCCATCGCCGTGGCGCGTTCCATCGCAATGGCAGCCACCGCGCGCATCGAAGCCGCGCGCGAGGCAGACAGGCTTCGAACGGCCCTGATCGATTCGTTGACCCACGAATTGCGTACTCCGCTCACATCCATCCGTGCCGCAGCCACCACGCTGCTCGAGACTGGAGGACTTGAACAAGCGGGGGGCCTCGACGAAGCCGGCCGCCTTGAGATGGTGCGGGTCATCGACGAGGAAGCGGAGCGATTGGACCTGTTGATCGGCGAGGCCGTGGAGATGGCCGAGATCGACGCCAACGTAGTTCAAGTCAAGATGTCGTCTCAGCATCCGCGCGCATTGCTCGATCAGGCCGTTGAGGAATCGCGCAAAATTCTGGCCGCACACAAGGTGACGATTCGTCCCGAAGCTTTGGATGGGGCGGCCCACGGTGACGAGCCTGCGCCCGGTGACAAACCAACCCCCGGTGACGGTCCAGCCTGGTTCGATCCTCACCTGCTGGGCCGCGTGCTGCGCCACCTGCTCGAAAACGTGGCCAGCCACACACCGCCCAGTTCGCGCGTCACGCTTATCAGCGAGCGTAGCGACAAACGTCTGGATTTCTACGTCGAAGATAACGGGCCCGGCATCGATGTTCAGGATCTGCCGCTGATCTTTGAAAAGTTCTATCGGGGCAAGCGCGGAAGCAGCCGGCGCAAGGGATCAGGGATGGGCCTCGCCATTACGCGCGCGATCCTTGCCGCGCATGGAGGAGGGATCGAAGCATCAAACGCTTCCGGCGGCGGAGCCAGGTTTCATTTTTGGGTGCCGCTGATCGAGAAAGAGCCAAGCCGGCAATAAGACGCTATCATCCGGCGTGAAAAAGTCTATTCCGGCTCGCCGCTCCAATCGCAGGCAATGTGCAGCACGCCCCAGTTGGCCGCCCACTCCTGGCCCCAGGCTGGGTCCCCTGTTTGAGTATCGACGTGCGTGATTTTGTTGAGCGCGGCCTCCTGCGGGTCGACGCCGGTCTTCACGTAACCGCCCTTGGTCCCACGCAAATGGAAGCGCGGCGCGGCAGGCGGTGAAACCTGTTTGCTCTGCCGAAATCGACCAGACCAGCTCGAATCATGGCAATTTTCGCTGAATAATTTGAAGCCCGCTAATTTGAAGCCCGCTTAGCCTTCGAGTTTAAACCGCGTTTCGGCGAGGCGATAGAGCCGCCGCCAAACCAGCCGGTTCATTGTGACGACAATCAGCGAAATGAGAATCGTTGCCAGCAGCAGCATCGCAAAGCGCCCGCTGTCGGTAGCGGCGTCGATCTCCGCGCCCAGGCCGATAGTCGAAAGCGTATGCCCTTGCACATGCGAATACTCCGCCATCACAGAGGCGTTCCACGCGCCGCCGGACGCCGTGACCATCCCCGTAATCAAATACGGAAAAATGCCGGGAAGAATGAGCTTGCTCCATCGCTGCCAGCGCGTAAAGCGGCAGAGCGTGGCGACTTCGCGCAGGTCGGAAGGAATCGCCATGGCTCCCGCGATCACGTTAAACAGGATGTACCACTGCGTGCCAAGCAGCATCAACGCAATCGATCCGATTCCCAACCCCGCGCCGATCTTCACTAATCCAATTAACAAAATAGGAAAGAAGGCCGTGGCAGGTACCGACGCCAGTATCTGCGCCAGCGGCTGTACGATCCGGGCCAGCCTGGGGTTCAGGCCAATCGCCACGCCAACAGGAATGGTCCAAGCAGCCGAGATGAGCAACGCCGCGTTGACACGCAGGAATGTGGCCGCGGCGCCTTCGAGCAAGAGCCTCAAGTCCGGCAGTGTGACAGTACTCAGCATGAGGACGGCTTGCGCTGCCGCCCAGGAGACTGCGATCGCGCCCGCAAAAGCCAGCGCCCAAAACACCGGCGAAACTTTGTCTGAATTCGTCGCCTCGAGCGGCTTCACTACGCGGCCCTCCTTGGTCTGCGCCATGCGCCGATAGATTGGCTCTTCTATGCGATTCCAGATGCGGCCAGGAAGCGTCTCGAGAATTTTCGATCGGCGCAGCAGTGTGAGAATCGGCGAGGTGACCTGTTCGGTAGACTCCACCTGCTCCATCTTGAATTTATCGCTCCACGCAATCAGCGGCCGCCACACCAGTTGATCGGTGGCCACCACAATCAGAATCACCGTGGCAATGCCCGCCAGCAGCGCGCGCACATCGCCGGCGTTTGTCGCGGCCTGAATGTAGCTTCCCAGGCCTGGCAGTTGAAAGTTGCGTGTACCCATGGTGAACGTCTCGCAAAATATCAGCGCGAACCAGCCTCCGGCCACGGATACGATCGAGTTCCACACCAGGCCGATGGCCGAGAAAGGCATCTCCAGTTGCCAAAAGCGCTGCCAGCCGGAGAACCGGTAAATGCGCGAAGCTTCGAGCATCTCCCGCGGGATGGTCTTCAGCGATGAATAAAAACTAAAAGCCAGATTCCAAACCTGGCCCGTGAAGATGAGCAGAATTACGGCCATCTCGATGCCCATCTGATGACCGGGAACCAGCGAAACCATTGCCAGCACAACCGGCGGCAGAAAGCTGAGCACGGGAATCGATTGCAGAATGTCGAGAACCGCGACCATCCACGGTTCGACGCGCGAATTGTACGCGGCAATGTAGCCGTAGCCGACGGCGAAGGCCAGGCTCAGAACGTAGGCGATGGCCATCCGCACAATGGAATAGAACGCATACAACGGCAACGCGCCGATCGACTTGGAAATCGGCACAACCGGAATTGGCTTCTGGAACCAATACACGCCGGTGCTGACAATGGCGAAAAACAGCGCCAACGCACAGGCCGCCACTCCCAGATCGACGAGGAACGGCGTCTTGCGGACGATAACCAGGGACCGCGCGAGAGGGTGCTGAAACTTCACTTCGCATCCCCGGTCAACGCAGCCTCTTCCAGCGCATCGGGCAGCACAAAGCGCCGGCGCGCGGCATCGTAGTCAAACAATTCGGCGTAGCGGCCCCACGCCACGGCTGTCTCCAGTTGGCGCTGGCTCTCATCCTCGCTGAACTGCTCGTCAAGCATGTCAAGAAAGAAGTCCTCGGGAACGGTGTGGTCGCTCTTGGAATCCAACGCGCGGCGGATCTGGCGCAGCAAAAGCACATTCTCAACCGCGGCACTGCGGAACAGCTCTTTCTGGCGCAGGATTTCGGAGTTTGCGAACTCCTCGCCGCTGGGAGTGATGGCAGCATCGCCCTCTTCGACTTTGAGAAACGCCAGCAGCCGCGCAGCGTCGACGATGGGCAACAGATCGTCGACTTCAAAGGCGAGATCGTCGGCCAGGCGATAGATATCGTCGCGGCCGCCCTGATCGAGCAGCAGCTCCAGCAGGCCGGCAATGCCTCCCGGCCGCGCATGAGGAAGCATCTGGTAGTGCATCTGCCGCTGATCGCGCGCACGCGGCTCGGCCAATTGCTCCGGTGCACCGGCAGGCGCCACATCCGGCTGCGTAAGCACCTTATAAATGTAGTCCACAAGTTGCGTAAAGGCAGCCGACTTGCGGTCGCGAGGCTGCGGCAGCGTCACCGGAAAATCCGTGCGGATGTGGCCCGGATTCCGCCCCAACACCACAATGCGATCGGCCAGCAGCACGGCTTCTTCTATATTGTGCGTAACCAGAAACACCGCCTTTGTGGGCATGGTCTTCTTCGTCCAAAGCTCCAGCAATTCGCTGCGCAGGTTCTCGGCAGTCAGCACGTCGAGCGCCGAGAACGGCTCATCCATAAAAAGAACTTCGGGCTCAACCACCAGCGCGCGAGCGAACCCAACGCGCTGCCGCATGCCGCCCGAAAGCTCCTTGGGATAAGCCGTCTCAAACCCGTCCAAACCGACCACGTCCAGCATCTTCATGCTGCGTTCGCGGCGCTCAGCCGGCGTCACTCCGCGCGCCTGCAAGGGAGCTTCGACATTCTCAAGAACAGTGAGCCAGGGAAACAACGCGAAGCTTTGAAAAACGATCGAGACATTGATCTCGGCCTCGCTAATCGGCTTGCCATGCCAATAAACCTGGCCCGCCGTGGGCGTGGAGAGCCCGGTCAACATGCGCAAAATGGTCGATTTACCTGACCCTGACGGGCCTAGCAATGCCAGAATCTCGCCAGGCACAATGCTCAGATCCGTCGCCGAAATCACCTGAATGCGGTTCTGGCTGGGCTGCGCGTAGTATTTCTCAACTTTTTCCGCGCGGATAATTGCCTCGGTCGCTGGCGGCGTGTCAATTGTCGCGTTGGGCCTCGCGTTGGGGGGCGTTTTGGGGGCTGCCGCGTCCTGCATTTCAGGGTCTCCGGTCGGGGCGTTCAGGCGAGACTCGCGTCCGCTCGCGCCAGTATAAGTGTCAACATTTGATTGCAGATCAATTTGAGGCGCGCTCAATCGACCGGCTGTTCCGCCCGTCGGCACAAATTTACGGGTCAAACCGCTTGCCGCCCCGGACTGGCGCGACGTGCATTAGACTAAAGAAGCGTACCATTCTCGAGTTGTTGAAAATTTAAGTCCGGCCCGGTGAATGATACTGCGACCGATCGAAGCCAACAAAATGGGCCGTGATGGTCACTTCCCTGCCCCCCGGGAGAGTATGCCGAATTTAATGAAACCGAAAGTGCTGGTAGCCGACGACGAGCGCGTAATTGCCGACACGCTCGCCATGATTTTGAATCAGAGCGGATTTGATGCTCGCGCGGTCTACTCGGGTGAGAAGGCGCTTGAGCTCGCCGAGAGCTTTCAACCCGACATGCTCATCTCCGACGTGATCATGGCCGACCTCAACGGGATCGATGCCGCTATTCGCATTCGCGCCCTGCTGCCCGGCATCAAGATTCTGCTGTTTTCCGGCCAGGCCGCAACCGCCGACTTGCTGGAGAAGGCGCGCACTGAGGGCTACGAGTTCGATATCCTCGCTAAGCCCGTGCATCCTCAGGATCTGCTGGCCAAGCTGCGCGGATAACGGCGTCCCGGCGTTGGTATCACCCCGATGTCGTCGGCGGTGCGATCAGCAGATTGAAGAGAGAGTCAAAGCGATTACTAAAATCGTTGACGCGGCCCTTGCTCTCAGGCTCCCCAAAAAGCGAAAGTACATACAAGATGACGAAAGCGCTCCGCTCCACTCGCGTTTTGACGCCGGCTGGTCTTGCGCCCGCGACCGTGCTTGTGGATGAGGAGCGCATCTCCGCCGTGCGCGGCTGGAGTGAAGTTTCGTCCGACCTTCCCCGCGGCGCCGACCTCGTCGACTTTGGCGATCGAGTGCTGCTGCCGGGCCTCGTCGACACGCATGTTCATATCAACGACCCCGGCCGCTCTGAATGGGAAGGCTTTGAGACGGCCACAAAGGCCGCGGCTGCCGGCGGTGTGACTACGCTGGTCGACATGCCATTGAACTGTGTGCCTGAAACAACAGATGTGCCTGCGCTCGAAGCCAAGCGAGTCGCAGCACAAGGGAAAGCATTTGTCGACTGGGCCACATGGGGAGGCGTGGTGCCGGGCAACGCCGATCAGATTGAGCCGCTTGCGCGCGCAGGCGTGCCTGGCTTCAAATGCTTCCTTATTCACTCCGGCATTGACGGCTTCGCATGGGTGAATGAGGCCGATTTGCGATTGGCGCTCGCGCGGCTGCGCGGAACTGGCTTACCGTTGCTGGCCCACGCCGAAATCGCCGGTCCCGTCGACGCTGCGACTCGGAAACTGAACGAGACAGGCCCGGACTGGCGCAAGTACTCGACATTTCTGGCGTCGCGCCCCGACAGTGCAGAAGTTGATGCCATCGCACTGCTCATCCGGTTCGCCGATGAATTTCAAACCCCAGTTCACATTGTCCACTTGTCCAGCGCAAAGGCGCTGCCACTGCTGGCCGCCGCTCGCGAGCGCGGTGTGCCGGTGACTGTCGAGACGTGCGCGCAATATTTGTGGTTTGCCGCGGAAGACATTCCCGATGGCGCGACGGAATTCAAATGCGCGCCGCCAATTCGCGACGCCGCCAACCGTGAAAAACTTTGGAAGGCGCTCGAAGAAGGCCAAATCGACATGGTAACCACCGATCATTCTCCCTGCCCGCCTGAGATGAAGCACCGTGAAACTGGCCGATTCGACCAGTCCTGGGGCGGAATCTCAAGTCTCGGCCTGGCGCTGCCCGTAATGTGGACTGCAATGCAACAACGCGAATTGAAACTCCGACGAATCGCTGATTGGATGGCTGCCGCGCCCGCGCAACTCGCCGGTCTGGCCGGGCGCAAAGGCGCGATCGTTCCGGGTGCAGATGCAGATTTTGCAGTCTTCGATCCAGAAGCCGCTTGGACCGTGACGCCCGGCGATCTGCACTTCCGCCACAAAATCTCGCCCTATCTAGGCGCGAAGCTTCGCGGGCGTTTGGTCGAAACCTGGCTGCGCGGCGAGCGCATTTTTTGCACAGGCAAGTTTTCGGATCGGGCACGCGGCCGAGAGCAGGTGCGCCCGTGACCGGCCACACATTACAGGACCGCGCGCAACGGGCCATCGCCGAGTGCCGGCGCATCGCAACCATGAGCGAGGAGTCGGGCCAGACGACTCGGCGATTCTTGACGCCGCCCGTTCGCGAAGTTCACGCACATTTGCGCAGCCGCATGGAGTCTCTCGGCATGACGGTGCATACAGACGCGGCAGGTAATCTGCGTGGACTGTGGCAGCCGCCCGGCCTCAAGGGCAAGCGACTGATCCTCGGCTCGCACATCGATACGGTGCCCAACGCGGGCGCATTTGACGGCGTCCTCGGCGTGACGCTCGCCCTGGAATGGACTCAACTGGCACAGGAGCTCAAATTGCCGCTGGCCATCGAAATCATCGCCTTTTCCGAAGAGGAGGGCGTGCGCTTCGGAGTTCCCTTCCTCGGCAGCCGCGCGGTCGCCGGACGCTTCGACACCGCGCTGCTGGCACTTAAAGACGCGGACGGCGTCACATTGGAACAAGCAATCCGCGACTTCGGGCTTGACCCAGCTCAAATCGGCGACGCAGCCCTCGACGCCGATGTTCTCGGATTCGTCGAGATGCACATCGAACAGGGGCCGATCCTGGAATCCGAAGACCTTTCTGTCGCGGCGGTCACGACGATTGTCGGCCAAACGCGCCTCACCCTCGAACTCCGTGGCCATGCCAACCACTCAGGCACCACTCCCATGCGCCTGCGCCGCGATGCTTTGGCGGGTACGGCGGAATGGATCACCGCTGTGGAGTCGGCAGCCCGCAACACAGACGGCCTGATCGCCACCGTGGGCAAAATCGAAGTCGAACCGAATGCCGCCAATGTAATCGCCGGAGTCGCCCGTGCGAGCCTCGACGTGCGCCACGCCGAAGACTCTTCGCGCAAATCTGCAGTGGAGTGGTTGCTCGCGCAGGCACAGGCCATCGCCGGAAAACGCGGGCTCTCTTTCCAATACACGCAGCAAATGGATCAGCCCGCAGCCCCGATGGATGAACGGCTTACAGCGTATCTCGCTGACGCAATCGCAGCATCGGGCCTGCCCGCGAAGCAAATGAAGAGCGGCGCAGGGCACGATGCGATGGTCATGGCCGCTCGCCTGCCTGCCGCGATGCTTTTTCTTCGAAGCCCCGGGGGAATCAGCCACCACCCCGACGAATCAGTTCGAGAAGAGGACGTTGAGGCCGCGCTGAATGTCGGCCACAAATTTCTACAGCGGCTGGCCGCCGATGTCAGATAGAATCGAACTTCGGAATTCTCCGCAATACTTTCTGCAACTCTTGTAATCGAGGTCGCACGTGAATCATCTCGGATCAACACGCAGCAGCCTAAAGCCAGACCACCTGCTGCAGACACCTGATACTTTTATCCGCTCCCCTCTTCCCGGCGCAGAAGGAGTGGAGTTCATTATCCACGCCGCTCCGGCGCTGGGGGCGCGCTTCACGCAGATGACTGCGGAATTCGTTGCCGGCGGCGAACTTGCTCCCGCTTCGGCGCAGAGATTTCTCTTTGTTCTCGACGGCAAGCTTGAAGTCAAGGCGGGCGGTAAGAAGCATATTCTCAAGCCCGGCGGCTTCGCCTATCTGCCGCAGGGCGCGCCGCACACCGTTCGTGCAATGGGAATTGCGCGCGCGGTGCTGATCGAAAAAACATACGAGCCGCAAGCCGGCGCGGCCGCTCCGAAGATCGCGATCGGCGACGAAACGTCCATGAGAGGAGTGTCTTTGTTGGATGACGATTCGCTGCGCGTGCGCGCGTTGATGCCCGACGGACCACCCTACGACTTCGCTGTGAATATCCTGACCTACGAGCCGGGCGCCTCGCTCCCGTTGGTGGAGATTCATATGATGGAGCACGGCCTGCTGATGCTCGAGGGCGGCGGCATCTATCGCCTCGGCGATTCGTGGTATCCCGTTCATGCTGGCGACTTCATCTGGATGCGCGCCTATTGTCCGCAATGGTTTGGCGCGCTCGGCAAGCGGCCCGCGAAGTATCTCCTTTACAAAGACTGGCGCCGCCATCCTCTGGGAACAAGCGAATGACGGCTACCGGACCGCAACTCACGATTGACGGTTTGATCGCCGAGTTGATGGCTCTGGGGCGGATTTCCGAATCTGAACCGCCGGTGGTCACGCGCGTCGTTTTCGGCCACGCCGATATGCGTGCCCGCGCTTATGTAAAAGACCTCTGCCAGACTGCCGGGCTCAAAGTACGCGAAGACGCGATCGGCAACACATTCGCGCGCTGGGAAGGCAGCAACCCAGCGCTCGCGCCCATCGGCACCGGTTCGCATATTGACGCCATACCCAACGCCGGCCTCTACGATGGATGCGTCGGCGTCCTGGGCGGCCTTGAAGCGATTCGCGTTTTGCGGAAACTCGGCTTCACGCCACGCCGCTCCATCGAACTCGTCATCTTTACCGCCGAAGAGCCGACGCGATTCGGCATTGGCTGCCTCGGTAGCCGCTTGATGGCCGGTGTGCTCACTCCTCAGCAGGCGCTCGCGCTGCGCGACAAGGAAGGCCGCGGCCTTGAGGAATGGCGCGCCCAGGCTGGGTTTGCCGGACCGCTTGACTCCGTCGCCGTGCCCCGCGGCCGCTTTCATCAATTTGTGGAGTTGCACATCGAGCAGGGCCCGTATCTTGAGCAGGAAGGAATCGACGTGGGCCTGGTGACGCACATCGCCGCGCCTGCAAGCCAGCGCATCGTGATCGAGGGCGACGGCGGACACGCCGGCGGCAAGCTGATGCCGCGCCGCAAAGATGCCCTGGCCGCGGCCGCTGAGCTGATTCTGGCGCTTGAATCCGCAGCCGAATCGACTGGCGCTATCGACACTGTAGGCACAGTAGGCATCTGCGATGTATTTCCCGGCGCGGTCAACAGCGTTCCTTCTCGCGTGATTATTACCACCGACGTGCGCGACATCGATCGCGCCAGACGTGACGGCGTTCTGGCCTCGCTCGCCGCTGCAACTGAAGAAATAAGCGCCCGCCGCGGCGTCAAGATCGCGACTGAACTGATCAACGCCGACCCGCCGACGACCTGCGACCCAGCGACCCTGGCCGCGCTTGAAGCTTCGGCCGTCGCAGCCGGCAAATCGTACAAGCGAATGGTTGCGCGCGCATACCACGACTCCTCATTCGTCTCCGTCATTGCGCCTGTGGCTATGCTGTTCATTCCCTGCCGCGGCGGAGTCAGCCATCGGCCCGACGAGTATGCAACGCCCGAATGGATCGGCAGCGGCGTACACGTGCTATCGCGGACGCTCGCAGAGCTCGCGTCATAGCGTCCGCAATTTCAAAACACTGGCACATCGTTGTATGCTAGGCGTCAACCCGCTCGGGAAAATCGGGTTCGGCAATCATGAGTACGCCTGCAAAAACCCGTGTGGTTGGCGCATCAGTTCCCCGCAAAGAAGGCGTGGACAAGCTGATGGGCCGTGCGTGCTACGTCGACGACATAGAGCGCGAAGGCATGTGGCACGGCGCCACGGTGCGCAGTGGAATTCCGCGCGGCCTGATTCGCTCCATTACATTTGACCGCCGCATCGACTGGAGCGAGTTCGCGATCGTCACCGCCGCCGACATTCCCGGCGAAAATTGCATCCAGCTCATCGTTGCCGATCAGCCCTGCGTGGCCGACGGTAAAGTGAATCATTGCGAAGAGGCCATACTGCTTCTCGCGCATCCCGACAAGCACAAACTTCGTGAAGCTGTCAGCGCGGTGCAGATCGAATACGAACCACTGCCGGCGATCTTCACGATCGAAGAGAGCGAGCGGCAGGATGTGATCGTGTGGGGCGCGGACAATCTTCTGAAATCTTTTCTTCTCGAAAAGGGCGACATAGATTCTGCATGGGCTGGCGCGGCGCACATCGTCGAGGGCGAGTACCGCACCGGCGCGCAGGAACATCTTTACATCGAGAACCAGGGCATGATCGCCGAGTACAGCGCGAAAAGCGGGGTCACGGTGTGGGGCTCGCTTCAGTGTCCTTATTACGTTTTCAAAGCTCTGCGTCCCGTCTTCGATCTGCCCGAAGACAAGATTCGCGTTATCCAGACTGAAACCGGCGGCGCTTTCGGCGGCAAAGAAGACTATCCCTCCATCATCGCCTGCCACGCGGCGCTCCTCGCGATGAAAAGCGGCCATCCCGTAAAGATGGTCTACGACCGCATGGAAGATTTGGCCGCGACCACCAAGCGTCATCCGTCGCGAGTGCGCCATCGCACGGCGCTTGACCGCGACGGCAAGCTGCTGGCAATGGAGATTGATCTTGCGACCGACGGCGGCGCTTACGCCACGCTCTCGTCCACAGTTCTCTCGCGCGCCACGCTTCACTCCACCGGCCCCTATCTCTGCCCAAACATTCGCGCGCGTGCAACCTCATGGGCAACCAACTACATTCCATATGGCGCGTTTCGGGGCTTCGGCGCCCCACAAGCCATCTTCGCCATGGAACGCCACATGGACGAGATCGCCGCGGCCCTCGCGATCGACCCCGTGGAGCTACGGCGCAGAAACTTTCTCCACGTCGGCGACAACAACGCCACCGAACAGCAGATGCGCGAGCCGGTAATTCTCGATCAGCTTCTCGATCGGGCGCTCAAGGAAAGCGATTACCACGCCAGGCGCGCGCAGTTTGCCCGCGACAATCCAGCGAGCGCCATCAAGCGCGGCCTTGGCATCGCCGCCTTCTATCACGGCTCCGGCTTTACCGGTTCCGGAGAGGTGTATTTGAACTCTCAAGCGGGAATTGACCTCACGCCCGAAGGTAAAGTGCGCGTCCTTGCTTCGAACACTGAGTTCGGCCAGGGCACCAACACTGTTCTCACTCAAGTTGCCGCCGAGGCGCTGGGCATCGACTACGCCGCCGTTTCGATGGCCTCGCCCGACACTGGCATCGTACCCAACAGCGGCCCTACCGTCGCTTCGCGCACTTCGATGGTCGTCGGCCGCATCATCGAGCGAGCAGCCTCACAACTGCTCGCGCTTTTGCGCGAGCACGCCGGTCTCGGCTCAACTTACACGCAGAGAGATTTTTTCGCCGCCTGCCAACGCTATCGCGCCTCGCACGGCGAGGTCGTGTCCTTGTGCCGCTACGAAGCGCCGCCCGGTATCGTCTGGGACGATCAGAAATACCACGGCGAGGCCTACGGCGCGTCCGCGTGGGCCGTTTATGTTGCGCAGGTCGCTGTCGATACCGTCACTTATTCCGCCGAGGTGGAAGATTTCTGGGCTGTCCAGGAAGTAGGCCGCGTCATTCACCCGGTAATGGCCGCCGGGCAGGTCGAGGGAGGCATCGCACAGGGCATCGGCTATGCGCTCTACGAAAAAGTCGTCTGGCAGGATGGCCGCATGGCCAACAATCAGATGACCAACTACATTATGCCCACCGCCCAGGATGTCCCGCCGATTCATGTGTACTTCGAGCAAATTCCCTTTCGCTATGGCGGATTTGGCGCCAAAGGAATCGGCGAATTACCTCACGACGGGCCAGCGCCCGCGATTCTGAACGCCATTCGCGACGCCACAGGTGTCGCGTTCAACGCGATTCCCCTTCTGCCCGAAGATCTCTACGCGGGACTTGTCGCAACCGAAGAGATGGCGCCGCGATGAGCAAGGGCGAACGCGCAACCCGGAGCGAGCAATGTCCCGCGATCACGTTCAACGTGAACGGCGAGATTCGAATCGTCAATGTCCCTCCGATGAAGCGTCTTCTCGATGTGCTCCGCGAGGATCTGCATTTGACCGGAACCAAAGAGGGTTGCGGCGAGGGCGAGTGCGGCTCCTGTTCCGTGCGCATGAATGGCGAGCTCGTGAACAGTTGCTTGGTCCCGGTGTTGCAAGCCGAAGGCGCTGAGATCCAAACCGTCGAAGGCCTGGCGCTTCACGGCGATTTGCATCCTTTGCAGAAAGCGTTTCTCGAGCACGGGGGCGCGCAGTGCGGCATTTGCACGCCCGGCATGCTGATGGCCGCCGCGCAACTCCTCGACCAGAATCCTCATCCCGGCATCGTCCAGATTCGCGAAGCGCTCGCCGGGAATCTCTGCCGCTGCACAGGATTCATACGCATCTTTGAGTCGGTTGCCGAGGCGACTAAACTGGCTAACGCCCACCTCGCCACCGAATCAACAAGCGGGCAGTTGCGCGACGCGCGGCGGGAGGTGCCACATGCGAGGTAACGCCGCTACGCACGATCTGATTGCGCCGGGCGAACTCGGCGCAGTGCTTGAACTGCTTGCCGCCGAACCCGGTGTATGGACTCCGATTGCCGGCGGAACGGAGCTGATGGTTGCATTCGCCGCAGGCCGCCTCACCGCGCCGAAGCTGGTCAATCTGTGGGGCATCCCCGATCTGCGCGCAATTGAGGTCACGCCACAAAGTGTTGTCATCGGCGCGGCTGCCACGTTTCTTGATTTGCGCAGGCACGCCGTGATCGCCTCGGATTTGCCCTTGCTCGCCAAAGCTGCGAGCTGGATCGGTTCCATCGCCAACCAGGGGCGCGCCACTCTCGGCGGCAATCTTGTCAACGGTTCCCCTGCCGCGGATTCTTCGCCTGCGCTGCTCGCCTACGACGCGGAGATCGAGATGATCTCAGTGCGCGGGCGTCGCCGCGTTCCCTACTCCGCATTTCACACTGCCTACAAGTGCAACTGTCTCGCGCCCGATGAATTGCTCTATTCAATTCACATCCCGCGCCGTTTCGCGCAACACACGCAATACCTCCGCAAAGTAGGGACACGCCGTGCCATGGCCATCGCAAAAGTCGCACTCGGAGCAACCGCTCTCGTTGAGAATGGCGTGATTCGAGAGATCCGTCTCGGCGCCGCGAGCCTGGCTCCCTTCCCGATGCGCCTTCTACAAACTGAAACGGCATTGCTCGGCCAGCCCATCTCGCGCGACACGATACAATCCGCGCGCCGCGCACTGCTCACCGAAATGAAACCCATCGATGATATTCGCTCCACGGCGGAATACCGGTTGCGTGTAGCGGCCAACCTCCTCGACGAATTCCTGCTCCAGCTTCGCCACAGAGGATCGGAGACATGAATGCCACCCTCGCAGCCTGGAATACAGCAAGCGAGTCCGCGGCCATGGAAGCGATGATCGCATGCTGCGGATCGAAGCGATGGGCTGCGGCGATGGTGGGCCGGCGTCCCATCGCGCGCGTGGCAGAATTGAGCGAAGCTGCCGATCGCGTTTGGAGCACGATGCAGGAAGCGGATTGGCTGGAGGCATTCGTATGTCATCCGCGTATTGGCGAGCGCAAGCCTGCCCTCGTTGCTGCAAACGCGGCCAACGCTATAGGGGCGCAGTCAGCAGCGTGGTCGCACCAGGAGCAATCTTCAGCAAACGATGCTAACCAACACGTGTTAGCCGAGCTAGCCGAGGACAATCGTCTCTATGAAGAGCGTTTCGGTTTCACTTATATTGTTTGCGCAACGGGCAAAAGTGCCGCCGAGATGCTTACAATTTTCAAACGGCGCTTGGCAGCCGATCGCGAGGCTGAGTTACTCGAAGCGGCTGAGCAACAACGCCAGATTATGCAAATCCGTTTAGGAAAGTGGCTGGTCGAATGAGCAACATTTCAACGCATGTATTGGATACCGTGTCGGGCAAGCCTGCGGCTGGCATCGCTGTGCGGCTCCAGAGGTTTGAGGGCGGCGGATGGATCGAGGCTTCGACCAGCACGGGTCAGCCCGAGCGCATGCACGACGCGCCCGGCGACTGGATTGAAGTCGCTGCCGGCATAACCGATGCCGACGGCCGTTGCCGCGATCTGGCGCGCGATGCTTCATCGGGAACTTACCGGCTCACATTTGACACGGGCGCTTACTTTGCGCGGCTGGGGCGAACCAGCGTCTATCCGGAAATTGTCGTCACGTTCAACTGCGACGGCAATTCGCACTACCACTTGCCCGTTTTGTTGAGCGACAACAGCTACACAACTTACAGAGGAAGCTGAAAGATGACGAGACTTGGGGAAAATAGCTACGGAAAATCGCGGGTGCGCCTCTCACGCATCACGCGCCAACCCGATCACCTTGATGGCGATCGGCATGATTTCAGCGAGTGGGCCGTCAGCGTCATGCTCGAGGGCGACTTCGAAACCAGTTTCACCGAGGCCGATAACAGCAAAGTTCTGCCCACCGATACGATGAAGAACACTGTCTATTACGTGGCGCGCGGCTCAAAAGCGACGACCATTGAGGAGTTCGCCATGGACCTCGGCGACTATCTCCTCGATGGCAATGCGCAAGTCTCTGGCGTCACGGTCGAAGTTGAAGAACGCGCCTGGGAGCGGCTGGTCCTCAACCGGGTTGCACGGGGCACAACCTTCAGAATGGGTGGTCCTGAACTTCAAACCGTTCGTGCCGTGCGCGATCGAGGCGGCGAATGGTCTGTCAGGTCCGGCGTGGAAGGGCTCACAATTTTGAAGACTGCGAAATCGGCGTTCACTGGCTTCGTCGTCGACAATCTCACGACGCTCGAGCCGGCCAAAGACCGCATCCTCGGCACCTGCGCCACCATCACATGGGATTATGCCGCCGGTTCGCCGGACTTTGCTCAAGTTCGCGCGCGTATCATCGCCGCGCTGCTCAAGGAATTTGCCGCGCACAACAGCATGAGCGTGCAACACACGCTCTTCGACATGGGCGAGGCCGCACTCGACGTTGCTCCGGAGATCGCGCGCATTCATCTCTCCATGCCGAACCTGCATTATCTGCTCGCCGATCTAACCCCATTCGGCCTGGACAATCCCAATCACATCTTCGTGCCCATCGACGAGCCGCATGGTACGATCGAGGCCACCGTCGAGCGCTAACCGAACCCTTCAACAGCAAAGGCAGAGGCGCAAACGGCGGCTGCGCCGCATTGACCTCTCGACGAATGGACCGTTCTCGCCAGTTTTTTTGAGTGCGCCAGTGGGGGCGAAAGCACGTATACGGCCTTGTGGCGTGGTCGCGGTTGCAGTCTACGTGATATGCGCACCTCGTCCGCGCGTTGCCTTCTAGAATGAAACCATGAGTGCTCCCTCATGGACCCTCTTCAATCTCCGCGCAGCGCTTGCTGCCGGATCTACAACTCCATCCCAACTCGCCGAAACCGCGCTCGCGAACAGCAATCGGAACGTTAGTCGCAACACCTATATCTGGCAGAGTCCGGAATGGGCGCGCGCGGAGGCTGCTCGTGTCGAGTCGATGCCGCCGGCAATTTCGCAACTGGGCGGACGCCTCTTCGGCGACGGACGCTCAGCGCTCTGGGGCCTGCCAATATCGGTGAAGGATTGTTTTGATCTCGCCGGCTCGCCCACCAGTTGCGGCATTCATTTCTACCGCGATCTGAATGGCATCGCCGGGCGCGACTCCTGGCTTGTGGAGCAGTTGCGTGCTGCCGGAGCGGTCATCGTTGGCAAGACTCACCTCCATCCGCTGGCCTACGGAATAACGGGCGAGAATCCCGAATACGGCGACTGCGTGCAACCTCGCGACCCCGGCGCGCTTACCGGCGGCTCTTCAAGCGGCGCAGCAGCAAGCGTTCAGGAGGGCTCAGCAGTGGCCGCAATCGGCACTGACACCGGCGGCTCCGTCCGCGCGCCCGCTGCGCTCTGCGGCCTCGCCGGATATCGCGCTACACTTGGCCGCGGCAATTGGCGCGGCGGCGCTCATCTGGCCGAATCATTTGATACGATGGGCTGGCTTTTTCGCGATCTCCAGGACGCTCCGCATCTTGCCGCGCCATTTCTGGCGTCACCTTTTGCGCCCGTTCAAAGTTCACCGCTTCGCCGCTTCACCAGCTTCGCCTTCGTCGCCGACAGCTTTCTTCACGATTGCCAGCCTGAAGTCGTCACCGGCTTTCGCAGCGTCATTCGCATCCTTGAGGATCTTGGACTCGAAGGTCGAACCATCGATACCGGCTGGTGGGCAGAAGCCGTCGATATCTATGCCCCGTTGCAGGCGGTCGAAGCAGCGCAAATCCACGCTGGCAAATTCGAACAGTTTTCACCCGCGATACGCGACCGCCTGAATTGGGGCGCCAGCCTCACGCCCACCGATGTCTCCGCCTTGCGTCAGCGCCACGCGTCCTTTCGCTCGCATATCGACGAGCTCTTTGCCGCTCATCAACTCATTCTGTTGCCCGCAATACCAGTCGCGCGTCTGGCAGCCGGCGCGGATCACAGCCAGACCCGCATTCGGCTGCTCCGCTACACCGCGCCCTTCAGCCTCGCCGGCGTACCCACCGTCGCCATTCCATGCGCGCCGGGCGGAATGCAGCTCGCCGCAGCCCGCGACGCAGACGAATCGCTGCTCGCGCTCGCCGCGCAAATCGGCGCCTATATCGCCGCCCGCAGAAAAACTTCTCCATCTGATTGAGTCTTTGCTTGATTAAGTGTTTATTCGAGAAATAAAACTTGAGCGGCACGGCAGCGTTGCCACCTGCCGGCGAAGCTACTTGTCCGTCAAAAACGGCTCCGGCTTCGACGAGCCGTCGCGCTGCTTCACCAGGATTTGCACCTTGCCTTCGGCGGCGTCCAGCTCCTGTTTGCAGGCGGCCGACAATCCAACGCCCTGTTCGAAGAGCTTCAGCGAGTCTTCGAGCGTCAGATCGCCTTTTTCCAATTGCTCGACAATCGTTTCCAGCTTCTTGAGCGACTGTTCAAACGACGGCATATTGATTACCCCTTTGCGCTCGTTCCAACCGGCAGCGCGTTGGCCACCACTTCCGCTGCGGCCTCATAGTTTCCAAACGGAGCGCTCACCTGCACTCCCTGCACCAGCGGCCGCACAGCCGCGAGCATCTCCTGCGCGATCTTGATTCCTTCCGCCTGCGCGGCTTCCGGCGTATCCGCTTGCGCCATGCGCAGCGTAATCTCCTCGGGCATCGCAACTCGCAAATCGTTCTTCATATGTTCCGCATTGCGCAAGCTGATCAGCGGCCATATTCCGGCAATCACAGGAATGCGTCGGTCGCCCACCAGATCCTTTGCGCGCTCCAGAAATTCCTCCAGCAGGCGAAGGTCAAACACGGCCTGCGTGATCACGTACTCGGCGCCCGCGTCTACTTTAAAAACGAACCGTCGAAGCTCGTTATCCAAATCAGGCACGCCGGGATTGGCAGCGATACCGATAGTGAAATTCGTGCTCGTGCCGATCGAGTTCGATCCGATATCCAGTCCATGATTCAGCCGCCGCGCGATGTTTACCAATCCGATAGAGTCCACGTCAAAGACAGCAGACGCATCAGGATAATTTCCCTGCGCGGGAGGCTCCCCGGTTACGCAAAGAATATTGCGCAGGCCGATCGACGAGGCTCCCAGCAGATCCGATTGGATCGAAAGCACATTTCGATCGCGGCAGGTGTAATGCAGAATCGTCTCAATCCCCGTATGCTGTTGAATCTGGATGCACAGGCTCTGCCCGCTCATTCGCGCCGAAGCCTGCGCGGCATCGTAGACATCGATGGCGTCCACACCCAGGCGCGCCATCAATGCGGCGCCTTCAATCTCCTTGGCGCAATCGATGCCCCGTGGCGGCACGAACTCGACCATGGTGACGAACTTCCCCTCGGCGATCAGCGAGCCGAAGCGCGAGCGTTGCGCCAGCGGCGACGGTGGCGTCTCCTTGCTGACTGCCGGCGCGGTTCCCGCTCCCTCCACCGGCGTCTGCGCGTCCATCGCCCGGATGGCCGATCGCATGGCGCGGATATGATTCGGCGTCGTGCCGCAGCAGCCGCCAACCATCTGCACGCCTGCTGCAATCGCCTTGCGCGCAAAGCTGGCCATGTATTCGGGAGAGCACAAATAAATATTTCGTCCCTCGACGGCCCGCGGCATGCCGGCATTGGGCATCGCTGCCAATGGCAAAGTCGTCGCCTTGCGCATCTCCTCGATCGCCGTCAACACCGTGGCCGGGCCGGTCGAGCAGTTCACTCCCACGGCTCCCGCGCCCCACTCGGTCAGCCATGCTGCCGCCTGCGCCGCCGAGGAGCCATCGAGACATTCCCCCTCATCGTCCACCGTCACCATCACCAGCACGGGAAGGTCTGGAGCCACTGCTTTTGCCGCCTCAAGTGCTTCTCGCGCTTCATTCAGCGCGGGCATGGTCTCGATAATCAGCAGGTCTACTCCGTTTTTCGACAGAATTCCAATCTGCTCCGCAAAGGCTGCGCGCGCCTCATCCAGGCCCGTCTTTCCCAGCGGTTCCAGCCGCACGCCCAGTGGGCCAACGGCGCCGGCAACCCATGCGTCGCCCGTATGCCGCTCCTTC
>Ga0208849_1001039_pt1 | contig 21472 bp, 21 predicted proteins | sample NGESurdeep072012_10_FD_184470 | JGI IMG/M metagenome (GOLD analysis project Ga0208849, IMG submission 184470) | Arctic peat soil microbial communities from Barrow, Alaska - NGEE Surface sample 53-3 deep-072012 (SPAdes) | ecosystem: Environmental > Terrestrial > Soil > Wetlands > Peat ... | reverse complement strand
CTTCGCGGCTGACCAGCATCTCGCCATCGGGAATGACTCCCTGATCGTCGCCAATGTTGAGCACCACAAAATCCCACTTGGGATCCACCACCAGAATTTTGCCCTTCAAATCCGCCGGCAGCTTGATGTAGGAGTCCGGTATAATGTATTTATTCAACTCTGCCTGGGTTCTGACCAGCTTGCGTTGCAACAAGGCTTTCTCGCCATTGATGCCGGCGATTTCGGTGTTGGCGTCCTTCAACTGCTTGGTCAGTTGGAGAATTTGTTCAGGCGTCAAACTGGTCGCCTTGTAGGCCGCCAGTTGGTTTTGCGCGTCATCGCGGTCATGCGTGGCCTTGGCCAGTTGGTCGGCCAGTTGGTCGGCCCGCGTGGATTGCGCCGTCGCCCGCGCGTCGGCCTTGTCGCGTTCGCCCTTGGTGGTGGCGAGATCCTGCTTGGTCTGTGCGAGTTCACCCTGTGTTTTTTTCAGTTCGGTTTTGGTTTTGTTGTGGGCGGAAATCTCGGCCACCTTGGCATCGTGTTCCTTGTCGCGCTGGTCTTTCAGCGACGGAATCTGCGTGGAAACTTCATAGTATCCCAGCCCGCCGGCGCCGAGGCCGGCCAGAATGGCCACAATCAAACAAATGCGAAGTAACATGGTCGGTTGAAATTTTCTTTAGACTAAACCGGCCCGGCCCGGCTGTCAACGCCGTTTGCGCCTTGCTAAACCGGCGGTTCCGCGCATCTTTTGCCGGACGATGAAACTGAACCACGGCCTGCATCTCGCCTACTGCACCAACATCCATCGCGGCGAGACGTGGCGGGAAACTTTTCATTCGCTTCAACAACACGCGCTGGCCGTCCGCGAAAAAGTCTGCCCGCAAAAGCCGTTTGCCATCGGCCTGCGCTTGAGCGGGCGGGCGGCGGTCGAATTGAGCGAACGCGAAACGCTGCTGGAATTCCGCCGCTGGCTCGACAAAAATTCCTGCTATGTTTTTACGATCAACGGATTTCCCTACGGCCAGTTTCACGGCACGCGCGTCCAGGAACAGGTTTATCGGCCCGACTGGACTTCGCCGGAGCGGCTCGGCTACACCAACCTGCTTTTTGATTTGCTGGCGGAACTTTTGCCCGCCGGCGTCGAAGGCAGCGTCAGCACTTTGCCCGGCTCGTTCAAGGAATTCATTTCCAGCCGCGAACAGGTAGCCGAAATCCGCAAAAATCTTTTCCGCTGCGTCGAACACATTGCCCGCGTCAGCGAAAAATCAAAACGCCGGTTGCATCTCGGCCTCGAACCCGAACCGCTCGGCCTGCTGGAAAATTCAGCCGAGACCGTTTCATTTTTTGAGCAGCTTCGCGCCGAACACCAGAACGATCCGCGCCTCGACGAATTTCTCGGCGTGAATTACGACACCTGCCATTTCGCCATCGAGTTTGAAGCTCCGCAAACTGCCCTGGCCGCCTTCCAGCGGGCCGGCATCAAAATCAGCAAGCTGCATTTGAGTTCCGCGCTCAAAGTTTCGCCGACGCCAGAGGCGTGCGCACAACTGGAAAAATTTTCCGACGACGTTTATCTCCATCAAGTCGTCGCCCGCGACAAGTCCGGCAAGTTGAAATTCTTCCGTGACCTGCCGGACGCACTTTCTTGTCACTCGTCACTCGTCACTCATCACCCCGCCGAATGGCGCATTCATTTCCACGTTCCGTTGCACGCGCCCGCCGCGCCGCCGTTTGCCAACACCAACGACCATCTGCTCGGCGTTCTGGATTTGCTCGCCGCGAATCCAAAACTTTGTTCGCATTTGGAAATGGAAACTTACACCTGGGAAGTCCTGCCGCCAGAATTGAAATCGCGCAGCGTCGTCGAGCAGCTTGCGGGCGAATACAACTGGGCGTTGGCGGAACTCGCCGAACGCGGACTAGCTTCGTGACAAACAAAAAACTTTGGAATAGTCTAACGAATTCTAACTTATGAAAACATTGCAAACAACTTTCTGTGTGTGTTGCTTTCTTTTCTGGCTGCACCCGCATCTTCAGGCCGCACCGCCCCAAGGTTATGTTATAGAATGGGGATGGAATACTGCCGCCGGCAAAGCCGCGCCAGCCAAGCTGGTTTTGAGCAACACCATAGCCATAAGCGCAGGCCGGCTTCATTGCCTCGCGCTAAAAGGTGATGGCACAGTGGTTGCGTGGAGTTGGAATAGACAAGGTGATCCCACCTTCGATAACACGGTGCTGACATCCGGTGAGGTTCGCTCCGGCAACAAGGTTGAGATAGCAAACACAACAAAAATTCTGACGAACGGGGTCGTAAAAATAGATGGCCAGATTTTGAGCGATGTCATTTCCATCGCGACGGGAGATGAATTTGGTTTAGCACTTAAAAAAGACAGAACGATTGTTGCTTGGGGTGATCAGGAACGGATGGAAACTGTTCCGATATTAACTGTCGCCGAAGAACAGAAAGAAATACTTGAAAGCCAAGGCATGCAGTTTGACCAAATTGATCCAGCTACCGGATTACCAGTTGGGATGAACAGGCCGCCCCATCTGGTCTGGCGACCTCAAGGCGGTGAGACCAGAACGGCTTTTAGTGTCGGTCTCCTAAACGACGGCACGGTGGCGACACGAGTTGAAGATCACAAACCCATTCCATTAAGCAATGTCGTGGCCATTGCCGCAGCGGGTTTCACAAGTTTTGCCGTCAAAGACGACGGCACAGTGGTCACATGGGAAGGCGAAAAATTTGGGCGGTATCGTGGACAACTGCGAATTGTTTCAGATGTGAGCAATGTGCTGGCAGTCGCGGCGGGTGAAGGTTATCAAGGCCCGCGAACGCTTGCGCTCAAAAAAGATGGCGCGGCGGCACATTGGGGAAGTGAATCAATTTACAACGACGCGACTCCACCCGCTGGTTTGAGCAATGTGGTTGCCATTGCTGCGGGTGACGGTCACACATTGGCGCTGAAGAGTGATGGCACGGTTATCGGTTGGGGATTTAACGAAGTTGGTCAGGCAACTGGTTTGCCAACAAAAAAATCCCCGAACATTTCATCGGGTCAAGTCAGAATCGGAGGCCAAGTTTTGAGCAACGTTGTATCCATTGCCGCTGGTCGTGGCTACAGCATGGCGCTCAAAAAAGACGGAACGGTGATTGCATGGGGGCGCATGGTAAATGACCTTTACCCCGCAACAGTTCCCGCTGGTTTAGGCAATGTTGTCGCAATTGCCGCAGGTGATAACTTTGGTCTGGCCATCACGACCAACAGCGCCGTTGCTGACAAATTTCTGCACTAACCCCTTCTCCTTGCACAAATTTGGCAGCTTGCTTCTCGGCCACCACCGCTGGCGAAATTCCAAGTAGTTCAAATCGCAGACTCGCCAGCCGCTGACTTTTTTGTTTTCCTTCGCGCGGTGAACCAAAAGTTTCTGGAACAATTCCGCACGCTGCTCATTCTTGGTCGTGTGTCGAATTTGCCGACGGTCTGGTCGAACTGCCTCGCGGGCTGTTGGCTTGGCGGCGGCGGCAATTACTGGAAGCTGCCATTCCTGCTGCTTGGTGTGAGCGCGCTTTACACCGGCGGAATGTTTTTGAACGACGCCTTCGACGAGGCATTTGACCGGCAACGCCGCGCGGAACGCCCGATTCCCTCCGGGAAAATCTCCGCCGGTCTTGTGTGGCGCTTTGGTTTCGGCCAGCTTGCGCTGGGAATTCTGCTGCTGTGCTTTTGCGGCAAAGTGGCCACCGTGGCCGCCGTTTTTCTGGCGCTGTCCATTTTGCTCTATGACTGGACGCACAAATTCATCACCGCGTCGCCGTGGCTGATGGGCTTGTGCCGGTTCTGGGTTTATGTCATCGCCGGCGCGACGGGCGTGGACGGCCTGAACGGCTTTCCCATTTTCTGCGGCGCGGCGCTGGCGTTTTACATTGTCGGTTTGAGCAGTGTCGCCCGGCGTGAAAGTTTTCGCGGGCCAATTCCATTCTGGCCGCTGCTGCTGCTGGCCGCGCCGGTCGTTCTGGCGATGACGATGAATGCCGGGGTCTATCGCCAGCCGGCCCTCTGGATTTCGGCAGTTTTGATTTTGTGGTCGGCGCGCTGCCTGCGAACCATTTTTCTCGGCGGCGAAAACAACGTCGGCTGGATCGTCACGAACCTGCTGGCGGGCATCGTGCTGGTTGACTGGCTGGCGGTCGCGCCGCAAATCCCGCCCCGGTTGAGCGCCGCCGTTTTCCTGGCGCTGTTTGGTTTGACGAAATGGCTGCAAAAATTCGTGCCGGCAACGTAGATTTTCCCTCGCGCCCTGACACTTCAAAGCCGCGCTTGAACCACCATGCCAGGCAGGCTATCATCACCGTTCGCTTATGAGCGCTGAAGCACCCGTCAAATTGACGCACAACGAAGAAATCAAGGCCGCCATCCCGACCTTGGCCGGCACGATTGCCGCGACCCTCGCCGACGCAAGCACCGACCATTTCTCCGAGGACGACAACCAGTTCCTGAAATTTCACGGCAGCTACCAGCAGGACGACCGCGACCTGCGCAAGACCGGCAAGAAATACATCATGATGATCCGCAGCCGCATTCCCGGCGGCGTGATGACGGCAAGCCAGTGGAAAGTTTTTGACGATCTGGCCTCAACTTACGGCAACAACACTTTGCGGATCACCACGCGCCAGACCATCCAGTTTCACGGCGTTGTGAAATCCGGTTTGCGTCCGCTTATCGCGAAAATCAATGAAAGTTTGCTGTCAACCTTGGCCGCCTGCGGCGACGTGAACCGCAACGTCCTCGCGCCGCCCACGCCCGCCTACACCAAGGCGCGCGAACAGGTTTATGCCGATTGCAAACGCGTCGCGCTTGCGCTCGCGCCGCAGACCAAGGCGTATCATTCCATCTGGATTGACGGCGTGCAGTTGAACCTCGACGACGCGGAGAACAAAAACTTCGTTGACCCGCTTTACGGCAAAACCTATTTGCCGCGCAAATTCAAAGTTGCCTTCGCAATTCCGCCCGTCAACGACATTGATGTTTTTACAAACGATGTTGGCCTCATTGCGATTGTCGAAAACGATCAACTTGCCGGTTACAACCTTGCCGTCGGTGGCGGCATGGGCCGCAGCCACGGCAACGTGCAGACTTTTCCGCGCCTCGCCGACGTCATTGGATTTTTTACGCCCGACAAACTGGTGGACGTGGCGAAGGCCGTGCTGACAATCCATCGCGATTTCGGCGACCGCACCGACCGCAAACATGCGCGTTTGAAATATGTCGTGGCCGAACGCGGCGTGGATTGGACGCGCGCGGAAGTTGAGAAACGCGCGAACGTGAAGCTCGCGCCCGCACGCGAATTCAAATTCACGATGATGAATGATTTGCTCGGCTGGCATAAATCCGTGGACGGGAAAAATTTCTTCACGATGTTCGTCGAAACCGGACGCGTAAAGAACGCCAAGAAAATTGCTCTGCGCGAAATCGCCGAGAAATTTCCAAACCTCGAATTTCGCCTGACGACAAATCAAAACGTGATTCTGGCAAATGCCAATCACGAAGAAAAAATTGCGATTACGGCTTTGCTCGCGACACACGGCGTTAAAACGGAAAATCAGGCGGGCATTTTGCACGCGGCTTCGATGGCCTGTCCTGCCCTGCCTACTTGTGGACTCGCGCTCGCCGAATCCGAACGTATGTTGCCCGGCCTGATTGACCGCATCGAAAAACTTTGCGGCGACCTCGGCCTCGGCGGCGAGGAGATCATCATCCGCTCGACCGGCTGCCCGAACGGCTGTGCGCGGCCTTACATGGCGGAGATTGCGTTCGTCGGCAAGGCGCCGGGGCGTTATCAAGTCTGGCTCGGCGGCGACGTTTCCGGCACGCGCCTCAATCGCGTCTGGAAAGACGTGGTCAAAGACCCGGACATCGAAAACGAACTGCGCCCCGTCCTCGCGCGTTACGCGAAGGAAAGAAATTCCGGCGAACGCTTTGGCGATTGGTGCGACCGCGTGTTTTTGAACGAGCAGAAAAATTAACAACGAGTTTTGTCATGGCAATTTACAAGCTCAATCCAGATTCTCTTCTGCAACTCGAAGGAACTACTTTCGAGAGCGCACAAGTGCTTGAACGCCGTGATCTCCAGCGCCTTCTCCGACAGCAACCTAAAATTCTATCGCCTGATACTGAAATTTTAATTATCTCGGAAGAATTTGAAGAATGGGAGGACAGTCGCAGACGCATTGATTTACTCGCCTTGGATAAACAGGCGCGTCTTGTAGTAATCGAACTCAAACGAAATGAAACTGGCGGCCACATGGAATTGCAGGCGGTTCGATATGCTGCGATGGTTTCGACTTTGACGTTTGAAAAAGCCACTGAAATTTATCGCCAGTTTCTTGAAAAAACAGGCCAGCAAAAAGACGCGAGAGAAGAGTTGCTTGGATTTCTGGAATGGGACGAGCCTAGCTATATCAGCGATCAATTTACATAGCCCAACGCACAATTTACACATCCCAACGGCCAGCTTGCACACGCCAACGGTCGTCTGACATCGCCCAACCATCGGCTTGCACGTTCCAACGCAGGTTTTGCACACGGCCTTTCTCGTCTCGCACATACCAACGTTCGATTTACACGTTTCAACTTTCGTCATGCACTCGCCAACGAGCGGCTCTCGTTTGCCAACGACCGATTTAGAACCGCCAACGGGCTGCTTTCAGCGGTCAACGGACTATTTACATTTGCCCACAACCGGCTTTTGTTCGCCCACGACTGGCGAGAGAGAGTTTTTTACACTTTTCTGTGTATTTTTTTTTCGGCGCAGAAGGCTATTTGCCTTTTGCCGAGGCCCGCTTGCGAAAAGCCGAAACGCATCTTGTTGAACTGCGACCGGCTTTTGTATAATGTCGCCCGCAGGGATTTTTATGATCAACGAAAAGTCGAACACGGGACAAAAGGCGCTCCAGATCAATCTCGATGCAAAAAAATACGGCACGTTCGCCGAGATCGGCGCGGGACAGGAGGTTGCCCGCTGGTTTTTCCACGTCGGCAAGGCTTCCGGCACCGTGGCCAAGACCATTTCCGCCTATGACATGGCCGTGAGCGATGCGATTTACGGATCGGCCGAGCGCTATGTCAGCCGCAAACGTCTTCAGGCGATGCTCGATCTGGAATTTGACCTGCTCCTCGAACGCCTCGACAAGACGCGCGGCGACAAATGCACCTTTTTCGCCTTCGCCAACACCGTTGCCACCAAGCAGGGATTGCGGCCCGGCATGGAAGAAGGCCAGGGCTGGCTCGGCATCAAGTTTCAGGCTCACCCGCACGGCGATCCCTCCACCATCATCATTCATGCGCGGCTGCTCGACTGGGAAACTCCCCGCCAGCAGGAAGCCGTCGGCATCACCGGCGTCAATCTTATTCACGGCGCTTTTTATCAGTCCTCTGATCCGGCGACATTAATTGGCGCTTTGCTCGACGGACTGACCAACCAGCGCGTCGAAGTGGACATGATTAAATTCTCCGGCCCCGCCTTCACCGGCGTGGACAACCGGCTCATGGCCTTGCAGCTCGTGGAACAGGAAATTGCCGAGGCCGCCATGTTCACCGCCGACGGCGAAACCATCATCCCCGGCGAAATCCTCTATAAAAAGCCCGTCCTGCTCGAACGCGGCAGCTTCCGCCCGCTCACCAATCCCATGCTCGACATGATGGAACGCGCGCAGGAAAAATTCGTCCAGGAACCCGCGCTCCTTGGCGAAACCCCCGTCGTCATGTTCGAGATGACCCTGCGCCAGTTGCAGGTCGAGAACGCCATTGACCACCGCGACTTTTTGGATCGGGTGGACACGCTGGGCGCGCTGGGCAAACCCGTGCTCATTTCCAATTTCTTCCGCTATCACCGCCTCGTCACCTATCTGTCGCGCCAGACCCAGCGGCCCATCGGCCTGCCCATCGGCCTCGTGCGCCTGCGCGACGTGCTCGACGAAAAATTCTATACCGACCTGCCCGGCGGCCTCATGGAATCGCTCGGCCAGCTTTTCAAGAACGGCGCGAAACTTTATGTCTATCCCTCGCTCGACAAAAAATCCGGCAAGCTCTTTACCGTGGAAAACCTCGAAGTCGCGCCCAACCTGCGCCATCTCTACCAGCACTTGGTGGACAACCAGTTCATCGTGGGCCTCAACAACTACAATGCCGACACATTGAGAATTTATTCCAGCGAAGTCCTCGCCAAAATTCATTCCGGTGACGAGGCGCTCGCCAGACTTATACCGCCGCAAATTTTTGAAGTTATCAAGGCCAAGAAACTGTTCGGCTGGGCGCAAAAGCCGGCAACTGTTGTTGCTTGAGAATGGAAATAAAACTCATGAAGCTGGCCGCGCGGATTTTTCATATCCAAATCATTTTAGCCGCGCTATTGGTGGCGGGCTGTGCAACCAAGCGCACGACGCAGCCCGTTTCGTCCGTCTGGCAGTTGGGCACCGCCAGCCGTCAGCTCTCCTTTACGAACACCGTTCCGCGAGCCAGCTATCAGTTGCAAATCTACGTCGTTTGCGCCGGCGACACCCTCGCAATGATTGCCAAACGCCTGCACACGACAATGCCATCCCTCTACGCTTTGAATCCCGGACTGGACGCGCGCCGCCTCCGCATCGGCGAAACACTGCTCGTATCGGAGCAAATCGTTAAATGACGCCTGGTGCCCGCAAACTACCTCATATCATCGCCCACGTTTTCATCGTGATTTTCAGCGCATAGCGGTTTCCAGTCCGTTGCAATTGCATCCGCGCGCCAAACGCCGTGGAAAGATTTTTTGAGTTCAGCACGTCCGCCTTTTTGCCCGCAGCCAGCCCGCGGCCATTTTTCAAAACGAGCAGGTGCGAAAAGACCGGCATGATCTCCTCGACGTGATGCGTCACCAAGACCAACGTCGGCGAATTTTTCTGCGTGCCGAGCTGCTGGAGAAATTGCAGGAAATGTTCACGCGCCGCCGGATCCAGCCCGGCGCACGGCTCGTCCAGAATCAACAGCTTTGGGCTTGCCATCAGCGCGCGCCCGATCAAAACACGCTGTCGTTCGCCTTGCGATAGCACGCGCCACGGACGCCCGGCCAGATGCGCGCATTCAACTTGGTTCAACAATTTTAACGCTTTGGCTTTATCAGTGCGGCTCAGCCGCCCCCAGAAATCAATCATCGCGTATTTTCCACTCGCGACGGTTTCGAGTGCCGGTTCGTCGTCCGCCATCATCTGCCGCACGGACGAACTAACGATTCCAATTTGCTTCCGCAACTCGCGCCAATCGGACTGGCCGTAAATTTTTCCGAGCAAAAAAATTTCTCCCGCCGTCGGCATAAAATGACCCGTCAACGCGCTCAACAAGGAAGTTTTCCCCGAGCCGTTCGCGCCGAGAATCGCCCAATGTTGTCCGCGCTCTACGCGCCAGTTCACGCCATCGAGAATCACAACGTCGTCGCGCTGAATCCGCAGGTTTGAAATTTCGAGAACCGTTTTTTTCACGCGCTTTATTTTAACCACCAAGCCACCAAGACACCAAGTTCGGGTTGCAAAATTGTCGCGAAAAATTCTTTGTGTCTTTGTGACTTGGTGGTTAATTTCGGGATATGAAAGATTTGATTCCAACTTTTTTGCTGATGACAACCGTTCTTACATCCCGCGCCGCCATCCACACCGAAACCGTCGAATACAAACAGGGCGACACCACGCTCGAAGGTTTTCTGGCCTACGACGATTCCATTTCCGGCAAACGTCCCGGTGTGCTCGTCGTTCATCAATGGCTCGGTCTGACCGGTTATGAAAAGCATCGCGTGGAAATGCTCGCGCAGCTCGGCTACGTCGCATTTTGCGCTGACATTTATGGCAAGGGCGTCCGTCCTAAAGACGTGTCGGAAGCCGGCACCGAATCCACGAAATACAAATCCGACCGCCAGCTTTTGCGCGCCCGCGTGAACGCCGGTTTGGATGAATTGAAGAAAAATCAATTCGTTGACACAAGTCGCGTTGCGGCCATCGGCTATTGTTTCGGCGGCACAACGGTGATCGAACTCGCGCGCAGCGGCGCGGATTTGAACGGCGTAGTCAGTTTCCACGGCGGACTGGATTCGCCAACGCCAGCGGACGGTAAAAACATTAAATGCAAAGTTCTAGCCTTGGCTGGCGCGGATGATCCGTTCCAAAAACCGGAAGATTTGACCGCGTTTGAAAGCGAGATGCGCGACAACAAAGTGGATTGGGAAATCACTTTTTATGGCGGCGCGGTTCACAGTTTCACACAACCTGATCCCGGTTTTTCCAATCCCGGCGCAAAATATAACGAAAAAGCCGACAAGCGTTCGTGGCAGGCGATGAAGGATTTCTTTGCGGAAATTTTTCAGTGAAGTGATTCGTTGAACGGTTGAATTGTTAAATTGTTTGCCGATTCAACGATTCAACCATTTAACAATTCAACGAACCTATGCGCATCACCGGCGGCAACGCGGCTCGGCGGATTTTGAAAGTCCCAAAAGGACTCGACGTTCGCCCGACGCCGGATTTGGTCAAGCAGGCGATTTTCAATTCACTCGGCGCAAGAGTTGTCGGCGCGAAAGTTTTGGAACTGTTCGCGGGCAGCGGCGCGTTGAGTTTGGAATGTTTGAGTCGCGGCGCGGCTTCGGTGATGTGCGTTGAAAAATCGCATCGGCACGCGGAATTTATTCGCAGCAACGCGGCGGCGGCGGGCTACGGTGAAATTCTGGAAGTGCGGACGCAGGATGTTTTTCCGGTGATGAATCAACTGGCGGAAAGCGGACGACAATTCGATTTGATTCTGGCCGATCCGCCTTACGGCGAAAAAAATGTGAACCGCCGCTCGACTTCATTCGCGCAGCAATTGCTCGACGATAAAAATCTGCCGAAGCTGCTCGCTTCCGGCGGAAGACTTGTGCTCGGCCACACGAAACGCGACACGCTGGAAATCGTCGTGCCGTGGACGGAAGTGAAAATGCTAAAGCACGGCGACACCGTGATGCGGTTTTTGGAAATTTAGCCGGTGGGGCGAGCGTCCCCGCGAGCCGACGTGCGCCAAACAGTTCTCGCGGCTCGCGAGGACGCTCGCCCCACCAAATTGAGTCGCTACCCATTCGCCGCTTGCGATTTCAGGAGCGTCGAATTAGAGTTGCCCCGTGCCAACGGTTTTGCGCATCAAAGGTTATCGCGTTGGATTTTACAGTTCCGAACCGGATGAACCGGCGCACGTGCATGTGATCAAATCCGGTTGCGAAGCGAAGTTCTGGCTGTCGCCGGTTCAATTAAGCTGGAACAAAGATTTTCGGGAAGTGCAATTGCGTGAAATCATCCGCATTTTGGAAAATCACGAAAGTGAATTATTGGAATTTTGGAATGAAACTGAATAATAATCCGCCGCCGGACATTGCGGCGGTGCATATCTCAAAAGACCGGCTCGCGTTTGATTTGGAAGACGGGCGCTCGGTCAGCGTGCCGCTGGCTTTTTATCCCACGCTGCTGCTCGCGTCGGGCCGCGACCGCGCGCATTTTGAAATCACGCATTCTTCCGTCCACTGGCCAAAGCTCGACTGCGACATCAGTTCGGAATGTCTGCTGCGCGGCGCAAAAGAAGCGCGCAAGTTCGCGCAAAAGGCTGTCGCGCGGAAAAAACAATTGGTTGCGGCTTGATCTTCGCGCCGTGGACGGAAGTGAAAATGCTCAAGCACGGCGACACCGTGATGCGGTTTTTGGGATTGTAATCATTTCACAAAATCGCCGCCAGTGGCCGTCATTTCAATTCTTGCGGTATCAAACCAACCAACGTAATTTGAAGCCATGAAAGAATTGATATTTGAAGTGACACAGGAAGAGGACGACGGTTTTTGCGCCGAATGTCTGACGGAAAATATCTTCACACAGGGGGACACTTGGGATGACGTGCGCAAAAATGTTCAAGAAGCCGTGCGCGGCTATTTTTTCGACCAGCCTCAAACATCACGCCGCATCCGGTTGCATCTGGTGCGCGATGAAGTTCTCGCCGGCGCATGAAAATCCCGCGCGATTTGAGCGGCGCGCAACTGGTGAAAGTTTTGTGTCGCGATTGGGGCTATCGCGTGGTGCATCAGGAAGGCAGCCACATTATTTTGCAGACGGAAGAACCTTCACATCAGCGGTTGTCCGTTCCGAATCATAATCCCGTCCGCGTAGGCACTTTGAACAGCATCCTCCGCACAGTCATCCAGCACAAAGGCATTGAACGGCAGGAATTGCTGGACACGTTGCGCTAAATTAAAGTTGCGCCATGGACGGAAGTGAAATTGCTCAAGCACGGCGACACCGTGATGCGGTTTTTTGAATTGTAGGCGGCAACAATTTAATAATTTGTCGCGCGAAGGACGCGAAGCGTGTTAAAAACGCTGTGAATAAGTCTTACAAAATAATTCTTGCCTTACATTTAGACTCATGGCAGACTTTCTGCAGAAAGTTAATAATTATGAATGCAGCTTACGTTACATCCAAAGGCCAGTTGGTCGTTCCCTCGCGAATCCGCCGCAGGTTTGGCATCAAGCCCGGCACGCGTATCAATTTTGTGGAAGAGGGTGACCGCATCATCTTCCAGCCTGTCACCCGCGATTACATCGAATCCTTTTGCGGCATCTTCAAGCAGAAGCCGGGCGAGAAATCCGTGGTGCAGGAACATCTTGAGGAACGCCGCGCCGAACGCGAAAAGGAAAACCGGAAATGAAGGCCACCGTTCTCGACGCCTCCGCGCTGCTGGCCATGTTCTTCGGGCAACCGGGCATGGAACAGGTGCGTGACCTTTTCCACAAAGCCTCCGAGGCCGACAAATCCATGTTCATCAGCGCCGTCAACTGGGCGGAAGTTCTCTACAAGCTGGAACGCAAACACGGCAAGCAAGGCTTGGAAACAGGGCGACATTTTGAATTGACCATGCCGCTGGACGTTGCGCCGATTGACCGCGAACTCGCCGAGTCCGCCGCTCATTTGAAAAATGAATATGACTTGGGACTGGCCGACGCCTTTGCCGCCGCACTTGCCAGGCACAAGAAAGCCGAACTGGTGACGGCTGACCACGAATTCAAATCCGTGGAAAAGGAAATCAAAATTGTGTGGCTAAAAGCCAACTGAATAAAGGAGTCACAATGAGCAAAATTAGATCATTTGAGAAATCATCATGGGTAAAACATCGCACCGTGGACGGAAGTGAAAATGCTCAAGCACGGCGACACCGTGATGCGGTTTTTGGAATTGTAAATAATTTGTCGCGCGAAGGACGCGAAGCGAACGCGGATTGACGCTGATAAATTTTCGGCGCACACTCGCTCAACTGGCACGAAAGGAAAACCAATGAAACTGAAAATTTTAATTTTCGTTGCGGTTGCCGTAATGTTTGGTTGGCATACGGAAGCGCAAAATTACGACACGAACGGCGACTATGTTCAAACATTCGCGGGATCAGCATTTACTGGTTATGTGGACGGCGTAGGCCAACAAACAATGTTTAATGGCCCGGCCAGAATTGTTGCCGATTCACATGGCAACCTTTTTGTTTGGGACAGTGGTAATTACAGAATCAGGGAAATTGCCCCGAATGCAACGGTCACGACTTTTGCTGGCGGCGGAAATCAGATTACTGGTGTCGGGACAAATGTTTCTCTTTCTTCACTATCCGCCGTCGAAATGACCATTGACCACAGCGACAATATCTGGATGTTAGCGTATTCATCCTCTTCTGTTTATGTTTATGAAATCACAAGCAGTGCTCTTGTCACGCGCACTGCTCTCTCTTTGTCAACCTCGTCATTCCCTGATGGCATTTGCGTTGACTCACTGGGAGGCATTTATATTTCAGACAACAGCGGTGAGAGAATTTACCGTTACACTAACGCTGTTTTAAGCGTCTTTGCCGGTTCGGGTAATTCAGGCTACGCCGATGGAAACGGAATTTTCACCGCGTTTCAGGGTCCTGCCGCTTTAGTGGCTGATGCTGCGAACAACATTTATGTTTGGGATTCGGGAAATCATTTAATTCGCAGAATTGACCAAAACCAAAACGTCACGACATTCGCCGGGATATACCAAAACGGTTTAGAAATAGATGGTGTCGGAACTAATGCCTCGTTCGGTGAAATTAAACAAATGTATTCCGATCACTTTGGAAATCTTTATCTCGCTTGTGTGGATTGTATCCGAAAAATTGACGCGACAACGAACGTGGTTACGTTAGCCGGAGCTTTTAATGATCTATCTGGCTACACCAATGGGCCGGGCAATCTCGCGCGATTCAATGGTGCCGACGCCATTTGTCTGACAAGCAACACGTTTTATGTTGCTGATGGAGGCAATCAACGTATCCGCAGCATCACGAACAATCCAACACCGCAAGCTGTCACTGGCGCAAATCTTGGCATCGGCACATTTGCTGGCTTGACCATCACCGGCATTGTTGGGCGGGCTTATCAAATTCAATCGTCGCCCGACTTGAACACTTGGACGACGCGGGCAACGCTCCTGCTCAATTCCAGCCCATATTTATGGATTGATCAGAATCCCGTGAGCGGAAGCAAATTTTATCGTGCATTGTTGTTGCCGTAATCCTAGATGAGCAGATTGCGAAAAAATTGGTGACGAGGATTGCATCAAACCAATTATTAGCCATGAAACTTCCAGACCTCATCTATTTAGATACAGCCTTCATAGTAGGAATGTATGAATCAGAGAAAGGCGTATCCGTGCCTATTAAGGTGGTAAAGAAATCAAACCTTTCAGGAGGGTTTTCCGCCGGAATTTTCAGCACTGGAGCATCTATGGAGGAAGAAAAGGAATTTCCAATTTCTTCAAGGAAGATGTATGACGAGCTTGTTGAGCATTTGCAAAAATTTCCCCATTTCAATCTTGAGAAAAAGCATAGCGAATTGCCCGAACTATTTTGGACAGAGGGATTTTTTGGCGGCGGGCGTTCAACAGTAGGAGAGTCGTCTGCTGATTTATTCCGGCTTCAGACTACAGGAAAAGATGCGAGGCCACTTATGAATCTCGCCACAAATGATGCTTACTTCGTAAGCGGATATGACCAACTTTCAAAGTATGGGTTTGCTTTTACAGTCAATTTTCTCATACAAGCAAAACTTTTAGTTCGCCTGCTTTGCATGGACGGTGATCGTGTAGTGGGTGCTCCAATGGTCATTATCAAAACAAGCAATTCTCGCCAATTATGATTGCGTTTGAACAGGGACTACATTTTGGACAATGGATTCTTAAAGGTGAAAAACCGCTCGGCAAAGGTGGAAATGGTGAAGTGTGGTTAGCTGAAAATTCTAAAGGGATAAAAGCTGCAATTAAGTTTCTACACAGTGAAAACTTTGGCAAGCAGCGTGAGACGAGATTTCGAGACGAAATTAAGTTTCTAAAAAATGAAAATAATCGGCTTGGCATATTACCGCTTATTGATTTTTATCTGCCTAATGTTTCTACAGAACAAGACAGACCTTGGTTTGCAACGCCATTAGCAAAGTGTTTTACAGATTTAGAATTAGCGGGGGACGCGATGCTGCCGGAACTTGTTCGTCATATTGAAGCTGTTGCACAAACGCTCGTGAAATTACACGCGGAAAATAAATGGCATCGAGATTTGAAACCAGAAAACTTTTTTATCTTGGATGGTATTCCGGTAATCGGCGATTTTGGTCTGGTTGATTTTCCTGACAAAGTGGGTCATACACGAGACAGTGAAGCAATAGGTTCGCGAAACTACACTGCGCCGGAGTTGGAACAAAATGCTGCACACACGCCCGCTGACAAGGCTGATGTTTATTCTTTGTCAAAAACTTTATGGGTGCTTGCGTCGGGCAAACCTCCGCCACAAGGCCCACTGCGAATGGACGATCCAGATTTTCAATTCAGCAAAAAATGCAGTCATCCAAAAGCATCCCATTTTGATGGACTTTTAGAGCGCGGGACGAAAACTAATCCATCTGATCGTCCAACAATGCGAGAATTTTCCGAGGAATTATCTCAATGGTTAAACCCGCCAACAGTCGAATCCTCGACGACTGATTTAACAGCTTTGACAAAAGAGTATCAAAATGTTTTCGAGATCGAAAACAGGGAAAAGCGCAAACGGGATGAACTGATTGATGCTGCTAAAACTGTTCTCTTGTCCTTTGAGCCAGTCTTAAAACAAATCGCCGACATTATTAAGGAACACACAAAAAAAGAAACTCATGTCGGCAGTGCATCCCATTTAGAACCGTATCAGTTCAAAGTATTCGATCCAATGGTGCGTTTGGCAAGGGGAGTCAAAATAACAAGCGGAGGAGATTTCGCTGCTTTTTTGCAAAGTTTTGTTCAAGTCGAGGCGTTTGACAATCACACCATTCGGATTGTCACTGGACATCTCGTCGAGGGAACGGCTTATGGCGAACACTTACCAGTCCTTGCCCCATTTTGGAAAAAAGAATGCACTGCGATACGGGGAAGTGCTCGACTGGCTAACGAATCGGAAATTTGTCGAGTTGAACTTCTTAACAATCTTGGCTCTGCGATCTGTGCGTTTGGGGAACGAATTAACAAATTGCAGAGTAAAAATTAAAGAAGAAGGAGAATCATCCGCCGTCCCCTTGAAAATCCGCGCAATTAAAAAAGCGGCCTCTCCCGCCATGCGGGAAAGGCCATTTGCGTTTTCAAATTTGATTTTACGGATGCGGTGTCGCGGGCGGCGGGGTCGGGGTTGTTCCGCGTTGCGCGTCGCGTTCGATGTGGGCGGCGGTCAGCCATGCGGCCATCTTGGCGGGCTGGCTGGCGTATTTGTTGTGCATGATGGCGTCCAACGTGGTCACGGCCTGCATCCCCTGTGCAATAAGCTGGCCGATGGTGGCGGTGTTGCCCACGCCGGTTTCGCGTTTGGTTTCGCGTTGCGTCGTGTCCGTGCCGTAGGCGGCACGGTCGGTTTGCAGGGCGGTCACAAAGTTCGCGGGCATTTCGTGCGCGACGAATTGCGCGACGAGCGCGGGCTGCGCGGTGAGTTGCTGGATGAATTTGTCGGCGGCGGTCAGCAATGCGCTGGGATTGAATTGCGCGGGCGGGCGGAAGCTGTCGGCAAAGCCGGGCGTGGTCTGGTCAATGGCGGCGGCGGTGCGGGTGATGTTCTGGAGGTCGAGCCGGATGGCGTCGAGCAGAACTTCCTTGCTGGTGTCGCGCCCCGGTTTCTGCCCGGCCTTGGCGGTGTTCAAGCCAGTGACGACGGTGGTGACGGTGGCGAAGTTTGTGGCGGCGGTGCTGCCAGCGGCAAAATCTGCGGCATTGTCCGTGCCGAAAGTCTGCACGCGAACGAACACATCATAACGTCGAGTCTCACGATTATTCATAATGAACCTTTTTGTTGGAAGTCACGGCGGAAGACTTGCAAAACCAGAAATCAGAGTCAACGGGTTTTTTTGAATTCGATTTGAAGTTTCCGGTGGGGCGAGGCTACTGACGAGCCGGCTCGCGAGGACGCTCGCCCCACCAAAGGGGGCTAAATCCGCAAATGGCTCATTTTCAGGCAGTTTTACACGAAATTTGAAGCATCTGACACGCACTTTTGGGTGATTGACACCAACTTTTCGGCGTCTGACACGAGCTTTTCCACGCCTGACACGGACTTTTCCACGGCTCGCACAAGCTTCTTGGCAGGTGGCGTGAACTTTTCAGCAGGACGCACGGACTTCTCGACGGCTGACGCGAAGTTTTAACCGGATTGCAAAAGCTTTTCGACAGGACGCATTAACTTTTAACAATCTTCCACTTCTTTGCGAATCGTCTCGCGAAATTTCTCCATGCCCTGATCGAACGCGGCGGAGATGGGCAGCGGCGAAACTTTTTTAATTTTCTTTTTGAACTGCTTCAGATTTTTCTCGGCGACGGCTTCGTCCATTTTGTTGGCGACGACGAGGCGCGGTTTTTCGAGCAGCGCGGGATCGTAAAGTTCCAGTTCGCTCAACAATTGCTTGTAATCGTCCCACGGCTTGCGGTTGTCCGTGCCGGCCATGTCGAGCAGCAGCACGAGGATTTTGCAGCGCTGGATGTGGCGCAGAAATTTGTGGCCGAGGCCGACGTTTTTGTGCGCGCCTTCGATCAGGCCCGGCACGTCGCAGACCGTGAGCCGTTTCCAGTCGGCGTATTCCATGATGCCGATCTGCGGATGCAATGTGGTGAACGGATACGGCGCGACTTTCGGGCGCGCGCGGGAAATGGCCGTGAGCAACGTGGACTTGCCCGCGTTCGGATAACCGACGAGGCCGACTTCCGCGACGATGCGCAGCTCCAGAAGAAAATCACCTTCGTCGCCCGGCTCGCCCGGCTGCGCGAATCGCGGCGTCTGGCGCGCGGCGGTGGCGAAATTACGGTTGCCCAAGCCGCCGCGTCCGCCTTTGCACAAAATAAATTGCTGTCCATGCTGCGTGAGATCGGCGACGAGTTCGCCTTTCGCTGAAATGATGGAAAGTTTTTCGGCGTCTGCGTCTTCTTTTGACAAATCAATTTCCAACGCGCGTCCGCTGGCCGCGCGACGCAGCAACGGACGTTTGCCCGTGCTCGTGCTGAACATCGGATTTTTATTTTCCTGCTCGGCCTCGTCGTCCTCGTCCTCGATTTTTTCAACCGGTTTTGCCGACGGCAATTTCCACACGAGCGTGCCGCAGGGAACTTTGATGATGAGGTCTTTTCCCGCGTGGCCATCCATGCCGTTGCCCATGCCCGCCTCGCCGCCCGGCGCGATGAGGCGCGGAACGTAATACTGGCCGATGAGATTGTTCAGGTCGTGGTCGGCCTGCAAGATGACGCTGCCGCCGCGTCCGCCGTTGCCGCCGCTCGGCCCGCCCTTGGTGATGTAAGCCTCGCGATGGAACGCGACGCAGCCTTTGCCGCCGTGCCCCGCCTGCGCGTAAATTTTTATTTCGTCAATGAACATGAAAACATTTTGCCGTGAAACGGCACAAAAGGCGCGCAGAAAAATCTCTTTGTTTGCGTCTGTGTGGCCGATGGACTCAAATTGGTGAAGCTCTGAAACAAAACTGGCCTATGGGGTGTGCGCTTGATTTCGCCCGCCTTGTCGAGGGCGTTGACGAAATCGCGGAAGGAAACAAAACAGCCGCAACCCGAAGGCTGCGGCTGTGTGCGGAAATGCTGATTATTTCGGGAGCAAGTCGGTCACGAGCGATTTTTCTTCCTTCAACTCATTTTCCGTTGCGGCGATTTTCGCCTTGCTGAAATCGTTGAGCGGCACGTTCTGGACGATTTCAAAATCCGCGCCGTTGCTGCGGACCGGATAGCTGAAGATCAAGCCTTGCTCGATGCCGTAGCTGCCATCGGAATAAACGCCCACGCTGAACCAGTCGCCGGCGGGCGTTAGATGCGTGAGTTTATATACCGTGTTGACGGCGGCGTTGGCGGCGCTGGCGGCGCTGCTCAACCCGCGCGCCTTGATGATGGCCGCGCCGCGCTGTTGCACGGTGGTGATGAATTCACCCTTGAGCCAAGCCTCGTCCTTGATCACAGACGAGATCATCTGGCCGGAAATTTGCGCGTTGAAGAAATCGGGATACATCGTGGCGCTGTGATTGCCCCAGATGGCAAGGTTGGTGACGGCGGTGACGTCCACGCCGGCCTTTTTGGCGAGCTGCGATTTGGCGCGGTTTTCGTCGAGCGCAGTCATGGCGAAGAACCGTTCCTTCGGCACGCCGGGCGCGTTGTTGGCGGCGATGAGCGCATTGGTGTTGCAGGGATTGCCGACGACGAGCACGCGGACGTCGCTGGCGGCGTTTTTGGCGATGGCATTGCCCTGGCCGGTGAAAATTTTCCCGTTGATGCCAAGCAGATCCTTGCGTTCCATGCCGGCCTTGCGCGGCACCGCGCCGACGAGCAACGCCCAGTTCACGCCCTTGAAACCTTCATCGAGATTTGATGTGGGCACGAGACCTTTCAGCAGCGGGAACGCGCAGTCGTCCAGTTCCATGCAGACGCCGTGCAGGGCGTTCATGGCTTTTTCGTCGGGAATTTCGATGAGGTGCAAAATGACCGGCTGGTCCGGGCCGAACGCCGAGCCGGACGCGATGCGAAACAGAAGTGAATAGCCGATTTGACCGGCGGCACCGGTGATGGCCACGCGAATGGGAGTTTTGTTCATAAAATAAAAATAGGAGCGCAAGTATAGTTGCGACTTTGAATTGCGCGCAAGTGCGGACAGCGGCGATTCTTCAACTGGCCGGTTCTTCGGTGACGTCAAACCGTTCAAACAGTTTGCCCAGCAGCATCACGCCGAAACCGGCCTCCACCGCCAGCACGAGCGCCGCCGCCAGTGAGGCGAACGGCACCGGCGCAACCGGGCCGAGAAAAATCTTCAATGGGAAATATACAACGCTGAACGCCAGCGCGCCGGGCACCAGCGCCAGCAGCAGCGCCAGCAACTGGCCCACGGCAAAAATCAGCCGCTGGCCGGTGGCTTCAACGCCGCGCGGACTGTCCTTGCCGGACTGAATCCACGACGGAAACAGCAGCACAGCGGCGTTCGGAATGAGCATCAGCAGAAAATCCAGCACCGGCAGCACGAACGCCGCACCGGCCACGATGGCGAGCCAAAGGCTGGTTTTCCCGCCGGGCAGAAAAAAGACCAGTCCCGAACCGATGAGCAGCAGGAACCATTGAAATCCGACCAGCACGGTCACGGGCGCGAGAATTTCTCCGAGGGCAATCTGCCAGCCGCGCAGGGGAAAAGTTTTCAGGATGTCGGCCATCGGGAGATCGCGGCGGAAATCCAGCCGCAGAATTTGCGGTCCCAGCAGCAGCGAATAACCCAGCGCGATGGCAATGACAATCGCCGCCATCACGGAAATATTTTTTGCATGGGTGGCGCCGCCAAAACCCGCGAAAAAAACCACGCAGACGACCGCGATCACAATCCACAACCGCGCGGAAAAAACCTGGCGGATGCCGATGAGATTTTTCCACAGCAACGCCGTCAGGGCCGGGCCGGCGGGCGCGAGCTGGAACCACGCGCGCCGGGCTTTTTGATTTTTTTTGGCGGCCTGCCAGTTGCCGGAGCGCACGGCGGCGATGCGCGTGGCAAGTTTTTGCGACGCTTCCACCGAGGCTTCCTCGAAGGCCACGTCGGAATAAATGACCCACAGGTAATGCAGCGAAAACAACAGCAGCGCGGGCACGAGCGCGATCAAAAAGGCCGGCGCGTCCGGCGCAAAAAACGGCCGCACCATCAGATGGAACGGATACAGCAGATACAACGCCGGGCCGGTGTTCAAAATCCGCTGCGCGTAAATCAGGATGGATTTGAAATTGGTTGTGTCGGTGTCGGTCAACGGCGGCAGCGTTTGTTTTGCCCAAATCCAGACGGCGACGGACGCGACCGCCAAGACCACCACGACCAGCACCCGGCGCAGCCGGTTGGAAACGCCGTGATCCAGCAGCAGCGTCCGCGCGAAC
>Ga0208849_1001038_pt1 | contig 21473 bp, 20 predicted proteins | sample NGESurdeep072012_10_FD_184470 | JGI IMG/M metagenome (GOLD analysis project Ga0208849, IMG submission 184470) | Arctic peat soil microbial communities from Barrow, Alaska - NGEE Surface sample 53-3 deep-072012 (SPAdes) | ecosystem: Environmental > Terrestrial > Soil > Wetlands > Peat ... | reverse complement strand
CTCCGGTTCCTCATCCTGAGGAGCGGCCTCTTGGCCGCGTCTCGAAGGATGAGACAGGTACAGTATGCCCCAAGGCTCACTAATGAAGGCTCGAACTCACAGGCTGCGCTGGATCGTCTCCACGCGATAGCATTCGATGACGTCGCCGACCCGCATGTCGCCGTAGTTCTCGAACGCCATGCCGCATTCCTGGCCGGATTGCACTTCCTTCACTTCGTCCTTGAAGCGCTTCAGGGTCGACAGCTTGCCCTCGTGCACCACGACATTGTCGCGGATCAGACGGACATTGGCACCGCGTTCCACGGTGCCGTCGGTGACCCGGCAGCCGGCGACCTTGCCGACCTTGGAAATGTTGAACACCTCCAGGATCTGGGCGTTGCCGAGCATGGTCTCGCGCAGCGTCGGCGCGAGCAGGCCGGACATCGCCTTTTTGATGTCGTCGACGAGATCGTAGATGATGTTGTAGTAGCGGATCTCGATGCCGTTGCGCTTGGCCGCGGCGGCCGCTTCCTTGTTGGCGCGGACGGAAAAGCCGATGATGGCGGCATTGAAGCCTTCCGCCAGCGTCACGTCGGATTCCGAGATGCCGCCGACGCCGGCATGCAGGATGCGCGCGGCGACCTCGTCGGTGCCGAGCTTTTCCAGCGATCCGAGGATGGCTTCGAGCGAACCCTGCACGTCGGCCTTGACGATCAGCGGAAATTCCTTGCGGCCCGAGGTCTTGAGCTGCGACATCATCTGCTCGAGCGAGCCGCGCATGCCGGAAATGCTGGCAGCGGCGTTCTCGCGCTTCTGATGGGCGCGATAACTCGTCACCTGGCGGGCGCGGGCTTCGTTCTCGACCACGGCGAGACGGTCGCCGGCTTCCGGCGGCCCGTTGAAACCGAGCACTTCGACCGGCACCGAAGGTCCAGCCTCGTCGATGGTGTCGCCCTGGTCGGAAATCAGCGCGCGGACGCGGCCCATTTCGGCGCCGGCCACGATGATGTCGCCGACCCGCAGCGTTCCGCGCTGCACCAGCACGGTGGCGACCGGGCCGCGGCCGCGATCGAGCTTGGCCTCGATCACGGTGCCTTCGGCGGGACGCTCCGCATTGGTCTTGAGGTCGAGCAGTTCGGCCTGCAGCGCGATCATCTCGAGCAGCTTGTCCAGATTGGTCTTGTTCTTGGCGGAGACCTCGACATCGACGACTTCGCCGCCAAGCGATTCGACCTGCACCTCGTGCTGCAAAAGCTCGGTGCGCACGCGTTCCGGCCGGGCGTCGGGCTTGTCGATCTTGTTGATCGCCACGATCATCGGAACCTTGGCTGCCTTGGCGTGATTGATGGCTTCCACCGTCTGCGGCATGACGCCGTCATCGGCGGCGACCACCAGCACCACGATGTCGGTCACCTTGGCGCCGCGCGCGCGCATCGCGGTGAAGGCGGCGTGGCCGGGGGTGTCGATGAAGGTGATCTTCTTGCCGCTTTCCGGCGAGGTCACCTGATAGGCGCCGATATGCTGGGTAATGCCGCCGGCTTCGCCCGACACGACGTTGGCGTGGCGAAGCGCGTCGAGCAGCGAGGTCTTGCCGTGGTCGACATGGCCCATCACGGTCACGACCGGCGAGCGCGGCTCGGTATCGGTGGAATTGTCGACGATATCGAACAGGCCTTCCTCGACGTCGGACGCGGCGACGCGCTTGACGGTGTGGCCCATTTCCTCGGCGATCAGTTGCGCGGTATCGGCGTCGATCACGTCGGTGATCTTGTGCATCGAGCCCTGCTTCATCAGCAGGCGGATCACGTCAACGGCGCGCTCGGACATCCGGTTGGCGAGTTCCTGGATCGCGATCGCTTCCGGGATCGTCACTTCGCGAATAAGCTTTTCCTTCGGCTCGTTCGAGGCATGTCCCTTCAGGCGCTGGGTGCGGCGGCGGAACGACGCGATCGAGCGCTCGCGCACGTCGTCGGCATTGAGCGCGGTGACGAGGGTGAGGCGGCCGCGCTGCTTTTGCGGGGCCGGCTTGGCCGTCGTCTTGGGAGCCGCGGCGGGACGGACTGCGCCGCCGGGGCCGCGACGGATTTGGCGCGGACCCTCATCTTCGTCGCTGATATCGGCGGCAATGCCGGGCGCCCGTACCGGAACTGCGGCGCGCGCGGTGGCGGCTGCGGCCTTGGCTTCGGCCTCGCCAAAGCGCTTCTTGGCTTCCAGTTCGGCCTTGCGCTTGGCTTCCTCGTCCTGGCGGTGACGTTCCTCTTCGGCCTTGCGGCGGGCCTCAGCGGCTTCGCGTTCGGCCTGCTCGATGCCTTCCTTGCTGTTGCGGCGCTTGGCTTCCTCTTCCGCCAGCCGTCGTTCCTCGACATCGCGCAGCTTCGCGTCGGCGAGCGCGCTGGCGCGCGCCGTCCGCTCATCCTCGGTCAGCGTGCGCAGCACGACGCCCGAATTGCTGCGCGGCGCCGCCGGCGGCGTCGCCGGACGGGCGAGGGGCGCCTTGGCGGGCGCGGCCTTGGCGATAGCCGGCTCGGGCGCGCTCGCGGCGTCCGCCAGCGGTCCATCGCCGCCGATGCGGCGCTTGCCACGTTTTTCGACCACCACCTGCTTGGTGCGGCCATGGCTGAAGCTCTGGCGCACGGTGCCCGTTTCGACGCGCGGCTTGAGCGTCAAGGTCTTGGTCGGGACACTCAGTGTCTTGTCGCCAGTCGTTTTCGTATCAACCATTCAGCAGTCCTAATCTTGTTGCGTCGTGCGAGTCCGCACGGTTTGTGTCGGCGAATTCCGGGTCGCGCGGCCGGCGGTCTTGTCGTCATCCGCCATCCGGTATCGGACCAGGGTATGGCTGCGCGACAGGAAGGTCTTGCTCGCCGGGCCCGCGAGCAGCGCAGCATGTATCACATTTGACCGGCCCAGTGCCAAATCCAATTGTTCCGAGGTCAGCGCCGTGACCACCGGAAGTTCGCGCGATTCATCGTTAATTCCGGCATTTTGCCTGACGATGGCGTCCAATTTGCGGATTCCGTCCGCCGCGCCGTCCGCGGCATGGACCAGGACCTGGACCTGCCGCTGCACCAGCGCGGTCTCGACCTTGCCGAAGCCGGATACCACCTGGCCGGCCTTGGCGGCCATGGCGAGCGCCTCTACCAGGCTGCGCTCCAGCAGGGATTCGGTCGTCTCCGAAAGAGCCGGCGAGACCTGAACCGCGCGCTTGAACCCCTTGCCAAACTGGTTACGGCGTACCGCTTCCGCAACCGTCCGGCGCGAGGCCGACACCCACAGGCCGCGGCCGGGAAGCTTGCGTTTCAGGTCCGGGACGACCTCGCCGGTCGGCGAGACGACAAACCGGATCAGCTCGTCGATCGGCCGCACCTCGCGCGTGACCGCACACATCCGCATCGTCGCGGACCTGTCGGTCCGCGGTCCGTTGTCGAGATCGGGGTCGGCGAAAGCAAGCATGCCCGGGACATCGCTCCTGTCATCTGCGCGCATACGGTGCGCAAAACCGCTCTTCGGGGCTGCGGAACACGCCGTCAGACCGGCTGTTCTTCGGTGGCCTCAGTCTCCTCGACATTCTTGGCGAGGTCGGCTTCGGTGATCCAGCCGGCGAGCACCCGCGCCTGCATAATTATGTTCTCAGCATCGTCCCGCGAGATTTCGTTGGCATCGAGAATGCCGGGATGCTTGGTCGGCTCGCCGCCTTCCTTGCGCTCGGTCCAGCCGACCAGGTCGTCGGTGGCGCAGCCAGCCAGATCCTCCACCGTCTTGATGTCATTCTCGCCGAACTTCACCAGCATCTTCGAGGTCACGCCGGGTACCGTCTTCAATGCGTCATCCACGCCAAGTTCCTTACGTTTGTTTTCGAGCTCGGTCTCGAGCTGTTCCAGGAATTCCTTGGCGCGGCTCTGCAATTCGTTGGCAGTCTCGTCGTCAAAACCTTCGATGCCGGCCAATTCCCTGACGTCGACCAGCGCCAGTTCTTCCACCGAGGTGAAGCCTTCCGACGCCAGCAGCTGGCCGACCACTTCGTCGACGTTGAGCGATTCCATGAACACCCGCGTGGAGTTCTCGAAATCGGCCTGGCGGCGTTCGGATTCTTCCTGTTCGGTGAGAATGTCGATGTCCCAGCCGGTCAGTTGCGAGGCCAGCCGGACGTTCTGTCCGCGCCGTCCGATCGCCAGCGACAGCTGGTTATTGGTGTCGGGCACCACCACCTCGATCCGCTCGCGATCCTCGTCGATCACCACCTTGGCGACTTCGGCCGGCGCCAGCGCGTTGACGACGAAGGTCGCGATATCCGGCGACCACGGGATGATGTCGATCTTCTCGCCCTGCAATTCGTTGACCACGGCCTGCACGCGCGAGCCGCGCATGCCGACGCAGGCGCCGACCGGATCGACCGATGAATCGCGCGAGATCACGCCGATTTTCGCACGCGATCCGGGATCGCGGGCCACCGCCTTGATCTCGACGATGCCATCGTAGATTTCCGGCACTTCCTGCGCGAACAGCTTCGCCATGAACTGCGGATGGGTGCGGGAGAGGAAGATCTGCGGTCCGCGGGTTTCGCGCCGCACGTCGAAAATATAGGCGCGGACGCGGTCGCCGTTGCGGAATACCTCGCGCGGCAGCATCTCGTCGCGGCGCACGATGGCCTCGCCGCGGCCGAGATCGACAATGACGCTGCCATATTCGACCCGCTTGACGATGCCGTTGACGATGTCGCCGATGCGGTCCTTGAATTCCTGATACTGGCGGTCGCGCTCGGCCTCGCGCACCTTTTGCACGATCACCTGCTTGGCGGATTGCGCGGCGATGCGGCCATATTCCAGCGGCGGCAGGGTGTCGGCGATGGTGTCGCCGACCTGTGCGCCCGGATTGGCGCGCTGCGCATCCGCCAGCGAAATCTGGTTCGACGAATTCTCGACCTGCTCGACCACCAGCATGTGGCGCGACAGCCGCAGCTCGCCTTTCTTGGCATCGATCTCGGCGTGCACGTCGGTCTCGCTGCCGTAGCGCGCGCGCGCGGCCTTGGCGATGGCGTCTTCCATCGCCGCGATCACGATCGAGCGGTCGATCGATTTTTCGCGGGCGACCGCGTCCGCGATCTGCAGCAGTTCGAGCTTGTTGGCGCTGACAGCGGCCATGGCTAGTCTCCTCTCGTGGGATCGATGTCGCCCCGCCGCAACTTCCTGGCGGCGAGGCGCTGTTCCTTGGTGTTGCTCGGCGCGCCTTTGCGGGCGCTGGTAGGCGTTAATTTCGGCTTCGGTTTGTTGCTTTTCGCCGGATCGCTTTTTTTCGCATGGGGTGGCAGTGGCGGTTCGAGCCCGAGATTGCGGCGAAGCTCGCGTTCGGCGGCCTTGCCGCGCCGCATCGATTCGGCGATCAGCTCGTCGGTCAGGACCAGCCTCGCGTCCGCGATATCCTCCATGGTGAGCGCGACATCGGCCTCTTCGCCGGCGCGCATGTCATCGCGATGCAGCCGGACCGCATTGCCCTCGACGGCTGCCAGCGTGCCGCGGAATCGCTTGCGGCCCTGATGCGCCACCGCCATTTCGATTTTCACGAGATGGCCGGCATGGCGCTCGAAATCGGAGCGGCGTACCAGCGGCCGGTCGATCCCGGGCGAGGAAATCTCCAGCCGGTAGGCGCGTTCGATCGGATCGGCGATATCGAGCACCGGCGACAGCGCCCTCGAAATCGCCTCGCAGTCCTCGATCTGCATCGATCCGTCGGGCCGTTCCGCCATGATCTGCACCGTGCAGCCGAGTTCCCCAGAGATCTTGATCCGCACCAGCCGGTAGCCCATGCCCTGCAAGACCGGCGCGGCGACCGCCGACACCCGCGCCGCCATGCCGGGTTCAACCACCAGGCGCGGCTCGGCAAGCAGATCGGCATCCACGGAACCAGCAATCGAATCGGTCATGTCCAGCGTCAAAATCGGTCTTACTTTGCATTGGGTTGGCCGGGCCTTGCGGCGGTCCGGCGCGGCTACCCGAATTGCACCCGGCGCGATCATCCACGCGGGGCTCGTTCAGGTAATAAAAAAGAGCGGGTCCCGCGGGGCCCACTCTCAATACGCGATCGTATGAGAACCATAAGTTGCCGCTGATATAGCGGTTTTCACGCGATCCGGCAAGGCCCGCGAGGCCCTGGGCCACGAATTAACGTCGCTTCGGGCGCGGCTTTTCAAATCTAACCCTTCCTTCACCAGGCCTGCCTGAATTGCCGAAAATCGCCGCTTCGGCGGTTCTTTGAGTGGGTTTGATGACGGCCGCGACCATCGCTTGTGCTCCTCGCAATGTCGGCGTCCTGGTTGACGTCGCTCTAACCCGTCTTCCGGAAACGCAGATAGGCCGCGACCCGGCCTTCGCGCTCGGCCTTGCGTCCGTAGCGCGTCATGGTGTAGCCGGCCCAGGGCCGGCGCCAGTCGGAGCTCCGCTCCGCGGTCCAGACGAAATCGGTCGAGCGCGAAAGATGCCACAGCGTCCAGGCGCAATAGTCGGCGATGTCGCTGACGAAGCGGAATTCACCGCCCGGCTTGAGCGCGCGTGCCATCGCGGCGACGGTAGTGTCCTGCACGAAACGCCGCTTCCAGTGCCGCCGTTTCGGCCAGGGGTCGGGATGGATCAGGTCGATCCGCGCCAGCGAGCCCGGCGGCACCCACGCCAGCAATTCGGTGGCATCGCCCGCCAGCAGCCGGATGTTGCCGATATTGTGGGCCTCGATCTGCGCCAGGATCTTGGCCATGCCATTGACATAGGGCTCGCAGCCGATGAACCCGACAGCGGGAAAGGCGCCCGCTTCCGCGATCAGATGCTCACCGCCACCGAAGCCGATTTCGAGTCTGATATCGCGGACCGGCGGCCCGAACAGGCCGGCAAGATCGGGCGGGCCGGGGCTGCCGATGTCGAGCGACAGGCGCGGCAGCAATTGCTCGATCAGGCCGGCCTGATGCGCGCGAAGCTTGTGACCCTTGCGCCGCCCGAAGAAGGCGCCCTGCGCGGGAGCGGCCGCGTCATCGGACGAGGAGTCGCGATGGTCGGGATCGCGCCTGGCGATGCTCATCGCAAGGTCTGGTACAGCCGATGCAGCAGGCGTGCCCGCGGTTCGATCGACGAAATGTACATCTGCTCGTAGTGGGTATGGGCGCCCTTGCCGTCGACGCCGAGGCCGTCGAGTGTCGCGGTGTGGGGCGCGGTGAAATTGCCGTCGGAGCCGCCGCCGGTCGAGGTGTCCACCAGCTCGAAGCCGATTTCGGCGGCGAGCGACCTTGCGTGCTCGTAGAGCGCCGCGCCGGCGTTGCTCTTCTCGTAGGGCGGACGATTTAATCCGCCGACTACCTTGACGCTGACGCCTTCGGTGCGCGGTCTCAGATTCTGGATCCTGGCCACGAATTCGTCGGCGTCCGCGAGGGTGCGGATGCGGAGATCGACCTCGGCGTAGGCCTCCTCGGCAATGACGTTCGGCCGGGTGCCGCCTTTGACCACGCCGACATTGACGGTGACGCCGCGCTCGGGGTCGTTCATGGCATCCAGCGTCTGAATGATATAAGCGAGCTCGCGGACGGCGCTGCGGCCGTCTTCCGGCCGGGAGCCGGCATGGGCAGGCACGCCCTTGACGAAAATATCGAAGCGCCCGACGCCCTTGCGCCCGGTGACGATCTTTCCACCATCGCGGGCCGGCTCCGTCACCAGCACGTATTTGGCCTTGCGACCCTCGGCCTCGATCAGCGCACGCGAGGTCGGACTGCCGATTTCTTCATCCGAGACATAGATCTGGGTCACGCCCAGCGGCGAAGCTTCGGCCGTCGCGCAAAGCACGCGGAAGGCGTGATAGGCGAGATAGGCGCCGCCCTTCATGTCGTAGATGCCGGGGCCGAATGCGCTGTCGCCTTCGACCCGAAACGGCAGGCGCTCGATGAATCCCATGGGATGCACGGTATCGAGATGGCTCAGCACCAGGATGCCCGGCGCGGCCTGGCCCCATGACGAGCGCGCCACCAGATGATCGCCGCACCCGCTCTGTCCCGCGACGCGCTCGATGGTGGCCGGCAGGTCGCGATAGCCGTCCGCGACCAGGCTCGCAAGCCGGTTGACCTGCCCGGGCGCCTCCGTCGGCGTCTCGATTTCAACCCAGCGGCGAATGCCGTCGAGGATGACATTTGAATCAAACGGGTTGTTGACTGTCATGCCGGTGGTGCTGTCGGTGAGAGGACTCAACTAGCGTCATTCCAGGGCGCACGCCAGCGCGAACCCGGCACGACATGCTATACCGTTTTCCGGTTCGGTCGAATCACTGTTGCTTCTCCCGAGGCCTCATGGTTCGAGACGCGCGAAGACGCGCTCCTCACCATGAGGGTCTGAGACCTCATCCTGAGGAGCATCGCGAAGCGATGCGTCTCGAAGGATGAAGCCACTGAGGTGGAATTTGCGCCAGCTCAGCGCTTGTCCGGGCCTTCGCGTGCGGCAATCTGTTCGACCATATCGACAATGCTGCGTCGAAGCTTGGCGTCGGTGATGCGCGTGAACGCACGGGTCAGCGCCAGGCCCTCGGATGTCGCGAGGAAATCGGAAACGTAGGCCGGCGAGGTGCCTTCGCCGAAGCCTTCGGGGGTTGCGGCAGCACTCGGTCCGCCCTCGAACAAAAACGATACCGGCACCTGGAGAATTTCGGAGATCTGCTGAATACGGCTTGCCCCGACCCGGTTGGTGCCCTTTTCGTATTTCTGCACCTGCTGGAAGGTGAGGCCGAGGGCTTCGCCGAGCTTCTCCTGGCTCATGCCCAGCATGATGCGGCGCATGCGCACCCGGCTGCCGACATATTTGTCAACAGGGTTCGGCGCTTTGGTCGACATCGGGCACTCCTTGGTCCCACGCGGCCATGAGACAAAACGAAACGGGATTATGCCTCAGGCGACGATACCATCAATCCCTTGGGATTGGCAGCGATGCGGACAATTTGAGCAAGGCTGCGTCACGACCCGCGCTTCGCAACGCGCCGCCGGATCACCAGGATTAACGCGGCGATAACGATAATCCCGGCCGGAATATCGCCGGCGCGGGCGTAAATCGTCGGCGCAATCGCCGACGGCAGGGCGGAATCGAGCACGCCTTCGACGCCGAGGCCGAGCCGTGCGACGATCCGCCCCAACGGGTCGATCACAGCGGAAATGCCGGTGTTGGCGGCGCGAACCACCGGCAACCCTTCCTCGATCGCGCGCAGCCGCACCTGCTGCAAATGCTGATAGGGGCCGGTTGAATCTCCGAACCAGCCGTCATTGGTCAGGTTGACGATCCAGCCCGGACGGTCGCCGCGTTCGGCAACGTCGCCGGGAAACACCGCCTCATAGCAGATCAGGGGTAGCGCGGCGGGCGCGTGCGGGATCTCCAGCGGCCGGCGGCGCGTGCCCGGAATGAATCCGCCATGAACCTTGGTCAGTTGCTCGAAGCCGAGTCTTTCCATCCAGTCCTGGAACGGCAGGTATTCGCCGAACGGCACCAGATGCAGCTTGTCGTAGACCGACAGCACGCTGCCGTCGTGATCGATGACATAGATGGAATTATAGGCGCGGGTGATCTTCGCGCCGGGCGGCAGATCGGGCGCGCGCACCGCGCCGGTGATCAGGATGGTGCCCTTGGGCAGGAAATTGGCGATCTGGGCCATCGCATCGGCTTCGCGGGTCAGGAAGAACGGAAATGCCGATTCCGGCCAGATCAGGATGTTGACGTCGCGCACGCCGGTCGATTGCGGCCCCGAGGCGCGGTCGGACAGCGTCAGGTATTTCTGCATCACGGCCGCCTTGGCGGAATAGTTGAAGCGGACGTCCTGCTGCAGATTCGGCTGCATGATCCGCAGCTTGAGGTTGGCCAATGTCGCGGTCGGCTGCAGCGTCAGGCGAACGGCGCCGAACACGCCCATCGCAACCAGCAGCAGCACGGCCGACGCCGGCGCGAGCCAGGGCTTGCGGCCGCGCGAGCTGCCGTCGATCAGCGTGGCGGGGCTTGCGAAGATCGCCACCGCGAGAAAAGTCAGCCCCCACAGCCCGATCAGCGATGCGGTCTGCGCCAGTGCCAGCGGTTCGCTCAAGGCGTATCCGAACGCATTCCATGGAAAGCCGGTCAGCAGGTGACCGCGCAGCCATTCGCTGATCGTCAGCGCCGCGGCGAGCGCCAGCACGCGCGAGGCGTCCCGGGTCCAGATCAGTCGCGCCAATGCGAAGCCAAAGGCGGGAAACAGCGCCAGATAGGCCGGCAGGCCGAGAACGGCGAACGGCATCAGCCACGCGAAGGTGGATGCATCGACCAGGAACGCGTAGCCGATCCAGTACAGGCCCGGCACGAAATAGCCGAGGCCGAACCACCAGCCGGCCATCGCCGCCGCCGGCACGCCACGCAGCCGTCCCGCGCCGGCGCCGTCGATCAGCCAGACCATGACCGGAAAGGTCAGAAACAGCAGCGGCCAGGCGTTGAACGGCGCCATGGCCAGCGACGACAAGGCCCCCGCCGCCAGCGCGATGACGGCGCGTTTCCATCCCCATGCCAGGATGATGGCCAGGGCGGCGGCGCGGAATCTGCCGGCGGCTTTCACGATGAGCCGGCTCCGTCGCCGGACGGGCCCGTGTTGTCGTTGGCCTGCACCTGACCGGCCTCCGGCGTCAATTCGCGACGCCGGCTCGCGCGCGGCGCGGCGCGTTCCTTGCGGGTGCTGATGCGCAGCCGCTTGACGCGCCGCGGATCGGCGTCGAGCACCTCGATTTCGAAATTGCCGGGTCCGGAAATGACTTCGCCGCGCACCGGCAGGCGGCCGACATGGGTGACGAGATAGCCGCCGAGCGTCTCGACTTCCTCTCCGGCCTCGCCGGTGACGAACTCCTCGCCGATCACGGAGCGGACGTCGTCGAGGCTCGCGCGCGCGTCGGCGATGAACGAACTGTCCGCCTGCCGCACGATCGCCGGCGGCTCGTCGCTGTCGTGTTCATCGTCGATCTCACCGACGATCTGTTCGACGATGTCTTCGATCGACACCAGGCCGTCGGTGCCGCCATATTCGTCCACCACCAGCGCCAGATGGATGCGCGAGGCCTGCATCTGCGCCAACAGGTCGATCGCTCGCATCGACGGCGGCACGTACAAGAGCTTTCGGATGATGCTGGCGTCGGCAAGCGGCAGCGCCAGATCGACCGCGCGCAGGTCGAGGCCGGCCGGAAAGGGCTTCTTGCGCTTGATCTTGCCGGTGTCGACCACGCGTGCCCTTGCCGTCATGAACGCCAGCAGGTCGCGGATATGCACCATGCCTTCGGGATCGTCGAGGGTTTCGTTGTAGACCACAAGGCGCGAATGGGCGGCGCTTTCGAACAGGCTCATCAATTCGCCGAGCGGAATGTCGCGCTTGACCGCGACGATGTCGGCGCGATGGATCATCACGTCGGCGATACGGCGCTCATGCAGACCGAGGATATTGCGCAGCATGGTGCGCTCGATCGCGGAAAAGCCTGCCTCGTCCGGCGTGCTGGCATCGAGCACGACCTGCAGATCGTCGCGTACCGATCCCGGCTTCCATCCAAACAGGGTGCGGATGGCGCGAACCAGCCAGTTCTCGGCGGCGGGACGCAACACCTCGCTCTCCTGCACCACCGCCGGCAGGTTGCGGATGTTGCGTGGATTGTCATGGGTCGGTTCAGAGTCCGCCATTTCAGTCGATCCGTTCCCGATCCGCATAGGGGTCGGGGATGCCGAGTTGCGCCAGGATCTCGGTCTCCAGGGTCTCCATGGTTTCGGCGTCGCCATCGTTTTCGTGATCGTAGCCGATCAAATGCAGGAAACCGTGCACCGCCAGATGGCTGAGATGGTGGTCGAACGGCTTCTGTTCGTCATCCGCCTCGCGGCGGGTCGTCTCGTAGGCGATGGCGATGTCGCCGAGCATGCGCGGGGCGTCGTCGCGGCCGGTCGGCTGCAGCGCCGGAAACGACAGCACGTTGGTCGGCTTGTCGATGCCGCGCCAGTTGCTGTTCAGGGTGCGAATGCCGGCGTCGTCGGTCAGCATCACCGCGAGTTCGGCATCGCCGACGTCCGCACCGACCATGCCGGCTGCGGCCGCTACCGCGCGATGGATGGCCGCTTCGGCATCGGGTTCGGCCTGCCAGCAATCGGCGACGACGAGAACCTCTGATATGGGAAGCGCAAGCGGGGGCATCGGTCCGGAATTTCTGCCGCGGAGGGGGATGATCCCCGGCGCGCGTTCGGCGGAGGATTTTCGCATCAAGGCCTGCTGGTTGCCGTCCGCTGCGGCAATCCTTCATAGGCGGCGACGATCCGTGCCACCAGTTCATGGCGGATCACGTCTTCGGCCGTGAATTTCACCTGGGCAATCCCCTCGACGCCGTCGAGCAGCCTCGCGGCTTCGGCCAAACCGGAGGTCTGCCCGTTCGGCAGGTCGACCTGGGAGGGATCGCCGGTGATGATCATGCGGCTGTTTTCGCCAAGCCGCGTCAGGAACATCTTCATCTGCATCGATGTGGTGTTTTGCGCTTCATCCAGGATGATCGCGGCATTGGTCAGGGTCCGGCCGCGCATGAAGGCGAGCGGCGCGATCTCGATCTCGCCGCCCTGCAGCGCGCGCTCGACAATCCGCGAATCCATCAGGTCGTATAGCGCATCATAAATCGGCCGCAGATAGGGATCGACCTTCTCGCGCAGATCGCCGGGCAGGAAGCCCAGCCGCTCGCCGGCCTCCACCGCCGGCCGCGACAGGATGATGCGATCGACTTCCTTGCGTTCGAACAATTGCGCGGCATGCGCCACCGCAAGCCAGGTCTTGCCGGTGCCGGCGGGGCCGATGCCGAACACCAGTTCATGGCGCTTGAGCGCGCGGATATACGAATCCTGCGCCGCGGTGCGCGCCCGCACCGGGCGCTTGCGCAGGTTGATGGTCTCGAACGAGGATTTGACCGCCTTGGCGTCGAATTCGAACAGCGAGCCCTGCGCGATCACGGCGCGGATCGCGCCCTCGACGTCGCCCTGCGCCAGATCGTGTCCCTGCGTCGCCTGCGTGTACAGCGTCTCCAGCACGCGTCGCGCCGCGTCACAGCCGTCGCGCGATCCGGCGATGGTGATGTGATTGCCGCGGGAATCGACCACGACGCCAAGCCGGCGCTCGATCAGCGCCAGGTTTTGCCCGTAGGGCCCGACCAGGGCCGAGACCGCGCGATTGTCGTCGAAATCGATCACGACTTGCGCTTCGGGCGGGATCTGCAGGTCGCGATCAAGTTTGCGGCTGGGAGCGAGCGAAGGTGAATCCGATGCGCTTTTTGGCAAGGGTTCAGGCTCCCATGGTGAGGTGAGGCGAACGAGACGGCGGGGAAAAAGCCGGTTGCGCCGGCGGCGCGGCGGCAGACGCCGCAAGTTCACCGAGCAGGCTGTAGCGCTCGAGGCTTGCAATCGTCACCGGCAGCACCTGTCCGATCATATCCGCTGCCGCCATCACATGCGCCGGCTGCAGATAAGCGGTACGGCCGACGATCTGGCCGGGATTGCGCGCGGCGCGCTCGAACAGCACATCGACCGTGCGGCCAATCGCAGCCCGATTGAAGGCCGATTGCTGGCTGTCGATCAATTCCTGAAGCCGCACCAATCGCTCGTCCATCTCGGCCGCTGACACCGTCTCCTGCAGATCCGCCGCCGGCGTCCCTGGCCGCGGCGAATATTTGAACGAATAAGCGCCAGCGTACCCGATTTGTGTGACGAGAGCGAGGGTGGCGGCGAAATCTTCCTCGCGCTCGCCGGGGAAGCCCACGATGAAATCTGATGAAAAAGCAATATCTTGCCGCGCAGCACGAAACCGGTCGATGACGCGCCGATATTCATCGGCGCTATGCTTGCGGTTCATGGCGGTCAGAATCCGGTCGGAACCGGACTGCACCGGAAGGTGCACAAACGGCATCAGCGCCGGCAGCTCGCGATGCGCCTCGATCAGCGTCTCGTCGACATCGCGGGGATGACTGGTCGAGTAGCGTAAACGGGCGATGCCCCGAATTTCGGCAAGCCTCCGCAGCAAGCCGCCGAGCGACCAGATCCGTCCGTCCGGTCCTTCGCCGTGATAGGCATTGACGTTCTGCCCGATCAGGGTGATTTCGCGCACGCCGCTGTCGGCCAGCCGAAGCACGTCGTCGACGATTCGCGCGACCGGCCGCGACATCTCGGCGCCGCGGGTATAGGGCACCACGCAGAAGGTGCAGAACTTGTCGCAGCCTTCCTGCACCGTCACGAAGGAGGAAACGCCGCGGGCACGGATTGCCGCGGGCTTAGGCGGGGCGAGGAAGCCGAACTTGTCCTCGACCGGGAATTCGGTTTCCACCGCGCGGCCGTGACTGCCGGCGCGGGCGAGCAGTTGCGGCAGATGATGATAGCTTTGCGGGCCGACCACGATATCCACCGCCGGCGCGCGACGGATGATCTCATCGCCTTCGGCCTGTGCGACGCAGCCAGCCACGGCAATGCTGATCCGGCGCCCATGGCGCGCGGCATCGTCCTTGATCGCGCGCAGCCGCCCAAGCTCCGAATAGACTTTCTCGGACGCCTTTTCGCGGATGTGGCAGGTGTTGAGGATCACCAGATCCGCATCGTCGGCGCTGGCGGTCTCGACAAAGCCCTCCGGTGCCAGCGTGTCCACCATGCGTTGCGCATCGTAGACATTCATCTGACAGCCATAGGACTTGATATGCAGCTTGCGCGGCGGTTTCATGGAACCTGAATGCTGGGCGGACATGGCGCCAATGCGGCGCGGGGCTCAATTATAGGCTAAATCCCCGGAAATCCAGTGTTTACCCTCCTGCCGGGGCGCCAGCGAATCGAGAGATCTCCGGAACGACGGGTTTCTAACTGGCTTCGATCCGCCCGATCAAATCCGGCAATTGCCGCATATCGTCAAAGGTCCTGGCCGCGCCGGCGGCCCGCAGCGTCGCGGCATAGCCGGGGCCGCAGTGGCTGCCGCCGTGAAAGCCCAGCACGTTCATTCCGGCGGCAAGCGCCGCGGTGACGCCGGGTACGCTGTCTTCGATTACCACACACCGTGCGGCAGATACCCGCATCTGCTCGGCAGCGAACAGAAACAGGTCCGGTGCCGGCTTGCCGCGCTCGACCTGGGTCGCCGAGAATATGCTGGGTGCAAACGTGTCATAGAGGCCGGCGCAAGTGAGGCCATGCCTGATCTTCTCGGGCGTGCCGCTCGATGCCACGCATTTGGGCAGCCCGATTGCGGCGATCGCGGCGGCGACGTTCGAGATTGCCCTGAGATCGCCGGCGTAGAACCGCAGCGTGGAGTCTTTGACCTGCGCCTCGAAATTGTCGGGAAGCTTGCGGCCGATCTCGGCTTCGACGATCAGGCGCGCTTCGCGATCCGAGACGCCGAGGAACCGCTCAAGCACCTGCTCCTCGGTGATCGGATAGCCACAGCGCGTCAGCGTCTCGGCATGGGCGCGGCACGAGATGACCTCGCTGTCGACCAGCACGCCGTCGCAATCGAAAATCACAAGGTCGAAATTGGCTCGATCAGGATTTGTCGTCATCGAGCGGGACACAGTACAGTTCCAGCCGGTGATCGACCAGCTTGTAGCCGAGCTTGCGGGCGATCTCGGCCTGCAATTGCTCGATCTCCTCGGAGGTGAATTCGATCACCTTGCCGTCACGCAGATTGATCAGATGGTCGTGGTGGCTGTCGCGCATCTGTTCGTAGCGGGCACGGCCCTCGCGAAAATCATGCCGCTCGATGATGCCGGCATCCTCGAACAGCTTGACGGTGCGATACACGGTCGAGATCGAGATCTTGTCGTCGACCGTGACGCAACGGCGATACAGTTCCTCGACGTCGGGATGATCCACGGCTTCCGCCAGCACGCGCGCAATGACGCGGCGCTGCTCGGTCATGCGCATGCCGGTGGCGGCACAGCGCGCCTCGATGCCGGTGGCCTTGAGCGTGGGCGAGGATTTCAGGGCGGTCATGGTCCTGCGTTCCGATAATGAGGCATGTTCTGCCACCGTGCGCGCATTACGACAAGTCGCGGCGCATCAACAGGGCGTTCAATTGTTCCGCGCCGGACTGCCGGTAATAGCGTTCGCGACGTCCGGCGACCCCAAATCCGCTCCCCTGGTAAAGCCGCCGCGCCGGCTGATTGTTTTCCTCGACCTCGAGGAAGACGGTGCGCACGCCGCGTCCCGCCAAATGACCAAGATGGGTCAGCAGGAGTTCGCGGGACAGGCCGCGACCGCGATGGCTCTCCGCCACCGCGATCGAAAGTATCTCGGCCTCGTCCGCCGCGATCCGGGAGACCGCAAAGCCGATGATCTTGCGCCCGGCGGTCAGGCGGTGAACCAGCGTGTTGCGCTCGGTCAGCATGGCCTCGAATTCGCTTTCGCCCCAGCCACGGTGAAATGATTCGCCGTGCAACTGCGCCAGCCGTGGCGCATCCCGCAGCCGTGCCGGCTCGACCGCTGCGGCGCCGCTGCCCCATAATTCGGACAGCCACGCCATCATGATGCAGTGGGTTGCGAGACGGTGGGTAGCGGATGTCCGGATGGCTTGGCGTCGGGTGCGCGCAGATAATAGGGCCGCGCCGGTGCGGTATCGGGACTGACGGCGGCGCCGACCCATGCCACCCAGGCAATATCCGGCGCAGCCTGGACATCCACCTTGAACGGCGGCGGCGCATCGGCAGGCCAGCGGTCGGCGAGGATTTTGGCGGCGTTGCCGACGAGATAGGGTGCGCCATAGCGCGCGGCGCCGAGCGCTTCCGCAATCGGGGCAAGGCGCGGCCGCAGCAGCGGGCTACCGTTGCCGCCCACCACCTGGAAATACACCTGGTCATGCCGTGCATCGATCGCCGAGATGACCGGCTGCTCGACGTTCTGGCCGACAATGGGCGCGGCGTAGGCCGTCAGCGTGGTCACTCCGACCGCCGGTTTGCTGGCGGCGAGCGCGATGCCGCGCGCAGCGGACAGCCCGACCCGCAAGCCGGTGAAACTGCCGGGGCCGGTGGTGACCGCGATGCGGTCGATCGCTGCAAATGTCAATCCCGAGCCGCCGATTACGCGCGCGATCAGCGGCATCAGCGCTTCGGCATGGCCGCGTTTCATGGCCTGCGATTCCTGCGCGATCAGTTTGCTCGTGTCGGTATCGAGCACCGCAGCGGCACAGGCGTCGAGTGCCGTATCGATGGCGAGGATCAGCATCGGGAGCAGGCGAAGGGCAAGTAGCGAAGAGTGAATGGAAAGTCAGCCGCCTGGCTGTGAACCGCCACTCGCCTTTCGCTACCCACTACTCGCCACTCCCATCACACCGGCCGGACTTCGACCACGTCGGGCACAAAATGCTTGAGCAGGTTCTGGATGCCGTGCTGCAACGTCGCGGTGGATGACGGGCAGCCCGAACAGGAACCCTTCATATTGAGATAGACGATACCGTCTTTGAAGCCCCGGAACGTGATGTCGCCGCCGTCGCTGGCCACGGCCGGGCGGACCCTGGTTTCAATCAAGTCCTTGATGGTCGCAACCGTCTCGGCGTCCTCATCGTTGAAGAACTCGTCGTCCTGGTCGGCGGCCTCGTCGCTTGCGACGCTGCCATCTGCCAGCAGCGGCGCGCCGGACATATAATGCTCCATGATGGCACCAAGGATCGCGGGCTTGAGGTGCTGCCAGTCGCTGTCGTCCTTGGTCACGGTGACGAAGTCGGAACCGTAAAACACGCCGGTGACGCCAGGGACGTCGAACAGTTTCTTGGCAAGCGGCGAACGGACGGCGGCCTCGCGATTGGAAAATTCCATGGTGCCGCTGTCGAGCACGGTGCGGCCCGGAAGGAATTTCAGGGTGGCGGGGTTGGGGGTGGCTTCGGTCTGAATGAACATCTGCTTTTCTCCGGCGTCGCCGGTTCAAGGCCGGCGCGTGGGCCTGTCCTACCAGATGGCGACGGCAAACGCACGATCAAGCTCGAAATGGCTGTTTTGCCGGTCGAAATGCGGGTTCCCGCACCGTTCAGGACAGGGCGTCGACGGCTTCGTCGCTGAGGTCGCCGGATATGATGGTGACGGGGATCGGGAACGAGCCGGCCGCGCCAGCCAGCATGGAAATGAGCGGGCCGGGACCCTCCGGGCCGGGATTGGCCGCCAGCACCAGCATCGCGATATCGGCGTCCTGGTCGATGACGTCGAGGATCTGTTCGGTCGGATCGCCCTCGCGGATCACGCGCTCGGGCGTGATTGCGGCGATGCCGTTGGCACGGCCGGAGGCACGATCGAGCGCGGCGTTGGCCTCTTCCTGCGCTTCCGCGCGCATGATGTCGGCAACCCCGAGCCATTGCTGGTTCTGGTCCTCGGTCTCGATGACGCGCAGCATCACGACGCCGCCGCCGGCCCGGACCGCCCAGCGGCTGGCGTAGTAGACCGCGCGATCCCATTCCGCGGTGTCGTCGACGACGACGAGACATTTTGGCCTATGGCCGGCCTCGTAGCTTCGTCGCTGGGTGGTCATGCCGTGTCCCGCCGCTGCGCCAGGCAGGCCGCATGCTGCCACGGCGCGGCCATCCCCGACAAGCGCCCGTCGCTTGGCGCGGGCCAGGGGATCGCAGCCGGCGGCAAGCTAGGGCTTGTGGACAAACCCGACGATATCCCTGGTCGCGCGCATGGTTTCGGCCGCGATCGCGCGCGCGCGGCCGGCACCGTCGACCAGGATCGAATCGACATGGCCGGGGTCGGCGACCAGCCGCTTCATTTCGGAGGCGACCGGCGACAGCTTGGCGACGCAAAGTTCGACCAGCGCATTCTTGAAGCTGGAGAACTGGCCGCCGCCGAATTCGCGCAGCACGTCGGATTTGCTGCGACCCGCCAGCGCGGCGTAGATGCCGACCAGATTGTCGGCCTCGGGGCGGGTCTCGAGGCCCTTTTCCTCCGACGGCAACGGCTCCGGATCGGTCTTCGCCTTGCGAATCTTCTGCGCGATGGTGTCGGCATCGTCGGTCAGGTTGATGCGCGAATTGTCGGAGGAGTCCGATTTCGACATTTTCTTGGTGCCGTCGCGCAGCGACATCACCCGCGTCGCAGGGCCGATAATCAGCGGCTCGGGCTGGGGAAAGAACCAGCCCTCCGCAAAGCCGTGGCTGCGGATTGAATCGCCGAAATCATTGTTGAATTTCTGCGCGATGTCGCGCGACAGTTCGAGGTGCTGCTTCTGGTCTTCGCCGACCGGGACATGGGTGGCGCGATAGAGCAGGATGTCGGCCGCCATCAGTACCGGATAATCGTACAGCCCCACCGAGGCGTTCTCGCGATCCTTGCCGGCCTTTTCCTTGAACTGCGTCATCCGGTTGAGCCAGCCGACCCGTGCCACACAATTGAAGATCCACGCCAGTTCGGCGTGCTCGGAGACCTGGCTCTGGTTGAAGACGATATGCTTCTTCGGGTCGATGCCGCTGGCGATGAAGGCCGCGGTCACTTCCCTGGTATTGCGCGCGAGTTCGGCCGGGCCGCCCCATACCGACACCGGCTGCGTCAGCGCATGCATGTCGACGACGCAATACAGGCAGTGGTGGGTCTGCTGCAGCTTCACGAAGTTGACGATCGCACCGAGGTAGTTGCCGAGATGCAGATTGCCCGTCGGCTGGACGCCCGAAAAAACCCGTTCAACAATTGTCATGGTCCGCTTCCCGCGCGTAGCTGTTCGCGCCATCAAAGGCCGGTCGGCGCCAAGCGCGGTCAGTTGCCGGCAGGCGTCATGCGCCGTCAATTGCCATGAGCGCCTCAGTCGCGCAAGTCGCGCGCCGCCTTTCGCCCGGTGCGGCTTGCCGCGTCGCGCCAGTCGCTCACGCCGAGCAGGGCCAGCAACAAGCCGTAAATCGCGATTGCGCCGGCAATGAGAATGCCAAGAACGGCAATTTGCGCGGCGCCATGCGCCTCCGCCGTCCACGGCAGCACGAACCTCGCCTCCAGCCACAGTAACCCGCCCATGGCGATTGCGGCCGTGGCGATCCGCGGCAGCCGCCGGCGCGCCACGGCATCGACGGCAAATCCGAACGTCGCCGCGCCATGCCGGATCAAGGCCAGCGCGCTGCTCCACGCGCCGAGCGCAATGCAAGCCGCGATCCCGTCGGCGCCAAACAACCGGCCGAACAGCAGCGCGGAGAGGATCGCGACCGCAAATCCCTTCAGCGTCGCGAGCAACGGCGTGCTCGTATCCTCGCGCGCGAAGAATGCCGGCGACAGCGCCTTGACCAGCACATAAGCGGGCAAGGCAAGCGCCAGCCACATCAGCGCCTGGGCGGTGGCCGCGGTATCGACGGCGGTGAATGCGCCGTGCTGGAATAGCGCGCGCACAATCGGTTCTCGGAGCACGATCAATCCCAGCGTCGCGGGCAACGCGAGCCCAACCGCGAGTTCGAGCCCGCGCGAGCCTGCCTCGATCATCGAGCTCGGATCGTCGCCGCGCAGCGCGCGGGTCAGCTCGGGCACTAGCACGGTACCCATGGCGGCGCCGACAATGCCGAGCGGCAGTTCGATCAGGCGATTGGCGAAATACAGCCACGACACCGCCGACGGCGACGACGACGCGATGATCGCACCGGCGACGACGAACCATTGCGGCCCAGCGCTGGCGATCATGCCCGGGATCGCCTTGGCGAAAAAGCCGCGCATTTCCGCGTCGAACGCCGCGCGCAGCGGCGTCGCGAAGGCCCCGCCGCGGCGCACCACCAACGTCAGCAATTGCAACAGCCCGGCGATGCCGACCGTGGCCGCGATCGCGAACGCGGCATCGGCGGCGTCCGTTTGCCGGAACAGCAGCACGGATGTTGCGGCAATCAGTGTGAGGTTGAACAGCAGGGGCGAGAAGGCCGTCAGTGCGAAACGGCCTTGTGCGTTCAACACCGCCATCATGACGGTGACCGGACCTGCGAAAGCGAGATAGGGCAGCATCAGGCGCGCATCCTCGACGGCGAGCCGCAACGTCGCATGCCCGGCGAATCCCGGCGCCAGCGCGGCAATGACCAGCGGCATCAACAGGCCAATCAGCGCCGCCATGATGACCAGTGTCGCGCTGACGGTGCCGAGCACGCGGCCGGCGAAGGCCGCTGCCGCTGCCGTGCCGCCAGCCTCGCGCACGCGCAGCCAGGCCGGCACCAGCGCCGCATTCAGTGCGCCCTCGGTCAACAGCCGCCGGACCACATTGACCAGCTGAAACGCCATCAGGAACGCGTCGGCGACGGGACCGGCGCCGAGCAGCGCCGCGACCATCGAATCGCGCACGAATCCCAGCAGCCGCGAAACCAGCGTGCCGGACGATACGGTCAGGAAGGAACGGATCATGGGGCTTTTCTATACTACTGCGTTTTCCGGTTCACTCGAATCATTGTTGCGTCTCCCAAGGCCTCATGGTTCGAGACGGTGCGCCGGGAGACCGGCAAGGAGTAGGTGGTGCAAGTCCACTGCGATGAAGGAGTAGCGATCCACATCGGCCCCAAGC
>Ga0208849_1001036_pt1 | contig 21483 bp, 16 predicted proteins | sample NGESurdeep072012_10_FD_184470 | JGI IMG/M metagenome (GOLD analysis project Ga0208849, IMG submission 184470) | Arctic peat soil microbial communities from Barrow, Alaska - NGEE Surface sample 53-3 deep-072012 (SPAdes) | ecosystem: Environmental > Terrestrial > Soil > Wetlands > Peat ... | reverse complement strand
GTTCTCTGTTGGCAATTGGCGACAATCCTATGATTGAATGCGCGCTCCGTGAGGTCTTTCGGGACATTCAGGATATGTCGGACTGGATCCGAAACAGGCGATGGGAACGTCACTAAATCCCCGTAATGCGTTAGTTTCCTTCTCCGGCGGACAAGATTCGACGACGGTGCTTGCCTGGGCCCTTCATCACTACGAAAGGGTCGAAACGGTTGGCTTTCGCTACGGTCAGAAGCATTTTGTCGAGATGCACCAACGACCTATCATACGTAACGCGCTTGTCGAGGCCGTGCCCGATTGGAAAGCGCGTCTAGGTCCAGATCACGTCGTCGAACTCGACCTTATCGGCCAGATAGCGGGGCAGAATATTCTCTCACCGCCTAGTCATCGTCTGATTGCGGGTGAAGGCTTTGAGGCCGGGAGGCGATACATTCCGGGGCGCAATCTGATCATGCTTTCCATGTGCGCCAGTGTGGCCTTCCGAAGAGATATACGTACTTTGGCTTGCGGGGCGAGCGAAACAGAATATTCTGGATATCCCGATTGCCGAAGTGAATCGATGAACGCTATTGAGAAGGCGATTAGCCTATCGAGCGGTTTAGACTTCAAGATCGAGTGTCCGCTGATGTGGCTAGATAAGGCAGGTGTGTGGGCGCTCGCTAACTCACTTGGCGGAAGGCAACTCGTCGAAATAATCCGAAAAGATACACACACGTGTTATTCGGGTTCGCGAGATCACCTTCATGAATGGGGCTACGGCTGCGGCACGTGCGATGCTTGTCGGCTCCGAGCAAAGGGATGGCGAGATTTCTGCAGCCCGCAATCTGCGCCCTAATGCGCGGCGTCCCAGTTATCCGCTGCCTTGGCCTCAACCTGTAACGGAACAAAGAGCGAAATCGCAGGCATTGGCGCTTCCACCATAACCCGTTTGAGCACCGGCAGTGTCCTCTCGACCTCACTATCAGGCACTTCAAAGACGAGTTCGTCGTGAACCTGTAACAGCATCTGCGCTGAGAGTCTGTCCTTGGCGAGCGCATCATCCATACGGATCATGGCGCGGCGGATGATGTCCGCGGCACTGCCTTGCAGGCGCGCATTGACGGCGGCCCGCTCGTTGAAGGAGCGGATAGAAGCGTTGGAAGCGCTGATTTCTGGATAGTGGCATTTGCGGCCAAATAACGTTGTTACATAGCCGTTTCTTTTCGCCTCCTTTTTTGTGATCTCGATGAAATCTCGAATTCCCGGAAAGCGCTCAAAATACTTCTTGATGTAATCTCGGGCCTCTTCGATCTCTATGCCTAGTTGATTGGCCAATCCAAAGCCCGAAATACCGTAGATGATGCCGAAATTGATCGCCTTGGCGCGGCGGCGCACTTCGGCCGGCATGTTCTTGACCGGCACGCCGAACATTTCCGACGCCGTCATCGCGTGAATGTCGAGGCCGTCGCGGAACGCCTGGCGCAGCTGCTCGATCTCGGCGATCTCGGCGAGAAGCCGCAGCTCGATCTGCGAATAGTCGGCGGAGACAAGCTTCTGGCCCTTGTCGGTGATGAAGGCGCGGCGGATTTTGCGGCCGTCCTCGGTGCGGACCGGAATGTTTTGCAGATTGGGCTCCGATGACGAGAGCCGGCCGGTGGTGGTGGCGGCGAGCGCGTAGCTCGTGTGCACGCGATGCGTTCTCGGATTGACGTAGCCGGGAAGCGCGTCCGTATAGGTCGATTTCAGCTTCGACACTTGCCGCCAGTCGAGGATCTTCTGCGGCAAGTCGTGGCCCTGCTCGGCGAGTTCATCCAGCAGCCGCGCTCCGGTCGCCCACTGCCCGGTCTTGGTCTTGGTGCCGCCTGGCAGTCCCATCTTGCCGAACAGAATGTCGCCGATCTGCTTCGGACTGCCGACATTAACGGTCTCGCCGGCCAACGTGTTGATCTCGGCTTCGAGGCCGGCCGCCTCCTGGGCGAACTCGCCGGATAGCCGCGACAGCACGTTGCGGTCGACAGAAATGCCGCGCCGCTCCATGCGGCCGAGCACAGACAGGAGCGGCCGCTCCAGCGTCTCATAGACGTTGCGCACCGTCTCGGCGGCAAGCCGCGGCGACAGCGTCTGCCAGACGCGGAAGATGATGTCGGCGCGCTCGGCGGAATATTCGGTGGCGCGGTCGATGCCGACGGCGTCGAAAGTGATCTTCGCCTTGCCGGCCTTGATCAATTCGTTGATGTCGATGGCGCCATGGTTGAAGGTTCGCTCGGCAAGCGACTCCAGCGCATGGCCGGCGCGGCCGGCATCGGCCACATACGACATCAGAATAATATCGTCGTAGGATTCGATCTCGATGCCGCGCTGCGCGAACATCTGCCAGGCGAATTTCAGGTCGTGGCCGATTTTGAGTACGCCCTTGTCGGTGAGAAGCGGCTTGAGCACATCGAGCGCGGCGGCTTCGCCAATCTGGTCGGCAACAACGTCGCCGCGGAACAAGCCGGCGCCCTCGCCGCCCTGACGGTGCGACAGCGGCACGTAGCAGGCCTCGTTTGGTCCCACCGCGAGCGCGATGCCGCACAGCTCCGCCTGCATCGGATCGAGGCTGAGCGAGGCCGCGTGCAGCGCCACCGCGCCGACGTCCCACGCCCGTTGGACCCAAGCTTTGAGCCGATCAAGGCTGCGCACGGTCTCATACTGGCTACGATCGAACTTGGCGGTGCGCGCGGCCTCGCGGCGCGCGTCGGCGAGCGCCTTGGGGGTCAGCACCACAGTCTGCGATGCTTCGGGGCGGCCTTGGCGCGACAGGTCGCCGGGCTGCGGCGGCCGGCCAAGCGCAAGCTGCGGCGCGGCGCCGGCCTCGCCGTTGCCGTTCGAAGTTGCCGGTGCCGCACGGTCGCTGCCTGAAAGCCGCGACGCTGCCTCGATCTGCGCCACGTCGGTGCCGGAGAATTCGGCGACGCGGCGCGTCAGCGAATTGAACTCCATCGCCTTGAGGAAGCCAATCAGCGCCTTGTAATCCGGCTCGTGTACGGCAAGATCGCCGATCGGCACATCGAGCGCGACGTTGGTATCGAGCGTGACAAGCTTTTTCGACATCCGCGCCAACTCGGCATGTTCGATCAGCGACTGGCGGCGCTTCTCCTGCTTGATCTCGCCGGCGCGTGCGAGCAGCGTTTCCAGGTCGCCGTATTCGCCGATCAGCTGCGCCGCGGTCTTGACGCCGATGCCGGGCACGCCCGGCACGTTGTCGGTGGAATCGCCGATCAGCGACTGCACTTCGATGACCTTGTCGGGCGGCACGCCGAATTTCTCGATCACCTCGGCGCGGCCGATGGTCTTGTCCTTCATGGTATCGAACATCGTGACGCTGTCGCTGACGAGTTGCATCAGATCCTTGTCGGACGACACGATGGAGGTCTTGGCGCCGGCCTCGGATGCGAATCGCGCATAGGTGGCGATCAGGTCGTCGGCCTCGAAGCCGTTCTGTTCCAGGCAGGGCAGGTCGAACGCATGCACTGCCTCGCGGATGAACTTGAACTGGGGAATGAGATCGTCGGGCGGGTCGGGCCGGTGCGCCTTGTAATCGGGATACATCGTGGTGCGGAAGGTCTTTTCCGATTTATCGAACACCACGGCGAGATGCGTCGGCTTGTCCTCCGGCTTCATGTCGCGCAAAAGCTTCCACAGCATGTTGCAGAAGCCGAACACGGCGTTGAGCTGCAGGCCGTCCGATTTGCGCGTGATCGGCGGCAGCGCGTGATAAGCGCGAAACACGTAGCCGGAACCGTCGACCAGAAAGACGTGATCGCCCTTCTTCAGGGCGCTCGCCGCGGGCGGCGAATTCGGCGACGTCGGCGCTTGGGGCGCTTGGGCGGAAGCTTTTTGTGCTGTGGGCATGCCGCCGATAATATAGGGCTTTGGCGTCATTCCGGAAGCCGCCAAGCGGCTATCCGGAATCCATAATCACAGTCTGTGCAGAACTGGCGCTGTAAGTTTGACGATTCCTCCACCGCTTCCGATCGACGCTGCGCTGCCGGACTTGCAGGCCGCCTTGCGCGCGCACCACGCCGCGGTCCTGGTTGCGCCGCCGGGCGCCGGCAAGACGACGCGGGTGCCGCTGGTGCTCGCCGGCGAAGACTGGGCCAAGGGGCGGCGCATCCTCGTTCTCGAACCGCGCCGGATTGCAGCGCGCGCCGCGGCCGAGCGCATGGCGCAAACCTCGGGCGAGCGCGTCGGCGACAGCGTCGGCTTGCGGGTCCGGTTCGGCTCCAAGGTGTCGCGCAGGACCCGCATCGAGATCATCACCGAAGGCATTTTCACACGCCTCATACTCGACGATCCGATGCTCGACGGCGTCGCTGCGGTGCTGTTCGATGAGTTCCACGAGCGCTCACTCGACGCCGATCTAGGCTTGGCGCTGGCGCGCGACGTGCAGACCGGGTTGCGCGAGGATCTGCGTCTGCTGGTGATGTCGGCGACCATCGACGGCGCGCGCGTGGCGGCATTGCTTGGCGACGCCCCGGTCATCGCCAGCCAAGGCCGCGCGTTTTCGGTCGAGACGCGCTATGCGGGCCGCGATACGCGGCCGATCGAGCCGCAAATGGCCGACACGATCGTGCGGGCGATGCGCGCTGAGTCCGGCTCGCTGCTTGCGTTCCTGCCGGGGACGGCCGAAATTCGCCGCACCGAAAAGCTGCTCGAAGGCCGCACCGATGCGGCGACCGACATTGCCCCGCTTTACGGAGCGCTCGACGCCGACGAGCAGGACCGCGCCATAGCTCCTGCGACTGCCGGCCGGCGCAAGATCGTGCTCGCGACCGCGATCGCCGAAACCTCGATCACCATCGAGGGCGTCCGCGTCGTCGTCGACAGCGGGCTCGCCCGCGTGCCGCGCTACGAGCCTGATGTCGGCGTCACCCGGCTCGAAACCGTGCGGGTGTCGCGCGCTGCGGCCGACCAGCGTCGCGGCCGGGCCGGGCGAACCGAGCCAGGCGCCTGCTACCGCCTATGGGATGAGCCGCAGACCGCCTCGCTCGAACCGTTCGCCCGCCCCGAAATCCTGGCCGCCGATCTTTCGTCATTCGCGCTCGATCTGGCCGCGTGGGGCGCGGCGCCCGAGCAGCTCGCATTTCTTGATCCGCCGCCGCGCGCCGCCTTGACCGAAGCGCACGCGCTCCTGCGCGAACTCGGCGCCGTCGGCGGCGACGGCCGCATTACCGAGAAAGGCAGGCGGCTGCGCAAACTGCCGCTGCCGCCGCGGCTCGCCCGCATGGTGCTGGAAGCTTCGTCGGAACGTTCGGCGCGCACGGCCGCGCGGATCGCCATGGTGATCACCGAGCGGGGACTCGGCGGCAACGATGTCGATCTGCGCCACCGCCTCGACAGCTTTCGCCACGATCGTTCGCAACGCGCCGACACCGCTCGAAAGATGGCCAGGGACTGGGCGTTCGTCGACGGATCTGCCGAATTCGATGAGAGCCGCAGGAGCGGGACGCCGCATCACTCGCTTATCGAGAAGCCGGATGAAGAGCCCGGCGCGCTGCTTGCGTTCGCCTATCCGGAGCGCATCGCCAAGAGCCGCGGCGGCGGTACCGGCGCCTTTCTGCTGGTCAACGGACGCGGCGCGCAGATCGATCCCGCCTCGCCGCTCGCCCGCGAGCAATTTCTCGCCGTCGCGGAGCTGACCGGCAGGGCAGCGGCCGGCCGCATTCTGCTCGCGGCGCCGATCACGCTTGCCGACATCGAGGCGCGTTTCGGCGACCGCATCGAGACGCGCGATGAGGTCACATTCGATCCGGCAAGCGCGAGCCTGCGCGGGCGAAAGAGCCGCCGGCTTGGCGCGCTGGTGCTGTCCGAGCAGCCGATGGCGATCGCACCCGGCGATGAAAGCGCAAAAACACTTGCAGCCGGCATCGCCGCGCTCGGCGTCGGCCATCTGCCGTGGAGCAAGGCGCTTCGCCAATGGCGCGACCGCGTCATGTTCCTGCGCGCCAGCGAGGACGAACAATGGCCCGACCTGTCGGACGACGCGCTGACACGATCTATCGACGGGTGGCTGATGCCTTCGCTCACCGACAAGACGGCTCTCGCCGAAATCACGGCCGACGAGCTGGCGACCGCCTTGCACGCGCTGCTGCCCTGGCCGCTGCCTCGCCGTCTCGATGCCGAGGCGCCGACGCATTTCGAAGCACCGACCGGCACGCATGTGCCAATCGACTACGAAGCCGAAGGCGGCCCCAAAATCGCAATCCGCGTGCAAGAGCTGTTCGGCTTGAACAGTCATCCGGCCATCGCCGGCGGAAAGGTGCCGCTCGTGGTCGAACTGCTCTCGCCGGCGCACCGGCCGGTGCAGACCACGCGCGACCTGCCGGGCTTCTGGCGCGGCAGTTACGCCGCGGTCCGCGCCGAGATGCGCGGGCGCTATCCAAAGCATCCGTGGCCCGACGATCCGCTCGCCGCCAGTCCGACGCGCCGCGCCAAACCTCGTAATTCATAAAGCCTCGCAATTCATAAAACCGCGTAATTCATAAAGCCTCGTAACTCATAAAGCCTCGCAATTCATAAAATTTGAACAAAGGTTTTACCGCGCTGCTTACCGATCGCATGCAAATCCCGGCTGCCATAACGAGGGTTAGCGGCTTTTTTCGCCTTGCGGTGCTCAGATGCCGCGGTACCCGTTCGCGCCAGGATTTGCACCATGCGTTCCGTCATCATGTTTGCAGCGGTTGCGGTTGTCGCCGGAGCGATCATTCCCCGCTATGCCGACCATATGAAAGGCCGGGTAGTGCCCTCGACCGCCTCAGTGCAGGCGGCAGCGCCGACCCGCACGCCGGCGGCGCCGAGTTCGGCCATCGTCTCCCGCGACACGTTCGGCCGCTTTCGCGCCGACGGCCGCATCGACGGGCGCGAGCTGCAATTTACCGTCGACACCGGCGCCTCGATCGTTGCGCTGACTGCCGACGACGCGGCGCAACTCGGCATCCATCCGGCCGCCACCGAATATACGATGCTGATCAGTACCGCGAACGGCACCGTGCGCGCCGCACCGACCACTCTCGATATGATCGAAGTCGGCGACATCATGGTGCGCGACGTCGCCGCCGTGGTGATGCCGAACGGCGCGTTGAGCGACAACCTGCTCGGGCTGTCGTTTCTGTCGCGGCTGCGTCACTTCGAATTCAGCGATGGCAAGATGGTGCTGGAGCAGTGAGGAAGAGCGCGAATAGGGAATAGCGAGTAGCGAATAGGGCAAAAGGTCTGATCTATTCGCAATTCGCCACTCGCTATTCGCCTCCTTAGGCAACCATTTCGACTTTTCGCCGTTTAGGCTATTGCTGTACGGCAGCTCCCACCGATTGCACCGAGATGTTTCCCAAACCAAAGCCTTCGCTCAAGCCCAACACCTACGCCTATGAATCCGAGCCGATGGTCAAACCCACCGGCTTTCGCGAGTATGACGCGCGCTGGCTGTTCGGCAGCGAAATCAACCTGATGGGCGTCGAGGCGCTCGGGATCGGGCTCGGCACCTTGATCCCTGAACTCGGCGTCAAACCGCGATTCGTCACCGGGCACGATTTCCGCTCGTACTCCGCGTCGATCAAGATGGCGCTGGTGAACGGGCTTATTGCAGCCGGCTGCGAGGTGCAGGACATCGGCCTCGCGGTGACGCCGATGGCCTATTTCGCGCAATTTGCGCTCGACGTGCCTTGCGTTGCCATGGTCACCGCGTCGCATAACGACAACGGCTGGACCGGGGTAAAGATGGGCGCCAACCGGCCGCTCACCTTCGGCCCTGACGAGATGACGCGGCTCAAGGACATTGTGCTCAACGGGCGATTCAAGATGAGGGCGGGCGGCGCTTACGCGTTCGTCGAGAACTTTCCTGAAAAATACATCGCCGATCTGACTGACCGGCCGAAGTTCAAGCGTCACCTCAAAGTGGTCTGCGCCTGCGGCAACGGCACCGCCGGCGCGTTCGCGCCCCGGGTGCTGGAAAAGCTCGGCTGCGAGGTCGTACCGCTCGACTGCGAACTCGATTACACTTTTCCGAATTATAATCCCAACACCGAAGACATGAAGATGCTGCATGCCATGCGCGACGCGGTGCTCGCGCACAAGGCCGACGTCGCGCTCGGCTTTGACGGCGACGGCGACCGCTGCGGCGTGGTCGACAACGAAGGCGAGGAAATTTTCGCCGACAAGGTCGGCGTCATGCTGGCGCGGGATATTTCCGCCGATCATAAGGGCGCGATATTCGTCGTCGACGTGAAGTCGACGGGACTGTTCATGACCGATCCGGTGCTCATCAAAAATGGCGCCAAGACGGATTATTGGAAGACCGGCCACTCCTACATGAAGCGCCGCGTCAATGAGATCGGCGCTATCGCCGGTTTCGAGAAATCCGGACACTTCTTCTTCAACAAGCCGTTCGGCCGCGGCTACGATGACGGCCTGATTTTTGCGGCGGCGGTCTGCGACATGCTCGATCGCAATCCGGGAAAGAGCATGGCGGATTTAAAGAACGCGCTGCCGAAAACCTGGTCGTCGCCGACCATGTCACCGCACTGTCCGGATGAGATCAAGTATTCCGTCGTCGACGAGGTGGTGAAGCACTTTGAAGCGGAAAAGAGCAAAGGCGGCAAGGTCGCCGGCCAGCCAATTCGCGATCTCGTCACCGTCAACGGCGTGCGCGTCACGGTCGAGGACGGCACCTGGGGTTTGGTGCGCGCCTCCTCCAACAAACCGGAACTTGTCGTCGTCGTCGAAAGCCCGGTGTCGGAAGCGCGCATGCGCGATATGTTCAAGTCGATCGACGCCGTGCTGCGCACCCACAAGGACGTCGGCGAATACAACCAGACGATCTGACCGTCAGCGCGCTGGTTTCGATCGGCGGCGCAGTCGACTTGCGCAGGCGACTTGCGCTGTCGACTTACGCCGCCGAGCGCAATCGTTACTCGGGCTGTTGGTACGCGACGATCTTCCAACTCCCGTCGGCCATCATGGCGTAGCAAAGCCGCTCGGGCGTCAGCGGCCGCGTGATCATAGCCGGGATCCACCCGGCCTTGCCGGACGGCAACAACACTTTGTAATTCGTCGGCACCGCAGAGTCGTCGTTCGACTGCGGAAAGTGGTCGAGCACGGGCATCGCTATCTTGCCGACATGGCCAACGACCGCTCCACCCTTGGGGTCCGCGGTCACAGCCATATCGCCGAGCGTAAAGTACCACTCGATCGAATCGCCGCCGCCGAGCTTCTGGTTGGCTTGATCGAATACGTCGAAATCGGCGACGGTCGCCGCCACCGGACCGCACACGAGTGTGTCATTCACCTTCTGGAAATCTTTATTGTCGGCGAAATCATACAGCGATTCCCAGTATGGCCCGTCCTTGACGCCGCCGTCGGCGTGCTTCCCCGCAGCGCGGAACCCGAACGCTACCTTGAAATTCTGCAACGCGTCACCGCCGTAATCGAACTGGCCGGAGATCGCGCTGTCTTGGGTCCACACGAAATTCGGGCCCACGAGGAAAGACACCGCCTGCGTATTCTTCTTTTCGACAGCATCGTACAGCGTCTTCTGCATCCTCAGGAAACCCGCGTCGGGTTTGAAGAGTTCCGGCACCTGCACCTTTACTTCCGGATAAGGCACCTGTTTTATCTCATCGGCCGATGCGGCGGCGACCGTCGCCAGTAAGGTGATTGCCGCGGCAGTAACAGTCCAGTGTCGCATGTCGCTCCCCTTCGTTTGAGTAGTTCGTCTTACACTTCCTGGTACACGTCGATCTCCGGCGCTCCGGGCAGCATTGCTCGCCATGCCTGCAAATAGGTTTGCATGCGCACGTCACTGGCAATTCGCTGCCGGTTCAACTCCCAGCCTTCCTGAGCCTCGTATTCGATCTCCTGCACGAATTTGGCGGGATCGTCGACGTTCTGCAAGAGCCTCACCTGTGCGTTGCCGAACACCTGATAGAACGGCGCGGCGGCCTTGATCATGGCGGCGAGTTGCCCCGAATCGGTGGCGGGAAGCGTGAATCGCAGCTGCAGCGTCCGCTTGACCTTCGCACCGTCATTGGCCATCGCCAGGATCCTTAGTTTGCAGGTGAAGCTTACCGATCCGGCGCCGCCTTCCGGGATCGCATTCTATTTGAACGTCGCACGAAATGGATGCGCCGGGTAGACGCCGAGAATCTTCAGGCTCTTTGGGCGCGAGAAGAATTCCAATTCTTCCAGCGCCAGCGCCAGCGGGCGCTCGTCGGGATGTCCCTCGACATCCGCATAGAACTGCGTCGCCGCAAACACCCCATTGACCATATAGCTTTCGAGCTTGGTCATGTTGATGCTGTTGCTGGCGAAGCCGCCGAGCGCCTTGTAGAGCGCGGCCGGGATGTTGCGCACCTCGAACAGGAACGTGGTCACCACCGGCTTGCCGCGTTTCGCCCATTTCGGCTTGCGCGACAGCAAGACAAAGCGCGTGGTGTTGTGTTTGGCGTCGGCCACATCTCTTTTCAGGATGCGCAGCCCGTAGATTTTCGCCGCCAGCGCGGTCGCCAACGCCGCGCGCGTGATGTCGCCCGCCTCCGCTAGTTCGCGCGCCGCGCCGGCCGTGTCGGCCGCAACCACCGCCTTGACGCCGAGCTTGCGGATGATGTTGCGGCACTGACCGAGCGCGTGCACGTGGCTCTCGACCGTCTTGATTGTCTTGAGACTGGCGCCTCGTGTCGCCATCAACTGATGCTGCACTGGCAGAAACCATTCGGCGACGACATGCAGGCCCGATCGCGGCATCAGGTGATGAATATCCGCCACCCGGCCCGCGACCGAATTGTCGATTGGGATCATCGCCAGCACCGCCCGGCCGGTACGCACCGCCGCGAACGCATCCTCGAATGTCGGACAAGGCAGCGGCTCGTGGCCTGGATAGGCCTCCTTGCAGGCGATGTGCGAGTTGGCGCCCAGCTCACCCTGGAACGCGATTTTGCGCGACTTCTTCATGCTCGATTCGTTAGCACGGCCCGCGCCGTTTCCAAATCCGCCGGCGTGTCGACGCCCAGCGGCACGCTGGCGACGATCGCCGCATCGATGCGCATGCCGGCTTCCAGCGCCCGCAGCTGCTCGAGGTGTTCGCGCCGCTCCAGCGGCGAGGGCGGCAGCGCGACAAACCGCTCCAACGCGGCGCGGCGGAAGGCATAGAGGCCGATGTGATGATAGAGCGGGCCCTCGCCGGCCGGCGCGCTCGCGCGCGTGAAATAGAGCGCGCGCAACCGATGCGGACCTACTGGCGTACCAACCACCTTGACCACGTTCGGATCGCCGCGCTCGTGCGCTTTGACGATCTCGGCCGCCAACGTGGCGATATCGACCGAGCGGTCGGACAACAACGCGGCCGCCGCCGCAAGATCGGCAGGCTTGAGTGTTGGCAGATCGCCCTGCACGTTGACGACAATATCCGCGCGCCCCGCCGGGTCGGCCTCGCGCAGCGCCTCATGGATGCGATCGGTCCCCGAAGCGTGATCGCCGCGGGTTATCGTCGCACGGCCGCCGGCCTTTTCCACCGCCGCGGCGATCGCGGGCGAATCGGTAGCGACCCACACCGGGCCGACATTTGCCTCCAGCGCGCGTCGCCAGACATGCACGATCATCGGCTCGCCGGCGATATCGGCAAGCGGCTTGCCGGGCAGCCGGGTCGAGGCCATGCGGGCCGGAATTAAAATCAGGACATCAGGCATTCGCTGCGCCAGCCAAGGTACTTATACGGGTTGCAAGGCGCGCGGCAAACCGGCTATCTGTGCGCACACTTCCTGCCCCCTCGGAGCCTCTCGGCAATGGATTCGTTCGAACTCAACAAGGTTCTCGGCGCCCTGCTCGGAACCTGCATGGTGCTGCTTGCCGTTCACCTCGCCACGGGCGCCATCTTCGCGGCCCCCGTGCCGGCCAAGCCCGGCTATATCATCGAGGTCAAGCAGGAAGGCACGGCGAAACCGAGTGGCGGCACGGCGGCGCCGGCCGAGCAACCGATCGAGGCGCTTCTTGCCAGCGCGAACACCAAGAATGGCCAGGAGACCGCGAAGGAATGCGAGCTGTGCCACAATCTCGGCAAGGGCCAGGGCGCCAAGATCGGCCCCGATCTCTACGGCGTGGTCGGGCGGCCGGTGGCATCGGAAGCAGGCTTCGGCTATTCCGCACCGCTCAAAGCCAAGGGCGGCACCTGGACCTTTGATGCGCTCAATAAGTGGCTGACCAATCCGCGCGCCGACGTGCCGGGCACGCTCATGACGTTCGCGGGTATCTCGAATGCGCATCAGCGCGCCGACGTAATCGCTTACCTGAACTCGAACTCCGATAAGCCGCTGCCGCTGCCCAAGGCTGCGGAAGCCAAACCCGCTGGCGGCGCCCCAGCGAGCGCTTCGGCTGGTGCGAATCCGCCGGCACCCGCCGCTGCGGCACCGGCTGCGCCCGCTGCCCCTGCGCCAGCAGCCCCGGCGAAATAGCCGCTCGCTTTTCCTGGCTCGACGATCGATCCGCTCCGCACGCGGTTGTGAAGCGCATTTCGTCGCGTGGAGTGCGGGCATGCTGGCGCCGCAATCGAAAACCACATAATGAGCGGCTCGGCCACAGCGCCGCTTCCGCGGCGGCGCCCGGCTGATGAGCTGCCGTGGAGCGCCCGTTGAATCGCCGATCATTGCTGAAATCCGCCGCGCTGGCGTCTGCCACGCGCGTCCTGCCTCTGCCGGCTTTTATGACCCACGCCGCCGCACAGCAGCCGGCACCGAACCGCATACCGAATCAGACTTGGCGGCACGGCGCTTCGCTCTACGGCGACTTGAAATATCCGGCAGGATTCAAGCAGTTCGACTACGTCAACGCCAACGCCCCGAAGACCGGCACGGCGCGGCAGATCGCCATCGGCACCTTCGACAGCTTCAATATGATCGTGGCCGGCGTCAAAGGCGTCGCCGCCATGGGGATCACGCTGATCTACGACACGCTACTCGCCAGCTCGCTCGACGAAGTGGCGAGCGGATATGGGCTGGTCGCGGAGGCGGTGAGCTATCCCGACGACTTTTCCTCGGTTTCGTATCGGCTGCGCCAAGAAGCAAAGTGGCATGACGGCAGTCCGGTCACCGCCGACGACGTGATCTTCTCGCTCGACGCATGGAAAAAATACAGTCCGCAGCTCGCTGCCTATTACCGGCACGTCGTCAAGGTCGAGAAAAGCGGCGACCGAGAACTGACTTTCAGTTTCGACGGTCCGGGCAACCGCGAGCTGCCGCAAATCGTCGGCGAACTGACGATTCTGCCGAAGCTGTGGTGGGAAGCTACCGACAAAAACGGCAAGAAACGCAGCGTCGGCGACACGACGCTCGAGCCGCCGCTCGGCAGCGGCCCCTACCGCATCAAGAGTTTTTCACCCGGCCGCGAAGTCGTTTATGAGCGGGTGAAAGATTATTGGGCGCGCGATCTCAATGTGCGGATCGGCCGCGACAATTTCGACGAACTGCGCTTCGAATATTTTCGTGACGGCACGGTCGCGCTGGAAGCGTTCAAGGCCGACACCATCGATTGGCGGGTCGAGAACAGCGCAAAGAACTGGGCCACCGCCTACGATTTTCCGGCCGTCACCCAGAAGCGCGTCATCCTCGAGCAGTTTCCCCAGAACAGCCTCGGCATCATGCAGGCTTTCGCCTTCAACGTCCGCCGCGACAAGTTCAAGGACCCGCGGGTACGGCTCGCGTTCAATTACGCGTTCGACTTCGATGAAATGAACAAACAGATTTTTTTCGGCCAATACACTCGTATCGCCAGTTATTTCGAGGGCACCGATCTTGCGGCCACCGGGCTGCCCACCGGCCGCGAGCTGGAAATCCTCCAGACGGTACGCGATAAGGTGCCGCCCGAAGTTTTCACGACGCCCTATGCCAACCCGACCGGCGGCAATCCGAACGCGGTGCGCGACAACCTCCGTCAAGCCGTGGGCCTTCTGCACGAGGCCGGCTACGAGATTCGCGACAGGCGTCTCGTCAACAGCAAGACCGGCGAACCTTACGCCGTCGAATTTCTAACCGAGGATCCGGCTTTTGAGCGCGTCTTTCTGTTCTACAAGCCCGCGCTTAGCCGGCTCGGCATCACGGTCACGGTTCGCACCATCGACGACGCCCAATACGAGAACCGGCTGCGCGATTTCGATTTCGACATCATCACCCAGGGCTGGCCGGAATCGCTTTCGCCGGGCAACGAGCAGCGCGGCTACTGGGGTTCACAGGCCGCCGATGAGCCGGGTTCGTTCAATCTGGTCGGCATCAAAAATCCGGCGGTCGACGCGCTTATCAACCAGGTGATCTTCGCCAAGAGCCGCGCCGATCTGGTCGCCGCCACCAAGGCGCTCGATCGCGTTTTGCTGTGGAATCATTATGTCGTGCCGCAATGGACATACCACTACGTGCGCACTGCCCGCTGGGATCGTTTCGGCCGGCCCGACCCGATGCCCAAATACGGCATGGAGGCCTTCCCCACGGTGTGGTGGTGGGATGCGGCGAAGGCAGCGAAGACAGGAACCAAGTCGTGATTCGCGTGACCGCGCCGATTCGGACTCCATCGCGCGATGATTGAGCTCACGCGCCGGCGCGTTCTCGAGGCGTCCGCCGCAGTTGCGCTGGCGAGCGCAGCGCGCGGCGTAGCTTCGTCCGCGGACGCTGCCGACGCGATCGAGTCGCACGGCATGTCCGCATTTGGCGATCTCGCCTATCCGGCCGATTTCCGGCAGTTTCGCTATGTCAATCCGAATGCCCCAAAGGGCGGCACCTTTTCACAGATCGGCCCGGACCGGCTGTACAACCAAAATTTTCTTACCTTCAATTCGTTGAACAGTTTTATTTTGAAAGGCGACGCCGCGCAGGGCATGCAGTTGACCTTCGCGACGCTCATGGCGGCTTCGGGCGACGAACCGGACGCCATGTATGGTCTGGCCGCCGCAAAGGTGCGCCGTTCGACCGATGGCCTGACCTACACGTTTCTGATTCGGCCGGAAGCCAAATTCCACGACAATTCGCCGCTGACCGCGCAGGATGTTGCATTTTCGCTGACCACCCTCAAAGCGCAAGGTCATCCGCTCATCACGCAGTTGCTGCGCGACATGCTTGGCGCCAAGGCGGACGATGACCACAGCGTCACCGTGACGTTTGCGCCCAAGCGCGTCCGCGATGTGCCGCTTTTCGTCGCCGGGCTGCCGATTTTTTCCCGCGCTTATTACACCACGAAAAAATTCGACGAATCGACGCTCGATCCGCCGCTCGGCTCCGGCGCCTATAAGGTCGGCCGTTTCGATGCGGGCCGCTATATCGCATACGACCGCGTCACGAATTGGTGGGGCGCTGACCTGCCGGTGTCCCGCGGCCAGAACAATTTCGACACCTTGCGCTTCGAATATTACCGCGATCGCGAGGTCGGCTTCGAAGGCTTTACCGCCAAATCCTATTTGTTTCGCGAGGAATTTACGTCGCGGACCTGGAAAACGCGCTACGACTTTCCGGCGATGCGCGACGGCCGCGTCAAGACCGACACCATCCCGGATGACACGCCGTCCGGCGCGCAGGGCTGGTTCATCAACACGCGGCGCAAGAAATTCGCCGACAGGCGGCTACGCGAAGCGCTCAATAACGCCTTCGATTTCGAGTGGACCAACAAAACCATCATGTACGGCTGCTATGAACGCACCGTTTCGCTGTTCCAGAATTCCGAGATGATGGCGAAGGATAAGCCGAGCGCGGCTGAGCTGAAGCTGCTCGAACCGTTCCGCGGCCGCGTGGCTGACGAGGTGTTCGGCGAGCCGTACATTCCGCCGGTCACCAACGGCTCCGGCAACGACCGCACCATGCTGCGCAAGGCTGTCGAGCTGCTTGCGACCGCCGGCTGCGCCGTCAAGGACGGCAAACGCGTGCTGCCGAGCGGTGAGCCTATCACCATCGAGTTTCTGCTCGATGAGCCGACGTTTGAGCCGCACCATCTGGCGCTGATCAAGAACCTCGCGATTCTGGGTATCGCCGGCAACATCCGACTGGTCGACCCGGTGCAATACCGCGCCCGCCTCGACGATTTCGACTTCGATATCACGGTCGAACGGCTCAGTTTTTCGGCCACGCCCGGAGATTCGCTGCGCTCGTACTTTTCGTCGCAGGCCGCGGCGCTGAAGGGGTCGAACAATCTGGCCGGCATCGCCGACCCCGTGGTCGATGCCTTGATCGAGTCCGTTATCGCCGCGGATAGCCGCCCGGCGCTCGTCACCGCCTGTCGCGTGCTGGACCGGGTCATCCGCGCCGGCCACTATTGGATTCCGCAGTGGTATAAGGCGACGCACTGGATCGCCTATTGGGACGTGTTCGGCCGCCCCCCGGCGCAACCGCGGTATGCCCGCGGCATCCCGGATACCTGGTGGTACGACGCCGCCAAAGCTGCGAAACTTGAACAAAAGGGCTAGTGGAGCGACATTCGCGATCGGAGTTTGCGGCTGGATGCATAGCGAATGTCAAATCCGCTCCACTCGTGCGAGCATTCCGGACTGGGCTTGTCCCGGTCATTTGCGTCTTTATCTTGCCGCTATGCGGTAAGACGTAAATGCTAGGCGCGCGACCGGGAACAACAGACGCACAGATCGACACCACAGCATGAGCGCCTACATCGTCCGCCGCCTTCTGTTCATGATCCCGACCATCATCGGCATCATGCTGGTGTCGTTTGTGGTTGTGCAGTTCGCCCCGGGAGGGCCGGTGGAACGCGTGATCGCCCAGCTTTCCGGTCTCGAGACCGGCGCGGCGTCCCGCGTCTCGGGTTCCTCCGGCGGCGACTTCGCGGGGCGCGTCGGCCTTCCAGGCAGCGCGCAAGGCGGCATGAATTCAAAATATCGCGGCGCGCAAGGGCTCGACCCGGCTTTCATTAAGAGTCTGGAGAAGCAGTTCGGTTTCGACAAGCCGGCCTACGAGCGCTTTTTCATCATGATGTGGAACTACGCGCGCTTCGATTTCGGCAAAAGTTATTTCCGCGACGTAAGCGTGATCGACCTGATCGGCGAGAAACTTCCGGTCTCGATATCGCTCGGCATCTGGATGACGCTGTTGAGCTATCTGATCTCGATTCCGCTCGGCATCCGCAAGGCGGTAAAGGATGGCACGCAGTTCGACATGTGGACGTCGAGCGTGATCATCGTCGGCTACGCCGTCCCCGGATTTTTGATCGCGATCCTGCTCATCATTCTGTTTGCCGGCGGTTCGTTCTGGCAGATCTTTCCGTTGCGCGGGTTGACGTCGGACGGCTGGTCGCAATTTCCCTGGTGGGAGAAGATCCTCGACTATTTCTGGCACCTGACGCTGCCGATCATTTCCATGGGGTTGGCGGCTTTCGCCACCATGACGCTGCTCACCAAGAACTGCTTTCTCGAAGAACTGCGCAAACAATACGTGCTCACGGCCCGCGCCAAAGGCTGCTCGCAGCATCAGGTGCTCTACGGTCACATTTTCCGCAACGCCATGCTGCTCGTCATTGCCGGCTTCCCCAGCGCCTTCGTCAGCGCATTCTTCGCCGGCTCGCTATTGATCGAAACGATTTTTTCCTTGAACGGCCTCGGCCTCTTGAGCTTCGAAAGCGTGCTCAATCGCGATTATCCGGTGGTGTTCGCCAACATCTATATATTTGCGCTCATCGGGCTGGTGGTGACGCTGATTTCCGACCTGACCTACACGCTGATCGATCCGCGGATCGATTTCGAGACGCGGGAGGTGTGAGGTGGATGTCCGCGCGCCAAGCGAACCAGCCATCGCCCCCTCGGTCGAGGCACGGGTGCAGTCGCCCGAACTGACGCCCGATATCGAGCCGACTGGCCCGCTCGCGGCCGCCGCACCGCCGGGCCGCTACGCGCTCTCGCCGATCAACGCCCGCCGTTGGCGCAATTTCAAAGCCAACCGGCGCGGCTACTGGTCGTTGTGGGTCTTCCTCGTGCTGTTCGTGATCTCGCTGTTTGCCGAACTCATCGCCAACGACAAGCCGATCTACATTCACGTCGACGACAAGAGCTACTTTCCCGTGTTCGTCACTTATCCTGACACCGATTTCGGCGACGTGTTCGGCACCGCCGCCGACTATCTCGATCCGCATCTGCAGCAATATCTCGCCGAGCGTCACGCCTTCGTGGTGTGGCCGCCGATCCCATTTTCCTACGGCACCATCGTCAGTCGGCCGCCGTCACCATTTCCGTCCAAGCCGACATGGCTCTTGAGCAGACAGGATTGCGAGTCCGCCGCCAAGAACGGCTACGGTAAATGCGGCACACTGCAATACAACTGGCTCGGCACCGACGATGTCGGCCGCGATGTGCTGGCGCGGCTGATCTATGGTTTCCGCGTCTCCGCGCTGTTCGGACTGATCCTGACCATCGTGTCGTCGATAATCGGGGTGGCCGCGGGCGCCGTGCAGGGATATTTCGGCGGCTGGACCGATCTGTTGTTCCAGCGTTTCATCGAGATCTGGACCTCGGTGCCGGAACTTTATCTGCTGCTGATCATCTCCTCGGTGCTGGTGCCCGGCTTCTTCGTCCTGCTCGGGATTTTGCTGCTGTTCTCCTGGACGCGGCTCGTCGGGCTCGTCCGCGCCGAGTTTTTGCGCGGGCGCAATTTTGAATACATTCTGGCCGCGCGGGCGCTCGGCGTGTCAAACCGGGTCATCATGTTTCGGCATCTTTTGCCCAACGCCATGGTAGCGACACTCACTTTCCTGCCGTTCATCATGTCATCATCGGTGATGACGCTCACCGCGCTCGACTTCCTCGGCTTCGGTCTGCCGCCCGGCTCGCCGTCGCTCGGTGAATTGCTGTCGCAGGGCAAGGCCAACGTGCAGGCGCCATGGCTGGGCCTTACCGGTTTCTTCGCCGTCGCCATCATGCTGTCGCTCCTGATCTTCATCGGCGAAGCGGTGCGCGACGCCTTCGATTCGCGGAAGACGTTCGCATGACCGCCGATCCCCTTCTCTCCGTTCGCGACCTTTCGGTTGCCTTCCGTCACGGCGGCCGCGAGACGCTTGCGGTCGACCGCGTCTCGTTCGATATCGGCAAGGGCGAGACCATGGCGCTGGTCGGCGAATCCGGCTCGGGCAAGTCTGCCACCGCGCTGTCGATCCTCAAGCTCCTGCCCTACCCGGCGGCGCGGCACCCTTCCGGCAGCATCCTGTTCAAGGGCCGCGATCTGCTGCCGCTTGCCGAGCGCGACATGCAGCGCGTGCGCGGCGACGACATCACCATCATCTTTCAGGAGCCGCTGTCCTCGCTCAATCCGCTGCACACCATCGAAAAGCAGATCAGCGAAATTCTGCTGCTGCATCGCGGGCTCACCGGAGCAGCGGCGCGCGCGCGGACCCTGGAAGTCCTCGGCCAGGTCGGCATTCCCGACCCGCAACACCGCCTAAAAAGCTATCCGCATCAGCTTTCCGGCGGCCAGCGCCAGCGCGTCATGATCGCCATGGCGCTTGCCAACGAGCCCGATCTGTTGATCGCCGACGAGCCGACCACGGCGCTTGATGTCACCATCCAGGCGCAGATCCTCGCGTTGCTTGCCGACATCCAGAAGCGGCTTGGTATGTCGCTCCTCTTCATCACCCACGATCTCGGTATCGTTCGTAAGATCGCCAGCAAAGTCTGCGTGATGAAGGACGGCCGCATTGTCGAGCAGGGCGATGTCGAGCGCGTCTTCACAGCCCCCGCCCACGCCTACACCCGCGCGCTGCTCTCCGCCGAGCCGAAGCCCGATCCGGCGCCGCCACAACCCGGCGCACCGCTGCTGCTCGAGGCGAACGATCTCAAAGTCTGGTTTCCGATCCGGCGCGGGGTACTGCGCAAGACCGTCGGCCACATCAAGGCGGTCGACGGCGTGAGCATCGCGCTGCGCAAGGGCGAGACGCTCGGCGTGGTTGGCGAATCCGGCTCGGGCAAGACCACACTCGGGCTGGCGCTGCTGCGGCTCATCTCCTCCGACGGGCCGATCGTGTTCATGGGCAACAACCTGCACGGCCTGCGCTTCAAGCAGATGCGGCCGTTCCGACGCGACATGCAGATTGTATTTCAGGACCCCTACGGGTCGCTGTCGCCGCGGCTATCGGTGGCTGAGATCATCAAGGAGGGATTGAAGGTCCACCACGCCCATATGCCGGAACACGAATGCGACGCGCGCGTCAGCCGCGCCCTTACCGATGTCGGGCTCGACCCGGAGATGCGCTTCCGCTTTCCTCATGAATTTTCCGGCGGCCAGCGGCAGCGCATCGCGGTGGCGCGCGCCATCGTGCTGGAGCCGACTTTCGTGGTGCTCGACGAGCCGACGAGCGCGCTCGACATGCTAATCCAGTCGCAGATGGTCGACCTGTTCTGCGACCTGCAAAAGCGGCACAATCTCACCTATCTGTTCATCTCGCACGACCTGCGCGTGGTCGCGGCGCTGGCGAGCCGGCTGATTGTGATGCGCGCCGGCAAGGTGGTGGAGTCGGGCGACGCCGCGGCGCTGTTCCGCAATCCGCAGACCGACTATACGCGCGCGCTGTTCGCCGCAGCGTTCAACCTGGAGACCGCGCCCGCGGGCATCGTCGCACAATGAGCATGAACCGCAGAAGCCTCGCCCTTGCGCTTTTTGCCGCGGCGCTCGGCGCATCGATGGCGGCGCCGGCGGCCGCGCAGGATCGCGACCGCTCCATGCGCTTCGTCTCGGAATTTCCGCTGACCGGCGATGACGGCGGGGTCGTGCCCAACCACACAGTCAAGCTGTCGAGCCCGATCGAAAAAATGCCCGGCGTGGTGACGGCCGCCAACCCGGAAGGCAAGACCACGCTCATCGAGTTTTACGACCTGAACTGTCCGTTCTGCCGCATTGCGTCCGTCGACATCGAAGACATGGTGAGCACCGACTCGAACTTGAAGCTCGTTCTGGTGCCCTACCCGGTGCTCGGCCCGGCGTCGGTCGCGGCAACTCAGGTCGAACTGGCGCTGGCGCAACTGGCGACGCCGCAACAATTTTACGCCTATCACCACAAGGTCTATGCGCAGCGCGGCACGATCACCGGCTTGCGCGCCTTCCAGCTCGCGCGCGAATCCGGCTTCGATGGACGCGTGATCGATACCCTTTCGGAAAGCGATGACGTCGCGCAAACCATCAAGGACCACCTGGCTCTCGGCAAATCGCTCGGCATATCCGCCACGCCTGGCTTCATCATCGGCGGTGTCGCCATTCTCGGCTATCCGGGCCGCCATGCGTTGCAAGCCATCGTCGACTCGATGAGTTCTTGCGGCAAGGTCACGTGCGAAAGCACTCCTGCCCACAGCCAATGAACGCGTATTCGGGACGTTCGTAGCCCCAATTCGGGATTCGCGGTCGATTCCGCCTCATTGAGCTATGCGCGGCGCGTGAAACGGTCGCCCGTTTCGGGTTTCTTCAACGGAACCGCATCACGCCCGGTGAGTTAAAGCGGGCAGTCCCACTCGGCTGTCTCACG
>Ga0208849_1001035_pt1 | contig 21491 bp, 24 predicted proteins | sample NGESurdeep072012_10_FD_184470 | JGI IMG/M metagenome (GOLD analysis project Ga0208849, IMG submission 184470) | Arctic peat soil microbial communities from Barrow, Alaska - NGEE Surface sample 53-3 deep-072012 (SPAdes) | ecosystem: Environmental > Terrestrial > Soil > Wetlands > Peat ... | reverse complement strand
GAGGCAATCAAGCCGCTGGTGCGCGCCACGCGCCGGCCCGGCGCCGACGCGGAGATCGGCGGCTTCGGCGGCCTCTTCGACCTGAAGGCGTCCGGCTATCTCGATCCGTTGCTGGTCGCCGCCACCGATGGCGTCGGCACCAAGCTGAAGATTGCCATCGACACCGGCATCCTCGATACCATCGGCATCGACCTCGTCGCCATGTCGGTCAACGACCTGATCGTCCAGGGCGCCGAGCCGCTCTTATTCCTGGACTATTACGCCACCGGCCGTCTCGATCCCGCACGCGGCGCGGCGATCGTCGCCGGCATCGCCGAGGGCTGCCGCCAGTCGGGGGCCGCGCTCATCGGCGGCGAAACCGCCGAGATGCCGGGCATCTACGCCGGCGAGGATTTCGATCTCGCCGGCTTTGCCGTCGGCGCGGTGGAGCGCAGCGCCATATTGCCCCGTCCCGATGTCGCGGCTGGCGACGTCGTGCTGGGGCTCGCCTCCTCCGGCATCCACTCCAACGGCTTCTCCCTTGTCCGCGCGCTCGTCGCCCGATCAGGCCTCACCTACGGCGACCCGGCGCCCTTCGACCGGCATCGCCCCCTTGGCGAGGCGCTGCTCACGCCGACGCGCATTTATGTCAAGCCCCTGCTGGCCGCGATCCGCGCCACCGGCGCGATCAAGGCGATGGCCCACATCACCGGCGGCGGATTGACGGAGAACGTCCCGCGAGTCCTGCCGGCGACGGTGACCGCCCGCATCGACCTCGGCGCCATCGCCCTCCCGCCCGTCTTCGCATGGCTTGCCGGTCAGGGCGCGATCGCCGAAGCCGAGATGTTGCGTACATTCAACTGCGGGATCGGCATGGCGCTGGTCGTCGGCACCGACGCGGCCGACGGTGTCATCGACCACCTCAACGCGGCCGGCGAAACCGTCAGAGCGATCGGCCGCATCGAGCCGCGCAGAGGCGCCGCGGTTGTCTACGACGGCGCGCTCAACCTCGGATACCGCTGATGGCGCGGAAGCGCGTCGCGATCCTCATTTCCGGTCGCGGCTCCAACATGGCATCGCTTATCGAGGCGGCAAAGGCCACCGACTATCCGGCTGAGATCGTGCTCGTCGTATCGAACGAGCCTGACGCGGCCGGCCTCGTCCGTGCGGCGGAAGCGGGCGTCGCCACGGTTGCGATCAGCCAGAGAGCGCATGCCGACAAGGCGGCATTCGAAGCCGCCATCGACTCGGAACTCTGCAAGGCGCATGTCGACATCGTCTGTCTCGCAGGGTTCATGCGCATCCTGTCGCCGTGGTTCGTGCAGCGCTGGCGCGACCGGCTCATCAACGTCCACCCGTCGCTGCTCCCCGCTTTCCCCGGCCTCGACACCCACACCCGCGCCCTGGCCGCCGGCGTCAGCGAACACGGCTGCACCGTCCACTATGTCCGCGAGGGCGTCGACGACGGCCCTGTCATCCTGCAGGCGAAGGTGCCGGCCCTCCCCGGCGATACGCCGGAGACCCTGACCGCGCGCGTGCTGGTCGAGGAACACAAGCTCTATCCGGCGGCGCTGGCGCTCGTCGCCGCCGGGCGCGCGCCGCCGTTGCCATGAACTACCGCCACGCCTTTCACGCCGGCAACTTCGCCGACGTGGTCAAGCATTCCGTGCTGGCGCTGCTCATCGAACGGCTGAAAGCCAAGGACACCGCCTTCCGAGTCATCGACACGCACGCTGGCGTCGGCGTCTATGATCTGACCGCAGACCAGGCAGCGCGCACCGGCGAATGGCGTGCCGGCATCGGCCGCATCTGGGATGCGCCGCGCCAGCCGGCGGTTGACGCGCTTCTCGCCCCCTACCTCGCCGCCGTCGCCGCCGCCAATGGCGCGCCGGCGCCCGCGCCCCTTACCCGTTATCCCGGCTCGCCGTGGATCGCGCGCCATCTTTTTCGCCGGCAGGATCGCCTGACCGCTGTCGAACTTCACCCCGAGGACGCCGCCGCGCTCGAAACGCTGTTCGCGGGCGACATTCAGGTGCGCACCATCGCCCTCGACGGCTGGCTGGCGCTCGGCGCCTTCGTGCCGCCCAAGGAGCGCCGCGGGCTGGTGCTGGTCGATCCGCCATTCGAGGCGCGCGACGATTTCGACACGATGCTCGCCGCCTTCGTCGAGGCCCACCGCAAGTGGCCGACCGGAATCTATGCGCTCTGGTACCCGGTCAAGGATCTCGCCGCCGTCGATCGCTTCCGGCTGGGCCTCGCGCGGAGCGGCATCCGCCGGCTTCTGCGAGCCGAGCTGAACGTCCGCGATCGCAATACCGCCGGTACCTTCAACGGCGCCAGCCTCGTCATCTGCAATCCACCGTGGCAGTTCGCGAGCACGCTCCGCGACCTGCTCGCCGGGCTGGTGCCAGTTCTGGCCGACGGCCCCGGCGCGGACCACATCATCGACGAGATCGCCGGCGAATAACGCCGGCTATCTCGCCCGCGCGCGGTGATGCATCGTCGCCAGCGTTTTCTTGATGTTCCCGCGCAGCTTCGGCGCGTCGACGCCTTCGGGCAGTTCGCCCTGGGTGCATTTCGCCATGCGCTTGAGCAGGTCGGTATCGTGCTCGTCGCGATAGGGTTTCGTGTCGAGGTCGGTGGGTACGTTGGTCAGGCGCTCGTCGCCGAATTCCTTGACGTACTTTTGCATGAAGCGGTCGTAGTCCCGCCACTCGATCCCCGCCGCCCGTACCGCCGCCTGCTCAGAGCGGAGCGCGATCTGGTGCGCGTGCAGGTAGTGCAGGCCGAGATGGTCGATCAGCGTCTTCTCGACCTCCTCGTGCAGCAGGAGAAAGCGATCCGTCTCGATCTCCTGCCCCTTGTACTTGAACGCCTTCGGCATGTGCCGGTCGATGTAGATCGTCTTGCCGTCCTGGCTGTAGCCGGCGAGGTACGGGATGTCGTGGGATCGATCGAGCTTCCGCACGCGCTTCAGGATGGCTTCCAGCGCCCGGTCCATCATCAGGCTGGAAACGAACCAGTTGGGGAGCCGAAGTTTCTCGTGCGGCGCGGTCGGATGGCAAAAATCGAGCGGCATGGGGCGGCCTTTTCGGGGAGAGCATGGCGATGGACGCGTCGCGGGCGTGCGTTTGCGTTCATATTGACCGATTCAGGAGCGGGGCGCATCCTCGCCGCGAGGCGCGAATCTCCCGGAGCACCAAGCCATGCGGCGCATTCTCACCACTCTGTTGCTTGTGGCGTCTTCCACTTGGCCGGCGCTCGCGACCGACTACTCGGGCGGCCCGGTCGGCTGGCAGAAATATTTCTCGACTTTCGGCGGCCCATCCTGCGACCAGCCAAGTGTGCTCGCCCGCGTGACCGAGAAGTTCGCTTATCAGGATGCCCACGTCGTCCATTCGGGCATCGGCATTACCGGCATCGACAACATCCGCGAGAAGCCGTTGCGCGTCGATGGCGCGGGCCTCGTCCACCGCCGCTATTGTGAAGGTACCGCGTGGCTCAGCAACGGCAGGAAGGCCGAGCTTGCCTACCTGATCGAGGGGCCGGCGCTGGCCACCTTCTCCGTCGGCTGGCACGTAGAATCGTGTGTTGTCGGCATCGATCCATGGCGCGTCTACGACCGCCATTGCCGGGCGATCCGCCCGTAGTCAGGCCGGAATAAAATGCCCCGCCGCGGGGGTCATCGCGACAGGGCATAAGGGTTTCGATCGGTCGACGGTCAGAACGTTAGTCGGCAGCCACTTGGCTGATGACTAGAACTTGAAGCCCACGCCAACCAGGAAATCGTTGGAAGCCGACGAAGTGCCGCCCGCGCCCGGCAGGGTGCCGAGATCGGTATGGCGGTATTCGATGCGACCGGTGACCTTGTCGGTCAGCGCCGCTTCGAGGCCCACACCGCCAACCCAGCCAATACTCGTGCTGGAAGCGCCGGCGCCATTCAGCCCGCCCACCGCGACACCGGCGGTGCCGTAGAGCATGAAGCGGTCCCAAGCATAGCCGAGGCGGCCGCGGAACGTCGCGTCCCACGGATTGGTGCTCTTGCTCGTCGCGGTAACGTCGCCTTCAAAGCCGACCACGAGATTGCGATTGGTCTGCAGGTTATAGCCGGCGTAGGCGCCACCAATGAAGCCGCTGGTGTTTGCCCAACCGTAGCCGCCAGTGAGACCGGCGTAGGGACCGGTCCACGACCACGCTGGCGCCGGCGAGTAGGCCTGCGGCGGTGGGTTGTAGCTCGGCTGCGAAAGGTCGGCTGCCGATGCGAAACCAGCACCGGCGACAGTAGCGAGCAAGCTTGCGCCCAAGCTCGCTCCAAGGGTACGGATACGTTGCATTATTCTCTCCTCGTCCATCCCGTTGAACCGAAGCGATCTCCGCTGCTCACGAAATCCGCCGGTCGTTACGGTCCACAGTAGTCAGTGCAATACGGCGTAAGCGTTAACAAATTAGGGCGATCTCTGGGCATTGCGAGGACCGATTGCCGCGGCGAAACTGCCTCGTTCCGTTCGATTAACGCTTTGATGTGCTTAACCTATGTCGCGCTGATTTTGTTCCGTCGCGCCCGCCGTGTCCCAAACTGGCACGAACAACCATTAAACAGGGTTAACGATTGGTTAACGCCCCACCCGTGGCCTTGGTAACCGGCGGCGCCCGCCGGATCGGCCGCGCCATCGTTGAGGACCTCGCCCATCACGGCTGGGCAGTCGCCATCCACCACAACGCCTCGCACGGCGATGCCGTCGCGCTCGCCGCCGAGATCAGGGCCGCCGGTGGCAGGGCGACGGCGGTGGCGGCCGATCTCGCTGATCTCGACTGCGTCGCCCGCATCGTCGACGCGGCAACTTCCGCACTCGGGCCGCTGACCCTCCTGGTCAACAACGCGTCGATCTTTGAGAAGGACGCCGTCGGCAGTCTCGACCGCGCCCTCTGGCAGCGCCAGATGACCGTGAACCTTGCCACGCCGGTGTTCCTTGCCGAGGCCTTCGCCCGCCAGCTCCCCGGCGGCGCTGAAGGTAATGTCGTCAATCTCCTCGACCAGCGAATCTTCCACCCGACGCCCGCGTATTTCTCCTATCAGATTGCCAAGTCGGCGCTCGCCGTCGCCACCGTGACTCTGGCCCAGACACTGGCGCCCGGCGTGCGCGTCAACGGCATCGCCCCGGGCCCGGTCCTCGCGAGCGCCCGGCAGACGGCGGATGGCTTTGCCAGCCAGATCGAAGCGATTCCGCTCAAGAGGCCCCCCGACCTCGGCGATTTCGGCCGTACCATCCGCTATATCGTGGAGAACCGCTCGATCACCGGGCAGATCATCGCCCTCGACGGCGGCCAGCATCTCCTGTGACCGCTTCGACGCTGGATTGTAGCTTGCCTCGCTTCTCGTCGCGAAGGTGTGATCGCATATATCGGCCATGACTGAAGGATCGCCCCCGCTCGAGGTTTCCGCTGTACCGGCCAGGGTCGGCCCCGAGGTAATCGCCGACCTCGTCAAGCGCCTGCCCAACGGGCCGGGCGTCTATCGCATGCTCGATGTGAAGGGCACGGTTCTCTACGTCGGCAAGGCGCGCAACCTCAAGAAGCGCGTGTCGAGCTACGCCCGCCCGGCCGGCCAGCCCGGTCGCATCCATCGCGTCATCCAGGCGACGGCGTCGATGGAGTTTGTCTCGACGCGCACCGAGACCGAGGCGCTGCTTCTCGAAGCGAACCTCATCAAGCGTCTCCGTCCGCGCTACAACGTGCTGCTGCGTGACGACAAGTCGTTCCCCTACATCCTCATCACCGGCGACCATCCCGCTCCGCAGCTTGCCAAGCATCGCGGCGCGCGCAGCCGCAAGGGCAGCTACTTCGGCCCCTTCGCTTCCGCCGGCGCCGTCGCCCGCACGATCAACGCGCTGGAGCGCGCGTTCCTGCTCCGCTCGTGCTCCGACTCCGTCTTCGAGAGCCGCACCCGCCCCTGCCTTCTGTTCCAGATCAAGCGCTGCTCGGCGCCCTGCACCGGCGAGATCGCCCTCGACGCCTATGCGGGACTGGTGAAGGAGGCCAATGACTTCCTCTCCGGCAAGAGCCAGGCCGTGCGTGGTGCGATCCAGAAGGACATGGAGGCGGCTTCAGCCAAACTCGATTTCGAGGCCGCGGCCCGCTATCGCGACCGCCTCGCCTCGCTTTCCAACGTCCAGACCCACCAGGGCATCAACCCGCAGACCGTCGATGAGGCGGATGTCTTCGCCGTCCATCAGGAGGGCGGCCAGACCTGCATCGAAGTGTTTTTCTTCCGCACCGGACAGAACTGGGGCAACCGTGCCTATTACCCGCGTGCCGATCGCGCCCTCGAGCCCGGCGAGGTGCTCGGCGCCTTCCTCGCCCAGTTCTACGACGACAAGCCGGCACCGCGACTCATCCTGCTCTCGCACGAGATCGAGGAGCACGCGTTGCTGGAGCAAGCCCTCGGCGAGCGCATGGATCGGCGCGTCACTATCACCGTTCCCGAGCGCGGCGAGAAGAAAGACCTCGTCCAGCACGCGCTCGACAACGCCCGCGACGCCCTCGGCCGCGAGCTTGCCGTCTCGTCGACCCAGCAGGCGCTGCTCGCCGGCCTCGCCGAGCGCTTCGGCCTCGCCGAACCGCCGCGCCGCATCGAGGTCTACGACAACAGCCATATCATGGGCACCAACGCCGTCGGCGGCATGATCGTCTCCGGCGCGAACGGTTTTGTCAAAGGCCAGTACCGCAAGTTCAACATCCGCTCCGAGATGCTGACGCCCGGCGACGATTACGGCATGATGCGCGAAGTGTTGGGCCGCCGCTTCTCGCGTCTTGTCCGCGAGAGCCCGCGCGACCCGGCCAACGTCACGCCGCGCGACGACGAGACGATGGGCCCGTGGCCGGACCTCGTCCTCATCGACGGCGGCCGCGGCCAGCTCGCCGTGGTCACCGAGACGCTCGCCGAACTCGGCGTCAACGATGTGCCCCTGATCGGCGTCGCCAAGGGACCCGACCGCGACGCCGGCCGCGAGACGTTCTACATGGCCGGGCGCGAGCCGTTCATGCTACCGACCCGCGACCCCGTCCTCTATTTCGTCCAGCGCCTGCGCGATGAGGCGCACCGATTCGCCATCGGCTCGCATCGGGCCCGCCGGAAATCGGACATCGCCCGCAACCCCCTCGACGAGATCGGCGGCATCGGGCCGACGCGCAAGCGCGCCCTGCTCCAGCACTTCGGCACCGCCAAGGCCGTCAGCCGGGCTGATATTGCCGACCTGCGGGCGGTTCCCGGCATCTCCGACGAGATCGCCCGCATCATTCACGCCCACTTTCACGAAACCGCCGTTTGACCTGGGATATGCGTAGGGTCGCCACCCGGCGGACGTGGGGCTAGGATAGGGACGCATGGACGATAGCCAGCTTTACGACGAGCCGATAACGGCGAAGCCGCGTGGGCCGAACCATGCCCTCTCGCTCCCCAATATCCTCACCTACGGCCGCGTCCTGGCGGTGCCGGCGCTGGTCCTGTGCTTCTACATCGAAGGCTACACCGCGCACTGGCTGAGCTTCGCGGTTTTCATCGCCGCCACCATCACCGATTTCTTCGACGGTTACCTGGCCCGCGCCTGGAAACAGCAATCCGCCATCGGCCTGATGCTCGACCCCATCGCCGACAAGCTGCTCGTCTCCGTCGCCCTCATGCTGCTGGTTTCCGAACAGACCATCGGCGGCTGGTCGCTGCTCGCCGCGGTCGTCATCCTGGCGCGCGAGATTTCCGTGTCCGGCCTGCGCGAGTTCCTCGCCGGCCTGCGGGTGCGCGTGCCGGTCACGCGTCTCGCCAAGTACAAGACCACCATGCAGATGGTCGCCATCGGCTTCCTGCTCATCGGACCGGCCGGCGACCGCCTGTTCAAATATTACTTCGCCGATTTCGGTCTGGTCACCTACATCGGCCTGCTGCTGCTCTGGGTATCCGCGCTGATCACGCTCTACACCGGCTACGATTATTTCCGCGAGGGCCTGCGCCACCTCATGGAAGAAGAGCCGTGAAGCTGGTCTATTTCGCCTGGGTGCGCGAGCGCATCGGCCGGAAGGACGAAGAAGTCACGCTCCCGCAGGATGTCACCACCGCCGGCGACCTGCTCGCCTGGCTGAAGCGCCGCGGCCCCGAATATGAAAACGCACTCGCCGAGCCGCGCGCAATTCGCATTGCCATCGACCACGTCCATGCCAGGGCCGAGACTCCCCTCGCCGGCGCCAGCGAAGTGGCGCTCTTCCCTCCGATGACCGGAGGCTAGCGTGGCTATCCTCACGGTCCGCATCCAGCGCCAGCCTTTCGACATGGCCGCCGAGACCGCGCAGCTGAAGAAACTGCCGGGCGTCGGCGCCGTCGTAACCTTCTCCGGCCTTTGCCGCGACGAAGGCGGCCGCCTCGCCGCACTGGAACTGGAGCATTATCCCGGCATGGCCGAGGCGGAGATAGCGAAGATCGCCGAGGAAGCCGCGTCCCGGTGGCCGCTGATAGGCGCGACGGTTATCCACCGTACCGGACTGATCGCGGTCGGCGATGACATCGTGCTTGTCGCCACGGCCTCCGCCCACCGCGACGCGGCCTTTGCTGCCGCCAGCTTCGCTATGGACTACCTGAAGACCCGCGCGCCGTTCTGGAAAAAGGAGCATCCTGCCGGCGCTGGATCTGGTGATTGGATCGGTGCGCAGGAAAGCGACAATCACAGCGCCAGTCGCTGGCCCACCCCGAAAACGTGAAGGGCCGCGCCAGTGGCGCGACCCTCCAACGTCTGAACAAAACCTGTCCGCCGCTATCTGAAATCGCCGATGACCTCATCGGCGGGCTTGTTCAAGTGTACATGCTGGTCGACATGATCGACCCAATCGGTCGGGATGAAGTGGTGCATGCCGTCATGCGAATCGTCCCGCGTCAGCTTGATACGTGCTGGCCCACGAGATGATCCACCGTCCCGACATGCCCGCCATCCGAGCCGACGACTTCCATGTGCTCGCGGATATTTCTGCTCGCGTTCATCACTGGTCTCCTTTCGCGCCCGTGTTGCGTACGAAAGGAAAGCTGGTCGCCAAGTGTGGTCATCATCGTCAGATTTCTGGGCGATAATGAGGTCATTTCTTGACCCCGCAGAAGCTACCGCGCACCGACTCCAACGCTGCCCGCAACGCCGGCTGCCACGCCGCCGACGCCAGCAACGGCGCCCCCGACCGCTCCCGTGACCGAACCGGTCGCTGCAGACACCGACGAGGCGACGCCGGCAACGCCGGACGTTGTCGCGCTGGCGACCGAACTGAGGCCGCCCGCAACCGAAGCAGCGGCGTTTGCGCTTATTCCGAGCCCGGTGCTGGCACTCACGGCGACGCCGTCGACCTGACCTGCGATATCCGCATCCACATTGTTGTCGGCGATCTGCGCATGCAAGGCCACTTTGCCGCGATGGTGCGCGAGGACCGTCTTGTGCCGCGTCTTTGCTACGATCGCGACTTTTGCCACCGGCGTCGCGAGCGGTGCCAGCGTCGCGGGCGTCGCGACCGGCGCCAGCGTCACCGGCGTCGGCGGGGAAGCAACCACCGCCGGCGGCGGTGCTTCGGATACCGGCGAGATCACCTGAGCTGGCGACACGACGAAGGCGCCCGTGTCCCCCGACGGAGGAGCACTGCCGAACGATGACAGCACAGCCACTGGATCGGCAAAAAGAACCTCCCGGTCAGGCGTCGCCGCATACGCCACATGGGCCGGGGGAGCGCGATGCGGTATCGGCAGCGACAGAGGCTTCACCGCCGGAGCGACCGGCGCGACAGTCGCTTCGCCCGGTTCGGCCGCCGCGATCGAAGACACATGATTTTTCGAGAGGATCGTGCCGCCCATTTGAAGCGCGGCAAAGGCAAGACCGACGGCGAGGACATTCAGGCCGGCGATCCCGGCGATACGTCGGTGCGGCTCGGCAAGCGCCACCGCCAGGCCCGAGCGTACGATCTGCCCAGCCTGGTGCAGCACGTTGAGGCTGTCGCCCATTTCGGGGTTCCCCTTCACGTCCAGCCGCGAGGAGAGTTCACCGCCCGAGTGTGGCGATCGTTGGGCGGATCGTCGCTAGCCGACGATTTCGGTCCCCGAGAACCAGTAGGCGATCTCCTCGCGGGCCGTTTCGGTGGCATCCGAACCATGCACCGAGTTCTCGCCGATGCTGTTGGCGAACTCCTTGCGGATGGTGCCGGCCGCGGCCTTCGCCGGGTCGGTCGCGCCCATGACTTCGCGGTGCTTGAGGATGGCGTTCTCGCCCTCCAGCACCTGCAGGACGGTCGGCCCCGAGGTCATCGTCTCGACCAGTTCGCCGAAGAACGGCCGCGCCTTGTGTACGGCGTAGAAGCCTTCGGCCTGTTGCCGGCTCATCCACACCCGCTTTTGCGCGACGATGCGCAAGCCCGCCGCTTCCAGCTTGGCGTTGATCTTACCGGTCAGGTTACGCTTGGTCGCGTCCGGCTTGATCATGGAGAAGGTACGCTCGACGGCCATGGCAGTGCGGCTCCGCAATGTGAGAAGGCGCCGGCTGTATAGCGACCGGCGCCCTTCACGACAAGCGGAGCAAGCCCGTTCCTTACTTCTGCGGAATCAGGACTTCCGTGCCGTAGCCGTCCTCGTCGGCGATCGTCCAGGTGCCGTCGAGCGTGCCGTCATCCTTGAGCTCGTAAATGACCAGGCCGACCTTGTCTTTCAGGGTATATCCCGCCGCGAAGGCGCTGCCGTTCAGCATGCAGATGCCGGAAGACTCCGAGCCGACATCCCACGTGATCCGGCAAGTGTATTTGGCCGTGGAGCTGATCTCCGCGGTCCCGCTGTAGTGCGAACCGTCGAGATTGGTTCCGCGCACGTCGTATTTCCCGCCGACCTCGGCAGCGTTCGCTGCCAGACCGCTGGCCGCGAGCAACGCGCCCGCCAGTATCGGTTTCATCATGGTGATTGTCTCCCCTCGCCCTGACCGCTGGTGCCTCGGTACAAGGGTAAAGCGACTTGCTGCGGCGACACAAGTGAACGCGATCGCACCCGCGCGTCTCCTCGAGATTGTCAATCAGGCCGCCAGAATCCTGGCGCGGAACGCCCAGCCGGCGATGGCGCCGCCGATCACCGGCATGACGATGAACAACCACACCTGCGCCAGCGCGTGACCGCCGACGAGGATCGCCGGCCCGAGACTGCGCGCCGGGTTCACCGAAAGTCCCGTGACCATGAGGAACGGCAAATGCAACGCGAACAGCGTCAACCCGATGATGAGACCAGCGGGATGGTGGCTGCTCGACTGCGAAGAATGTGTCACGCCAAGAATGACGGCCGTGAAGATCAACGTCGCAATGATCTCGGTGAGGATCGCCGGAACGATACCGTACTGACCGAGGTATCCCGCGCCCCAGCCGTTCTGCCCGAGCCCGGCCGTGGCCAGATCGTACCCGCCTTCCTTGCCGGTAAGGATCAGATAGAGAATGAGCGCGCCGACGAGCCCGCCGATAAGTTGCGCCACGATGTAGCCGACCGCCTCGCTGACCTCCATGCGGCCCGCCGTCACCATGGCAACCGTCACCGCCGGATTGATGTGGCAGCCCGAGACTGGCCCGATTGCATAGGCCATCGCCGTCACCGCCAGGCCGAAGGCAAACCCGATCGGCAGCACGCCGAGCGGCAGCGCCGCCCCGTAACCGCCAATGGCAACCGCGCCGCAGCCGACCAGCACCAGTACGGCGGTGCCGATCAGTTCGGCGAGATATTTCTTCATCGAGTCAGACATTCAGAAATCCCCCTGGCAAAATCGATTCGCGGCTCGAACTATCGCACGGCCGGATCGCTTGTGCCGAGACTGCGAAAACGCGAAACTTCCTAGCTGACGGAGGCTACATGCAGTAACATTACGCGATGTTCGCCGGCTACAATCGCTGGGCCAATGAACGGCTCTACGAGACTGTCGCGAAGCTCCCCGACGCCGACTACCGCGCCGATCGCGGCGCTTTCTTCGGCTCGCTCCACGGCACGATGAACCACCTGCTGGTCACCGATCGCATCTGGCTGCGCCGCTTCACCGGCGACGGCCCCATACACACCGGCCTCGACGAAATCCCCTTCAACAATCTGGCGGAGCTTGGCGCCGCGCGCATCGAGGAAGACGAGCGCATAATCGCCTACATCGGTGGCCTGAGCGAAGCCGACCTCGCCGCCACCTTCAGCTACCGCCGCACCTCAAGTCCCGACGAGATCACCCAGCCGCTGGCGCCGGCGATCGCGCACCTGTTCAACCACCAGACCCACCACCGCGGTCAGGCCCACGCCCTGCTGACCATCCTCGGCGGCCACGATTTTGCGCCCTCGTTCGATCTCGTCATCTTCCAGCGCGCAACGGGTGTCGGCTTGAGCTGACGCTACGGCGCCTTGTGGATCGGATCGACCCACGCCACGTTTTCCGGCTTCTCGACCGGCTCGATGGCGAGGTTGACCACGACCGCCTCGTTGTCGGAGCGCACGACGACACATTCGAGCGGCTCATCGGTCGAGGCATTGATCTCCTGGTGCGGCACATACGGCGGGATGAAAATGAAGTCGCCGGGGTTAGCCTCGGCGACGAACTCCAGCTTCTCGCCCCAGCGCATCCGCGCCTTGCCCCTGATTACATAGAGGACGCTCTCCAGCGCGCCGTGATGATGCGCGCCGGTCTTGGCGTTCGGATCGATCTTTACCGTGCCCGCCCAGATCTTCTGCGCTCCGACGCGCGCCAGGTTTATGGCCGCCGCGCGCTGCATGCCGGGTGTTTGCGCCGTGTTGGGGTCGAGCTTGTCGCCCGGGATCACGCGCACGCCATTGGTGCGCCAGTCGATCGAGCCCGTCGCCGGGCCGTGGTCATGATGATGATCGTGATCGGCCATGATCGCCACTCCAACGCGATTTTGCGGAAGCATACGCTGTTCGCGCCGGGAAGCGCACCCGCTCCGCTCGCCCGGAGCACCGACCGACGCTATGATCGCGGCGTAGCTGACACCCGCCGGGCAAAGCCCATGATCGCCAGACTCGCACGCCGCACCATGTTCGCCGGAGCTGTCATGCTTCTCGCCGGCAGCGCCCATGCCACCAGCTTCAATTGCGCCAAGGCCGCGCAACCGGACGAGAAGCTGATCTGCAGGAGCCGCACCCTTTCCGAGCTCGACGTCCAGATGGCCGCGCTCTATGGCGCCCGCATGAAAATACCCATGCTGATGGGCTCTCGCGGTGCCGCGCAGGACGAACAGCACGCCTTCCTCGTCCGGCGCGCGAGCTGCCGCGCCGACAACGCCTGCATCGGCGCCGCCTACCAGCAGCGCATCGACGCCATCAACGCCGAACTTGACGCCGCCATGCAGGACTATTGCGCCAAGCTCGGCATCTGCGGCTAGTGCCGCCCTTGCCGACCATGCGGCGACGGGCGACAAAGCCCGGCCACCGCTGAGATTCTATGTCCGATTCCGCCTCCTCTCCGCCCGCCACAGCGTCGATTCTGCTGCCCATATCGGCCGGCATCCTCGCCGCCGTCGTCGGCTTCGCAAGTTCGTTCGCCATCGTGCTCGCCGGTTACACGGCGGTCGGCGCGACCCAGGCCGAGGCGGCGTCGGGCCTCTTCGCCATATGCCTCGGCCAAAGCCTGCTCGCCGTTGCCTTTGCGGTCATCACGCGCATGCCCATCGCGATGGCGTGGTCGACCCCCGGTGCCGCGCTCCTGATCGCCACCGGCATGCCGGCGGGAGGTTACCCGGTCGCGGTTGGCGCCTTCCTCATCGCCGGAGTGCTGATCGTCGCCGCCGGCGTGTGGCGTCCGTTCGGCCGGGCCGTGTCGGCGATTCCGCTCTCGCTTGCGGGCGCAATGCTGGCGGGCGTTCTGCTTGAGTTATGCCTCGCGCCCGTGAAGGCGGTGGTGGCCCTCCCCGCGCTCGCCTTTCCGATCATCGTCGCGTGGGCGCTGGCGCTGCGCTTCGCCCGCAAGTTCGCCATCCCGATCGCCGTCATTGCCACCGCCGTCATCGTCGGCGCGACAACGCCGCTCCCGCCGACGGCGCTCGCCGACCTCGTCCCGCATCCGGTCTTCGTGCTGCCCGCGTTCACGCTCCAGGCAATGATCGGCATCGCGGTCCCGCTGTTAATCGTCACGATGGCGACGCAGAATGTGCCAGGACTCGCCGTCCTGGCCGTCAACGGCTACACGCCGAACGTCGGCCCGATCTTCGTATGGACCGGCCTCGCCAGCGTCGGCACCGCGTTCCTTGGCGGCCACACGCTCAATCTCGCCGCGATCACCGCAGCACTCTGCGCTGGCCCCGACGCACATCCCGATCCCGCCCGCCGGTGGATCGCGTCAGCTACCAACGGCGTCGCTTATCTTTTCCTCGCCTTCGGAGCGACCTTCGCGGCCGCCTTCGTTACCGCCTCGCCCCCGCTGCTGATCGAGGCAGTCGCCGGCCTTGCCTTGATGGGCGCGCTGGGCAGTGCGCTGTCGTCCGCGCTCGCCCGCGACGACGAGCGCCTGCCGGCAATCGTCACTTTCCTCACCGCCGCGTCCGGCGTTTCCTTCCTGGGAATCGGCGGCGCCTTCTGGGGCCTCATCGCCGGCGGCGCGCTGATGGCGGTCCTCAAGTGGCGGCCAACCGCCCCGGCATAGCAGTCCCACGGCAACAAGCCTTGCTCTCCGCCGTCCTTCACGGCAAAACCCGCCCGCCATGCTCCATATCAATGACCTGACCTACCGGATCGGCGACCGCCTGCTGATCGATCACGCCACCGTCGCCCTGCCGACCGGGGCGAAGGTCGGGCTTGTCGGCAAGAACGGCGCCGGCAAGACCACGCTGTTCAAGCTGATCGCCGGCGAGATCGGCTCTGAAACCGGCGGCGTCAGCCGGCCGAAGAATTCCCGCATCGGCCAGGTCGCCCAGGAAGCACCCGGCGGCCCGGAGACCCTGCTTGAGGTCGTCATCGCCGCCGACCTCGAGCGCACCGCGCTGCTGGCCGAGGCGGAAACGGCGGAAGATCCCCACCGCATCGCCGAGATCCATACCCGCCTCGCCGATATCGAATCGCACTCGGCCGAATCGCGCGCCGCCTCGATCCTCGCCGGCCTCGGCTTCGACGAGGCGACCCAGAACGGTCCCTGCTCGGCGCTCTCCGGCGGCTGGCGCATGCGCGTCGCCCTCGCCGCCACGCTCTTCACCGAGCCCGACATCCTGCTGCTCGACGAACCCACCAACTACCTCGATCTCGAAGGCACGGTGTGGCTGGAGAACTTCATCGCCCGTTATCGCCACACCGTTGTGATGATCAGCCATGACCGCGACCTGCTCAATCGCGCCGTCGACATCATCGTCCATCTCGATCAGGGCAAGCTAACGCTCTATCGCGGCAACTACGATTCCTTCGACCAGCAGCGCCGCGAGCGCCAGGCCCTGCAGCAGAAGGCCAAGAAGAAGCAGGACGAGCAGCGCGCCCACCTGCAGGCCTTTGTCGATCGCTTCCGCTACACCGCGTCGAAGGCGCGCCAGGCGCAGTCGCGCGTCAAGATGCTGGAGAAGATGCAGCCGATCGCCGCGATGGCCGACGATACCATGCTGCCGTTCTCCTTCCCCGACCCGGCCAAGCCGATGGCGCCGCCCATCATCCAGTTGGAGGATGCCTCCGTCGGCTACGCCACCGGCCATCCGGTGTTGAAGAAACTCGATCTCCGCATCGACGACGACGATCGCATCGGCCTGCTTGGTTCCAATGGCAACGGCAAGTCGACGCTCGCCAAGCTGCTCGCCGGCCGCATGGAGCCGATGGGCGGCCGCATCCGCCGCCTGCACCGGCTAGAGGTCGCCTATTTCGCCCAGCACCAACTCGACGAGCTGAACCCGGAGGCGTCTGCTTACGATCACATCCGCGAGCTGATGCCCGATTCCTTCGAGGCGCAGGTGCGCGCCCGCACCGGCGCCATGGGCTTCACCCGTCAGAAGATGGAAACGCCGGCCAAGGATCTTTCCGGCGGCGAGAAGGCGCGGCTCCTGCTCGGCCTTGCCACCTTCACCGGCCCCAACCTGATGATCCTCGACGAGCCCACCAACCATCTCGATATCGACAGCCGCGAGGCGCTGGTCATGGCGCTCGCCGAGTATCGGGGCGCCGTCATCCTCATCAGCCACGACCGCCACCTGCTCGAAGCTTCGGTAGATCGGCTGTGGCTCGTCGCCGAGGGCACCGTCAGCCCCTTCGACGGCGATCTCGCCGACTACCGCACGCTCGTTCTGGACGGCCGCTCCGGCCGTTCGTCGGGCGGCGGTTCCCGCGCCCCGGCCAGCGGACAGGATCGCCGCCGCGCCTCGGCTAAGCGCCGCGAGGACAGCGCCCCGCTCCGCAAGAAGGTCAAGGAGGCCGAGGCGTCCATCGCCAAACTGCAGGGCGACATCGCTACCCTCGACAGGAAGCTCGCCGATCCGAAACTCTACCAGCGCCCGATGGACGCGGCCTTCCTTGCCAAGGAACGCGCCGATCTGGTGCGCACGCTGGCGACCACGGAGGAAAAATGGCTGGCGGCGAGCGCAGCAGCCGAGGCAGCGGAGTAGTAGCCGCGTTCCTTTGCGTCACAGCGCGTTGGCAGGTCCCGGAATTTCGGCGAGGCCAGCAAATGGAGGGTGGTCGGCTACGAGTCGCGGGGCCCGCGGGCCTGCTTTCCAACGATGGCTAATTATCTGCCGCTACGCCTTCTTTTCCCAGCGCCCGCGTTCCGACTGCTGCCAGTAGGTCGCGTCGTGGCCGGCCGCCTTCGCCTTCGTCCACGCCTCACGCGCCCGGTCCACGGCATCGAGATCGTTGCCGTCGAAGAGGCACACCACGCGGCCGTAGTCGGAATAGTTAGCCGTCTCAGCACCGTCGGCCACGAAGCGCACGTTGGCGCCGTTGGGATTGTCGTCGGCTGCCGTCAGCCACACCGGCTGCTCCGCCGCGCGCCCGTCCTTCATCGTTCCGTGCGGCAGGAATCCTTCGTCGCGATAAATCCACAGGTGCGCGTCGAGCGCGTCGCGCCGCGCCTCCGATCCAACCTGCACGACCGCGCGCCACTTCCGCTCTAGGCACTTTTCCAGCAACTCGGGCAGCACCCGTTCCAGCGGTTGCTGCTGCAGATGATAGAAAAGCACCTCGGTCATGCCTGCGAACCTAGCTCTCGTAGTTGTCCGCCACCAACCGGTCGAGCAGCCGCACGCCCCAGCCGGAAGTCCACGAGCGGTTGATCTCGGTCTGCGGCGAGCCCAGCGCGGTGCCGGCGATGTCGAGGTGCACCCATGGCGTATCCTTGACGAACCGCTTGATGAAATGCGCCGCCGTGATTGCCCCGCCGTCGCGCGAGCCGGCGTTCTTCACGTCGGCGAACTTGGAATCGATCTGCTTGTCGTATTCCTTGCCGAGCGGCATCCGCCAGACGAGTTCGCCGGTCGCCGTGCCGGCCGCGCTTAGCGCCGCGGCGAGCTTGTCGTCGCTGGCGAACATGCCCGCCTGGTGGTGGCCGAGCGCAACGATGATAGCGCCGGTGAGCGTGGCGAGATCGATGATGAACTTCGGCTTGAAGCGCTCCTCGGTGTAGGCGATGGCATCGGCCAGAACCAGCCGGCCCTCGGCGTCCGTGTTGATGATCTCGATTGTCCGCCCGGTCATCGCGGTGACGATGTCGCCCGGGCGCTGCGCGTTGCCGTCGACCATGTTCTCGACGATGCCGATGACGCCGACTGCGTTGACCTTGGCCTTGCGGGCACCCAGCGCATAAAGCAGCCCCGTCACCGCCGCGGCGCCGCCCATGTCGCCCTTCATGTCTTCCATGCCGCCGGCCGGCTTGATCGAGATGCCGCCCGAATCGAACACGACTCCTTTGCCGACGAAGGCCACGGGCGCGTCCTTCGCCTTGCCGCCGTTCCAGCGCATGATCACCAGGCGCGGCGGCCGCACCGAGCCCTGGGCCACGCCGAGCAGCGCGCGCATGCCGAGCTTCTTCATCTGCGATTCGCTCAGCACCTCGACCTCGACGCCGACTTTCTTCAGCCCCTTCACCCGGTTGGCGAATTCGACCGGGCCCAGCACGTTCGCCGGCTCGTTGATGAGATCGCGCGCCATCAGCACGCCGTCGGCGATGGCGTCCTGTGCCACCCACGCGGCCTTCGCCGCCGCCGGGTTATCGACCGCGACGACGATGTCGGCCGCCGCCTTCCGCTTCGGCGCTTCCTCGGTATCCGGGCGATAGTTGTCGAACGAATAGGCACGCAGCTTCATGCCGAGCGCGAAATCCGCGGCGGCGGTCTTGCCGGGATTGCCATCGTCGGGCCGTTCGAAGATCACCGTCGCCTTGCCAGCCTTGCCGAGCGCCCCCATCGTCGCGCCGCCAAGGCGAATCCAGTCAAGTTCGGCGAGCTCACCGGGGCGCCCTGTCCCGACCAGCAGGATACGGTCCAGATGGGTGCCACGCGGCGCGATGAGATCCAGCGTAGCCCGCGGCTTTCCTTTGAATTCGGCCGTGGCTGCGGCGCGTTTCACCAGATCGGCGACGCCCAGCGCCCGCGCCTCCTTGCCGACGGCGAGATCCTCGCCGACGAGAACGACAGCGGTGCCGGCTGGCTTCCGTCCGGCTTTGGCAAACGAAATATTGGCGAAATCGGTCATCGGGGCGGCGCTTGTTGCTGGAGGGTTGGTGAAACGCGGACAGCCGGCGAAGAACGAACGCCGGGCGGCGGCAGATAACGACTCAGGGCAGCCGTTGGCAAGCAGTTGCGCCGCAACGCAAACGCCGACCATAATCGCCACGTCGACGCGGCTTTGGCGGACGGCCGGGCGAGCCCAAAGGCATTCATGAAGCTCATCGAGCGCTACATCTTCCGCCGGATCGCCAGCGCCACCCTGCTGACGTTCATTTCGCTGGGCGCCATGGTCTGGCTCAGCCAGGCGCTGCGCCAGTTCGACCTGGTGACCGCCAACGGTCAGGCGATCGCCACCTTCTTCCAGGTTTCCGCGCTGCTGGTGCCGGTTCTCATCGTCATTGTCTTTCCGGTCTCGCTGCTCATCGCCGTCATCTATGCGTTCACGTCCCTGAACAACGATTCCGAACTGGTCGTCATCAACGCCAGCGGCGCCCGCCAGATAGCCTTGCTGAAGCCGGTCCTGATCGTCGGGTTCATCGCCACCCTCGTGGTCGGCTCGATGACGCTCTATTTCGCGCCGCTGGCGTTGAGCACCTGGCAGGTGCTGATCACCAACGTGCGCGGCAACATCATCACTTCCTTCATGCGCGAAGGCGACTTCGTCTCGCTCACCCCGAAACTCACCTTCCACATGCGCAGCCGCAACCAGGATGGGTCGCTGCGTGGAATTTTCGTGTCCGACGACCGCGACCCCGAAAAGACCGTCACCTACCTCGCCGAGAAAGGCGCCATCCTCGACAACCCGCTCGGTCTCTTCCTGATCATGGGCAACGGCACCATCCAGCAGCGCAGCAAGATCGACCAGTCGATCTCGATGATCGAGTTCTCATCGTACGCTTTCGACCTCTCGAGTTTCACCAGTTCGGCCACCGTGGCGACGCTGCAACCCGCCGAGCGGCCGACGAGTTACCTTCTTCATCCCGATCCGAATGATCCCTACCTGCTGCAGTCGCCGGCCAAATTCCGCGCCGAGCTGGACGATCGGCTGACGGCGCCGCTTTACTGCTTCCTGTTCGCGCTGATCCCGCTGATGTTTCTGGGCCAGGCGCAATCGACGCGACAAAGTCGCGCCGCGACGATCGCCTCCGCGGTCATCCTGACGGTGGTTGTGCGCGCGGTGCCGGTGTTCCTGCCGGTCCAGACGAGCGGCATCGCGGAACTTGCCGCATACGTCTTCCCCGTTGCGCTTTCGCTCCTCGCCGTCTGGCTGTTCCTCGCCGGAGTCCAGTTACGGCCACCGGACTGGGTCGTCTCGCTTGGCGAGCGGCTGTTCGCGCGGGCGAGTGGCATCATGACGCGCGACGCGTCGGCGCCTGCGGGCTAGGAGCGACAGCCATGTTGGGCCGCACCCTTTCCTTCTACTTCGCCCGCCACTTCGCCAAGATGGTCGGGGCGATTTTCGCGCTCGCCTTCCTGCTCATCGCCGCCGTCACCTATTTTGAATTCTTCAATCGCGCCTTCAAGGGCGAGGCCAGCGCCGGCCTGCTGCTGGCGGTGGTTGCCATCTTCAAGGTGCCGAGCATCTCGGAAGACTCGCTGCCCTTCGCCGTTCTCTATGGATCGATTGCCGCCTTCGTTATCGCCAATCGTCGGCTTGAGGTGGTCGTCGCCCGCGCCGCCGGCGTTTCGGCGTGGCAGTTCCTGTTGCCGGCCTGCATCGTCGGCCTGCTCTTCGGCGTCGTCGCCACCGCGGTCTACAATCCCGCCGCTTCCTACCTGCTCGGCGTCTCCGATCGCCTGGCCGGCGACGTCTTCAACGGCGGCGCCAAGCCGGTCGAGAACACCGACAACCGCGGTCCGGTATGGGTCCGCCAGGCGGCCAAGGGAACCGAATCGATCATCGGTTCCGCGCAGTCCTTCGATGAGGGCCTCGGCCTGCTCGGGGTCACGGCCTACGTCTTCGACGCCAACGAGCATTTTCAGGCGCGCGTCGATGCTCCGCGCGCCCATTTCTTCCCCGGCGAATGGCGTCTCGAAAACGCAACAGTGACCGCCATCAATGCCAACCCCGAACACGTCGATGAATACGTGCTTTCCACCAATCTGACGTCAAATGAGGTGAAGCAAACCTTCTTGCAGCTTGATTCGGTTTCGTTTTGGTCGTTGCCCTCGCTGTCGCAAGCCGCACGCCGGGCGGGACTTTCTTCGGCCCGCTACGACCTGCAGTATAACGTACTGCTCTCGCGCCCGATTCTCCTTTTGGCAATGGTACTTATAGCCGCCAACGTCTCGCTCAGGTTCTCGCGTTCCCGCGATCTCGGACGCGTGATTATTACTGGTGTGGGGGTGGGCTTCATGCTTTATGTTGTGACCAATATATCTTGGGATTTGGGGAGTGGCGGCATTGTGCCGCCACCGCTGGCAGCCTGGCTACCTGCGATCGTGGCGACACTCGTCGGGATCACGGTATTGCTGCATCTGGAGGACGGATGAGGGGGGCGCCACTGCGCCACATCGGTCGACGGGCGCGGGCGATTGCGACTGTCGTCGCAGCGCTCGGGGTCGCCGCGTTGCTCGTTGCCGGCCCCGCCCGTGCAGCGGCCTCAAGCGGCAATGATTCCGGCGCAAAATTGGATCTGCCGTTTGCCGCTCCGGCGATCGGCACGACGAACTGCGTGCCGTAGACCGCGGGGTCGAATTCAGTGATGGGCGAGCCGAGTTGGAACTGCGCGCGAATGCTGTTGACCAGTCTCGGAGTCAGAATCGCGGTATCGCCCAAGTCGCCGGTATAGGTGCGCCTGCGGAAAGTGCGGGCCACCGTCGCCAGCGATTGTCCGCCTACGATGCCGTTCGGGTTT
>Ga0208849_1001034_pt1 | contig 21494 bp, 14 predicted proteins | sample NGESurdeep072012_10_FD_184470 | JGI IMG/M metagenome (GOLD analysis project Ga0208849, IMG submission 184470) | Arctic peat soil microbial communities from Barrow, Alaska - NGEE Surface sample 53-3 deep-072012 (SPAdes) | ecosystem: Environmental > Terrestrial > Soil > Wetlands > Peat ... | reverse complement strand
GCCCAGGTCGTCGGATTTGATGCCGTGGACGCCCGATGTGGTGGTGAGACGCAGCGTGGTGGGCTCGCCGACCGGAATCGTGATCTTGGCGGGGGTGAATTTCCAGTTAGCTACCGCGATATCGATCGACGGATGGGCCGAGGCCGGGGCGGTCGTACCAAGCATCCCGACCGATAGCACCGCCGCAGCCGCGAGGCCGAATCCGATGCGAGTGATCAATGCATTCATTGTGAATACCCTCCATATGATAGATTATCGGACTGGCGTGCGCTAGTTGTGAGGATTTTGTGAAGACGGCGGCCCGATGTTGCTTTGGTGGCTGCGCGGCCGATCGATGGGTCAGAAATCCGCCAACTCCCCGCGCGGAAAAGCGACGCGCACGGCATTCAGCACGGCGGCGACGTCGATCAGCTCCTGTGCGACCGCTCCGACGACCGGGGGCAAGTAACCGGCGACCGCCGCCGCCATACCCACGAAGCTCAGCGCCATTCCGCCTACCGCGCTCTGCAGCGCGATGGCACGCATGCGCAGCGCGATGTGTATCAATTCGTCGACTTTGCGTAGCGAAGGTTCCATGATGACGGCGTCCGCGGCTTCCGAAGTGATGTCGCTGTTCTGTCCGAAGGCGAGACCGACCGTTGCGCTCTGCATGGCAGGAGCATCGTTTATGCCGTCTCCGATGAACATCGTGGGGGCGCGTTCGGTCAGCTCCCTGACGATCGCAACTTTGTCTTCTGGCCCCTTGCCGGACTGGACGTCCGTGATGCCCACGCGGTCCGCCAAGTAGCGGACTTCAGAATCACGATCGCCCGAGAGTATCATGATTCGGTCGACCCCGTGCCGCGGCGTTAGGTGTTCGATGAACGAGTGGCTGTCAGCACGCGGCTCGTCACGGAAGCGAAGCGTTGCGGCGTAAGCGCCGTCGACGAATACCAGCGATTCGAGACCTTGTGCCGCCGCAGGAAGAGCTGATGGAAGTGGCCTCCCTGCCTTCGAGAGCGCTTGGCGGCCGGTGATTTCCACGATTCGTTTGTCGACCAGCGCGCGAAGGCCCGCACCTGCGTTCTCGCTCACCTGCTCCGCGAGACTAAAGTGCACCCCGTCTGCTTTGGCTGCATCCAATATCGCTTGCGCCAACGGGTGTTTTGAATATTGTTCGAGCGTGGCCGCCAATGTAAGAAGCTCTGTGCGCGTGAATTCGGGAGCGCACAGCACTTCTGTCAAGGTGGGACGGCCATACGTCAGGGTGCCTGTCTTGTCGAAGATCATGGTGCGACAAGAACCGATGCGCTCCAGGATCGTCGGATTCTTGATGATGATCCCTTTGCGAGCAGCAAGGGAAATCGCGCCGATGATGGCGATGGGAATCCCCAGCAGCAACGGACAGGGTGTCGCAATGACGACGACGGAGAGAAAACGAACCGGACTCCCGGAGATCAGCCAGCCGAACGCCGCGATGGCGAGCGCGATCGGCGTGTACCAAGCGCCAAGTTGATCGCCCAGCCGGCGCAGTCGCGGTCGCCGTTCTTCGGCCTCTTGCATGACCCGCATGATTCGTGAGTAGCGCGAATCGGCAGCCAGTTTCAGCGCTTTGATCGCCAGCACCGTATCGCCGTTTATCGTACCGGACAGCACCTGCGAACCGGGGGCCTTCGAAGTTCTATAGGGTTCGCCCGTCAGATACGATTCATCCATCCAGCCGTGGCCTTCGATGACGATCCCGTCCACCGGACATAATTCATGCGGCATCACGATGAGTGAGTCGTCGATTTTGACGTCGTTCAACTGGACATCGACGATGGCGGAGGCCACCGAGCGATGTGCGACGTTCGGCATGCGCCGGGCGAGCGCTTCAAGGATCGAGGAAGCTCGCTTGGTCGCGTATTGTTCCAGCGCCTGGCCGCCCGAAAGCATCAACACGACTATGCAGCCCACAAGATATTCGTGAAGCAGCACCGCCGTCGCGATGGATACCCCGGCCAGGAGGTCCGACCCGAAGTCGCGGGCGAGCATCTTCCGAGCCAAGACCGCGAGCAACGGCAACCCGCCGAAGATCAAGGCGGCGTACAACGGCAGATCGCTGACCGGTGCGGGAATCGACAATGCGAACCGCATGAAAAGGTTTGCGAGTATCGCGGCAAGTGCCGCAATCGCAACGTACGTCTCTAAGGATTGACGAAGCGCCAAACGGCGAATCGGCTCGACGATCATCCCTCGAGCGCGATGCGGATGTTGTCCAGGGATTCGACGACCTTCGTCGTGCGTTTGTTCGTCATCGCTACCTGATAGATTTCGGCGGTGATAAACGCGCCGCCTGTGAATGTTGTAGGGCGCCGTGTCGATACATTGGAATGTGGGGTAAGAAGATGGACACGCACGTTCAGCCGGCGCACGACATCATGCGCATGCTTCCGCAAGGGATCGAGTCGATGCTTGCGCCCAAAACCGTCGCCGTAATCGGAGCGACGGAGCGCCGCGCAAGCGTGGGCGCGGCCGTCATGCGCAATCTTTTGGATCACGAGTTCGGCGGCCGCGTCATCCCTGTATCGCTGACGCACGATCGCGTATTCGACGTGCCGGCCTTTCGCGAAATCGGTGCGATACCGGGCGCGGTCGATCTCGCGGTCATCGTAACGCCGGCCGCGACCGTGCCCGACGTTGTCGCGCAGTGCGCGTCCGCCGGCGTCCGGGGCGCGATCATCATATCGGGCGGCTTTCGCGAGACGGGGCCGGCCGGCGCCGCACTAGAGCAACGCATTCTCATCGAAGCCCGGCGCACTGACATGCGCATCATCGGCCCGAACTGCATCGGCGTCATTTCACCCGCGACCGGGCTGTACGCGTCGTTTTCGTCGCGCGCCGCGGCAAAAGGAAGCGTAGGATTCGCAAGTCAGAGCGGCGCGATCTGCGGCGCGATTCTCGATTGGAGCGCAGACGCTAACGTCGGCTTCAGCCACTTCGTGTCCACCGGATCGATGATCGACGTCGGGTGGTCCGACATCATCTATTTTCTCGGCGACGACGCACAGACCAAAAGCATCGTGCTCTACATGGAGGGCATCGGCGATGCCGCTGCCTTTATCTCCGCCGCTCGCGAGGTCGCGCTCGTCAAGCCGGTCATCGTCATGAAAGCCGGACGGACGCCGAGCGCTGCCAAAGCGGCGGTGTCGCACACCGGCGCGCTCGCCGGGAGCGACGACGTGATCGATGCGGCATTTCGTCGATGCGGCGTGCTTCGCGTCGACACCATCGAGGATCTATTCTCGATGGCCGACGTGTTGAGCAAACAGCCACGACCCAAGGGCCGCCGATTGGCGGTCATCACCAACGCAGGAGGCGCGGGCGTCATCGCAGTGGATGAGCTGGTGCGGGGCGGCGGCCAACTCGCGGCGCTTTCATCGGAGACGATCGCAAATCTCGACGCAGCGCTCCCGCCTCATTGGAGCCACGGCAATCCGATCGATGTGCTGGGCGATGCCGGCCCACTTCGCCTCCGTGCAGCGCTCGATGCGGTTGCCGTCGACCCGGGCGTTGACGGACTGCTCGTGGCGTTTGCGCCGCAAGCAATTTCCGGACCGAGTGAGATGGCAGAGCAACTCGTGCCGTTCGCACAGTGCGGCAAACCAATTCTCGCGAGCTGGATGGGTGGAAGCGGCGTCGCCGAAGGGACGGCGCTTCTCGACGCGGCCGGCATCCCCACGTTCCCGTACGTAGATGCGGCAACGCGCGTTTTCAACTTTCTCTGGCGCTATGGCGACAGCTTGCACGAGCTGTACGAGACGCCCGAGCTTCCGGTGGGGCTGCCGCAGCCTCACCTCGACGACGCACGTCTGATCATAGTTCGAGCGAACGCCGAGGGCCGCACTCTTCTCGACGCGGCGGAATCCATGATGTTTCTGGCCGCGTATGGCATCCCCACGCTCCCCACGGTGGCTGCAGCCGACTCGAATAGTGCGGTGCGAGCCGCCGCGTCGATCGGCTATCCGGTCGCCGTCAAACTGCTCTCGCATACGATCACGCACAAGACGGACGTGGGCGGCGTTCACCTCGATATCGCAGACGCCGCGGGCGTGGAGCAAGCGTTCCGCGCGATTGAGAGCGGAGTCGCAGCGCGAAGCGCGCCGGGTGACTTTCTCGGCGTGACGGTTCAGCCTATGGTGCGCGGCGAGGGATACGAGTTGATCCTGGGCAGCACGATCGATGCGCAGTTCGGCCCCGTCGTGCTCTTCGGACTCGGCGGTCAGCTCGTTGAGATCTTCGAAGACAAAGCGCTAGGACTTCCGCCGCTCAATTCGACCCTGGCGCGCCGGCTCATGGAGCGCACGAAGATATTTCGCGCCTTGTTAGGCGTGAGAGGCAGGCGGCCGGTCGATCTCGACCGTCTCGATGAGCTGCTCGTGCGATTCGCCGCGCTCGTCATCGAGCAGCCTCGGGTGCGTGAAATCGACGTCAATCCGCTGCACGCTTCGGCCGATGGCTTCGCCGCCGTCGACGCGCGAGTCGTGCTCTACGACGCGTCGATTGGCCCTGAGCATCTGCCGAAGTCCGCGATCAGGCCGTATCCCAGCCAGTATGTCGGCGCATGGACGAACACTCGAGGCCAGAATTTCGTCATTCGACCGATCCGCCCGGAAGACGAACCTGCCGTCCGGCGCTTTCATACCGTGCTGTCCGACGACAGTGTCTATCAGCGCTACGCACATCTGATCGGCCGCGAATCTCGGATGTCACATGACCGCTTGGTACGCACGTGTTTTGCCGACTACAGCCGCCAAATGGCGTTGATCGCCATGTACGGCGACGACGTCGCGGGAATAGGCCGGCTCGTCCGGGGCCACATCGGCCATGACGCCGAATTCGCGCTGCTCGTGGCAGATTCGTATCAGTCAAGCGGTTTAGGGACAGAGGTTCTCAGGCGGCTCTTGAAAATCGCCCGGGCTGAGGGGATAGAGTGCGTCTTCGGCTTCGTGCTCGCTCAGAACTCGCTCATGCTCAAGGTTTGTCGTCGACTCGGATTTTCCGTCGAATCGGAGCTTCGCGACCCGATGGTCAAGGCGTCGATCCGCCCGTAGATCTGCGCAGACATTCACAATCACTTCACACGGACCCCAAATCCCAATGCGATACTTCAGGTGTGAAGTTTCTCGTCCGACTCCTCGCAGTCGCGATTTCTATCGGCGTCGTGCGCTGGTGATCGCATTGGTTGCCGTTGCGTTGGGCCTGCTGAGGCCCGCGCATCGAGAGCGTGTCATATGAGTACTCGAATGCTAACAGACTGGATTGAGGAGTTTTTATGAGACCTATATATTTCACGTCATTCGTCACGGCTGCCGGCGCCCTGGTTGCGGTGTTGCTCGCCGGCTGCGAAGGGCGATACTCCATCGCCGGCACGCCGGCCGCGAGCGGTCCAGCTTCGGCGAACTCGGTGATGCGGGTCAACGCGATTTCGGCCGAACCGCCGGATATTATATTGAAAGCCGGCTCATCGATCGGTGTGAACACATTTCCCGACGGCGACACGCTGTCAGGCGGTCAAGGTCAAAAAATCGACTTCAAGCTCGAATGCCATGCGAACATGAGCGAAGTCTATCACATCCACGCACATCTGAGCATCTTCGACGCGTTGGGCTCCCAGATCATGGTTCCGTGGGGCGTTGGAATAGTCCAACCTTACACGTTTGACAATGACAACGATGAGATTCGCACGGGCACGTGTTTCTATAACTTGCACACCCATGATCGAAGCGGCATCATCCACGATGAAGCGTCCAAGAATCTCAATCTGACGCTGGGCAATTTCTTCGATATTTGGGGGATGCCGCTCTCGATGACCAACGTGGCGGGATACGCCGGCACCGTGTGGGTGAAGATCATCACACCGCAGGGCGAGAGGCCGTGGAGCGACACCATAGATCCGCGCACGCTCGTGCTGACGGAACACGAACAGATCACGCTCTCAGTAGGTCAAAAAGTAACGCCCGTGCCGGAATACAAGTTCACGTTCTGATCGTCAGTCGAGCAACTCGTAACCGGGCAACGTAAGGAACTCGACGAAGCGATCGCCGAGTGCCACGTCTTCGAATAGCGCGCGAGCTTGCGTGGGTTCCGCTCCTAGTTCGTCGTCCGCGATCCCTCGGACGAGCGCGCGGTCGACGACGCGACCGTCGCTCAAGCGTACGCCGTGCCGCACCCACTGCCACACTTGCGCGCGCGAGATCTCCGCCGTCGCGACGTCTTCCATCAAGTTCGCGATGGCGGCAGCGCCCGTGCCGTTCAGCCACGATGTCAGGTACTGGACTCCCACGCGGATGTTCGCGCGCAACCCTGCTTCGGTCACGGAACCACCGGCGATGCGCACATCGAGCAGCCGTCGGGGATTGGGCACGACGTCCGCGCGTGCGATATCGAGCTGATTCGGCCGATCGCCAAGCCGCTCTTCGAACACCGCACTTGCGACCGGCACGAGGTCGGGATGCGCCACCCACGTGCCGTCGAAGCCATCGCCGGCCTCGCGGAGTTTGTCTTCTCGCACCTTGGCAAACGCGGTATCGTTGACCGCGGCATCCTTGCGGCTCGGGATGAACGCGGCCATGCCGCCGATCGCATGTGCTCCGCGCCGATGGCACGTGTTGACCAGCAAATCGGTGTATGCGCGCATGAACGGCGCCGTCATGGCGATCTGCGCGCGGTCCGGCAGCACGAAATCCGGCCGGCTCCGGAACTTCTTAATCGTGCTGAAAATATAGTCCCATCGGCCGGCATTCAACCCGCAGATGCGGTCGCGCAGTTCGTACAGTATCTCTTCCATCTCGAATGCCGCGCACACGGTCTCTATCAGAACCGTCGCGCGGATAACGCGCGGCGGCAGCGTCAGTGCCGTTTCCGCGTGCGCAAAGACCTCATTCCACAGACGCGCCTCGAGATGGCTCTCAAGCTTCGGAAGATAGAAATACGGCCCGCTGCCTTTGGCGATCAGGCGCGCCGCGTTGTGGTACGCATAGAGCCCGAAATCGAAGAGCGAGGCCGACGCCCTGGCGTCGTCGACGAGCACGTGCTTTTCCGCAAGGTGCCAGCCGCGCGGCCGCACGATCAGCCTGGCGACGCGATCGCGCAGACGATAGCGAGAGCCGTCCGGGCCGGTGTGCTCGATTTCGCCCGCGATGGCATCGCAGAGATTTGCTTGCCCTTCGATGACGTTTGAGAACGTCGGCGCGGTTGCGTCCTCGAAGTCGGCCATGAAGACGTCCGCGCCCGAATTGAGCGCATTGATGAGCATCTTGCGTTCGACCGGGCCGGTGATCTCGACGCGCCGTGCGGTCAAATCCGGCGGCGCGGTGGCCACGCGCCAATCGGCGGAACGCAGGTGTGCGGTCTCAGGCAGGAAGCCGAGAAGACCACCGGCGTCGAGAGATGCTTGGCGACGGTCCCGCTCGCGCAGCAGCGCCAACCTGCGGCCGTCGAACGCGCGCTGCAGCGACGCGACGAACGCCAGCGCTTCGGGCGTCAGCACGCGTTCGGCATATGCGTCGATCCGCCCGAGGACGGTCACGCCCGCGGGAAGCAGGGCCCCTTGGCTAGGCGTCATGCGATTATTCTTAACACACTCTCGGCCCCGGAGTAAAATCACCGTTGCCAATCGCCGGTATCAACATTGTTGATGGATACCGGGCAAATGAAGCTTAATCATTGTGGTATCGTAATTGCTGATGATACGTATAAAAAATGGCGATTTTACTGATACCGGCCATTTATGGTACCGTCAACGGCATAGGCCAGAAACCGCCGACGGAGGTCATCGCACGCCATGTCGAACCCCGAACTCCTCAACTCCACCGCACAGGCCAAACCACAAGCGCCGCTCGCGGCCGAATGCACGTGCCCGGAAGATTGCCGCGTCGACCATGAAAACGACTAACGGCAACGGCGCCCTGCACGCGCCCTTGATCGCGTCACCGCTTTTGCCGCCCGGGTTTACCGTGCCCGCATCGCGACTCATACGCGGCAGCACGCGCATGCGGCAACTTCTTGAAACGGAGCGATATCTATTCGGCCCGGGTGTCTACGATCCGCTCGGCGCGCAAGTCGTGATGTACTACGGCTTCAAAGCGATTTATTTCAGCGGCTATTCGTTTGCGATGGGTCATCTCGGGACCACCGACATGGACCTCTACTCGAGCGTCGAGATCGCCGATGCGGCGCGCCGGACCGTCAGCGCTTTGCGCAAATTCCAACTGACCATGGCAGTCGGAGATCCGGAAAAAGGCATTCCGCCCAAGCACATCGACATACCGCCGCTCATCGCGGATATGGATGGCGGGTACGGCAACATCTTCAACGTCCAACGCACGGCGGAGCTGTACGTGAATGCCGGTGTGGCCGCGGCGCACATAGAGGATCAGGTCTTGCCAAAGCGATGCGGCCACATCGGCGGCAAGGCGCTCATCTCTGTCAACGAGATGCTCGGCAAACTTCGCATGGCGCGCAGCGTCGCTGACGACTTGGGCGACGAGGATTTCGTGATCATCGCGCGCACCGACGGGATGTCCGCAGTGGATGCTCCTGAATCCGCGCGCGGCATCGATCTCGCCGTCGAGCGCGGACTGCGCTATTTGGATTCCGGCATCCCCGATCTTCTCTGGTGCGAGTTCTCCACGCCGGACCGCGGTCCGCTCGAGACATTCACAGCCGAAATCCACAAGCGTTTCCCCGCAGCGCGGTTCGCCTTCAACTACTCGTCATCGTTCAAATGGTTCAACGAAGCCGACCCGCTCACGTTCGACCAGCTCGGCGACATGGGAGTGAAGTTCTTGTTCATCACGCTCGGCGGACAGCATGCGCAAAGCTATGGCTTAAGCTGCTTGCTCCAGGAATTGCGCGACCAAAGCGAGCTCGGCTATCACGCCCTGCAGCGCCGCGAGTGGGCGACCGGCGCCGATTTCCCAACGCGCAGCCACCATTTCTTTTCGGGCGTGCCATACCACCATCTTGTTGGCAAACTCTATGATGCCGCGCGTCTCGGCACAGAATTCGTCGAGCATCTGCCCGACGACAAAGTGGTCTGACCGGCCTACGACTCCTTGAGGAGCGCCATGAATGCCGCGGCGACGCCGGTCGGCGGTCCAGCGTCGCGCCGGCGCGCGACCACGATTTTCTGACTCACCGCCGGAGCGTCCGCAAGCTTTGCCAACCGCAGCACGCGCGCCGTCAGGTCTCGCTTTACGGCCGATCGCGGTAGAAACGCGATGCCAAGCCGGCGTTCGATCATCCGCTTGGCAGCATCGATGTTGTCCAGCTCCATGATGCCGCGTGCTCGCACGCCGAGCTTCAGGAAGATGGATTGGGTCAATTCGTAGTAGCTCGACGTGCGGCCGAACAGGATAAGCATTTCGGCGGCAAGCTCTTCAGGACGGACCGCGCGCCGGCCGGCAAGCGGATGACCCGGCGCGACGACGAGCACGAGCTCTTCTTCGAAGAACGGCGTGAGTTCCACGTCGGGGTGAGCGATGGCGCGCATCAGGCCGAGTTGGATCTCTTCGCGGACGACCATGGCGAGCACGTCTTCGGAATGACCGGTGCGCACGGAGATCTGGACTCCCGGATGCGCGGCGGCAAAGCGCTGCATGACATCCGGCAACGCGTACGTGCTCACCGCGGGCGACGCGCCGATGACGAGATGACCGACCGTCGCAGATCGCTCGTCTTCGACGGCTTGGCGGCCTTCGCGCAGCGCTCGCAATGCGCGTTGCGCGAACGGTAGGAACGCGCGGCCGGCCTCGGTCAGACGCATGCCGCGTCGCGTCCGGATGAACAGCGTCTCGCCGAGTTCGCGTTCGAGCGTCTGCAGGCGCGCCGTGAGCGTCGGCTGGTTGACGAACATCGCAGCAGCAGCGTGACTAAGATTGCCGCGCACCGCGGTCTCGACGAATCCCTCGATGTGCTCGACGAGCATCAAGCGCCCTCCAGACGGGTAGCGGCCGAGTTGCTTCGACCGGAATTCTCGCGTGCCGAGCGATGCTTCGCCGGTCGACTGAAATCGACCGCTATCGGTGTCGCGCAACGCCGCGGTCAGGGCGCGCGATCGCTTCATATAGCGCACCGATCACCACGATGAGCGCCATGACCAGCAGAGTCACCCAACCATAGTTGAAGATCGCACGGCCGCTGGCGAGCGAGCTTGGCCATGCGATGTTCAATAGCATCAGCAGCAAGTACAAGGCACCGCCGATCGTGACGGGCACTCCCCACTTGCCGAGCGTGAAGGCGCCGCTCGGCTTCCAACCGCGGCGCCTGGCAAACAATGCGCCGGCGACTGTCAGGAAAAAGGCTAAGTAGATTCCCGACGTGGCGAACGACACCAGCGCGTAGAGGGCGTTGACATTCGCCGGGTAGTCGAACCACAGGATGTGAACGGGCTTGCTTGGGTTCACCAACACCAGCAACAGAAAGAGAATCGGAATGATCGTCCCGACCACAATCGCATTGACTGGTGTTTGATGGCGCGTCGAGATCTTTCTGATCTTGCCGCTGAACGGCAGCGCTTCGTCGCGAGCGAGAGCGTATGCAACGCGCGCGCCGGCACCTTGGACAGCGGTGCCGCAGCTGAAAAATGCCACCACGACCATGACGAGGAAGAAGTCCTGAAGCCAACCCGGCAGCACTCCGAGGATGGCATTGACGCCGCCCGTCACGACACCGCCGATCCCCGATGCCGGCGTCGCGAGAAGCAAGCCGAGCACTAAGACGAACGATGCGATGCCGCCGTAGAGCAGCGCATTGATCATGGCCTTCGGGACCTGGCGCTGGGCGTCGACGGTCTCTTCGGAGATGTCGCCCGCCGATTCGAAACCGTAGAAGATGTAGACGTTTGCAAGCACGGCGACGAGCGCCGCACCCGTCCACCAGTTGCCGCCGAAATCCACACCAAGCGAATTGGTCTTGAGATACTCGACGTTCTGCGTCGATAAGATGAAGCCCCAACCCTGATGAAAGCCGAAGATCGCCAACGCGATGAAAACGCCGAACGTGCCGATCGTCTCCACGTACACGCCGAAGCGCGCCACGCGACCCATGATCTTGGCGCCGATCGAATTCAAGATCGCGGAGAGAACGATCATCCCACCGGCGATGACGAATATCGTGACGTGTTGTGTCGGGTCGAGGTGCGTCTTGAACCAGACGTTCGAGAGCTCCGCAACGTAGCCCACAGCGCCCGAGTCCACCGACGCGACCGTGGCCAACAGTGCGAAACCGTAGATCCAACCGATGAACCAGCCGTAGCGCGGCCCGACGCTGTACTTGCCGTATTGATAGAGCGCTCCCGAGAGCGGGTACTCGCTTGAAAGTTCCCCGAAAACCAACGCGACGAGCGTCATGAATCCGACGACGACCAGCATCGTCCAGATGTAGCGCGGACCGCCGGTACCGAGACCCAATGCGTACAGCGAATAGATGCCGACCATGGGACTCAAGTAACTGAAGGCAACGGAGAAGTTGTCGAAGAGCGAGAGCACCCTCGAGAGTTCTTGCCTGTAGCCGAGCGCTGCCAGTCGATCTCCGTCAGGTTTGGCGTTATCGGATATCGCCTTGCTCACGCCCAGGCCGTTATGCGCCGAGCGGGCGCGACCTGCTTCCACTTTCGCGAGGTGACCCCGGCGGGTAATCCTCTGAAAAATCTTCAATCTCCAGCTTCAGAGTTAACCGCGCAAGTTAGGAGTATCTCGTGAATAGCATCCACCGATCGGTTGCCGTCGCTTTGCTGGTCTGCGTCTTCTCCATCTCGCAGATCGATGTGCCTCGCGCGAGTGCGCAACCTTCGGATGCTCCTCAGACAACTGTCGCGAAAGCGCTTCCCAATGCGACCGACGACACCGATCCGTTTCTCTGGCTCGAACAAGTCCATGGCGAGCGAGCCACGGCGTGGGTGAAGGCGGAGAACGCCAAGACCACGTCGGTGCTCGAACGCGATCCGCATTATCCATCGTTTTATGCCGAAGCGCAGAAGATCGCGGAATCGAATGATCGTATCCCGTTCCCAAACTCCATATGCGGCGAGATCTACAATTTCTGGCGAGATCACACGCACGTGCGCGGCATTTGGCGCCGCACGTCGGCGCAAAGCTACGCCACGGCGAAGCCGGCTTGGACGACCGTGCTGGATCTGGATGCGCTCGCGAAATCGGAACACGCGAACTGGGTATGGGAAGGCAGTGACTGCGAATTGCCGGACGAGCATCGCTGTCTTATTTCTCTGTCTGACGGCGGCGAAGACGCGCAAACGATCCGCGAATTCGACGTCACGACTCGGCGCTTTGTCTCGAACGGCTTTGTCTTGACGCGCGGAAAGCAGAACGTCACGTGGGAAAATCCCGATACGCTGCTTGTCGCACGCGAGTGGAAGGCCGGTGACCTCACGGCGTCGGGTTATCCGTTTATCGTCAAGCGGCTTTCGCGCGGGCAACCTCTCGAAAGTGCGACCGAGGTCTATCGCGGAACGAAGACCGATGTCGGCGTGGGCCCTTTCGTGCTGCACGACGGCTCGGGCCACCAAGTGACCATGATCGAACGTAACGTCACGTTCTTCACGGCCGAGCACTATTTAGCCACCACCGACGGCGTCCGAAAACTCGATCTTCCGGCGAAAATAAATATCTCCGGGCTCGTCGCCGGCCGGCTGCTCCTGACGCTCAACGAGAGCTGGACCGTGGGCGGGACCGTTTTTCCGGAAGGCTCGCTCGTCGCGATCGATCTCGCCGCGATGGAAGCCGATCCGGCGCATCTCCACCCTACGCTCGTCTATACGCCGGGCGAACGCGAATCGCTCGACGCCATCGTGCCGACGAAGGACCGGTTGCTCGTCGTGAGCTACCTCGACGTTAAGGGTCGCGCCCTCGTCTTCACGCCGGCTGCGTCCGGTTCGTGGACGAAGCAGGTGCTCGACCTGCCCGACAATTCGTCGATCGGCTTAGATGATTCAAATCTCCGCAACGACACGGCCTACGTCGACGCGACCAATTTCCTTTCGCCCACGACGTTGTACTCGGTGGACGCGGCGACGGGAATCGTCTCACCGGTCAAGGCACAGCCGGCGCAATTCGACGCGTCGAACGATGTCGTCGAACAACAAGAAGCGACGTCCAAGGACGGAACGAAAATCCCATATTTCATCGTGCACCCGAAGTCGATGGTCTACAATGGATCGAATCCCACGGTGCTCTACGCGTACGGCGGTTTTCAAGTTTCCGAAACACCGTTCTACAGCGCCAACATCGGCAAATTGTGGTTGGAGCGCGGTGGCGTCTTCGTGCTCGCGAACATCCGCGGCGGCGGGGAATTTGGACCCGCGTGGCACGACGCAGGCCTCAAGACGCATCGCCAGCTCATCTACGACGACTTCTACGCCGTGGCGGCCGATCTCGTCTCCCGCAAAGTCACGACGCCGCGGCACCTTGGCATCCAAGGCGGATCGAACGGCGGATTGCTGATGGGCGTCGAGTTCACGCAGCACCCCGACATGTGGAACGCCGTCGATATGCAGGTCCCGCTTCTCGATATGTTGCGCTTCGAAAAGATCGAAGCCGGCGCTTCATGGGTGGGCGAGTATGGCAGCGTTTCCGTTCCGGAAGAGCGCGCGTTTCTCGCGTCGATTTCGCCGTACCAAAACGTCAAGCCGGGAGTGGCATATCCCGAGCCGCTCGTCTGGACCACGACGAAGGACGATCGCGTCGGGCCCGAGCATGCGCGCAAATTCGCGGCGAAGCTTGCCGCTATGGACGTGAGCTATCTATTCTATGAAGTATCCGAAGGCGGCCATGGCTCCGGGGCTAACCTCGACGAACGGGCACATACCACGGCGCTCGAATGGACGTACTTCACGCAAAAACTCATGAACGGTCCGTGACCCGCATCCAACTCGGGAGGCATCACGCTGACTTCTTGCCCGCTGTACACCACTGCGCTGCTGCGCCATTTCGTCGATTTGCGCGACAGCACGCATCACGGCGTCGCCGCCCGGTCGGATAAGGAGCGGCTGTTCACCAAGGCTGTCGCCTTCGTCGATCCACACGCGCGCCAAACGCTCGAAGAAATAAACACATGTCTGCTGCTCGGCACTGGCGAGCACGGCCACAGGGGTTCGGCACTCGCCTGAAGACGGCATTGACGCAATTTAGGCACTCTCATGGCCGCTGCAGCGGTTTGCGGGAATCAACCCTATCGTCATTCGCGCGTACTTCGGCCGCGGATTCCTCCATCCGCATTTGCGGAGCGGAACCGTTGGTGACTGGCCACTCAATGTGTTCGATGAGGAGCAAGCAGCGGCCGAACTTCCGACGCTGCGCGCGATTGCGTCGACGGACATTCACAACCTCGTCTTCCATCTTGGCGGCGACGTTCGCATCATTCCGGCGATTCTTGACGGACGGACACCCTAGCGGCGCTAAGACCGTCCGTTCGCATGGTCCGCCGCAAGGTCCGATGCAGGATTTTACACGCGCAACGCTTACTTTCGGGCATGAAGAATATCAAAGTCTTTGTGTTCGCTGCTATTTTTCTCGTTGCACCGCTCGGAGCCCGCGCCGCCGAATCTGACCCGCCTGCTCAAGCGCTCATGAGCAAGCTGCAATGGCGCAGCATCGGCCCGTACATCGGCGGGCGCGTCGTCGCCGTTGCCGGTGTGCCGAGCGACCCCGACCTGTTTTACATGGGGAGCGTGCAAGGCGGGATCTGGCGCAGCACCAACTACGGGCAGAGTTGGGACAACATCTCCGACGGCAAGATTCCCGGTATCGCCGACAGCATCGGTGCTATCGCAGTGGCGCCGTCCAACCAGAAGATCATCTACGCGGGCACCGGCGAGAGCGACATCCGCGGCGACTTCGATACCGGCGACGGCGTCTACAAGACGACCGACGCTGGGAAGACATGGCAATATGCGGGCTTGCGCGAGACGCACATGACCAGCTCGATCGTCATCGATCCGCGTGATCCGAACGTCGTCTACGCGACCTCGATGGGCCACGTATTCCAACCGAATCCAGAGCGCGGCGTTTTCAAGACGACTGACGGCGGTAAGACGTGGACGAAGATCCTTTACGTGGACGACAACACCGGCGCCAACAATGTGGTCATGGATGCGCACGATCCCAACGTGCTGTATGCCTCGATGTGGCAAGCACAGCGCACGCCGTGGCATTTGACCAGCGGCGGTCCGGGAAGCGGCTTGTTTAAAACGGTTGACGGCGGCGCGCACTGGACGAAGATATCGGTCAACCCCGGCTTCGCGGCGGGCCCGCTCGGCAAGATGGGCGTCGCGGTAGCGGCAAACAACCCGCGGGTCGTCTACGCAACCGTGCAAGCGCACGAGGGCAGCGTTTTCCGATCGAGCGACGCCGGTGCGACGTGGCGGCGGGTCAACAGCGAATGGAAGCTGCGCCAGCGAGCCTTCTACTACATGGCCATCTATGTAGACCCGACGAATTCCAACATCATCTATGCGCCGGAGGTCGACGGACTATTGAAATCAACCGACGCGGGCAAGACTTGGAAGCCTGCTATGCCGCCAGGCGACCATCATATCTTATGGATCAATCCCCATAACCCGAAGATCATGCTGGAAGGCGATGACGGCGGCGCGACGGTTTCCGTCGACGGCGGCGATACATGGAGCACCGAACTCAACCAGCCGACGGGGCAGTTCTATCACATCACGCTCGATCGGCAATTTCCGTTTCACGTCTACGGCGCGCAGCAAGATGAGGGCGCCTTTGAGGGGCCGAGCGCATCGAATGAAGGCTTGACTCTGGGGCAGTGGCACACGGTCGCGCTCGGAGAAAGCACGTATATCGCGGTCGATCCGCGCAACCCGAGCATCACTTATGGCAGCGGCTACGACAGCTCGTTCGCACGTCTTGACACCTCGACGGGTGAGGAGAAGAACGTGAGCCCGTGGCCCGAATACATGTCCGGAGCATCGTCGGGTGAGACGAAGTATCGCTTTGGATGGACGCACCCCGTGCTGTTCTCCCCGGTCAAACCCACCGAGCTCTTTGAAGCGGCGCAAGTCGTCTTCAAGAGCGACGATTTCGGACAGACGTGGTCCACGATCAGCCCGGATCTAACGCGCGACGACAAGAGCAGCGAAGCGCCAAGCGGCGGACCGATCGATTTGGATCAAACCGGCGTTGAGACGTTTCCCGATATCGCGTCTTTGGCGATCTCGCCGCTGACGGCGGACGTCATGTGGGCAGGTTCGGCAGACGGACTCGTGCACGTCACGACCGACGGCGGCGCCCAATGGAATCTCGTAACGCCGCCGGACCTGCCTCAGTGGGCGCAGATCAGCAGCATCGAACCCTCGCATACCGATCGCGCCACGGCATACGTGACCGCATCGCGCTTCATGTGGGACGATTTCCATCCCTACGTCTATAAGACGACGGATTACGGCGCGCATTGGAGCTCGATGACCATCGGCTTGCCGCACGACCAATACGTCTTCGTCGTGCGTCAAGATCCCCGCGAACCTCGCGTGATGTTCGCCGGCACGCGCAGCACGGTCTACGTGAGCTTGGACGGCGGTGCGCAATGGCAGTCGCTCGGCCTAAAGCTTCCCGGCGTGCAGGTGCGCGATATTGCGGTCGATGCGCGCCAGGGTGACGTCGCGGTTGCCACGCACGGACGTGCCTTCTGGATCTTGGACAACCTGGCTCTGATCGAGCAGCTGGCGCGCGCCACCGATCTCGATGCGACGACCGCTCAACTCTTCGCACCCGAGACCGCGTGGCTTTCGTACGCGTACGGCGGCGGCAATTTTCCGATTCCGGATAGCGGCGACAACCCCGACTATGGGGCAACGGTCTTCTTCGATGTTCCGCGCGACTACAAAGGCACAACGCCGGCCACGCTCTCGATCCTGGATGCAAACGGCAAGACCGTACGCACCTTCATGCTGCACTTACGCGACAAGCGGGAGAAGAAACTTTCACCAACAGCGCTTGCCGGCTTAGATCAAGCGAGCCAGATGGCGTATGGCTTGCACCGGCTCACCGCGATCGATACCGGGATGAATGCCTTCCAGTGGGATTTGCGTTACGCGCCCGCGACGGAAGTGCGTGGACTGCACATCGAGACTACCGATGACTTCAGCGACGCGATGATCGGGCCCACCGCGCTTCCTGGAGCTTATAACGTCGAGTTCGCCTACGGGGGAAAGACCATGCGGCAACCGTTGCGGATCGAGCTCGACCCGCGCCTGCATCCCGGGCCGGACGACCTGACGGCCCGGTTCGCACTGGCGACCCGAATCAGTACAACGCTCGATACGCTCAACAGCGCCGTCAATTCCGCGCTCGCCCATCGCGGCACGCTTTCAGCCGCGAAGCGAGCGCAGGTTGACAGCGTAATAGATGACCTCGTACAATTCAAGGTCCTCTCAAGCGAAGGCGATCTGCTGCACGAGCTGCATACGCGCGATCATCTCGCTTTCTTGATGAACTCGCTCGACCTCGCATACCAGGCGCCGACGCCGGCGGAATATGCGACCTACAACGACCTTCGCGCTGAGGCCGATGCGGCTCTCAATCGGCTCCGGGGGATTTTGGGGCCTTGAGTCACACAGACAACGGAGTCGCCACCATTCGAGGAGCCTCGTAATATGTTTCTGTCAGATCCGCCGGCAGACGACGCCGTCCGGGCACTATTCGATGAGGCGGAGTCGGAAGACGGCTACGTCATGAACTATATGCGGCTGTGGGCGTGGCGGCCCGACGTTCACGTCGCCTTCACCGAGGCACGACAGCTTCTCGCATCGACGGCGCTGCTTTCCGCTCGCGAAATTGCGATCCTCAACTCGGCCAGCGCCTCTCGGATCGGGGACGCATACTGCTCGATCGCTTGGGGCGCCAAACTCGCCAATCTCAGCGACACCGGAACCGCCTCTGCGATTCTGCAAGGAGTCGATGCTCCGGCGCTCACAAAGCGAGAGCGTGCCTTAGTCGCCTGGGTCTCGGCGGTAATTGACGATCCGAGCGCTACTACTCGCGAGGACGTCGACGCGCTGAAGGCAGCCGGCCTCTCGGATGGGGAGATCTTTGAAGCAACGCTTTTCGTCGCTTTTCGTCTCGCGTTCTGCTCGATCAACGGCGCGCTAGGAGCGCGGCCCGACCGACAACTCGCACAGGAAACGCCACCCGCCATTTTGTCGAGCGTGACGTTCGGTCGCGCCGTGGACGAAGCGTAGCGCAGACCGGTTGCCAAGGTCATCGCATTTTGTCTCTGGAAGTCCAAAACTGTTTCGGCGGACCGTCGCCAGGTATGTGGCGGGATAACCGATCCCGTTTTCGCATTTGGCCTTCCGCTTCGATTGTTTCAACGAGGGGATCAAACGTATGCGAATTTCATCGCTCGGCAAGTATGCGCTAGGCGCATCGGTTGCGCTCGTGTTGAGTACAGGCTGTTCCGGTACCGGCCCGCAGACATCGATCAATCACAGCGGCGCGGATCTGACCGCGCAACAGTTCATCCCGCGGCTGCAATTAGGAGAGAATGACGTTGGATTGTCGTACCGCGCGCTGACGCCGGGCGCTCAATTCCGGCCGCTGAATCGACTTTCGCAGGCCGTCAGCTACAACGCGTGCCCAGCGTTCCCCATTCTCTTCATCTCGGATCCCACGACCCCCGAAATCTACATCTTCACCGCGCGGGAGAATCTCGGCGGACAGGTTCTGTGCGGCGCTATCCTTGGACACGGCTTGTCTAAACCCCAAGGTCTCGACCTCGACAAGCGGGGCCGTCTTTACGTTGCCAATTCCGGCGCATCGAACATCTTGATCTTCCCACCGCCGTACGTCGGCGTGGCGCCGCTGGTGATGAACGATCCTGGCCAAGTGCCGGTCGGCGTGGAAGCTGATTGCGGCAAATTTGTCTGGGTCACGAATTTGATGACAACCATCGGTGGTACGGGAACCATCACCAAATATCCGCCGGGCGGAGCCGCTGGGACGTTTGCCGATCCTGCGGCGTCGCGCGAGTACGTTCCGACCTGCGACCCCGCGAATAACGTCTATACGACATATTTGGATTCGAGCGGCGTGGGGCATGCCAACAAATTCCCATTTCCGCTTTACGCTCCGGTCGGTCAAGTAGGGGTCACACTGGCCTTCCCCGGCGGCGCCGACTACGAAGATGGTACGCTCCTTCTCGGCGACCAGCTCGGAAGAACGATAGTCCCGTGCCCAGGCGGGGCATCGCCGTGCGGCGCTCCAATTCTGCTGAATGCGGCGGGCGATCCGGTCACGTTCGATCTCAACGCTCGCGACGACGATGTTTTCACTGCCGACTCAATGCTTGACGGCTTTCAAGAATACGACTATCCGTCGGGTGCATTCGACGACGGTTTCTTCTTAAGCCCGCACCAGTTTGTCGGCGTGGCTTTATGGAAAGACGATGAGCCTTAAACCAGACCTCTACGGCGCCCGCCGCGACCGCGGGCGCCAAATGGCGGCGCTATCGCCGAGAAGGAGGTAAAGGAAAGAAGCGTGACCGCTTACGTAAGTTCGCGGCCGTAGGCGAGCAGCGGTTTCGCTTTCTTCGCGAGCGCAACCATCTTATCGACGAGATATCTGCTGCTAACGTCTTTGTCGGACAGCTTCTCGCTGACGATGAACGATTCAATGCGAAAATATTTCTCAATCGGGCTGCCGGCGCAATGTTCGAAGCCGCGCGGCATTCGTTTGAGCGCTTCGCTCTGGTCAGAAAGCTTCAAACCGTTCCGCTCTAGAGCCCGAATCATCGCTTGAAACCGCTTCGGGTCTTCAGCCATAGCGGTGCGCCACCTGAGCAAAACCGGCTTGTCGAGCTGATAGAAGGCGATCGCCATGAACGATTTCTTCGGCTCGATGTGGACGTAGAGTCCCCCGGATTCATCGTGACTTCCGCGGGTCGAGAGAAATGCGCCGAGATTGGTCTTGTAGGGACTCTTGTCTGCCGAGAACCGGATGTCGCGATAAATGCGAAAGGTCGAGCGCATCGGATCGGCGCCGATCTGTATTTTCGCTTTTCGCATCGCATCGGTCGCGTCGGCGACCAATGCCTGGAGCGGTTCGAGCAGTTCGCGCTCGTAGATGGGCTTGCGCGGCGCAAACCACGCGCGATCGTTGTTCTTCGCAAGGTCGCGCATGAATTTCAGCGCCGTCGGCGAGAACCCGGAGAATTGTTTCAAAGTTGTCGGCGTCATGTGCGGCCAGTTCCAGCCTCAAATGGCCCGCTCCCTGCGAGGTTCGATCGTCATGCGGAAAGAACGAGATCTAGAGCGGAGGGCCCCCACATGCATATGACCATCGTAAAGCGTGCCGTTGCGTTCGCATTGGCAGCGTCGATGAACTCGTACCCGCTTCCGAGCAGTGCCGCCGAAAGCAACACCGCAAACATCGCCGTTCGCGATGGCTGTTTGAACCAATGGATGTTCGACGGCGTGTGGCGCGTTCGCGCGACGGCATTTGCGCGACATGTCGTCGGTGGCCAACAAACCGGCTGGGACGTCACCGAGCAATGGAGGAACGGCACCGATCAGACGCTCGCACCCGGCACCGGCACATTTGCTCTCAGTCAACAGCTCGAGTTTCAGAAAGGCGACAAAACCGGCGCCTTGGACTCGACGACGGGGACATTGTCACAGCAAGACGTCGACTACCACGACTTTCCGCCGTCCGCACAATACACGCACGTGCAGGTCTTTCTCACCACCAATGTGGACCCGAACGACAAACCCGCAGCCGTCATCGTCGCGTTTGATGCGGCAAAGCTATCGCAAGTCGCGAACCGGCCGCACTTCTCGGTCAGTCCGCCAAATTACCGGATCAAGTTCGCGTGCACCCCAAGCGAACTGGCGCACGCGACCGCGCAAGGCGGATCGCAGGAAGTGGCGGCGCACGAAGGGTGCCTAAACACGTGGATTTCTGATGGAATGTGGCGCGTGCAAGTCGTCAAGCTATCGCCGGATCTCGATACTTCGTCTAATCAGCAATTGGGATGGGCGGTGACCGAGAATTGGACGAACTCGACGAAACGCAGCATGACGCCCAACGACTCCTTCGTCCTCGATCAGCAGCTCGTGTTGTCGAACGGCGACACGATCAGTTCCAGCAACTCGACCGTTACGACGCTCACCGCCCAAAAGCTCGACTATCGAGCCTTCGCTCCGGGCTCGTCGTACACACACGTCCAGCTGTTTCGAAATTCTCAGGAAACATACGACGCGGCCAACAAGCCCGTCAAGCTGCTGCTCCTCTTCGACGTTAAAGCACTCGCCAATGCGACGAACGGGCCAAAGTACTCGCCGCCGACGCCGAATATCCGGATCAAACTCGAATGCCCAAACTAAGGTGACGAAGTCAAGAATACGTGATCAGGGAATGGCCGTATCGAGGACTTGGCCGGTCATGTTGCCTTCGACGGCGGCCAGATACGTTTGAGCCACTTTCGCGGCCGGCACGCCAGGT
>Ga0208849_1001033_pt1 | contig 21494 bp, 18 predicted proteins | sample NGESurdeep072012_10_FD_184470 | JGI IMG/M metagenome (GOLD analysis project Ga0208849, IMG submission 184470) | Arctic peat soil microbial communities from Barrow, Alaska - NGEE Surface sample 53-3 deep-072012 (SPAdes) | ecosystem: Environmental > Terrestrial > Soil > Wetlands > Peat ... | reverse complement strand
CCCACCCCGGGAAATGGCTCGCCGAGCTGAGCACCAAAGCGCCCGTGAAATTCACCGGTGGCCCGGCACTGGACCCGCGCCTCAACGACTCGGTGCTGGCCGACCGGTTGAGCTCCGATGCCTACGTGGAGGTCCTCTCGACGTCGGGCGTGGTGATCGCCCGGGTCCCCTCGGGCCTGGCCGCCAACCCCGACCCCGCCCCCGTGCTCCCCAAAGTGCTGCCCGTCCAGCACATCACGGCACCGCGCGTGTTCGGCACCAACCACGGCCCCTACTCGCCCGAGAGCCGGTCCATCGACGTGCCGGCCGTGGGGTCGCGGCGCCTGCAGTACCGACTCCAGGCGGTGGCCGTCCCCGGGGGCACCGTCGTCACCGCCATCTCGCTCGACCCCACCGACAAGACCCTGGCCTCGCTGACGCACGTGGAGCTGTTCGTGTCGATCGTGGCCATGCTCGCCTTATTGGCCCTCACCCTGTGGATCGTCCGGCGGGGGCTGAAGCCGCTCGACGACATGACCGAGACGGCCGGGGCCATCGCCGGCGGGGACCTCACCCGACGGATCCGGCGCACCGATGACCGCAGCGAGGTGGGTCGCCTGGGAGTTGCGCTCAACGGGATGTTGAGCCAGATCGAGGCCGCCTTCGGGGAGCGCACGTCCTCGGAGGCGCGCCTGCGGCGTTTCGTGGCCGATGCGTCGCACGAGTTGCGCACCCCGCTGACGTCGATCCGGGGGTACGCCGAGCTCCTGCGCAAGGGGGCGTACCAGGACGAGGACGACCGTCGCCGCGCCGCCGAGCGCATCGAGGGCGAGGCGGCGCGCATGAGCCTGCTGGTCGAGGACCTGTTGGAGCTGGCCCGCCTCGACCAGGGCCGCCCGCCGGTGCGCGAGCCGGTGGACCTGTGTCGCATCGTCACCCACGCCGTCGACGCCACGCGCCTCCAGGATCCCGACAGGCCCATCAGCCTCGACCTGGACGGTCCCGTGGTGGTGCAAGGCGACGCGGCACGCCTGCGTCAGATCGTGGACAACCTTCTCCAGAACACCGTGGTGCACACCCCCCCGGCCACGCCGGTGCACGTGACGGTGCGCGCCGAGGGGATCCGTGCCGTGGTGCAGGTGGCCGACGAGGGCCCCGGGCTCGACGCCGAGCAGGCCGGCCACGTCTTCGACCGCTTCTATCGCGGCAGCCAGGCGCGCACCGGTGAGGGGACGGGACTGGGACTGTCGATCGTGGCCGCCCTGGCCGGCGCCCACGGCGGGAGTGCCAGGGTGGACTCGGCGCCGGGGGCGGGATCGGTGTTCACCGTCGAGATCCCTGTGCCCGACACCGGGCGAGGCGACGAGCCCGAGGCACCACCGGTGGCCGAGGTTGCCCTCGGGGCGCCGCCGGCGGGCCCGGGCCACGGGGACGAACACCGTGCGCCGTCCCTACGTCGTTGACCGGGGCCGGGGCAACCCGGTCCTGTTCGTCCACGGCCAGCCCGGGCTCGGAAGCGACTGGGACCCCGTGGTGCAGCGCCTCACCGATCACCGGGTGCTCGTCATCGATCGCCCCGGGTACGGCCGGAGCGGGGGCGAGACCCTCAGCATCGAGGGGAACGCCGATCTCCTGGCCGACGTGGTGGTCGAGCGGGGTGCGGCGCCGGTCACCGTGGTGGGCCACAGCTACGGCGGGGGAGTTGCCATCGAGATGGCAGCACGGAGGCCCGAGGTCGTGGCGGGCGTGGTCCTGGTGGGATCGATCGGTCGTGCCGACAGCCTGAACCTGTTGGACCGTGTCCTGGCCACCCCGGTGATGGGAGAGGCGCTGAGCGCGGCAGGGCTGTTCACGTTGGGGAACCTCCTCCCACGCCTGCGGCACATGATGGGGCCCAGACAGCACGCCGCCTTCGAGTGGCTGCGCGCCAGCCTCCCCGACGAACGCTACGACAAGGTCTCCTCGCAACGAGGCGGGCAGGTGTGGAGGAGCTTCGTGGCCGAGCAACGCTCGCTGGTGCGCGAGATCGGTGTGGTGGAGTCCGCACTGAGCTCGGTGCGGGTACCCACCGTGGTGATCTCCGGCACGTGGGACCTCGTGGTCCCCCCGTCGGTGTCGGCCTGCATCGCGGCGTCGATCCCGGGAAGCGAGCTCGTGAGTGTGGCCCGCACCGGGCATTTCGTGCCGCGCGACGCGCCCGAGGTGGTGGCCTCGGCCGTGCGGCGCGTCGAGTCCCGGGCCCAGGACCACCGGGCACAGCAGTCGGAGTACGAGACGCCGACCTGATGGTGCTGGAGTTGGGCGCGTCGAGAGGTGGAAGACTGCGGCCATGGCCATCGACTTCACCTTCGAGCCCGACGTCGAAGAAGCCCGCCTGCGCATGCGGGCCTTCGTCGACGAAGACGTGCGACCCACCGAGGAGCGCCTGACCGCAGACAGCTCGGGCCGGGGCGACTGGCGGGCCGAGCTCGACCGTCTCCGGGGCCGGGCCCGCGACCTCGACCTGTGGATGCCGCACATGCCCAAGGAGTGGGGCGGGGTAGGACTGGGGCCGACGGCGGTGGCGGCGGTGTCGGCCGAGTCGTCCAAAGCGCGCTGGGCGTCGTACGTCGTCAACTGTTACGCCCCGGACGAGGGCAACATGCACACCTTGTTGCACTGGGGCACCGACGACCAGAAAGCTCGCTACCTCACGCCCATGTGTGAGGGGACGATGCGGTCGTGTTTCGCCATGACCGAGCCGGAGGTGGCGGGCTCGGACCCGACGCTCATGCGGACCCGGGCGGTGCCCGACGGCGACGAGTGGGTGATCAACGGCCACAAGTGGTTCATCAGCGGGGCGCGCGGGGCGCGCTTCGCCATCTTGCTGGCCCGCACCGAGGACGACCCTGAGGTGCCCCAGGCGGCCACCACCGCTTTCATCGTGGACGTGCCCTCGCCGGGATGGGAGATCGTGCGCGACGTGGAGACCATGGCTGGGAGCCACAACCACTGCGAGATCCGGATCAACGACCTGCGCGTCCCCGATGCCAACCGCCTGGGCGAGCGGGGCCAGGGCCATCGTCTCGGGCAGTACCGCCTGGGCCCGGCCCGCCTGGCCCACTGCATGCGCTGGCTGGGACAGATCGAGACGGCCTTGGACCTGATGGTGGCGAGGGCGACCGAGCGCTACTCGCACGGGTCCTATCTGTCGGAGAAACAGGGCATCCAGTGGTTGGTGAGCGAGTCGGCCATCGAGCTCTACCAGGCCAAGTTGATGGTGCTGCACGCCGCCTACCGGATCGAGCACAAGCTCCCGTTCACCACCGAGGTGTCGATGGCCAAGCACCACGTGGCCAACACGTTGTGGCGGGTGGTGGACCGGGCCGTCCAGGTGCACGGGGCGCTCGGGTACTCCAAGGACTCGCCCTTGTCGGACATGTTGCTCCAGGCCCGCTGGAGCCGGTTCGCCGACGGCGCCGATGAGATCCACAAGTGGCGGGTGGCCGAGGCGGTCATCGCCGCCTACAAAGAGCACGGCACCACGCGCACCGCCACCGGGGACCTCCCCCTCTAGCGCCGCGCCGGGTTCACCAGGAGTAACGGTAGACCACCTGGGCCACGCACGAGGGCTTGTCCGATCCTTCGGTCTCGACGGTGATGTCGAGGACGGCCTGGGCGGCGTCGGGCCCGACGCTCTCCACCGACGACACCGCCGCGCCCAGCCGGAGCTTCGACCCCACCTTGACCGGTGAGGGGAAGCGGACCTTGTTGCAGCCGTAGTTCACGCCGAACTTGAAGCCCTCGACCCGGATCACCTCGTGCAGGATCGACGGGATGATCGACAGCGTCAGGTAGCCGTGGGCGATGGTGGTGCCGAAGGGCCCCGCCGCGGCGCGTTCGGGATCGACGTGGATCCACTGGTGGTCGCCGGTGGCGTCGGCGAAGAGGTTGATCTGCGCCTGGTCGATCACGTGCCAGTCTGAGAACCCGAGGTGCTGGCCCGTGAGCTTGCTGAGCTCCTCGATGCTCGAAACGGTGGTCGTCATGCCCCGACACTATGCGCGGCGCCCGGGGGCCTGCCCGAGCTGCGCCGGGACCGGGTCACTTGAACCAGACGCGTTGGTACTCGCGGCTCTGGGGATGGAGATAGAGCGCAGTGAGGACCACGGTGAACAACAGGTTGACCCCGACGAGCCTCAAGCCGGAACCGACACCTACGTAGGCGAACACCGACAGAAACCACAGCACGCTCAGCCCGCACAGCACGATTCCCAGCCAGTAGCCCCACCGCTTCTCGTTGGCCACGCCGTAGCCCGCCGCCCCTAGGCCGAGGGATATCACCAGCGGGTAGGACCCGAACAGGATCGCCAGCAGGCCGATGACGGCGGTCAGGTAGCTGAGCATGACCGCACCCTGCAAGGTCTGGGGTTGTGACGGGTCGAACCAGCGTCGGGGCTCGGCCATGTGGTCATTCTTGCAGGTCCGGGTGGCGTCTCGACCCCGGGCCGGTCGGTAGTCTCGTGGTGGTGAAGGCCACCGGTGAGCTCGGGTCCCGGAGCCGGACGGCCCGATTGTTGGGCCGCCGCCGGGCGTCGGACGGCCACCCCAGCCGACGAGGTGGCAGCGAGGCACCCATGTGGGACCACCACCATCGCAACGTGCAGGGTGGCGGCGCCCGCGCCGCGGTGTTCGGGGTCAGTGACGGGCTGGTCTCCAACATCTCGTTGATCCTCGGCTTCGCCGGGGCCAACGCCGGGCCCAGTGCCGTGCGCCTGGCCGGCGTGGCCGGGCTCATCGCCGGCGCCTTCTCCATGGCGTCGGGCGAATGGATCTCCATGCGCGCCCAGCGCGAGCTGTTGGAGCGCGAGCTGGCCATGGAGAGCCACGAGATCAAGCACCGACCCGAAGGGGAACGGCGAGAGCTCGTCGGCATCTACGAGAAGCGGGGCGTCGATCCCACCGTGGCCCGCACCCTCGCCGACGAGATGATGCGCACACCGGAGTTGGCGCTCGAGACCCACGCCCGCGAAGAGCTGGGCATCAACCCCGCCGCACTGGGCCGGCCCATCCAGGCTGCATTGTCGTCGTTCGCCACGTTCGCGCTGGGGGCGTTGCTCCCCCTCATCCCCTGGCTCTTCACCCGGGGTACCGCCGCGGTGGTGGCGTCGGTGGTGGTGGGATGCGTCGCCGCACTGGGGGTGGGCGCCACTCTCGCCGCGTTCACCCGCCAGAACTGGGTGCGGTCATCGCTGCGTCAACTCCTCACCTCCGCCGTCGTGGCGGCGGTGGTCTATGGCGTGGGTGTCATGGTGGGCGTGTCCCACGTGGCTAACTAGCTGTGTTGTAGCTAGCCGGGCGAGCGCCGCCCCCCACGTCGGCGCAGGCCTTGGTGGGCCAGCCGGTACATGACCCGGCGCGGGGTGTCCACCATGACGAGGAGGACGAAGCCCAACACGATGAGGGCGCCACCCACGACGGCCAGCCACTGCGCCACCACGCCGACACCGGTGAAGGCCAGGGAGCTCGAGCTGGCCTCGACCACCGGGTCCGGTGCCGTGGTCGGGTCCGCGGTGGTCGCCTGCGACGATCCGGCGCCGGTGGCGGCGCCCACCGTGGTCGACGAGGCCGGTTTCGCTGTCGTGGTCGACGCCGCGCTCGAGGTGGTCGGACTGTCGGTCGCCGCCGTAGGCCCGGTGGTGACCGGTGTCGTGGTGGTGTCGCCCGGCGTGGTCGTGGACAGCGTCGTGGAAGGGGTCGTGTCCGGAGTCGACGGTGGGGTGGTGGGCGGTGTCGTGTCGGGTGTCGTCGGTGGGGTGGTGACCGGCGGCGTGGTCGAGCCGGTGGCGATCACGGGCGAGACGGCAGCGCCCCGGGGCGCGCTGGCCACGATGCCGGTTTGCGCGCTGTTGTTGGCATAGGGCTTGCACGTCAGGTTGAGCGTGCTCCCCGACACGATGAGTGCCAGGGACACCGCCGGATCCACCGTGAGGGTGATCGCCCCACCTGTGGCGGTGAAGGGCCCGACGGTGCCCGGGGGCGAGGGCACGTCGAGGGCGAGGCCCGACGAGGGCACGGGACTCGGGATGGGGACGTTGATGTCGAGCGCACCCGACGACACCGTGGCCGGGTCGGCGCCGGTGGCGTCCACATTGACCACGGCGTCACCCACGATGGCCGAATTGCCCAGCGCGGCTGCGGCGCTGACGATCGAGGAAGGAAGGTTCAGGTTGGTCTGGAAGTTCGTGGCCTGGAACTGTTGTCCTTGATCGACGGTGCTCGGGATCGACGCCGAGGTCGTCACGTTGTTGAGCACGATGTTGCCCACCGGGGTGCCGGGACAGTACAGCTCGTAGGCACCGGTCACCTGTCCGGGAGGCACGGTGGTGGGCGGCCCGGTGGTGGGCGGCCCGGTGGTGGACGTGGTCACGGGGCCTGCCGTGACGATGACCGGGGAGATGGGCAACGCGTCGGGTGGGCCCGTCTCGATGCCCGTCGGCGCACTGTCGTCGGGATAGGCGGTGCAGCTCAGGCCGAGGTCGCTTCCCGAGATGACGAGGGTCAGGTCGATGTTGCCGTTCTGCGCAATGGTGATGGCATTGCTGGTGGCGGTGAACGGCCCGATCGTGGCCGGGGTCGACGGCACCGTGAGGGTCACGCCCGAGTCCGGGATGGGATTCGGGAGCGGGACGTCGAAGTTCATGGGGCCGGTGGGGACCGAGGCGGGGCTGGCGCCGGCGGCGTCGATGGTGCCCGACGCCTGACCCGAGATCGACAGGTTGCCGAGGGCCGCCGCCGCCGAGGCGATCGCAGCAGGAAGGGGGACCTGGGCCTGATAGTTGGTCACGTTGAATTGCTGGCCCGGGGACGGGTCGGCGGGTGAGAGCGTGGCCGTGGTGGTGACCTCGTTGAGGACCAGGTCACCGATGGGGGTCCCGGGGCAGAACAACTCGTAGGGGCCCTCGCCCCCGGGGCCGATGGGGGGCGGCGGTGTGATGGTGGCGTTGCCGGTGGCGATCACCGGCTCGATGGGCGGCCCGGTGGGGGCCGTGCTCGTCAGGCCGGTGGGCTCGGTGTTGTTGGCGAAGGGCGTGCAGAAGAGCCCGAAATTGTCGCCGAACTCGGTGACGTTCAGGTCGACCTCGTTGATGCCGAAGGAGATGGGCCCGCCCGCGGCCGTGAAGGTCTCGAGCGCCTGGCCCGGGACGGTGGCGTCGAACTGCACGCCGGTGGCGGGCACGGGGTTGGGCAGCGTCACGTCGAACGGCAGGTCGAAGAACGACGGGAACGGTCCGGGGAACGGCTGGGGGAAGGGCACCACGGGGTAGACAGGTCCCACCGTGCCCGATGTGGTCGTCGGAGACCCGGCTGCCGACGACCCCACGGCCGTCGAGCCCGTCGACCCGACGATCGTGATCGGGCCCAGCCCGCCGAAGTTCGACACGCCGTTGACGTCGAGGAACATGGCCATGTCCCCGTCGATCTGGGTCAGACCGAGGCCCTCGGCCTGTTGCACCACGCTCTGGGGGATCGAGAACTGGGTCTGGAGATCCGACAGCTGGAACTGCTCGTTCTGCGCCAACGTGGACGGGGTGATCGTGGCCGTGGTGGTCGTGTCGTTGAGGACCAGGTCGCCCACGGGACTGCCCGGGCAGTACAGCTCGTAAGGGCCGGTGGGAGCAGTGGGAGGGACCGTGACCGGCGGTCCGGTGGTCGTGGTGGTGGTGGAACCCGACGCCGTGGCCGTGGCGATGACAGGTTGCAGCGGTGCTGCGGTGGGGGCGGTGGTCGTCGACCCCGAGGCCGGCAGGCTGTCATTGGGATACGCCGTGCACGACATCTTGAAGGCCTTGCCCGACAGGGCGGCCACCACCAGCGTGGACTGGTCCTGGGCCACCGTGACGGGGCCGCCCGACGCCGTGAACGGTCCCACCGTGGCCGGTGTGGCGGGGAAGTCGACCCCGAGGCCCGAGCTCGGCACCGTGGAGGGGATGGGCACGTCGAAGGCCATGGATCCCGTCGAGGCCTTGTCGGGCGTGGCGCCATAGGCGTCGACGGCGCTGGCGGCGAGCCCGTTGAAGCTGCCGTTGCCGAGCCCCGTGGCGGCCGAGACCAGGCCGGCGGGAAGGGGGATATGGGTGTGATAGCCCGTGACGTCGAACTGCTCTCCGGCCGAGAGGCTGGTCGGGGATATCGACGCCGTGGTCACGACGTCGTTGAGCACGAGGTCGCCTACGGGGGTATGGGGGCAGTACAGCTCATAGGGCCCGGTCAAGGTGGGGGGAGGCGGCGGCGGGGTCGATTGCCCGGCGGTGGCGATCACCGGGGAGATGGGCAGGCCCGGCGGGGTCTGGTCGGTGAAGCCCGACTGGGGGATCGAGTCGTTGGCGTACGACGAGCAATGCAGGTCGAGCAGGCCGATGCCGCCCCCGTCGAGCACGGTGGTCTCGGTCTGGGTGTTGGCGGACACGGTGATGTCGGTGCTCGTAGCCGTGAATGGCCCGACGGTGGCCGGCGACGACGGGACCTGGAGGGCGACGCCCGCGGCGGGGACGGGGTTCGGGATGGGCACGTCGAATGTCAGCGCGCCCGTCGAGATGGCCGGAGGCGTGGCGCCGGTGGCCTCGACCGTGGTCTCGATGGTGCCGGTGAGCGACCTCAGGCCGGTGGCCTCGGCGGCCTGCACCACGGCGGCGGGCAGCTGTTCTTGTGTCTGCAGACCCGTCACGCTGAATTGCTGACCGCTAGTGGGGGCGGCCGGGGTGAGTGCGCCGGTCATCGTGACGTCGTTCAGGACGATGTTGCCCACCGGCGTGCCGGGACAGAAGGTCTCGAAGGGTGCGGTGTCGGCGTAGGCGGAGCTCGTCAATGCTTGTGTTATGACGCCCGCAACTAATGAGGTTCCGACCACCAGCGCGAGCGCGCCAACGATGCTCAGCCGAGTTGCGAGGTGCTGAAAGCGTCCCACGATGACCCCCTCTGCCCGCCGGCTGGGAGATCTGGCCCCTCAGTCGGCGACGGGCGAGTGTGTGGGAGCCATGGCAGCAGCTGCGGGGGACCGGCGCATCCCCAAGATTGATGAACCGCGCAGAGTGACGGGCCGTGACAGTGGCGTCACCGTCATGCCCTCAGGGGGACGCCGGCACGTCGGTGACGTAGGCCCGGTCGGTGTGGTCGACGGTGAAGCCGAGTTTGCGGTAAAGGTGCACGGCCGGGGCGTTGTCGGCGTCGACGTACAGCATTCCCACCGTGATGCCCTGCCCTGACAGATGGTCGAGCCCGGCCAGCACCAGGTCTCGCCCCAGGCCGAGACCCTGGAAGTCGGGGTCGACCGAGATGACGTAGATCTCTCCCAGGGGCGGCTCGGTGTCGTGGTGCACCTTGGTCCAGCACGAGCCGGCCAGGCGCCCGTCGCGTTCGTGAAGGAGGAGCCCCTCGGGGTCGAACCAGGCCTCGGCCTCACGTTCGAGGATGGTGTCGAGGCTCCATCCCCCTTGCTCGGGATGCGCCGCGAAGGCCCGGTTGTTGACCGCCAGCCATGCGGCCTCGTCGGTGCCGGGCCGGAAGGGCCGCACGGCGATGCGCGGGTGGTCGTCATCGACGGGGAGCGGGCGTCGCATCTGGTAGAGGTCCCGGCCGCGGCGCAGTCCACAGGTCTCGGCCATGGCGTCGGTGTGGGGCGTCGGCTTGGGGACCCACAGGTGCACGTGCCCCCCGCCCTCGCGCGCCACCTCGCGCAGCGCGGCACCGAGAAGGCTGATGCCGACCTCGGCATCGGGCTTGCGCTGGTCGGGGCGGATCACCACCTCGACTCCCCAGGTGTCGTGGCCGCGACTCAATTGCGCGTAGCCGACCAGCGGGCCGCTGGATGACTCCCGGGCCACGAAGCCGGCGAAGCCGGTGCGACCCCCGTGCACCAGGTCGAGCCACTTGTGCTCGCCCAGCGGGTAGTGGCCGTCGGCGACGAGGGCCTGGTGGAGGAGTTGCGAGACCTCGGCGATGTCGGACTCGCCCATCCGGCGCTTGACCTCGACGGGATGCACGGGCGCAGGCTACCCAACGTCGCTCGACCGCCCGACGGCGCCGGGCCGGTCGACGGTCTCGGTACTGTGACGCCGTGGCTCGTCCCCGCTCCCTGCGCGCCCGGGCGCGCGAAGTCGTGTCCCGGCTGGCGAGGGAGTTTCCCGGGAGCGCCGCCGAGCTGTGCGCGCTCGAGCACCAGGGGTCGTTCCAACTCTTGGTGGCCACCATCCTCTCGGCCCAGTGCACCGATGAACGCGTGAACATGGTGACACCGGGGGTGTTCGCGGCCTACCCGACGCCCGAGGCCCTGGCCCTCGCGTCACTTCCCGATCTCGAGGAACTCGTGCGGTCGACGGGGTTCTTCCGGTCCAAGGCCAAGAACCTGGTGGGGATGGCTCAGGGGGTGATCGAGCGATTCGGCGGCGAGGTGCCGTCGTCGATGGAGGACCTCACCAGCCTGCCCGGCGTGGGTCGCAAGACCGCCAACGTGGTGCGCAGTGTCGCCATGGGCCTGCCCGGGCTCCCTGTCGACACCCACGTCGGGCGCCTCACCCGACGCCTGGGCCTCACCACCCAGACCGACCCCGTGAAGGTCGAGGGAGAGATCGGTGCTCTGGTCCCTCCCGAGGAATGGGGGGCGTTGAGCCTCCGGCTCATCCTGCACGGGCGCAAGACGTGCCCGGCCCGGACGCCGCGCTGCGGCGAGTGCGTCCTGGCCGACATCTGCCCCTCGTCGCTGGTCCCGCTGCGCTGAGCGCTCCGTCGAGTTGGGCCGAAGTTTTGCACTTGTCCATGGAAGGCGCGGCCGTCGTGTGGTGTTGTACAAGACACGGAACCGGTTCCCGCCATCTGGTTCCGAGGAGTGCGGCCGGCGTCCGCCGTCCGGCCCGCTCGCGCGACGGCGCCCGCAAGGGCGCCGTCAGCGCTATTCAGGGTGCTGGTGGAAGCCCGGGTGCTGTGGCGGAGCCGGGTTCTGTGACCAAGCCCAGCGCTGCTACCGGCGCCGGGCCGGGGCGGAGGTGATCCGACCCAACCGTCGTCCCGCCCCGGTGAGGGCCCGCTCCACGGCGAAGAGCTCCGATGCCGTGTCGTCGTCGCTCTCGGATGCGGCCTGGTCCGCGATGGCGGCGACGCGCTGGCGGAGCTCCTCCAGAGCGGTCGCCACCGAGGACAGTTCGGCCAGGGGGGCGGACACGCCCTGATGATGACCTATCCCCGCGGGTGATGCGAAGCGAGCCCGGTGCCTCGGGCCACGCCGCCTCCGGCTCGGACGAGTTCCATGCCTCTCACCAGGACCGGAGGGCGCAAGTGCCCCGAGTACCATCGGGTTCCCGTGCCATTGACCCGCCTTGATCTGCGTGGTGTGCCCGCCGAGGACCTGGCGGGCGCCCTCCCGCGCCCGTCGGCGGAGCAGACCTTTCCCAGTGACGCCGTGCGCGCCATCATCGCCGAGGTCCGCAGCGGTGGTGACGAGGCCATCCGGGATCTGACGCGGCGCTTCGACGGGGTCGACATCGAGGATCCCCGGGTCCCGGCCCGGGACCTCGAGGCCGCCCTGGCCGGGCTCGACCCCGGGCTCCGGGCTGCGCTCGAGCTGGCCTATGCCCGAATCCTGGCGTACCACGGCCATGAGCCCGAGCCGGTGTCGGACTTCGAGAACGACGGGGTGGTGGTCCGACACCTCCTCCGACCCGTGATGCGCGCCGGGCTGTACGCCCCGGGAGGCCGGGCCCGCTATCCCTCCACCGTGCTCATGTGTGCCGCCCCGGCCCGGGTGGCCGGCGTGGCCGAACTGGTGTTGTGCGTTCCGCCCGGGCCCGACGGCACCATCGCCGTCGAGACCCTGGCCGCCGCCGCCATCGCCGGCATCGACGAGGTCTACTGCATCGGGGGGGCCCAGGCCGTCGCCGCCATGGCGTTCGGCACGGCGTCGATCGCCGCTGTCGACGTCATCGCCGGCCCGGGGAACCGCTACGTCGCCGAGGCCAAGCGCCAGGTGTCGGGCATGGTCGGCGTCCCGTCGGCCTTCGCCGGGCCGTCCGAGGTGGTGGTCGTGGCCGACGGCGACACCCCCGTGGCCTGGGCCGCCATCGACGTCGTCGTCCAGGCCGAGCACGGCCCCGACGGTCTGGCCTGGTTGGTGACGTGGTCGCCCGAGGCCGCCGACGCCATCGAGGCCGAGGTGGACCGGTTGGTGGCGGCCTCGCCGCGGCGCGCCGACCTCGAGGCCACGTTGGCCACGGGCGGGTACGTGGCGCTGGTGGACGGGCCCGACCAGGCGCTGGGCGTCGCCAACGTAGTGGCCCCCGAGCACCTGGAGTTGCTCGTGGAAGACGCCGCCGCGCTCCTCCCGCTCGTGCGGTGCGCCGGGGCTGTGTTTCTCGGGCCCTACGCGCCGGCCAGCGTGGGCGACTACGTGGCCGGTCCCAACCACGTGCTGCCCACCGCCCGCACCGCCCGCTTCTCGTCGGCACTCCGGGTCGACGACTTCAGGACGCACATACACGCCGTGTCGATGGACGCCGAGGCCCTGGCCCGGCTGGCGCCGCATGTGGTCGCCATCGCCCAGGCCGAGGGTCTGCCGGCGCACGCCCGATCCGTGGCGGTGCGGGGCGAGTCGTCGTGACCGGTCCGGTCCCGGTGCGCCCGGATCTCACCGTGTTGTCGGGGTACCACTCTCCGCAGGTCGAGGTCGAAGTGCGCCTCAACACCAACGAGTCGCCCCTGGCGCCCCCGACGGAGTGGCTCGACGAGTTGCGCGACGAGATCGGTCGGATCGACTTCAACCGCTATCCCGACCGTGGCGCCACCGCCCTGCGCGCCGCGTTGGCCGAGTTCCACGGGGTGGACCCGGCCCAGGTGTTCTGCGCCAACGGTTCCAACGAGGTCCTGCAATGCCTGTTGCTGGCCTACGGGGGCCCGGGGCGGGTCGTGGTCCTGTTCGAGCCGACCTACGCGCTGCACAGCCACATCGCGTCGGTCACCGCCACCGAGGTGGTGCGCGGTTGGCGTGGCCCGGATCACCGCGTCGAACTCGACATCCTCGACAAGGTCATCGACGGGTCCGATCCGGTCATCACCTTCCTGTGCTCACCCAACAACCCCACGGGCCGCGCCGAGCCACCCGAGGTCGTGGCGCACGCGCTCGGGCGCACCCGCGGCCTGGTGGTGGTGGACGAGGCCTACGCGCAGTTCGCCCCATGGAGCGCCCTCGAGCTCGTCCACGACGGCGGGCCCGGTGCGGAGCGTCTGGTGGTGGTGCGGACCTTCTCCAAGACGTGGTCCATGGCGGCGTGCCGGCTCGGGTACCTCGTCGCCGATGCGGCCGTGGTGGCGGCGTGTGAGGCGGTGGTGCTGCCGTATCACCTCGACGCCATGACCCAGGCGGCCGGACGCCTGGCACTGCGCCACGTCGACGCCATGGAGGCGCGGGTGGCGCTCATCACCGAGGAGCGAGGCCGGATCGCCGCCGCGTTGGCCGAGCTGCCCCTCGAGTCATGGCCCTCGGACGCCAACTTCATTTTGTTCCGGCCCACCACCCGGGCCGCCACCGAGGTGTGGCAGGACCTCCTGGACGCATCGGTCCTGGTGCGCGACTGCTCGAGTTGGCCGGGGCTCGACAACTGCCTGCGCGTCACGGTGGGGACCCCCCAGGAGAACGATCGGTTCCTGGCCGCGCTGCGGTCGAGCTTGGTCCGACACGGCCGGTCCAGCGCGTAACCTGGACGATCCCATGACCTACGACACCCTGCCGTACGACTTCGTGCCGTACGACTCCCTGGCCGACGCCTCCCTGACCGACGGAGCAGACGGCGCCGCGGGTGGAGCCGGGCGGTGCCCGTGAGTGGGGCCCGGCGCGCTGCCTCGCGCCGGCGAAGGACGAAAGAGACGTCCATCGACGTCGAGATGGCGCTCGACGGGACGGGGTCGGTCGAGGTGGAGACCGGGCTCCCGTTCTTCGACCACATGATCTCCCAACTGGGTCGTCACGGGGGGCTCGACCTCACGGTCAAGGCCACGGGCGACCTGCACGTCGATGCCCATCACACCGTCGAGGACGTGGGCATCGTGCTGGGCGAGGCATGGGCCGAGGCGCTGGGCGACAAGTCGGGCATCCGCCGTTTCGCCTCCATCGCCTTGCCCCTGGACGAAGCCTTGGTGGAGGTGGCCCTGGACATCTCGGGTCGGCCCTATCTCGCCTATGACGTGACCTTCGGGCCCGACGCCACGCCGCTGGGGTCACCGCCGTTCGACCCGCAGCTGGCCGAGGAGTTCTGGCGTGCCTTCGTCACTGCCGCGGCCATGACCATGCATCTTCGGCTCGTGACGGGGAAGAACACCCACCACATCGTCGAAGCGTCGTTCAAGGCGGTGGCGCGGTGTCTGCGCGACGCCGCGCGGGTGGAAGGCGGGGGCGTGCCTTCGACCAAGGGCACGTTGGGAAGCGCCGACGGAGGGTGACGATGGACGGGGGAATCGCCGTCCTCGACTACGGCATCGGCAACCTCGCCTCGGCGCAAAAGGCGTTCGTCCACCTCGGCGCCGACGCCCGGCTCGTCACCGACCCCGACGACGCATCGGGCGCGGCGGGAGTCGTGCTGCCGGGGGTGGGCGCCTTCGGGCGTTGTGCCCAGGCATTGCGAGCCACGGGCCTGGACAAGGCGGTGGACGACGCCCTCGACCGTGGTGTGCCGTTCCTGGGCATCTGCATCGGGTTCCAGTTGCTGTACGAAGGATCGGAGGAGTCGCCGGGAACCCCCGGTCTCGGTGTGCTCCGGGGCACGGTGCGTTCCCTGCCCGCGGGCGTGAAGCGACCGCAGATGCAATGGAACCAGCTCGTGGTGCGACCGGGTACCGCCAGCGCGCTACTGACGGGGATACCCACCAGGCCCTGGGTGTACTTCGTCCATTCCTACGCGCCCGAGGTGTCCGAGGACGCTGTCGCCACGTGTGACTACGGGGGTGAAGTCGTCGCCGCGGCCGAACGCGGCCCGGTGTGGGGCGCACAGTTCCACCCCGAGAAGTCGGGGTCGGTGGGGCTCAGCATCCTCGCCAACTTCGTCGACGCGTGCGGAGACGGGCCATGGCGCCCGTGACGGGCGCCATGGAGCTCTTTCCGGCCATCGACCTGCACGACGGTGGCGCCGTGCGCCTGGTCCAAGGGGACTTCGGGCGCGTGCGCGGCTACGGCGACCCGGTGACCCTGGCGCGGTCGTACGTGGACGGCGGTGCCCGGTGGATCCACGTCGTGGATCTCGACGCGGCGCGCACGGGGGAGCCGGTCAACCGCGACGTCGTGTTGCAGATCGCGGCGGCCGTGGACGTCCTGGTGCAGGCGGGCGGGGGCGTGCGGGGCACGGCGGACGCCGCCGCGCTGCTCGACCACGGGGTCGATCGGGTGGTCCTGGGCACCGCCGCGCTCGAGACGCCCGAGCTAGTCGAATCGCTCGCCGCGCAGTACCCGGGTCGGGTGGCCGTGGGCCTCGACCACCGCGGCGCGGGGGCGGAGCTGGCCGTGCGAGGGTGGGAGCACCCGAGCGGGACGACTCTGGGCGCCGCCCTGAAGCGCCTGGCCGGGGTCGACCTGGGGGCGGTGGTGGTCACGGCCATCGATCGGGACGGCATGTTGGGCGGCCCCGACCTGGTGGGGTTGCGGGCTGCGCTCGAACTGACGGCCCATCCCGTGGTGGCCTCGGGCGGGGTGCGGGCACCGTCGGACCTCACCGCCCTGGCGGGCCTCGAGGCGCGCGTGGGCGCCGAGCCCGCACCCCGGCGACTGGCGGGGGCCATCGTCGGGACCGCGCTGGTCGAGGGGGCCATGACCGTCGAGGAGGCGATCGCCGCGTGCGTGCCGTCCGTGTGATCCCGTGTCTTGACGTCGACGCCGGTCGGGTGGTGAAAGGCGTGCGCTTCGTGGACCTCGTCGACGCCGGTGATCCGGTCGAGTTGGCCGCACGGTATGACGCCGAAGGAGCCGACGAGCTCGTCTTCCTCGACATCACCGCCTCCGCGCACGGGCGCGACACCATGGTGGAGGTGGTGTCGCGCACCGCGGCGGAGGTCTTCATCCCCTTCACCGTGGGCGGCGGGGTGCGGGCACCCGACGACGCCCGCCGCCTCTTGCGCGCCGGCGCCGACAAGGTGGCGTTGAACACCTCGGCTGTCCTCGAGCCCGAGTTGATCACCCACTTGGCCGACGAGTTCGGCTCACAGTGTGTCGTCGTCGCCATCGACGCCCGTCGGCACGTCGATGCAGAGGGGTGGGAGGTCTTCACCCACGGTGGACGCCGCCAGACCGGCCAGGACGCCGTGGCGTGGGCCGGTGCGTGTGCGGCACTCGGTGCGGGCGAGATTCTCGTCACCTCCATGGACCGTGACGGCACGCGCCACGGCTTCGACGTCGAGCTCACCCGCGCCATCGTCGACAGCGTCGGCGTCCCCGTGGTGGCCTCGGGTGGGGTGGGGAACCTCGATCACCTGGTGCAAGGGGCGACGATCGGAGGTGCCGATGCCGTGTTGGCGGCCTCGATCTTCCACCGACGGGAGTACACCGTGGCCGAGGCGAAGACGTATCTGGGCGCGCACGGGGTCGTCGTCCGCCCGCCGGCGTCGGGGTAGAGGGACGTGCACGATCGGCTACGGTGCAGCGGTGGCTTCTGAGGGCAAGGCAGCTCGTTCCACCTCGCCGTCCCCGTCACCCAAGCAGCCCATCATCATGCTGGCCGATCGGGTCCTGGCGCAGCAGCCCGTGGCCGAGGGCGAGCGGCGATCACGCTCGGGAATCCTCATCCCCGCCACCGCCCAGGTGTCGCGCCGCCTGCTGTGGGCCGAGGTGGTGGCGGTGGGACCGCACGTCCGGTCGATCAAGGTGGGGGACAAGGTCCTGTTCAACCCCGAGGACCGGTTCGAGGTCGAGGTCCAAGGCGACGAGTACGTCATCTTGCGGGAGCGCGACATCCACGCCGTGGCGTCCGAACGCATCGACAGCGGGACCGGCCTGTACCTGTAAGAAGGCCCCACGTGCGGTTCCCGACCGACACACCGGGCCGTGGGGCGGGCGGGAGCGGTCGGGTCGGGTCAGCCGTTTCCGAACTGGGGCAGCCACAGCGGCACGGGGACCGGTGCCGGTGGGACGTGCACACCCGGAGACACCGGCTGTGGCTGTGGCTGTGGCTGTGGGGCGGGATGGCCGTTGTCGACGTTGCCGTTGCGCTCGGCGTGGCCGTCCACGCTGCCGTTGCTCCCGACGAGGGCGGGGTAGCGCTCGTCGACCGTCTCGAATTGCGGCGGCGGCGTCTTGATCAAGCTGCGCGAGACCCAATTGCGCTGGTCGGCCCACACCAAGATGGGCGGGAGCACGATCAACGCGCTGAGGAGGGCGACGGTGATGTTGATGGCGACGATGATGCCGAAGTCACTGAGCAGTGGCATCGACGACAGCCCCAGGACCCCGACCCCGGCGATGGCGGTCATACCCGAGACCATGAAGGCCCGGCCCGTTCGCCGGGCGGTGGCGTCCATCGCCTGGCGCGGAGTGAGGCCCCGGCCCCGCTCTTCGACGAATCGCAAAAGAATCAGGGACGTGAACTCAGTGCAGACGGCGACCACGAGCGGGCCGGCCACGGCGGTCACCGGGCTCAGCTTCAGGTGGAAGGCCACACCGATGAGTGACACCGCGCCCACGGCCACGAGCACCGGCACCAGCGACAGCAGCGCCCGGATCAGGCTGCGCAATCGCAGGGTGAGGAAGAGGCCCACGAACAAGATGGCCAGATACGTGAGCTTGACCCGGGACGATTCGAGGTTCTGGATGAGCCCCACACCCACCGTGGCGATGCCCCCGGGTGCGACACTGATCCCCGGCGGAGGGTTGATCCCACCCTCGAGGTCCTTCACCACGGGAGCGAGCTGGTCGAGCGTGTCGGTCCGTCCAAGGAAGATGACGTTGAGCGCCGCCCCTTTGTCGGCCACCGTCGTCTTGTTGATGCCGGGAGGGGCGATGAGGTAGATGCCCTGCATCTCGGCCCCTGTGGGCGGAACTTCCTTCATGCCCTTGACGGTGATGAATTGGTCCACCGTGTTCACGAGGCCGGCGGCAGGGAACAGCGCGTTGGGATATTTCTTCTCGAGTTGGTGCGAGAAGTTGACCACGTAGTCCACGGTCTGGTTGCTCCACGGGTGAGTGGTCGAGATCCGCATGGCGATCTCGTTGTTGGACCCGGTAGCCGTCTTCAGCTGCTTGATGTCCTTGATGGCCTGGGAGTGCGGGTTCACCCACGAGATGGGGTCGGTCTGCAGCGCCAGCTTCCCTTCCACGGCAATGCCCGAGAGCAGGATGACCACGCTGACGATGGCCAAGGGGACGGCGGTGCGTTGCGGGAGGCTGCCGAGGAAGACCGCCACTCGGCTCAAGCGGCCCTGGCTGAAGTCCTTGCCTTTGGTAGGCGACTTGAACTCGCGGATGCCGAGCACGGCCAGGGTGGCGATGATGCTGCACACACACACGGCGATGATCCCGATCACGAGCAGCGAGCCGAATTCGCGGATGGCGGGCGTCTTGGCGAACCACAGGGCCATGAAGGCGAAGACGGCGTCGAACGTCACCACCAACAGCGCCGGTCCCAACCCGCGTGCCGCGGCCTGGAGGGGGTGGGCGGCACGGTCGAGGATCACTTCCTCTTCGATGCGCGAGTGCATCTGGATCGCATAGTCCATGCCCACGCCGAGCAGGACCGGAAGCGCGGCGATGGTGGCCAGGGTGAGCGGGACCCCGAAATAGCCCACGAGCCCGAAACCCCAGACGAGGCCGACGGCCACGATGGCGAAGGCCAACAACCGCCAGCGCACCGTGAACGAAAGGAGCAGGATCGTCATCATGATCGCCCCGGCCAGCAAGGCCAGGACGATGATGCCGTGCTTCAGGTAGTCGTTGATGACCTTGAGCAGTGCGGGCACGCCGGTGGTGATGGTGGTGACGTTCTGGAAATGGGCGGCGTCGATGATCTTGGAGACCGAGGCCGAGGCCGTGGTCTCCTGGTTGATGTTGAGGTCACCCTTCAGGTAGACGGCCAACAACGCGTGGTGGTTGTCGTGGACGAACGTGAGCAGCGACTGCCGCACGCTCCCGTTCTGCTCGTGGATCACAAAGTCCATCCACTTGGGATTGGAGAGGACCTGGTCCGCGGGCGGGGTCTTGGCGAGCTGGATGCCCTCCTGGGTCAGATAGTGGGCACGGATCTGCTTGTCGGCAGCGTTGGTGTCTCGGGCGATGGCCCCTTGGAGCAGAGAGAAGGCGGGGCTGTCGAGCGGGCTGCCGGTCGGACTGCTCAGGAGCTTTTGGGCGAACTGCAGGGCGTCCATGGGGGTGACGGCGCTGAACACCCACGGGTCTTTGGCCAAGCTCGAGGAGATCTTCTTGAAGGCGGCCTGGTTCTTCTTGGTCAGGAGGTTGTCGACCGTTGTCCCCGGCGTCATGGTGAAGAGGACGGCCATGGGATCGCCGCCGAAGACCTTCTCGTAATTGACGTTGTTGATCCAGGCGGGGTCGTTGTTGTTGAGGTAGTCGGAATTGCTGGTGGTGAAGCGGAGGGTGGTGATGCCGAACCCGAGGGCGAGGCTGACGAGCAACCCGCAGATGGCCACCGTCCCGGCGCGCTTGCCCAGGTTGAGCCCGAGCCATTCCCACGTCCGTCTCATGGCGCCCCCCGGCGACCCCCGCCACCGGATGCGGAGTTACTGAATAGTAGGCGCACCGGGGGGAACTCTGCCATCAAGGCATTAGGGGATCTGAACTGGTGTTTCCTGGCCGGACACGGCGCTGGGTTGGCGCTCTGCGCGTCACCTTCTCGGCACGTGTGGAGCGGGCGGCCTGTCGTCAGGTCATCGGTTGTCGGGGGCACGTGGACCGAACCCAGCGTCGAGGGAAGCCGACTCTCGGGTGACACCCCTGCCTCCCCGATGCTGCGATGCACTCGCCCCCCGGGACCGTCCCGACGGCTGCCGGTGCCTTTCCCGCCCATGAAGGGATCCGGGGTTCCGGAGGAGAGGGGGCATCGGAGCGGAGCCATTGGCGCGATATCGATCCAGGATCCGACCTCGAGGTGCGGGAGCGAGGTGATCGATGGGAAACGCGTCCCGTGGGCTACAATGCCGACGCTGAGCGCCACCGGTGTAGGCCGCTGGACCTACTGGGATCGGTATTGCCAACCGGTGGCCGTTCTCAGAGCGTCATGCCAAGATTGCTTGCACTGTGACCAGGCGGGGGGCACAACAGTGGTGAGATCGGGCGCGAAGCGCAGTCGAGCCAAGTGGGTGGCGGCAGCCGTGACTGTCCTGATCGTCGCCAGTGTGGGCTCGTTCGTCACGTCGTCCAGCAGCTCGGCGGCGAGCGGTATCCACAAGATTGAACACGTTGTCATCCTCATGCAGGAAAACCGCTCGTTCGACAGCTACTTCGGCACCTATCCCGGGGCCGACGGAATCCCGATGGCCAACGGCCAGCCCACGGTGTGTTCTCTCGACAGCACCACAGGCCAGTGCGTCAAACCCTATCCAGATCACTCGGATATCAATGGTGGCGGGCCCCATGGAGTCGCCAACGCTGTGGCGGATATCAACGGGGGCGCCATGAACGGATTTCAGAACCAGGCGCGTCATGGAAACCACGGGTGCGCGCAGATTTTCGCTCCGGTCTGCTCGAACTCCCACATCCCCGACGTCATGGGATATCACACACAGAGCGACATCCCCAACTACTGGACCTATGCCAACGATTTCGTCCTACAGGACCACATGTTCGAACCCAACGCGTCATGGAGCCTCCCCTCTCACCTCTTCCTCGTCTCAGAGTGGGCTGCCCACTGCACCCAGGAGGACAACCCTTCGAGCTGCGCGAACGGAACGGCGGCCAAACCTCCTGCAATACCGCCAGCAAAGCCGACCGTCTACGGCGGCGAGGCTGGCCCAAAGAAGAACAAGATGGGGAAGAGCACCCCACACCACCAGCCGATCTACGCTTGGACCGACCTCACCTATCTGCTCCACAAGCACCACGTCAGTTGGGGGTACTACGTGGTGAGCGGAACGGAGCCCGACTGCGAGGACGCCGCCGCTGAGACATGCGCGCCGGTCGCACAGAGTTCCAACACCCCGGGGATCTGGAACCCGCTCCCGTGGTTCGATACGGTGAGAACGGACAACCAGCTAGGGAACATCCGGTCGGTCGCCAACTTCTACAAAGCGGCCAAGAAGGGCACGCTCCCGGCGGTGTCGTGGGTGGTTCCGTCAGGCGAGGTCAGCGAGCATCCTCCTTCCCCTGTGAGCTTCGGACAGAGCTATGTGACCAGCCTCGTCAACGCGGTGATGCACAGCACGGACTGGAACTCGACCGCGATCTTCCTGGCCTGGGACGACTGGGGCGGCTTCTATGACCACGTCCGCCCCCCGGTGATCGACGCCAACGGCTACGGTTTCCGCGTTCCCAGCCTGGTCATCAGCCCGTATGCGCGCCGCCA
>Ga0208849_1001032_pt1 | contig 21502 bp, 22 predicted proteins | sample NGESurdeep072012_10_FD_184470 | JGI IMG/M metagenome (GOLD analysis project Ga0208849, IMG submission 184470) | Arctic peat soil microbial communities from Barrow, Alaska - NGEE Surface sample 53-3 deep-072012 (SPAdes) | ecosystem: Environmental > Terrestrial > Soil > Wetlands > Peat ... | reverse complement strand
GGTAGCCGGGGTACAGCCTCACGCGGTAAACGGCCTCCTCGGCGCCCATGCACGCGGCCACCGCTCGCGGCGAGCACGCTTCGATCACCGACAACAGCGCGTTCACCGTTCCCAGCAAGGCGTTCACCGGCTGCCCGTCGGCGCCGACGATCGATTTCGGCAACGAGAAGAACGCGCGGTACAGCAGCCACGGCACGTCGGCGATCAAAAGTGGGGCTGGCATCGACGCTGTCAGCGTAGAGCTACTCCGGTGCGACGCCACCAGCCGGAGTCGATTCGGGGGTTCCGGGCGGACCCTGTGCGCCGCCTTCCGGGGTGGCTGGAACGGGCGGAGTGCCGCTCGCGGGCGCCGGGCCTGCGGGCGCTGGGCTCGCGGGCGCCGGGCTTGCCGACGCCGGCTGCCCGCTACGGTCGGGCTCGGCCTTGAGGCTGCTCCCGCGCTTCACACTGAAATAGGCCCACGTGTCGTCCAGCCCCAGCCGTTCGGCCAGTTCGCCGCCCGAGGTCAGGGTGCGCCCGCCCGAGCCGAGCACGTAGGCGGAGAGGATCCGCGGCGAGGAGCCCCGTCGGAGCACTTCGATGCCGCGGAATCTGCCCTTCACAAGGCCGCCGAGGCGCTTGCCGGCGGCGGTGAAGCTCAGGCTCAGACTCCAGCTGTGCAGGGGCCCCTGGTCGTACTGGTCGACCACTCCGACCAACCAAGGCTCCGGCGCGGCGCCGGGGAAGGCGTTCTGTGCGTCCTCGGTGTGGCCGCCCGAGCTGGCGAAGAAGTACGTGATCGCCGGCTGGCCCCCATAGGTGACGATCTGGCCCGCGGTGGCGAGCGCCGCGGCGTTCGTGCTCGCGGTTTCAGCGGCCGGGCCGCGGTACACCTGCGAGCGGGTATCCGAGTACACGTCGAACTGTTGGCCGATCTTCGATCGGTCGCCGGCGTGCGCGGTGAGCGCATACGTGCGGACCGCCACCGCCTGGGCCTCGAGCGCCGCCGCCGGCCAGGCCGCCGGCATCTCGGCGGAGATCACGCCGCGCACGTAGTTTTCCAGATTGAGCGTCTTCACCGTGCTGCCGATCAGCACGCGTACCTTCGCTCCCGCAGGCGCCTGTCCGAGCGCCGTGCCCGCGTAGTAGTGCGTGAGGATTTGGGTGTAGGACCAGCCGTGCTCGGCGTAGCCCAGCGCGCCCTCCTGGCTCATGCCCACGCCATGGCCGTCTCCGGCTCCCGCGATCACGAGCGTCGCTGCGCCCGCCGAGCCGGCGCACAGCAGCACGGTTGCGAGCAGCACGATCGCCGCGAGCACACCCACGAGCACTGCCCGGAGATCGGCCGGCAATCCCCGCGAGCGGGCTGGGTGGCGGTGGTAGGTTGATCCGGTGGCGAGCATCCGTGCTCTGAACAACACAGCCGATCAGCCGCCGACGCGCTCGGGGAGAAGGGATTGCATGAGGTATTCGTCGGGTAGGCCTGCTTGGCGGGTAAGCCCTGCACGATGGCTGGCAGGAGCGAGGAAGGAGCGTGAAGATGGCTGGTAAGGACGACGAGCGGGCGGTGCTCGAGCGGGTTCCCGCAGAGCTCTACATCGGCGGCGAGTGGCGCGCTGGGACCGGCGGCGGGACGCTCGCGGTCGAGGACCCCTCCACCGGCGAGACCCTGCTCGAGGTCGCCGATGCCCAGGTGCAGGACGCCCTCGCCGCGCTGGGGGCGGCAGCGGACAAACAGGCCGAGTGGGCCGCCTCGGCGCCGCGCGAGCGCGGCGAGATCCTACGCCGGGCCTACGAGGCGCTCGTCGCACAGAGCGAGGACCTGGCGCTGCTGATGACGCTCGAGATGGGCAAGGCGCTCGCCGAGTCGCGCGCCGAGATCGTCTACGCGGCCGAGTTCTTCCGCTGGTTCTCCGAGGAGGCCGTCCGCATCCACGGGCGCTATATGGTCAACACCACCGGCGTTGGCCGCATCCTCACGCTGCGCCAGCCGGTCGGCCCCTGCGTGTTCGTCACGCCCTGGAACTTCCCCACCGCGATGGGCACGCGCAAGCTCGCCCCCGCGCTCGCCGCGGGGTGCACGGTCGTCGTCAAGCCAGCCCAGCAGACGCCCCTCTCGATGCTTGCGCTGGCGCGGATCCTCGAGCAGGCGGGCCTACCCCCGGGCGTGCTCAACGTGATCACCGCCAAGCACTCCGGCGCGGTGATCGAGCCGCTGCTCAAGGACCCGCGCACGCGCAAGCTCTCCTTCACCGGCTCCACCGAGGTCGGCCGCACGCTGATCGAACAATCGGCCCAGCAGGTCCTCCGTGTCTCGATGGAGCTGGGCGGCAACGCTCCCTTTCTCGTGTTCGAGGACGCCGACCTGGATGCCGCTGTGGAGGGCGCGATGCTCGCCAAGATGCGCAACGTCGGCGAGGCCTGCACCGCCGCCAACCGCTTCCACGTGCACGAGTCCGTCGCCGACGAGTTCGCCGCGCGGCTCGCCGCGCGCATGGGCGCGCTCAAGGTCGGCCGCGGTGCCGAGCCGGACACCGACGTCGGCCCGCTGATCGACGATGCCCAGCGCGGCAAGGTCGAGGAGCTCGTCGGGGACGCCGTCGAGCGCGGGGCCAAGGCGCTGATCGGCGGCGAGCGCCTCGATCGTCCCGGCTACTTCTTCGCGCCCACCGTCCTCACCGATGTCGCCGAGGACTCGCGACTGCTCGCCGAGGAGATCTTCGGCCCCGTCGCCCCGATCGCCACCTTCTCCTCCGAGGAGCAGGCCCTGGCCGCGGCCAACCGCACCGAGTACGGCCTCGTCGCCTACGTCTACACGCGCGACCTCTCCCGCGCCTTCCGCGTCTGCGAGGCGATCGAGACGGGGATGGTCGGCCTCAACCAGGGCGTCGTCTCAAACGCCGCCGCCCCCTTCGGCGGGGTCAAGCAGTCGGGCTTTGGGCGCGAGGGCGGGTTCGAGGGGATCTCCGAGTACCTGGAGACGAAGTACGTCGCGATGAGCGTGTAGCGGCCGTCTCTCTCCGAGTTAGCAGGCACCGGCGGGGCTTCTTGACCTTCGGCCTACCGGCGTGCGCTGAGCGGGCTGTCCGGATGGTGCAGCAGAAAGCGTTTGGCTCGTGAGAACGCCGCTGAGGCCGGCAGCGAGCGCTCGCTGCGGAGAAGCTCCGAGAAGAATCCCTTGCCGAGGACGCTCAGGCTGAGCAGCGATCCGAACATCACCACCGCGTCGATCGACTCGCGGCCCTGCTTGGTCCAGTAGTCGTCTTCGAGGTTGAGCCACAGGGCGAACTCATCGAGCGTGAGCGCGGCGCCGCTGCCGTAGACGAGCGAGGTCACCCGCGATGAGCGGCGGTGCTCGTTTGTGCCGATCTCGAGCAGCCACAGGTAGCCGACCGCAAGCAGGCCGGTGATGCCGAAGGTCATGTGGTGAATGTGGCGGCCGCCGGGGGTGATGTTCTTGAACGGCCCACGTTCGGCGCGGATCGCGTGGGTGATGCCGCGCGCGGCGGCGAAGGTCGTGAAGAAGGCGCCGGTGGAGAACAGCTGGCGCTCCTTGCGCCGTTCGCCGAAGTGCTTGTAGTACAGCGAGCGCAGGTCACGCTCGGGCGAGAATCGGGCGAACGAGCGCGGCCCTCCGTGTGGCTTGAGTCTTGCGCGGGTAGCGATCACGATCGCTCTCACACTAACCGGCGCCGCGCCGGCGTCCGTCAGCGGTTGGCCTGCAGCCGCGAGAGATCGACCGCGTTCTTCGGCGCCACGAGCGTGACGGGGGCGTTCCAGCGGTTGAACAGGATCTTGCCTCCGCTTGTGCCGCTCTTGGTGATCTGGATCGGGTACGGCTTGCCGGTCGTGGCGATGTAGAGGGTGCCGCCGTGCGAGGCGTCGGTGATGGGGAGCGCCTGCTGTCCGTTGGCGCTTGTGGTGGCGCCCTTCTTCAGCGTGCCATGGCTCGCCAAAGCCGAGTCCACGAGCTGACTCAGGTTGGTGAGCGAGCCGAGCGTGGAGAAATTCCCGCCCGATGTCGGCGCCTTCAGCCACTTCCCCTGGAACAGCTGCGCTGCGGCGGGGCCGCCGAAGTGGCTGTAGAAGGCGGGGCTGCCTCTGATGTAGGCGGTCCCGTCGACCTGGATCAGGTCGAAGCTGAGCCCGTTCTCGGAGATCCGCCCGCGGCCACCCTTGCCCGCCAGGAGCTCCAGGTCGAGCGTGATCGGGGAGCCGCCGCTGACGATCGAGCCGGAGACGTGGACGGAGCTCGCGCTGTCGGCCGCGACCTTGGCTACCGCCACGACTTCGCTCGGCGCCTTGGACGCGATGCCGTTACCGGAGGAGGAGCTGGAGGAGGAGCCGCCGCAGCCGCCCAGCACGGTGGCCGCGAGCACAAGCGCCATGGGAGCCGTGAGCGGGAGCCGAAGACGCAAGATGGCGCAGATCCTAGCCGACGTCCGGTTCGATCATGCGCTTATCGCGCCGGGCCGACTATGCGCTTATTGCGTCGGACCGCGCTCAAGCGAGCGCCGCCAGATGCCGAACGCGGAGGGGGATGGAGAAGTACGAGATGTGAGATGTAGAGATGCGAGAGACATGAGATGTCCCAGTGAGCGCAGTCAACCACGCAGGCTTTTGGCTGCCCGCCCAGCGCGGGGTGGGGCGACTATGGCTCAAAACGGGCGCACGTGCGAATGGCCGCGCGCAGACGGAGGGCGCCCGCGCGGTCGCAAGAGTTTCCCGTCCGCCCCGGGGGGGTAAGCTCGTGAGCATGGGTAGCGCACGCCGGAAGCAGTCACCTGCCGGCAAGGGGCCACCTCGGCAGGACGCTCCGAGCCCGCGCTCGCCTCTGGGCTGGGTGGGGTGGGCGGTGCTGAGCGCCGTCGCGGCCGTGGGCGCCGTTGCGGCCGGCGGGCTCGCCTTCGTGGTTGTCTGCGTGGTGGTGCTGGCGTGCGCGGCGATGGCGCTTGGGTGGCGCATCGGCGAGTACCGGCGGGAGACGCTCGAGCACGAGATCGACAGTCGCTCGAGCGAGCTGCAGCGGGCGCTGTCCGAGCTCGAGATCGCGCAGGCCGAGACGGTGCGCCGGCTGTCGATGGCGGTCGAGTTCAGGGACGAGGACACGGGCGCGCACATCGAGCGGATCGGGCGCTTCTCGACGCTGCTGGCCGAACAGGTCGGCATGGAGCCGGACTTCTGTGTGACGCTCAGCCATGCGGCGCCGCTGCACGACGTGGGCAAGGTGGCGATTCCCGACGCGATCCTGTTGAAGCCGGACAAGCTGACGGCGGAGGAGCGCGCGATCGTTGAGACCCATGCCGAGGAGGGCCACCGGCTGTTGCGTGGCTCCTCCTCGTCGATCCTCGATCTGGCGGCGACGATCGCGCTCAGCCACCATGAGAAGTGGGACGGAAGCGGCTACCCGAGGGGCGTGGTGGGCGAGACGATCCCGATCGAGGGGCGGATTGTGGCGGTGGCGGACGTGTTCGACGCGCTGACGAGCGATCGTGTGTACCGCAAGGCGTTCTCGGTGGATGAAGCGGTGGAAATCATGCTCGAGCAGCGCGGGCGCCACTTCGACCCGGTGCTGCTGGACGCGTTCATGGAAGTGCTCGGCCGCTCCGGTCCCGATGCGCGCGAGCAGATGGGGTCCGACCTCGGTGCGCTCGTGGAGAGCGCTTTGGAAACCTTTGCGACGGCGCTCCAGCGCGGGGATGGCGAGACCGCCGAGGGCGCGATCGCCCAGGCGATCGAGGACGGCATGCCGGCGGCGATGGTGCACGACGAGGTGATCGAACCGGCGTTGCGGCGGCTCACCGCGCTGAAGGAGCGGGGTGAGATCGACGCGAGCGGCGAGCGGCTTGCGATGGGGATCGCGAGGAGGGTGCTGGCGACCTTGCGCAGGTACATGCTGAGCGGGGATGAGCAGGCCGATGTGCTGGAGCGCATCGACCAATCGGTGGAGACGGTCGAAGGCCTGCTGGCAGCACGCGAGCATGCGGTCGGCTGACGCCTCCCGTCTGCGGGCGCGGCGCCGGGCGCGGCGCCAAAAAAAGGGCGGGCCGGGGCCAAAAGGGCGGGCCGGGGCCGATTCACCGCGCGCGGGGTGTTTGAGATCGATTCTGTAGATTGCCGCGCATGACATCTCAGGCGATCGTTACCGGCGGAGCGGGATTCATCGGCTCGCACTTGGTGGACGCGCTGCTCGCCGAGGGGTATGGCGTGACGGTGATCGACGATCTGTCCTCCGGTGACGCGCGCCGCGTGGCTGGGGCGGCGGAGCTGCGCGAGCTGGACATCGTCGATCGGGCGGCGGTGGCGGCGGTCGTGGACGAGGTCACGCCACAGGCGGTATTCCACCTGGCGGCGCAGTCGAGCGTGGTGGTCTCCGTCGAGGACCCCAAGCGCGACTGCGAAGTCAACGTGCAGGGCACGCTGAACGTGGTCGATGCCGCCAACAAGCGGGGCATCCCGGTCGTGTTCACCTCCACCGGCGGGGCCTTATACGGGGACGAGGCGCCGCGGCCGACCGACGAGGGACGAATCCCGCAGCCGCTGTCTCCCTACGGCGCGTCGAAGCTGGCAGGGGAGGCATACGTGGGGACCTGGGGACGATCCGCGGGTGTCGCGAATGCGATCTGCAGGCTGGGCAACGTGTACGGGCCGCGCCAGAGCCCACACGGGGAGGCGGGGGTGGTATCGATCTTCACGCATCGCCTGCACACGGGGAGCGCGCCGAAGCTGTTCGGGCATGGTAAGCCGACGCGCGACTATGTGTATGTCGGCGATGTCGTCAGGGCACTGCGGGCCGCGGCCGGGAAGGCGGGCACGTTCAACATCGCTACGGGCGTGGAAACGGATGTGATGAGCGTGTGGAGCGAGCTGCGCAAGGTCGCCGGCTCCGCGCTGGAGCCGGAGCTCGCGGAGCTGCGCGCGGGCGAGCTGCGGCACAGCTGCTTGGATGCGAGCTTGGCCGAGCGCGAGCTGGGATGGCGCGCTGAAGTGCCGCTCGCGGAGGGCCTGCGGAGAGCCTATGAGGCGCTGGTAGAGGAGTTCGAGCGGGGCTGAGTGGGGCGAGACCAAGCGCGTGATCACCCGACGGGAACGCCCGGGCGGAGCGCGTAAGCGCCAGCGAGCGTTTTCGATTCGGGTGCAGGGTACGTCGAGTTCCAGTGGCGGTGTAAGAACCTGAGCCGAGGCATGGGCTTGTGGACAGCCCGGCTGGGCTGCAAGCAGGCGAGCAATTGCGAGGACCGGGTGCGGATCTGCCGAAGGTAGGGTTATGAGGTATGCCCACGGAGCGGCGATTCCCGCCCTGATCGTGATCGTGATCTGCTCAGGCGCCGTGTCGAGCAGGGCAAGCGCACAGGGGCTGGGCGGCGCGCAGGCGCCCTCGGCGCCACAGGCGGGGGGCAGCGAGTACGGCGTCCTCACAAGGACGGCGAGTTTCCCGATCGTGAGCGCGCTGAGCGTCCCAAGCACGGCGACGCCCGGTCGGCCCCCGCGGGTGAGGCTGAGGATCGACGAGTCGGGCGTCGGCACGGTGAACGTGACGGTCGCGGTGAACGACCTTTCCACGCGCAAGGCGACGATCGTCGTGCGCATGGGCTGGGTGCACACCGGGCGCACGCTGACGGTCAGCTGGCCGCGCGGTGCGACGCTGAAGGCGGGCACCTATCACGTGAGCGTGAGCGCACAGGACCATCACTCCGGCAATCTGAAGCGCACAGCCCACAGCTCCGGTGTCGCGATCCTGACGGTCGCGGCGCCGGTCAAGGCGCCTGCGCCGCCCGTCGCGCCCGCACCGGCCGTACCGGAAGCCGGGGTGCCTACGCCTGACCAGACGGTGGCCGACGGAGCGGTGTTCCCTGTGGCGGGACCCCACAGCTTCGGCGGTCCGGAAAACCGCTACGGCGCGCCGCGCAGCGGCCACGTGCACGAAGGCCAGGACATCCTCACCGCGGAAGGCACGCCGGACGTGGCGCCGCTGGCGGGGACGATCACATCGACGAGCTATCAGGCCGGCGGCGCCGGGTACTACGCGGTCGAGCACACGCTGATCGGGTTCGACTTCATGTTCGCCCACTGCAAGGCGGCGTCGCTCGTGGTGAGCGCCGGCCAGGCCGTCTCCGCCGGCCAGCAGCTCTGTCAGGCGGGGCAGACCGGCGACGCGACCGGTCCGCACCTGCACTTCGAGATCTGGGTCGGCGGCTGGCAGGCGGCCGGGGGACACTCGATCGACCCGTTGCCCTACCTGGAAGCCTGGGAACAGGCCACCGCCGCCGGGTAGCGGCGCCCGAGGTAGATAACTGATTGGCAGCGCTCATCCGGCGGTACAGAGACGCTAGGATCGGCCGTCGCGGCGAGATAGCTCAGCTGGTAGAGCACTCGACTGAAAATCGAGGTGTCGGCGGTTCGAGTCCGCCTCTCGCCATCGTCCAACGACTGGTCGTGGCTCGCAGGCCGCGGGGCTCGGGTAGGGCCGAATAGCGTAATCGAGCAAGCGGGGTTCCTGATCGAGGCATGCGAGCGATTCCCCTCACCCCGGCACCGTTCCTCCCGTCCGATCCTCACGTTCTCGGCACGGTCCGGCGCCCAACACGGCCCGCCTAGCAGCAGCCGTCATCACAGCCTGGTTCCGACCGGAAGCCGATCGGTGTGCAGTCGGCGCAGACCTCGCCGGCCCAAGCCTTGCGTCCCTCGTGTACGGCCAGGGCGGCGATCCCGATGCCGGTGATTGGGTCAAGCCACCACCAGCCAAGCACGCTGTTGGCGAGGATGCTGAGAAGCACGGCGGCGGCGCTGATCGCGCACAGCCATGACTGCGCGGCGTCCCCAGCGGTGGCTACGGAGCTGAGCTGCGCGGCGACGCGACTCTTGGCGGTGGCGAGCAGCGGCATGAAAACGATTGCTCCGGCTGCCACCGCGACCCCTAGCCAGCTCGTGTCGGGATGCCGGCCGCCAGCGAGGGCGCCGATCGAGTCGAACGCCAGGTAGAGCGCGAGGGTCACGAAACATCCGGCGATGATCTTCTGCGCCCTGCGCTCAGACGCATCGGGGTCACGGTGGGTGCCGGTGAAAAGCCACAGGATCGTGCCTGCCGAGGCCAGCTCGATAAGTGAGTCCAAGCCGAAGCCCAGCAGCGCGACTGACCCCGCGATGAGGGCAGCGACGATTGCGGCCACAGCCTCTACCGTCATCCAGCCGATACTCAGCCACGACCACAACTTGGCGCGACGGATCAGCCGGGAACGTGTCCCGCCGCCGGCCTGGATCAAGGGAAATACCGGGGCCTGCGAACTCACACTCCCGCTCCCGCCAGGATGACCTCAAGCAGCGCGTGGCAGCGGTCGGTTAGCTCGTACATCACCATCTTGCCGTCGCGGCGTGAGCGCACGAGGCCAGCGGTGCGCAGCGCTCGAACGTGATGTGAGACAAGGTTCTCGGACCGCTCGACTACCCAGCTCAGATCACAGACGCACAGCTCCCCTCCGTCGCGCAAAGCGACGGCCAGCGTCAGGCGGGTGGGATCGCTGAGCGCCTTGGCGCCATCGGCCAGGTCTTCCGCGACGTTCCGGTCGAGGCGGCCCTTGCGCAGCTCCTCCGCGCGGGGCAGGTCCAAGCAAAGCAGGTCACAGCGGTCATCGGACACCACTTCATCCTAACGGCCGTTGAGATGTATGGGCGTCTACGCGAGGTCAGTGGGTGTGGTGTCCGCGCACCGTTGCCCATGACTGCCAGGTGATGCGCAGGATGACAAGCGTGATCGCAAGGCCGATGAGCGGATCAGCGATCGGGGCTCCGAGCGCGACGACGATCGCGGAGGCGATCACGGCGAGGCTGACGTAGGAGTCGGCGCGCGCATGATGCCCATCAGCGATAAGCGCGGGACTGTCGAGCCTTTGCCCGGCGCTCAGCCGTATGCGAGACGCAATGAAGTTGCCTGCGTAACCGATGGCACCGGCAAGCGCGAGCGCCGCCAGATGGGTCGGAGCGGAGGGGTGAATGAGTCGGCTGACGGCCTCGACCCCGGCCACGCACGCGCTGATGAAAATGGTGGCCACGACGGCCAGGCCGGCGCGTCGCTCCGCGACCTGGGAGTGCAACGCGAACGCGATCCCAAGCGGCACGGCGGTCAGCGCATCGCCGAAGTTGTGGATCAGGTCGGCCAGCAAAGCGATGCTGCCGCTGGTGATGAACACAAGGGTCTGTGCGATGGCGGTGAGCCCCAGGACTGCGAGTGAAAACGAGACGGCACGGATGCCCTGTCGGGAGCGCTTGATGCTGTCGTGTACGAGGCCGTGAGAATGACCGTGCTCGGTGCCGTGGGTGTGATCGTGCCCGTCACGGTCTGAATGGTCATGTACCTGCTCGGCGGGCGTGGACCGACGCACGAGCCTGAGATGACGGTGAGGCCCGCTATATGGATGGCTGTGCAGTCGCCCGCCGTGGCGGTGAATGTTCGGGTCGAGGGCGAGCATCGGGTCAAACTACCGCAGGCAGTTGGCTACAGGATCAGAACGAGCCATTGGGGGTCGAGCACATACGCTGCCGCGATGCCACCGGCCGACTCTCTGGCAGAGCCATCGCTTGCTGAGATTGCGCGGGAGTGGGGCCGGATCGGTTGCATAGGGTTCGGTGGCCCGCCCGCGCACGTCGCGCTGTTCCGTGTGCTGTGCGTGACGCAGCGGGAATGGCTGACCGAGGAGCAGTTCGAGCGAGCGATTGCGGCGACGAACCTGCTGCCGGGACCGGCCTCGACACAGCTTGCGATCTATTGCGCTTGGCGACTGCGAGGCCCGAAGGGAGCGCTCATCGGCGGCCTGGGTTTCATCCTGCCCGGCCTTGTCTTGATCCTGGCTCTCTCCGCCCTGTTCCTATCGGGATCACCGCCCGCATGGATACGGGATGCCGGCATGGGTGCTGGTGCGGCGGTCGCTCCGGTTGCGCTCAGAGCGGGGCTTGGTGTTGCCGCTCCGATCTGGCGACGCGCAGCCGATGAGCGCTCCCGTGTTCTAGCGTATGCGCTCGCTGGCGGGATCGCGGCTGCCACGACTGGCCCTTGGCTCGTGCTCGTCCTGCTGGCTTGCGGAACGATCGAGCTGGCATGGAGGGGCTTGGCGCGCGAGAGCGCGGGCCTCCACGCCTGGCCTGTGCTCGCCGTGGTGAGCGACCCCGGCGGGACGGGCGCGCTCGTGTGGACCGCATTGAAGGTCGGCGCCCTGGCGTTCGGCGGTGGATTCGTGATCGTCCCGTTGATGCAGACAGATGCCGTGAACACCTACCACTGGATGACTCACGCCCAGTTCCTCAACGCCGTCGCGCTTGGACAGGTCACGCCGGGGCCAATCACGCAGACCGTCGCGGCAGTCGGCTACGCCGCTGGCGGGTTCCCCTCGGCGCTGCTGGCGGCGTTCGTCGCGTTCGCGCCCTCGTTCTCATTCATCCTGTTCGGCGCCGCGCGCTTTGAGCGACTGCTTGTAAACGAGCGCGTGATCGCGTTCCTTGCCGGCGCAGCTCCAGCGGCGGCCGGTGCGATCATCGGCTCTGCGATCCCACTCGCCGCCGCTCTCAGGGAGACCTGGCAGTACGCCGTGCTTGCCGCTGCGGCGTTCGCTCTGCTCGCGCTGCGGCGCAGCGTCGTAGTAACCCTGCTCGCTGCCGGCCTAACTGGCGCCATCGCCGGTCTGCTCGGTGCGCCGCTCACACACTAGGACACCCTTATCGGTAGTCGTAGGCTGTCGGTATGGACCCGCTCCCGATGGCTCCGAGCTGCGCCCTTGACGATGCCGGACTGCGCCTGCAGCTAGAGCGTTACCGGCAGGCAGGGCTCGGTGCGCACCTTGTTGACCGCACTCCCCGGTGCCTGGTGGTTGACCTCGACGAGCAAGTAGACACGCAGCTCGTTGCCGAGACGATCGCCATTGAGCGGAAGTGCTGCCCATTCTTCACCCTGGATTGGGAGCCCGAGCGACGGCGGCTGACCGTCGCGGTATCCCAGGCCGAGCATGAGCCCGCGCTCGACGCCATCGCGTTTGCCCTCGACCTCAAGGTGCCCGCTCAACACACAGCGTCAGACTGAGCCCCGATGCTTACCGCCTTCGGCGCCACCGCCGTCACTTTCATGATGGTCATGTACGCCTTGGAGCGCCGCCACCGAGGATTTGTCCTCGCCTTCGCCTGCGGCTGCGTACTCTCAAGCGCCTACGGGTTCCTCGCGGGAACATGGCCCTTCGGCGTCGTGGAGGCGATCTGGGCCGTGATCGCCCTCCGGCGCTACCGGGGGTTGCACGGTGAGGGATGATCGCGCCGATTGGGAGAGCGCCTACGCCGCAAGGACTCCCGAGAAGGCGAGCTTGGTATGAGCCGCGCCCGACGCGCTCATGCTGGAGGGACGGTCGGCTTGCGTGCGCGCACAATCGCGGAGGCTGCCTGCGCGTGGACGCGATGGGTCTCGCGTATGTCAACGTCGACCAAGCCGGCGTCTGCGAGCGCCTGGGTGAACTGTCCGTGGGTGAGCGCCCCGGCGATGCAGCCGGTGTATGCCTGCATGTCGGCGCGGGTCGCGTCGTCCATGTCCTCGTCTGCGATCACGTCTGAGACGGCGAAGCGTCCGCCGGGGCGTAGGACTCTTGCGACCTCTCGGAGCACCTTGGGCTTGTCGCCGGAGAGGTTGATGACGCAGTTGGAGATCACCACGTCAACGCTTGCGTCGGGGAGGGGTATCTCCTCGATGTAGCCCTTGTGGAACTCGACGTTCTCGACGCCGGCCTTGCGCGCGTTCTCGCGGGCGAGAGCAAGCATCTCATCCGTCATGTCGAGGCCGTGCGCTTTGCCGGTCGGGCCGACGCGCTTGGCGGAGAGCAGTACGTCGATGCCGCCGCCTGAGCCGAGGTCGAGGACCGTCTCGCCCTCGTGTAGTTCGGCGACGGCGGTGGGGTTGCCGCAGCCGAGGGAGGCGAGCTTGGCGGTGTCGGGTAGCTGCTCGCGGTCGCCGAGGGCGTAGAGCGCGGCGCCGAAGACCTCGCTGCCGCCGTCGAATGTCTCGCTCGAGGCGCAGCAGCCGGCGCCGGGATCGGTCGTCGTGACCTGGACCGCGGCGGCGGCGTAACGCTCGCGCACCTGCTCGCGCACGTCGCTTGCTTGCGTCGCGGTGGTGCCGGCGGCGCAGCCGCAGCCCTCTCCGTGGCTGGGGTCGCAGCACTCAGCCTTGGCGCTCGGCTCACAGCAAGTCGCCTGCGCCTCGGGCGCACAGCAGGAGTTGGTGGTCGTATCAGCGGCGGTGGTCAGCTCAGCCATGCGGATAGCTCCTTGAGTGCGTCGGGGATGACGTAGTAGTAGGCCCATAGACCCTTGCGCTCGGAGTCCACGATTCCGGCGGCGCGCAGCTTGCCTAGATGGTGGGAGAGCGTGGACTGTGAGATGTCGAACAGCGGCACCAGCTCGCAGACACAGACCTTGCCGGCGTGCTTGCGCAGCACATCCACGAGTTGCAACCGGATCGGGTCGCCGAGCGCCTTTGCGACCTCGGCCATGCGCAGCGCGTGGTCTCGTTGAACGTCGGGGTAGACGACGGGCTCGCAGCAGCGCTCACCGGCGGCTCGCTTGGTCTTGGGGGATAGCTCCAAATCGACGGACATCTATATACACATATCAATAACAATCATGCTTGTCAATGTATTATGATCCTCGTCGTGAGCGCTCGGGTCGGCATCAACGGATTCGGGCGCATGGGACGACTGGCGCTGCGCGCCGCCTGGGACTGGCCGGAGCTCGCGTTCACGCACGTTAACGAGCTGGCCGGGGACACAGCCAGGGCAGCTCACCTGCTGACGTTCGACTCGATCCACGGGCGATGGTCCGAAGACGTGCACGGCGAAGGAGATGTGCTCGCGGTGAATGGGACGAAGCTCGGCTACAGCAATGCCGCTGAGCCCGGGGATGTGCCCTGGTGCGAGCTTGGCGTCGAGATCGTGCTGGAGTGCTCCGGCAAGTTCCGAACCCGGGAGAGCCTCGAGGCCTACTTCCGACAGGGCGTCCGGAAGGTCATCGTGGCGGCGCCGGTCAAGGAGGGAGCACTGAACGTGGTGGTCGGGGTCAACGACCACCTCTACGAGCCACAGCACCACGATCTGCTGACGGCGGCCTCGTGCACGACCAACTGCCTGGCCCCGGTGGTGAAGGTGATCCACGAGGGGATCGGTATCCGGCACGGGCAGATCACGACCCTGCACGACATGACGAATACGCAGACGGTTGTCGACGCGGCACACGAAGACCTGCGCAGGGCGCGCGCTGCGAGCATCTCGCTGATCCCGACAACGACGGGGTCGGCGACCGCGATCGGGCTGATCTTTCCCGAGCTCGAGGGCAAGCTGAACGGCCTTGCAGTCCGCGTGCCTCTGATGAACGCGTCGCTGACCGACTGCGTCTTCGAGGTGGCGCGCCCCACGACCGTCGGAGAGGTGAACGGTCTGCTCGAGGCTGCTGCCGCCGGGCCGCTTGCCGGCATCCTTGGGTACGAGCGCCGGCCGCTTGTGTCGGTCGATTTCAAGGACGATCCACGCTCGGGAATCGTCGACGCTCCCTCCACGATGGTGACGGACGGGACGCAGGTGAAGATCCTCGCGTGGTACGACAACGAGTGGGGATACGCGAACCGCCTCGTCGAGCTCGCACGGACCGTCGCGGCGAGTCTTGCGGACGAGGAGCGTGCCGTGGTCTCCGCAAGCCCGCCCCATGGCTAGCGACACGACAACCGCCGAAGGCACAGCGCAGAGGCGCCGGCGCGACCTGCGCAACTACGCGGTGGGGACGGGCGCGTACTGGACAGAGACGCTCGTCGACGGCGCAACACGCACTCTCGTGCTGTTCTACTTCGACCAGCTCGGCTACAGCCCGCTCCAAGTCGCCTCGCTGTTCATCCTCTACGAGGTCGCGGGCATCGTCACAAACCTGGTTGGGGGCTGGCTCGCCGCCCGCGTCGGGCTGAGGGTCACGCTCATGATGGGATTGGCGATCCAGGTCCTGGCGCTGCTGATGCTCGGCTTCGCACCGATGTCGCTGCTCGTCGTGCCCTACGTGATGGTCTCCCAGGCGTTCTCGGGCATCGCGAAGGATTTGAGCAAGATGAGCTCCAAGAGCGCCGTCAAGCTCGTCGCGCCTGAAAACGACCAGTCCTCTCTGTATCGCTGGGTCGCGCTGCTCACCGGGTCAAAGAACACGCTAAAGGGAGTCGGCTTCTTCCTCGGCGGTCTGCTACTCACACTGGTCGGCTTCCAGACGGCTCTGCTGCTGCTCGCCGCGATCACGCTGATCGCCCTGATCCTGACCTGGCGGTTGATGCACGGCCAGCTCGGTACTCCAGACAAGACGGCGAAGTTCAAGCAGATGTTCTCCAACAACCGCGCCGTCAACGTGCTCGCCGCGGCACGCATCTTCCTGTTCGCGTCCCGCGACGTGTGGTTCGTGGTCGGCCTGCCGTTCTTCCTCTACTCCGTCCTCGGTTGGACGTTCTGGCAGGCCGGGACGCTGCTCGCGCTCTGGGTGATCGGCTACGGCGCGGCCCAAGCGGCCGCCCCACGCTTCGTCCGCCGCCGAGTCACGGACTCCGGAAGCGAGCCCGACGGCAGAACCGCGACCTGGTTGGCGCTCGGACTAGCGGTCTGCCCTGCCGCGATCGCGATCGCCCTCACCGCAGGCGTCAACCCCACACTCGCGATCATCGCTGGACTGGTTCCCTTCGGGCTGGCCTTTGCGGTGAACTCCGCTGTCCACTCCTACCTGATCCTCGCCTACGCCGACAACGACAAGGTGGCCATGAACGTCGGCTTCTACTACATGGCCAACGCTTGCGGACGCCTCGCCGGGACTGTGCTCTCAGGACTCCTCTACGAGTGGCACGGGCTGACCGCGTGCCTCTGGGCATCGACAGGGTGCGTCCTCGCGGCCGGGCTCCTGTCGCTGCTACTGCCGACGGAGAACCAGCCCAGGAACGTGCCGAAACGGCCCGAACACCAGCGGTGGCCCCGCCTACTTCGACGTCGAGAAAAGCGACGGGCTGAACGAGCTCACTTCCTTGCCGCCGGCGTAGCCCAAGGGAGATAGCCCGAAGAAGTCCTCCACGGTGCGAAGCAGCGAGAAGTGGTTGTAGGTGCCCTGTTCGAGATTCCCGCCCTTGATGAACGGCGAGAGAGCAGCAGCGCACCGACCTGGCCCCGAGACGGCATGGTAAATAGCGCCTGAGGCGAACGAAGCGGCATGGTCGCCTCAGCCGGTTACGCCGCCAACACCGGAGCGTGACGGACGCTGGTCGAGGTCCGGTTGCGGAACGATGTCCGTCGAGGCCAGATCCCTGATCCCATCCGCGCTCTGCCATGGGCGTTTGGAGATCAGCCAGGCCAGAGCGGCAACGAGCAGGGTCGCGCACATGATCCAGCCCAGGGCGGTCGTGCCTACGCCGACGTACTTCAAGCCCGAGGCCGCCACCACGAACGTGATCGCAGGCCGGATATAGCGATCTGGCGCGCTCGCCGACAACAGCGATCCGACGAGCACGGCCGGCACGCTGCCGATGATCAGCGAGGCCGTGACGCCGAACTCGACATGCCCGAACGCCAACGCGCCGAGCGCCGCCGCGAGCGTGAGCGGCACCGCCTGGGTCAGGTCGGTGCCGACGAGCTGATTGGCCCCCAGCATCGGGTATAGAAACAGCAGCAGCACGATCATCAGCGAGCCCGAGCCGACGGAGGTCATGCCGACGATCAACCCGCCGACCAACCCGATCATGACGGTACGCATGGGTCGCACGTCGACGTCGTGGACCACCCCCGTGCGAATCTGCCCGCCGCGGCGGTCCAGGACGTAGCGCAGCACCATCGCGCCCGCGCCCAGCAGCAGAGCCGCACCGAGCACGAGCTCGATCTGTTCCTGGGCCGTCTTGGAGTTGCCCATCAGATGCAGCAGGTAGGCACCGAGAAACGCCGCCGGCACAGAGCCCAGGACCATCCAGCCGACCAGCCGATGGTTGACCGTGCCCTTGCGCAGGTGCACCGCCGCCCCGAACGGGCGCATCACGACCGCCGCCACCAGATCGCTCGAGATCGCCGCCGAGGGCGTCACCCCGAACAGCAAGATCAACATCGGCGTCATCAGCGCACCCCCGCCGGCGCCCGTCAGACCGACGAGGAATCCAATGATGGCGGCTCCGAGGACTATGTATGGATCAACGTGCATAGCTGTTATGGGCCGCCCGATGGCTGGTGCTCAGACTCCCGGCTCATGTCCTTCATTCTCGGTGACCCATCGTAAACCAATTCCTCACGTTGTAGGTGCAATTGGCGGGAATTACCCTCCGCTACCAGATCGCCGCCACCCCATACGCCGAGAGCGCCGGATGGCACGTGAGGATCGGAGCGTGCCCGCTGAGCGCCCGAGGCCGGTAAGGCGACGACACAGTCGGCGACCGTCAGGATGTTTCCCTCGTATCCTGTCCACCATGCGGTATCCATCAACGCGAAGCACTGACACGGGTCGCGTCGGGAGAGCACGCGAATGGGAGCGCACCGCCTGGGTAGCCCTGTTCGTTGCCATTGGCGCCGGGATGCTTGCGGCTGTCGGTCGGTGGGATGTGGGCGACCTGGTCGTCGGCGTCTACTTCGCCACGGTTAGCCTGCTCCTCTGGACCCAGGGCGCGCGGATAAGGCTCATGCGCTCAGCACCGCCGTTCACGCGAACCGTGAGCGTTGCTCTCGTCGTCGCGTTCTGCGTTGGTGTGCTGCTCGGAGCGCTCGACGTAGCCACGGGCGGCGGCGTCTAGACGCATCGCCGGGGCTGGGCTGGGCGCTCAGGGGGGCATGACTCCCGGCGCGCCCGTCAGACTGCGCGGGATGGCCTCGGTCTCCTCCTCCGCTCAGCCCAACGTTCCCGGCCGTGGGATCGTGGCGAGCTACAGCCCACGCTTCTGGATGCTGGTGGTGCTGATCGGGGTGGCAGCCGGTGTCGGCGGCGCGGCGCTGATCGGGTTGCTGCACGCCGTCCAGCATCTGGCGTGGTCCTACGAGCACGGTCATTTCCTGGAAGGCGTCGAACGCAGCTCGGATGCCCGCCGGGTGATCGTGCTGGCCTGCGGCGGTGTGATCGCCGGCGTGGGCGCGATCGGGCTTGCGCGGCTCGGTGGGGGAGACGTTTCGGAGGCGCTGTGGCTGCGTGCGGGGAGGTTGCCGCTGCTGGGCAGCTTTGCGCGCGCGGTCGAGTCGATCGTGATCGTCGGGCTCGGCGCCTCGCTCGGCCGCGAGGCCGCGCCGCAGCAGATAGGTGCGGCGGTCGCGGCCTGGCTGAGTGACTGGGCGCGTCTGCCGGTTTGGCAGCGGCGGTTGCTTGTGGCCTCGGGGGCGGGCGCGGGGATGGCGGCGGTGTACAACGTCCCGCTGGGCGGCGCGCTGTTCGCGCTCGAGGTGCTGCTCGGCACGCTCAGCCTGCCGCTCGTGCTCCCGGCCCTGGCAACCAGCTTGATCGCCACCGCGGTTGCGTGGGTGGCGCTCGGTTCGCGGCCTACCTACCTTGTTCCCACCTATGACGCGCACGCCTCGCAGATCTTCTGGGCGCTGGTCGTCGGCCCGATCGCGGGGCTTGTCTCGGTGCTCTACGTCCGCCTGATCACGAGCGCGCACGCGCTACGTCCGGCCGGCTGGCTGAGGGGCGCGGCGCCGATCGCGGTGTTCACCGCCCTGGGGGTGGTTGCGATCGCCTACCCGCAGGTTCTCGGCAACGGCAAGGGCGTTGTGCAGCTCGCGCTCGTGGGCGGCCTCGCGGTCGGTGTGATGGCCGTGCTGATCGTGCTGAAGCCGCTCGCGACGGCTGCGTGTCTGGGCAGTGGCGCGCCCGGGGGACTGTTTACCCCGACGCTGACGCTCGGCGTGGTCCTCGGCGGCGTGCTGGGCGACGGGTGGTTGCAGATCTGGCCGGGGACGCCGCTCGGCAGCTACGCGGTGATCGGTGGTGCTGCCGTTCTCGCCGCGAGCATGCAGGCGCCGCTCGCGGCGGTCGTGTTGATGCTCGAGTTGACCCACAAGGTCGACGGCCTGATGGTCCCGATGCTGCTCGCGGTCGTGGAGGCGACCGTCATATCCCGTCTTCTTCGCGCGCGCTCGATCTACTCCGCGAGGCTCCCCGGCACCTCAGTGGACGCGCACGAGGCCAGCTACGGAGATATCGACATGGGTGTCACGGCCGACGGCCGGGCGATATCCCCTGGAGACGCTTTCCCGACGTGATTGACAGGTCTATAGAGGTCACGCGCTCGGTGAGATTGGGTCTTCGGTCGGTTTCATGCCGGTTACGGTGCTGCGGCGCCCGGGCGGGGACTTGCTCCGGGCGCGCTGGGTATAGGCGAACCAGGCGATCCCCACGAGCGTGAGCAGACTCGCCACCCAGAAGTTCAGGCGCTCCCCGAGGATATGGTGCGCGGGGTCGACGCGCAGCAGCTCCTCGAAGATACGAAACGCCGAGTAGCCGGTGACGTACAGCGCGAAGATCCCCGGTGGCCGAATCGACCTGTGGCGGGTGAGCCATACGAGCGTCGCCGCGAGTGCGAGATCCCAGATCAACTCATACAAAAAGGTCGGGTGAAACGTCGAGTAGGCCAGATAGCCGACCGGACGATGCGCTGGGCTTATCTGCAGCCCCCAGGGCAGGCTCGTGGGGCCACCGAACAGCTCCTGGTTGAAGTAGTTACCGACCCGTCCGATCGCCTGCGCCACCAAGAGCCCTGGCGCCGCCGCGTCCATGAACAGCGTGACGCTCACCCCGCGACGGCGCAACAGCCAGATGCCTGCCGCCGCGCCGGCGGTGATCCCTCCCCAGATCCCCAATCCTCCTTCCCATACCGCCAGCCAACCCCACCAGTTGTGTGGCACTTCGTTCCAGCTCGTGATGTCGTGGTAGAGACGGCCACCCACGATCCCCGCGGGGACACCGATGATCGCGACTTCGTGCACGAGATCCACGTTGCCGCCCTTCTCGCGCCACAGCCGGCGCGTCAGCAGGATCGCGGCGATGATCCCGACCACGTAGCACAGGCCATAGAAGTGAAAGAACAGCGGGCCGACGTAGAACCCGTTGCTGGAGGGGCTTGGTATTGAGGCGAGCATCGCTGGGAGTGCAGGCTAGACCAAGACAACGAGCGCCCGGCTCACCTCCAGCTCGAGCGGCGGTTGGCGCCTGCTCGCGCGGGGCTAGGGCTCGACGAGCCCGCGGCGGATCGCGTAGCGCGTGAGCTCGACGCGGTTTCGCAATTGCAGCTTCTCCAGGATGTTCGCGCGGTGGTTCTCGACGGTCTTCTTGCTGATGATGAGCGTCTCGGCGATCTCCTCGCTCGTGTGGCCCTCGGCGATCAGCTTGACGACCTCGAGCTCGCGTGGGGTCAGCAGATCTTCGGTGCTCGTCTCGCCGCGACTCGCACGGTCCAAGTAGTCACGCATCAGCGCGGTGAGCGCCGCCGGATAGAGAAACGGCTCTCCGCGCATACTCGCTCTGCAAGCCTCGACGAGGACGCGGTCAGCGACCGACTTCAGCACGTACCCAGAGGCGCCTGCCTTCAAGGCTTCGTAGAGGTACTGCTCGCCCTCGTGCATCGAGAGGATCAGCACCCGTAACCCCGGCCGGCGACGCAACAGCTCGCGAGTAGCTTGTAGGCCGGTCATGCGCGGCATCGACACATCCATGATCGCGAGATCGACATCCTCAGCCGCACCCCGACTGACCGCTTCTGCACCGTCCCCGACCTCAGCCACGACCTGCAGGTCGGGCTCGGCGTCCAGGATCAAGCGAAGACCGGAACGCACCATCGCGTGATCGTCGGCGAGCAACACCCGGGTCGTCAGCGGGGTCGTCAACGCCCTGCTCCGTCGGGCGCCACCACGAGCTCGACCACCACGCCTTTGCCCTGCGGCGAGTTGAACTGCAAGTCCGCGCCGACAAGCATCGCCCGCTCACGCATCCCTGTCACCCCGCTACCCTCCGACAAGCGCGCACCGCGACCGTCATCTGAGACAACGAGCACTACCTTCCCCTCTTGCTCACTGAGAGAGACCGTCACCTGAGCTGCTTGGGAATGACGCAGCGCGTTGGTCAAAGCCTCCTGCGCCACACGGTAGATGACCAGCTCGACCTCTGGGCTGCACTGCGGCAGATCGCCTTCGAGCTCGCGCGCCACCCGCAGGGGTCCCTGCTGCTCAACCCGCGAGCAGAGCCCGAGCAAGGCAGTCGTCAACCCGAGATCGTCGAGCGCCTCGGGCCGGAGCTCCAGTGCAATCCGCCTGACATCCTGCAGGCTGGAACGAGCGAGCTCCTGAACTCTCCCCAGATCCTTACTCAGGTCCGCGGGGGCCCGCTTGGCGAGAGGACCGAGCCCGAGCAGCATCGCGGTCAGCGCCTGGCCAACCTCGTCGTGCAGCTCGCGCGAGATACGCAACCGCTCAGCCTCCTGAGCCGCCAGAGTCCGGCGTGCGCTATCCCGCCGCTCAGTCTCGAGCCGGTC
>Ga0208849_1001030_pt1 | contig 21546 bp, 13 predicted proteins | sample NGESurdeep072012_10_FD_184470 | JGI IMG/M metagenome (GOLD analysis project Ga0208849, IMG submission 184470) | Arctic peat soil microbial communities from Barrow, Alaska - NGEE Surface sample 53-3 deep-072012 (SPAdes) | ecosystem: Environmental > Terrestrial > Soil > Wetlands > Peat ... | reverse complement strand
CCTTGGCCTTGTCCACCACATGGCCACGACCAGAGTCATAAGAGGAACCGAGGAGGAAGAAGATCAGCCCGTTGGTCGTTCCGGCGGAGGCGTTTTCCAAATTGGCCAGTGTCACGCCGGCAGCAGGTTCGGCTTCGGGGCGATTGAAGATGACGTATTGGATGGCGAGATTCTCGCAGCCTTCGACATTGCCGAGATTGCAGGCCTGGGTGAAATAGTGGCAGGCTTTGGCCGGGTCGGCCTTGACCAGTTTGCCTTCGGAGTAAATTGCGCCGGCTTCATTGAACAAGGCACCCAGGGACTGCTCGCGGGTCTGTGGTCCCATGTCTCCAACCATCCCCACGCGGAGGGAGGCTTCATGCAGGTCCATATTGTCCAGATTGTCGAGGAGGCGCATCAAGTTTTTCGTTGCGTTCGGCCGCTGCTCCGCCGCCGCCTGTTCCCAGAACTGGAACGTATCGCCGGGATGCGGTGCCTCAACATAACCGGTGTGCAGCATGACTAGAAACAGCGCCGTCCAGCATCCCATATAACCCAGATTCACCTTGCGCGGGCCGGCCAGCATTTCCCATTGGCCGAATTTGCCCGGCACGCTCGTCCTGGCCCACCGGTCCAGCACCGGCACCAGCAGGTTCAAAAACGGAACCACCACCAATTTGTCGTAGAATGAAGGTTGATCAAGGGCCTCCAAAGCCCAGAAGGAAACGCACACCCCTAATCCATAAAGCCCGCCAAAAACGGTTTTCCCCAGACTGCTGCGCGGCGTTGTCGCCGGATCTGTCATCAGAAGGAGCAGGCCCAGAAAAACCGCGACGGGAATATTCGCCACCGCGAAAAAATAGACGCCCGTCGCTTGAAAATAGAAAAAATTGATCAAGCCAATGGCAACCATGGCCGAGAAGGTCATCAGCGTGACGGCGAAAAAATATTGCACCACCAGGCCGCCCAGGAAGATCAGGATGAAAAGGTGGGGCGGCCGTTCCTCGGTGATGGCAATGGCCTCGCCCCAGGTGTGGCCGGTGGTTCCGGTTGCCAGCAAGACGAACGAGATGATGGTCAGCGCGAAGACGGATGGATTGAAAACATGCGTCAGCTTCCCATCACGATGCCAGCGTATGAAGTGTTTGCCCAGAACCCCCAACGCCACCATGAGGAATTGAAAGACATACCAATCATCCCGGAACCAGATGAACAGGTTCGTGCCCAAAATGATCGGCCACGGCCCGAACCCAAACCGCCAGGTCAGACCGCGCGACCAGGACACCAACGCGTCAAACACGTAGAGAAACGCAACCTGGGCTAGAATTAGCGGCGCCTCATAGTAGACATTCCGCCAATACCATCCCCAATAGGCATAAATGCTCAACTGCACCAACGCCTGCACGTAGTGCGCACGCACCGCCACGAATTCCCAGGCCAAGCCCGGAGCCTTCGATCCCGACCGTTGGAAGAGCGCCCATTGCCAGCAAAACAGACAAGCCGCCACTCCCGCAAAGGTCCATGCCAGATGTGTATTAGTCCGCGCGCGCGAGCAAAAACCAAGCGCCAGAAACACGCCCGTCAACACCAACGGCAGCGCCAGCGACGCGCGCTTCGATGGTGCCAAGGCAGGCGAGATGGAACGTGGATTCACGGGCGAGTCTCGCTCAGTGGGAACCGAAAGGCCGATTTCTCCGCTGAATTCATGGGTCTTCGCACTTTACCCGCGACGCACCCAGCGTCAAGGCAAAAACGCGAACCAATCTGCCGGGCCATTGCCGGCTCCTAAAGTTTCTTTGATGATCTCAAATCCACGAACGAAGCGAACCCACCTTTTTGGACCGCACGAATATTTTATATGGTTCTAATCTCGGCGACTTCCAACGCGCATTCGACGACGAATCCGTCATGGCTTTTCGCCGGTGGCGGATTCAATCATGGCCAGCATCTCATGTTTGATCAAAAACAAAACCACCTGATGTCCAACTTGCCCGGCTCCATGTTGCAACGGATGGGCATTGCGGAATTGAAATTCGCCTCGTCAACCGGGATCGTGCGCGACCTGGAAACCGCGGGAAGCAGCTTTGTCCAGCGATGCGAATCGAAAGCTGATTTCATGGGGTTATTAATTCAACCCCGTTTTTAGAGAACAATTTTACACCTCAATTTTACTGCTGGTGAGAATCGGCTGCGATGCCTTGCAGCGGCAAAATTGTGGCAAACACGACCTGTTTGGCTTTTTGCCTTAGGACGGCAACATATGACAAACGTCAAATTGCAGCTTGTCTTGGCTTCACGCATAGTTCAGTCAAATCCGATGGCTGTTTTACGCGAAAAGACATTGACCGTTGAATTAATAAATGATGTTCAGCCGACCGACCGAAAACCATAAAACAATGAAAGCAAGCTCCAGAACAACGCCCGCTGCGGAAAAGGGTTCACCGCGATTCCTTTCCCGCATGACGCCAAGAATTGTTTTCTATTTTGAGAATGAGACATAGACCCGCAGTTGCAGCAGCCTTTCGTGATTCCATCTTGCCATAACAAAAAAATACATATGAAGATAAAAAATACAAACCCGACGAGACAAGGGATGTTTCAAGGATTTACCTTGATTGAACTGCTGGTGGTCATCGCCATCATCGCGATTCTCGCAGCGATGCTCCTGCCCGCGCTTGCCAGCGCCAAACAAAGGGCGCAGGGAATCAGTTGCATCAACAATATGAAACAGTTGCAAACGTCCGCCATCCTTTACGGAGGTGACAATAGTGATCTTACGCCGGCGAATGTCACAACTCGTGCGGGTGGCGATAACATCGCCAATAATAAACCGAACTGGGTGGATGGCCAGTTTGACTCTCCCCTAAACGGCCCCGTAGCAGAGAACCCTAGCGGATGTGAGACGAATCCCTTTTTTCTAGGAACGCAGGGGATCACCGGGACATACGGTGGGGTTACATATACTTTGATTGGTTCCCTTGGAGGCTACACAAAAACAGCCGGGATTTATCATTGCCCCGCCGACAAATACTTGAGCCCGACGTGGAAACAGGTGCGTGTCCGGTCGTGTTCGGCGAATGCTTATATAGATGGATCCGGTGCTGGTGTTGGGGGAGTCTATAAGATATTCAAGAAATTTTCAGAATTTTCGGCCAGGTTAAGCCCTTCAGATTGCTTTATGTATCTGGATGAAAATCCGCAGAGTCTAAATGATGGATGGTTTTTGTTTAATGAAGCTGGAAGTCCGCCGAACATCAATGACTCCCCGGCGGTGAATCACGGCAAATCTTCCTCGTTTTCCTTTGCTGACGGCCATGCGGATCTTCATAAGTGGCTCAATGTATTTTTGCGCATTCACGCATCCGGGCAACCAGGAGGTTCCGATACGGTATGGCTTGCCCAACACGGCACCTATCAACCGTAATTCATCGGCCCCGGAAATATTTGCCCAGTAATCAATTGACCAGCACACCCTATTTCTCACTCTGGACTGCGGGGTGGCACTTGTGTTTGTGCAATCTTCATCCAATTGAAAACGCGCTCAAATTACGAGCAGGCCAGTCGAATGACCATCGCCCGGAATTAACCGGCGGCAACGCTGCTCCTATTGCCAGCGTTTGCCAAAAGCGACGCTGTGGCTCGCCCAACGTGGTGTCGTCCGCCAGTAATTGGTCCGCCCAAAAACAACGGGCTCCTTTCATTTCTCGAAGCTGGAAAATCAACTGACCTGCGTTCTGTTTTAAAAATTCTTGAATCTTTTTGAATTATCTGTCACTCTTGGAAAAATTAAAGCCACCATTCGGAGAATCCAACTATGAATTTTCAAGCCAAAAATACGGCGTCCGACCATTCAAAAACGCCGGCAACTCAATGCACAACGCCAGTCCGCCGAAATTTTTCAACACTCGCTGTGGCCGTCTCTTTGATGACGTTTGGGACTCTGTGGTTTTCAGTTCCAGCCGCATTTGCGGCGGATGAAATCTGCGCCTCCTGCGGCCAGGATGTGCGCGTCAACGGCGACTTCGCGCATCGCAAGGACAATGCGTCCGTCACCATCGAAGGCGCCGCCAACGATCCGGCGGCGTTCCGTGAAGACATCAACGGAAAAAATTTCACCGTCACCATCACGCATTTGCCGGCGGGCAGATACACCCTCTCCATTGGCGAAGTGGAAACACTGGCGGGCGCAGTCGGGGAAAGAGTCTTTGATGTGACGGCCGGCGACGTCGCGCTGGCCAAGGATTACGACATCTTTGCCACCGCCGGCGCACGGAAGGTCGCTTACATCACCGGCACCGTCCAGCATGAAGACGACGAAATCCGGGGGCCGATAAACTTGGTTTTTTCATCGAGCAAGGGCAACGCGAAATTCAATACGGTCGAGATCAAAAACGCGGCGGGCGCTTCGGTCATCGCTTTCAATGCTTCTGAATTGGCCGACAATTTTTCCGCCGATGCACGCCGCGTTCCCGAAATCGCGGAGCCGCCAATCTGGCGTGATCCGTCGCATCCGTTGAAGGAACGAATCAATGATTTGATCCGCCGCATGTCGCTGGCCGAAAAAGTGGCGCAGTTGCAGGGTGGACAGACTCCCGCCCCCGCCATCCCGCGCCTCGGCCTGCCCTCGTATGCTTATTGGAACGAAGCGTTGCACGGTGTCGCCAACGACGGCATCGCGACCGTTTTCCCGGAACCGGTTGGCGGCTCGTGCGCGTGGGATCCGGACTTGTTTCATCAGGAAGGACACGTTATTGGCATCGAAGGCCGGGCGAAGTTCAATGATTACGCCTCGAAAAATGATGGCAACTCCGCATGGTGGAAAGGCGTCACGTTCTGGACGCCGAACATCAACATCTTTCGCGATCCGCGTTGGGGACGCGGCCAGGAAACTTACGGTGAAGACCCGTTTCTTACAGGCACCATCGCCGTGGACTTTGTCAAGGGAATCCAAGGGGACGACCCCAACGTCATGCTGGCGATGGCTTGCGCAAAGCATTACGCGGTCCATAGCGGGCCGGAAGCGCTGCGGCACCAGTTTGATGCCGAGCCTTCGGCACGCGATTTGTATGAAACGTATCTGCCACAGTTTGAGATGGCGGTGCGCGAAGGCCATGTTGGCGGCGTCATGGGTGCCTACAGCGCACTTTACGGCATTCCGGATTGTGCGAGTTCATTTCTGCTCACCGACCTGTTGCGCAAGCAATGGGGGTTTGAGGGTTACGTGGTTTCGGATTGCGGTGCCATCGGCGATATTTCAAGGTCGCATCATTACGTGAAAACGACTGAAGAGGCTGCTGCCGATGCGGTGAAAGCCGGCTGCAATCTGACTTGCGGCACCGAGTATAACGCCCTGGTGCGGGCGGTTCAACAAAAGCTGCTTACCGAGCAGGATGTTGACCAGGCCTTGTATTACACCTTGTGGACGCGTTTCAAACTTGGCTTGTTCAATCCGCCGGACAAGAACCCTTATTCCAATATCGGCATGGACCAGAACGACACGCCGGAACACCGCGCGCTGGCGCTCAAAGTCGCCGAAGAATCCATTGTGCTGCTGAAGAATGACGGAATCCTCCCGCTCAACCGCGCCAAAATCAAGCGGATCGCCGTCATTGGCCCCAATGCCAGTTCGACCGAAGTGTTGCACGGCAATTACAATGGCACGGCGGCGCATCCGGTGACGGTTTTGGACGGCATCCGCCAACTGGCCGGGCCAAACATCGAGGTCACTTACGCCGAAGGCTGTCAGATCACTACCAACGCCGGTCGCGGCTTCGGCTTTGGCCGGCGTGGTCGCGGTGCCGCCCCGTCACGCCCGGCGGCGGAACTTCAGGCGGAAGCCATCAGCAACGCGGCAAACGCCGACCTCGTCATTTACGTCGGCGGCATCAGTCCCTCGCAGGAAGGCGAGCAACATGACCGCGACAGCATCGAGTTGCCGGGAGTGCAGGAAGGTCTTGTGCAGGCACTTTATGCGACAGGCAAGCCGGTCGTCATGGTGAATTGCAGCGGTTCTGATGTCGCGTTTCCGTGGGAAGCCAAAAACCTGCCCGCGATTCTACAGGCTTGGTATCCCGGCGAGGAAGGCGGACGCGCCGTGGGCGAAGTTCTTTTTGGCAACGTGAATCCTTCCGGCCATTTGACCGTGACGTTTTACAAGGCCACGACGGAATTGCCAGCCTTCACCAATTACGCCATGGCTGACCGCACCTATCGCTACTACAGCGGCAAACCGTTATACGCCTTCGGTCACGGCTTGAGCTATACGAAGTTCAGTTTCAGGAGCGGCAAGCTTGAGTCGAAAAAGATCCCGGCCGACGGCACGGCGAAAGTGACGTTCATGGTGAAGAACACCGGCAAAGTGGACGGCGATGAAGTCATGCAGGTTTATTTCCGCCATGTCAACTCTGCGGTTCCACAACCGAAGCTTGCGCTGTGCGGTTTCGCCCGCGTGCAACTGAAACACGGCGAATCGAGCCGGGTCACGGTTGACGTTCCCGCCGAGCGGCTCCGCTATTGGGACACGCAGAAAAAGCAGTATGTGGTCGAGCCGGGCGACTATGAAATTCTCATCGGTGCGGCATCAGATGACATCCGGCTGAAATTACTCATGACAATCGCCGCCCAATGAGACAAAATAGCAACGACGAACAACGAACAACGAACAACTAAAACTATGCGAAACATTCTTACTCAAACCCTGACTGTCTGTGCCACCGCCTGCGTCCTGACTTTTGTGACCGGCTGCAAGACCAACGATCACGATTCCACCCAGGCTTCAGCGCAACCCGCGCCGGCTATGGCAACGCCCCCCGCACCAACGGCTCCGGCAGCAATGGCTCCGGCAACAACCTCGGCTGCACCCGCGCTGAAAGCGGGGCCGGACGGCATATATCGCGTCAAAGCCGGTTCGACGGATCCATTCACTGATTCCGCCGGTCACGTCTGGCAGGGCGAAGTGGGGTTTGACGGCGGCGACGTGATTGAGCGCGATGCGAGCACCACCATTGCCAACACCAAAGACGCCGGACTGTTCCGGTCGGAACATTATAGCATGAATTCCTTCTCATGCAGTGTTCCCAACGGCAAATACATTGCCAAACTTTACTTCGCCGAAACCTATGACGGCATCACCGACGCCGGCCAGCGTGTTTTCTCCTACAATGTGGAAGGACAGCACAATGTCAAAGATTTGGATCTTTGGGTCAAAACCGGAGGTGCGGATCGCGCCTATGTTGATACCTTCCCGGTGGACGTCACCAATGGGAAATTCACTATCACCTTCACCCCCAACGTTGAAAATCCTGAAATCAACGCGATCGAGCTTGACCCGCAACATTGATTGCGCTTGATCGCCAAGTGCTAAAAATTAACCGGGCTGGGAACAACGTCGCCATACATATTTGGGCGGACTGTTCCCGGCCTTTTTTGTTTTGCAGGAATTAAGTTTACAGTTGGAGTTTCATCGGCTATTCAAAATCTTCCGTAAACCGATCTATGATAAAGCACACAATATTGATGTTCGGTTTGGTTGCATTGGCATCTCATCTCAGCGCTGCACCGACGTTCACCATAGACGCCGGCCATCCGTCCGGCACGGTCAGTCCGATGCTTTACGGGCTGATGACCGAGGAAATCAACCACGGCTACGACGGCGGACTCTATGCCGAACTGATTCAAAACCGTGCATTCATGGATGACACAAATGCACCGGTCAATTGGTCGGTGGTGAACGGACCTGAAAGCGGGGCGACAATCGCGCTTGATCCGGCGAATCCTTTGAATGACAAGCTTACCACGAGTTTGCGGGTGGACATTTCCAGCGCCGCAAAAGGCAGCCCGACCGGTGTGGCGAACGAGGGCTACTGGGGCATTCCCGTCAAGCCCAAGACAACTTATCACGCCACCATCTGGGCCAAGGCGGCAACGAGTGGAATGGGTCCGATGACAGTTTCAATCGTCAGTGATGACGGCGGCACTGTTTACGCCTCCGGCAAGATTCCGCAAATTGGCACCAGTTGGAACCGTTATGAAGTGATCCTTAAAACGGGCAATGTCACGCCAAACGACAGTGCGAAATTCGCGATTACGCTGGATCAACCGGGAACCGTCTGGCTCGGTTTGGTGTCGCTGTTTCCGCCGACCTGGAACAACCGCCCCAACGGCCTGCGCAAGGATCTGATGCAGATGCTCGTGGATTTGAACCCAAAGTTTTTGCGAATGCCCGGCGGCAATTATCTCGAAGGCGACACCGTTGACACACGGTTCGACTGGGAAAAAACCATCGGCCCGATTGAACAACGTCCCGGTCATCAAGGACCGTGGGGTTATCGCTCGACGGACGGCCTCGGCTTTTTGGAATTTCTCGAATGGTGCGAAGACATGAAAGCCGAACCCGTGCTTGCGGTCTATGCCGGGTATTCATTGAAAGGGGCGCACATCAATGCCGGCCCCGATCTTGCGCCGTTCGTTCAGGATGCGTTGGATGAGATTGAATATGTGACGGGCGACACGAATACCAAATGGGGCGCGGAACGCGCAAAAGACGGCCATCCCGCGCCGTTTCCGCTGCATTATGTTGAAATCGGAAATGAAGACTGGTTCGACAAATCCGGCAGTTATGATGCGCGCTTCGCCCAATTTTACGACGCCATCAAGGCGAAATATCCGCAATTGAAAACGATTTCAACCATTGGCAACGACCAGCCGGAGAATATCCGCGTTCACAGCCGCAAGCCCGACATGACGGACGAGCATTATTACCGCTCTGTGGAGTCGTTTCTGCAAATGTCGCCGGACTACGCAAAAAATTACGACCGCGGCGGCCCGGAAATTTTTGTCGGCGAATGGGGAGCGTATGAAACTTCGTTCCCGCCATGGGACAGCCGCTCCACGAACGAACCGCCAACACCGCATTTCGATTCCGCGCTCGGCGACGCCGTGTTCATGGCGGCGATGGAGCGCAATTCCGACCTCATCAAAATGCAGAGTTACGCGCCGCTGCTGGTCAACGTGAACCCCGGCGCGCGGCAATGGCGTCCGGATTTGATCGGCTACAATGCCATTTCGTCCTATGGCTCGCCCAGCTATTACACGATCCAGATGTTCAGCCGCAACGTCGGCGATGAAATTCTTCCGGTCAGTCCGGCGGACACGGAAATACAAGGCTGCGCCACCCGCGACAGCAAGACGGGTGAAATTTTCATCAAGCTCGTGAATCCGGGTGTCACCAATGTAATCGTGAAAATTGAAATCAAAGGCGTTGGCTCGCTCTCATCCAAAGGCACTGCGACCACAATTCAGGGAAGTCCCGAAGATACAAATTCGATTAACCATCCACGAAACGTCGTCCCTGTCGTGACGACCTTGCGCGATGTGAAGTCTGAATTTTCTTACACAATGCAACCGCAAAGCATCGTGCTGCTGAAATTGAAGTCCCGATAAGAAAAGAGCGTGCCGAGGGTCACTGCAATTTTTCTTGCGGGTTCACTTCGGCAACGGCGTCTTCACCCACGTCTCCAGCGGATGCAGCGCCGTCTGTGCCGGTGACGCTCCTTCCGCGTCGAAGATCACCATCGTATTGGCCCCGTTCTTGAGCCAGCATTCCGGCACATACATCTCGGTCGGCCGGTTTCCCGCGTTTTTGTAGGGGCCGAGGTTGTGGCCGTTGATCCAGACGCTGCCGGACTTGAGGCCGGTCGTCCGCAGCGACAACGGCTGATGCAGCATCGGATCCGCCGCCATCGTGAAATCGGCGCGGAAGAAAAGCGGCGTATTGGGCGCAATTTCACGGTTCGGCTGGCTCATGCTCATCCAGCCTGGAACGCCTTTGCCATCCAGAAACTCTCGCCAATTTGTCACGCTGGCCAGCAGTGGGGTCTCCTGCATATCGGACAGGCCCGGGTGGAAGTGCCAGCCTTCCTGACCGCCTTTCATCGCCACGATGTCAACCGCCGCCGCCATACCGCCGGAACCTTCATTATTCTTCACGCGGATCGCCAGCACGTTTGTCCCCGGCTTGAGCGCCTTTGACAGGTCCACGCTGCCGGCGATGTTCCAGCCGACGTGTTTGCCCACCGATTGCCCGTTGAGGAAAAATTCCCCTTCATCGTCCACGCCCTGATGCAGCAGCATCGCCTGCGTCGTTCCCGCCGGCACGTCGAACGCGGCCCGGAACCACGCGTAGCCGGTGCGCGAATTCATCGAGTTGCCGCCGGCCCGCACCTGCGGCCAGCTCGAATCGTCAAAATCCGCCGCCGCCGGCCCGTTGTCCGCCGCCGTCACGGCATCGGTGTTGAACACGCGCCAGTTGGAAATGGATGCGATTGGTTTATCGGTCAACATCACCGGTCCCCAGATTCCCTTGGCCGCCATCAGTCCCGTGGGCCCGGTGAAGTTATACATTTTCGGCCGGCCTTCGGTCCAGCAAAGCACCGCCAGTTCGTTGTCGCCGGCCTGAAGCGAAAGTGTTGCTCCATTTTTGTCGCCCGCCACGCGTTGCCCATTGACGAAAAGCCGCAGCACGTCGCCCGCCCCCGTGAACCGCAGCGTCACGTTCCCAGCGGCCTCGCGATGAATCGTTGTGCGATACCAGCCCCAGCCGTTGGGATAATCATCGTATTGCTCCATCGGTTTTGGCTCCGGGGAAGCGGCCCACTTGGAATCGTCGCCGGTCGCCTCAAGCGCCCCTTCACGCTTGCTCCACTTGAGCGCGGGGATGTCATCGCGTGCCTCATGCGGCGGCGTGTTGAATTCCTTGCGGCCCGCCGCCGAATAAACGACGACCGTGGCGCCATTCGTGGATGCTTCCAGTTCACCCTCGGTCGAAGCGTAATGCGGGCCGATCACCAGCGACCGGGCATTTCCCTTGCCGACGATCCAAGTGCGGTCCGCCAGGTCGGTGTTCATCACCAGCAGCTTGACGCTGGCGTCCGGCACGTCAACTGTGGTGATCGCGTCGTCTTGCGGATAGGTGAACGTCAGCAGTTGCGTCTGGTCCTTCACCTTCACCTCGCCGTCATCGCCTGGCGCTCCATAGCACACCAGATATGTGATGTCGCCAAGTTGGATGCGCGTCAGAATCGCCGTGGCCGCGTAGTCAAAAATGACGGGGCGGGTTTTGGGGTCCGGTTGGACAACGAAGTCCGTCAGGATCGGCCGGATTTCGCCGGGAGTCAGCGTCAGGGTTTTGTCGTCCGAAGGAATCTGCCGGCCATCGGCAAGTTTGATTTGCGTTTGAATTGTCTGCGGCACCGACGCAGCTTGCCCGCCGCGACGACGGCCATTGTTTTGATAGCGCGCCGCATCCGCCAGAAAGAGAACCGTGCCGTTTGTGCTGGTTCGCGCGAAGGTCTGCACGTTGGCGGTCGTAGAGGCGATAAGCGCACGGCCGTCCTTGCTGGCGGTGAGCACATCGCTGAAGGCCTGCGCGAACAGTGCCGCCCGTTTCAATGGAAAATAGACGTTGCGCAACTGCCCTGCCTCGCCGATGGGCGCGGAATAGTCATAGGACGCGGTCACTTCCGCGCCCTTGGAGTAGCCGAAGTTGCTGCCGCCGTGGACGACATAGTAGTCGTATCCCGCGCCGCCGAAGCCGATGATCTTCCAGGTGCCGCGAATTTTCTCCTCCGCCATCTGCGCGCTCATGTCCCCTTCGAGGCCGATCCAGCCAGTCCAGAACTCGGTGCTGAACCAGGGCGTGGTGCGGTTGCCGAAGGGCCGGTTGCCAGCGGGGTCGTTGCCGTGATGCAAGCCCGAATTAAACAACGGTATTTCCAGCCCGTGCGCCCGCGCCAGTTCGCGCAGGTGATCAAGATACGGATTGCTGTCCGTGCCCCAGCGGTTGGGATATTCGTTTTCGAGCTGCACCATCAGCACATTGCCGCCCTTTTGGATTTGATGTTTGGCGATGATGTCGAACACCTTCGACTCAAATTTGTCCACATAGGAAAGATATTGCGGGTCGTTCACGCGCAGAAGCATTCCCGATTTGTCGCAGAGCCACGCCGGAATACCGCCGTTCTCCCACTCGGCACAAACATACGGGCCAGGCCGCACGTCGGCATACATTCCGCACTCCTGGATCGTCGTCAGCCACGCATCAAGATCAAGGTTCCCCGAAAAATCAAAATGGCCTTCCGTCCCCTCATGCGCGTTCCACATCACATACGTTTGAACCGTGTTAAGCCCCATCGCCTTGGCCCGGAGAATCCGGTCCTTCCACAATTCCCGGGGCACCCGCGCATAGTGAATTTCTCCGCTGCTGATAAACGTCGGCTTCCCGTTGACCACGAAATAACCGTCGCCATTCCAGTGAATGGCCTCGGCCGCCCCGGGCGTGGAAGCAGGGAAGATGCCGTCAGCGGCACCGAAAACCGATGTGGTGGCGGTAAAGCAAACTGTTGCAAGCAACAATGTGATCGGAATCGTGCGCATAATTTTACTCAAATAAATGAATCTGGTCGAAACAGCATCTTCTTGTGGCGAACCTGGAACAGTTCCCTGGGCGCCGGGTGTGCCTGAAACCTGATGGATTCTAAAGCAACGGCACCAAGTTTAAGGCGCATCACTGCGGCTTGAGTTCGATGACGCAGCCGCCACTGGGCCGCAAAGATAGTTTCACCTGATCCTTGCGTGTGACGACCTTTTCCTCGCGCTGCCAGGCGTCGCCGCGATCTGGCGCGTCACCCAGTTGAATCATTTGATATTTGCCGCGCTTGAGAAAGTCCAGCGGAAAGTTCAGCGTCGTGGCATCGCCGCCGTTGATGACGCCGACGAACCAGGTCGTTCCCTTGCGCCGGGCGAACGCCGCGCATTTGCCGATTTCGCTGCCGGGCAGAACCACCGTTTCATCCCAAGTCGGGGGAATCGCCTTCAGCACGTCCAGCGCCGGATTGTTCAGATAATTTGTCGGATGATCGGCATAGCACAGGAACGGCGAAGTGAACACAATGGCTTGGGCGAGTTCGCGCGCCCAAGTGTAGCCGCGCAGTTCCTTCGGATTAAACACCGTCGGAGTATAATCGCCCGGCCCGATTACGAATCGCGTGAACGGCAGGATGGTGTCGTGCGTCGGCGGCAGCGTGCGATGGTAGCGCAAGATGTGATACTCGTGGCCGCGGATGGACTCGCGGGTCATTTCGTTTGGCCAGGTGCGTTCGCGGCCGACCGGCTTGTTCGCGCCGTGAAAATCAATCATCAAGTGTCGGGCCGCAGCGTCTCGCAGCGTCTCGTCATACCAATTGACCCAGCGCACGTCGGCTTCCGGCTCGAAATCAATTTTCACACCGACCACGCCCAGAGCGACCGCGTGGTCGAGAAGATTGGTGCGCCGCGCGGCATTGGGAACTTCGTTGCTGTTGACCCAGATCCAAATTTTCACGCCTTGCGTTTTGGCGTAATCGCAAACCTCGCGCAGACAGGCCCAGTTGTCCTTGCCATCGGCTTTCCAATTTCTCCAGCCTTCGTCCACAAGGTAATACTCGAATCCGAGCTGTTTCGTCCAATCCACCCACTGATGCTGCTCGGAATAAACCGGGTCGCCGCTGGACCACCATTGCCACGAAGAGCGTCCGGGCTGAATCCAAGCGGCCTTTTGGAGTTCCGGCGGTGCGGACGGGCAAAGATTGCGGATGAGATCGCTGTTCACCAGCCCGTTGAGGTCGCGGGCCAGCAGCGTCACGCGCCACGGCTGAACCACCGCGTCGTCCGTCGTCCAACCATTCCGATTGGATCTGGCGTGAAAATACGCTTGCAACGAATGATCGGAACCGACTAGCACTCCAAGATCGCTGTAATTCAAAAGATTCGCCTCCGTCACCAGCGCGTAGCCGCCGCCGGGCAGGTTGAACGTGATCGGCAGCGGAATTTTTGTGCCTGCGGAAAAATCCTCCAGCCGGCTGCTCTGGAAAATTCCCTCATAACCGACAAAATCCGTGTTCTGAAACCACGCCATCGGATTGCCCGGCAGCTTCCATTCTGTGGCCTCGCCGTTGATTCTCCGGCCCGCCTTTGCCGGCAGCCGCGAGCGCAACGCCACGCCGTCGTTGTAAGCGCGCACGTCGAGTTCGTAATTTTCGCCGCTGGCGCTGCGGACGGCCACCGTGGTTTCGCGGCAATTGTTGTTCGCCTCCGAATGACCTCCAAACATCGCATACTTCTCGCTGATCTTGTGTGAGAAAGTTTTGCCCAGCTTCACGTCCGCGCCCAAATCAACACCGTCCGCGACGATGCCGAAGCGCGATTTGCTCACCACTTCACGGCCATCAAAAGCGACGGCGTAACTCAACCCGCCGGCATCCGTCACCGTGATGACGGCCTTGCCATCCGGTGAACTGACCTTGATTTCCGCCGCCTGAACCGTGGCGCAAAGCGCGCCGAGAATTGTAACCGCAAAAAAATGTTTTTTCATGGAAGACCAAGCATAGGTAAATGGGAATGGATTGTAAACATGGCAAAACGGCTTTCTCTTTGTGCCGCCGCAAATGGCCCACGATCAATTCCGTTCCAAAAAATTTTGCTCTGGCCGACCGTCGAATAAAAACTCATTATTCATCCCATGAATACCCGATGGCACCCTTTGTTTGGCCTGGCGCTGTCCGCCGCCGTTTTCACTTCCGCCCAAGCCGCCGATCCGGTGCTGGGCAAATCCCCGCGCTATTGCAATCCGCTGCCGATGGTCAGCGACGGCGGCGCGTCCGCCGCCGGCGACGTCACCGTGATCCGCGACAATGGCAAATACTATATGTATTGCACCGGCGGCGGCGTGTGGGTTTCCGACGATCTCTTCAACTGGACTTTTCACCGCGTCGCCAACGTGCCCGTTGCGCCGGATGTCAAGAAATACAACGGCGCGTTCTATATGTGCGGTAACAGTGAAAACAACGGCTCGCTCTTCAAGGCCGACAATCCGCTCGGTCCATTCACCAACATCGGCGATTGGAAGAATACGCCAGATGTGGCCGGTGGATGGAACAGCGCCTTCGACATGGACATTTTCGTGGACGACGACAACAAGCCGTATCTCTATTATCCCGGCCGCGGCGTCAGCGGCATCTATGTTGTGCCGCTGGATCCGAACGACTTGACCCGGTTCGCGGACAAGCCGGTGCATCTTTTCGGATTCAACAAGGATCACGTCTGGGAACGCTACGGCGAGATGAACGAATACACCGACGTGGCCTGGATAGAAGGCCCGTGGCTGCAAAAGCACAACGGCACTTACTATCTGGAATATTCCGCGTCCGGCACGCAGTGGAAAACCTATGCCGAAGGTTATTACACTGCCAAAAGTCCGACGGGGCCGTTCACCTATGCGCCGAACAACCCGCTCCTCCGAAAAACTGAAGGACTTGTCACCGGCACCGGACACGGCAGCATCGTCGAAGGCCCCGGCGGTCAGCTCTGGCAATTTTACACCATCGTGCTGAACAATCCGCCGGGAGGACGGCGCATCGGCATGGATCCGGTTGCCTTCGACAAGGACGGCAACATGTCCGTCCGCATCACCGACACGCCGCAATGGGCGCCGGGTGTCGTCGCCGATTCCGCGAAAGACGGCGACTCCGGCTCCATTCCCGTCACCGTCAACAAAGTTCGGGCGATGAATGCGCTGTCACGCTTTTCCTCGCAACAGCCGGGTCATGATGCCGCCTATGCCGTGGATAATTCCAGCGGCACCTGGTGGGAACCGAGTCCGGCTGACGCGCAACCGACATTGACGCTGGAGTTAAGTCCGGCGACGCGGTTCGACGTCGTGCAACTTTTTACCATTGATTCCATGCGGCTATTATTCAATGGCGGTGGTCGTTTTGGTCGTCGGGGAGCGCCGCCGGCAATTGACAGGAATGCCGCATCCGCATTGCCTCCAACCGATGCGTATCAATACAAAATTGAAGTCTCCACCGACGGCAACAGCTACACGACCGTGCTGGATCAAAGCACGAATGCCATCACTCGCAACACCATCTTCGAGGAAATTCCGCCGACCAAATGCCGGTTCGTGCGGCTGACGATGATCAACTGGCCGCGCACCACGCCGTTGGGCATCATCGAATTCACCGTCTTCGGCAAGCCGGCGGGGTCGTTGCCGGCGGCGGTGCCGATTCCCGCAGCCCGCTGATAATCCGGGCGATGAATTCGCCGGCATTTTTGCAGACTGCGGAATGGCTCAAAGCTGAATCTTGGAAAACCGGTAACTGCCAAAGGCAACCAGCAACACGGCAAAGCCGGTCAGCACGGCCAAATCCGTCATCAAACCATAATGACCCGCACCAATGAGCGATTGCCGCAATCCATCCACGCCGTAAGTGAGCGGGTTCAAACTGGTGGCGATGGCCAGCGCCTTGGGGAGATTGGTCAGCGGAAAAATCGCGCCTGACAACAGAAACAGCGGCATGATCAGGAAGCTCACCACGAATTGAAACGCCTGCATGTCCTGCAACATCGAGCCAATCGCCGATCCCAGCGCCGTGAACAAAATGGCCGTCAACGCCATGAACAGGAAAACCAGCGGCAGCGTGCTGAAATGTTCCAAACGGAAACCGGCGATGAAACACACGCCCAGAAACAGCGTGCCTTGAATCATGGCGACCGTTGCCCCGCCCAGAATCCGGCCCAGGATGATCCACACGCGCGGCACCGGGGCGACGAGCGTTTCTTTGAGAAAACCAAACTGCCGGTCCATCAACAGTTCGATGCCGGAAAAAACCGAGGTGAACAAAATGGTCATGCCAATCAAGCCCGGCGTAACAAACTGGATGTAGCTGCCCATGCCGGCTTTCTGGAAAACGCCGGTCAGACCATAACCCATCGCGAGCAGATAAATCACCGGCTGCGCGAGGGAGGAAATGATCCGCGCGCGGGAACGCGAGTAGCGTTTCATCTGCCGCAGCCAGAGAATGTAAATTGCGCCCATAAATTATCTGCGCCCCCAGGCCCGCGCCATGCTGCGCATCCGGTCGGCGGGAGAAGCTTCTTCATCGCGGATGGTCGAGCCGGTCAATTTCAGAAACGCCTGCTCCAACGATTCCGTGCCGGTCTGCTGCTTCAGCTCTTGGGAAGTGCCTTCGGCGACGATGCGACCGTGATCAATGATGGCGACGCGATGCGCCACGCGTTCGGCTTCCTCCAGATAATGCGTGGTGAGCAGCACGGTGACGCGTTCTTCCTCGTTTAATTTTTTTACCTGTTTCCAAAGCTGATCCCGCGTTTGCGGGTCGAGGCCGAGCGTGGGTTCATCCAGAAAAAGAATCTTCGGTGTGTGCAGCAGGCCGCGCGCGATTTCCAGCCGGCGCCTCATTCCGCCGGAAAACTTTTTAACCTGCTCCTTGCGACGTTCCCAAAGCTCAAACAGCTTGAGCAACATTTCGGTTCGCCCGGCGCAAATCCGCCGGGGAACCTTGTAAAGCGCGCCGTGCATTTCCATGTTCTCCTGCGCGGTCAGCTCGTCGTCCAAACTAGGATCCTGGAAAACAATGCCGAACCGTTTGCGGACTTCGTTCGGATGTTCCTCGGGATTCAATCCATCAATCTCAATGTGCCCGCTGGTCGGCTTCAGCAACGTCGTGAGCATCTTGATGGTGGTCGTTTTGCCCGCGCCGTTCGGTCCGAGAAACGCCACGATCTCGCCCGCCGCGATTTGCAGTGAAATATCCTTCACTGCGGTGAAATCACCAAAGGTCTTGGTCAAATTTTGAATCCGGATCATGGCGAGTGGAACGCGGCCTATTTCGCCCACGCTTCCCCTTCCGGCGTCCGCCGCCAGGCGAAATATTCATCGAGAACCTTGAGCGATTCAATGCTGGGCACCGGCCCGATATGCGGCGTCTGGCTGAAATACATCTCTTGCGGGTTGCTGTCGCTGAAAACCGGCCATGTGGGAACGCCTTTGCCGTTGGGATCGCCGTGCTTGGCGAAGTTCACCCAGCAGGTGGACATGGCGTCGGAGATTTCCAAGTCCGTCTTCGTCGTCTGCGGACTCCTGGAATTGAGATGTTCAAAAACGTAGGCCACTTCCGAACCGTGTGGTGAACCGTATCCGGCCCGGGGCGAGCCTTCTGGATAATCAGGGTGTTGATCGAAATAATAGAAGAACACTTTGGATTTTCCCTTCTCCGCCGCCAGCCGCGCCCAACTCCACGTTTGCCAGCCGAACGCCGCGTCGCGGGCCAGATCGCGCGCGGACTTCGGCGGCGTGCCCGATCCGGCGGGATAGGCTTTGATCAAATCGTCGGCGAATTTGCCGTAACGCGTCTTGACGCCGGCAATGTAATCCTCCGAAGTTTTCGGCGGCGAAAAGCTCGCGCCTTCATCTGAGTTGTAGCCCACCAGAATCGGCGTGTCGTTGTATTTGCCCGCCGAGTAAAGTTTGTATTGATCATCGGGAATCACCCAGCCATCAATGATCGGCCAGGCACCGCCCAAGCCACAGGTGGCGGGAAGTTTGTCCGGCGATAGCTTGCGCAGTTCAGCGATGGACGAAACTCCGGCAGCTTTGGCGTAAGCCTCGCCGCCGCGTTCAGCATCAGCGAGGCGTTTCAGGTTTTCGCCCGGAAAAGTTGTCGGACGCGGTGGCCCAAACGAACCTCCGCTTTCCGAAATCGCGCCTTCGAAAAGTCCCTTCGCCAGCGGCGACGCGCACAATATGCTGACGGAAATGCCGCCGGCGGATTCGCCGAAAATCGTCACCTTTTTTGGATCACCGCCAAAAGCGGCGATATTTTTCTTCACCCATTGAAGACCGGCGATTTGATCCAGCAAACCGTAGTTGCCCGAAACATGGTTCGGACTTTCGGCGCTCAATTCCGGGTGCGCGAGAAAGCCAAGCTGCCCGACGCGATAGGCGATGCTCACCAGCACCACGCCTTTTTTGGCCAGATTTACGCCATTGTAACTTGGATCAGAAGTGGCACCGGCGATGAATCCGCCGCCGTAAATCCAGACGAGCACGGGGATGTGATCGCTCGCGGATTTCGCGGGCGTCCAGACATTCAAATACAAACAGTCCTCGGAACCTCTTCCGTTTTGAATAGGCATGGGAGCAAATTGGGTGGCCTGACGAACGCCGTCCCATTTGGCGGCGGGCTGCGGAGCGCGCCAGCGAAGATCGCCAACCGGCGGCGCGGCAAACGGAATGCCGCGATAAACGGTCAGTCCGTCCTGGGAAACACCCTGCACCAATCCCAGGTCGGTTTTGACCGGGGCGGGTTGTTGCGCGTAGGCAAGCCCGACGGCGAACATCGCCAACATCACGCCTAGAAAAACTCCATTTTTCATAAGAATCATTTGCATCAAAACTCGCCAATCTTTCCAATGCTGCGGGCGCAACGCAGAACAATTGGACAGGAATCACGCCGACAACACGAATTGCGCGCAATTTCCAATCTTCATTTAGGTTCGGCCAACTTGTAACCCATCAATGAAAGCATCTTCTCTCCGTATCGCTCTCCAAACTCCCGTGAACCCGCAGAATTGAAGTGCATATGATCCGTGTTGCAAGTGCAGCCGGCCGAAGAAATGACATAGGAATTGGGCAGCGTGTTCGGCAGCTCCGACATGATTTTGTTGAAGCCGGCACAAACGCCTCCCTGGTCGGTGTTCACAGTTTCGCCGGCCAGAAAAGGCACTTCCTTGGGATTGAGATTCAAGTCTTTGATCAGGTTGTCGTAAATGCCCTTCACTTTGTCCGGCCATTCCTGGTCGTTCGGGTTTGACTCGCCCTGATGCAGCAGGATTCCCTTGATGACGCCGTCTTTTTGCGCCAGCTTGCCCATGTCCACAAGATATTGATAAGGGTTTCCGCCGTAGTTTTTGATGTAATTGATCATCCACGGCTGAACGGTCGCAACGTAGTTCGTATAAATATCTTTTTGGAAAAGCTCAATCTTGCAGCCGGGGATCGAGACTTTGATGACGCCGATGCGAATGTTCGGCGGCAGATTGGAAACCATCGTCCGGCCGAAATAATCAATCATGCAAATGCCGCTGCCTCGTGCGGACAACGGCGGAACGGCATCATACCATTGCCCCTTCTTCCAGTCCCGCCTGGCGGAATCGGCATCGGCCATGACTTGAAAGCGCTTGTCCACCGTCCGGTCCTGCTCGTCCATGCGTCCGCCGCTTTCCATGTTCGACTGGCCAAAACACAGGAAGACCCAGAAGTTCGTGTCTGGATCAGCCGAAGCTTTGACGCCGAACGAGAGGAATGCCGCGAGCGAGAACAGTATCAATTTTGTTTTCATAACAAATGTTTTCGATTTTGAATCAATGGGAATCCGTCCGGCCTGGCCTGTGCAAATCGCGCGGTCAAAGGCTATTTGGCAGGCTGTTCAGCGGGCTGTATGACCGGGTAGCCCAGCAGTGGCAGCATCGTCTCCGCATATCGCGTTCCCAACAGCCGGTAGCCGGCGGGATTGAAATGCAGGGAGTTTGCCTTGGTGCAGCCCGTCGCCGAGATGACGTGGGCGGTGGGGATGGTCTTGGGAAGCTCGTCAATGATCGTGTTCATCCCGGCACACGCGCCGCCCTGGTCCTTGGCCACCAGCTCGCCGGCGAGCAAGGGCACATCCGCAGCCTTGAGGTTCAGGTCTTGAAGCAGATCATCATAAATGCCTTTGACCTTGTTCGGCCATTCCTTGTCACCCGAATTGGACTCGCCCTGATGCAGCAGGATGCCTTTGATGACGCCGTCTTTCTGGGCAAGTTTGCCCATGTCCACGAGATATTGATACGGATTGCCATCGTAGGTCTTGATGATGTTCTTCATCCACGGGGCCGCCGTTGACGCATACGCCTCGTAATTGGTCTTTTCAAACAATTCAATTTTGCAGCCGGCCACCGCGACGTTGACAACTCCCACCTTGACGTTTTTCGGAACATTGGCCACGAGGATCCGGCCAAAATAATCCGCAGGACAAAGGCCGCAGCCGGGCCGGCAGAGCGGAGGGACAGCCGTATACCAATTGTCCTTTTTCCGGTCCATGTTTGGGAAATCAACCGCCGCCAGAACCTGGAAGCGCTCATCCACATTGGTCTTGTCCTGTGCTTGAACTCCCGGAAAGCCCTCCATGTTGGACTGTCCAAAGCACAGGAAGATCCAGAAATTTGTGTCCTGGGAAAAAGCGTTCACATTGAACAAGAGCAAGCCCGCCAAGGCGAGCAATGGTGTGGTCATTTTCATAATGGTTTGTTTATTTTTAATGGTGAAGAATCAAGCTTTCAGCCTCTGCTTCGCTTACTGTTCGCGGGTGGGTGCGGCGATTGGGTTTGGCTCGCTCAAGCATGATTAGTTCATACTAGCAAAGCTGCATCAAGGGTCAACAAACACTTTGCACTACATTGAAAGATCGTAGTGATCAAGCGCCCGCCAACAGGATCAACAGACATAAAAATGGATCAGCCCAGAACAACTGCCGGCCCGCTGCTCAATGCGTTGAGCCGCTCCTGATCAAATCCGGCAATTGCCTTGTATCGGCTGGCGATCCCTTCAAGTTCCTCCGGCGCGAAGACCGACGTGACATCCTTGAATCCGTCCGGCGCGCGTTCCTCGGCCAGTTGCATGATCACTTCAGG
>Ga0208849_1001028_pt1 | contig 21581 bp, 11 predicted proteins | sample NGESurdeep072012_10_FD_184470 | JGI IMG/M metagenome (GOLD analysis project Ga0208849, IMG submission 184470) | Arctic peat soil microbial communities from Barrow, Alaska - NGEE Surface sample 53-3 deep-072012 (SPAdes) | ecosystem: Environmental > Terrestrial > Soil > Wetlands > Peat ... | reverse complement strand
TGGCCGCCCGAGACGGCATCTGCGCGCGGGCCGACCATGGTCTCGTAGTGGCCGGGCCAGCTCATGATGTCGTCATGGATGCGCGCCAGGCGCGCGGCGCGCTCGATCTGCTCGTTGTCGATGTCACGGAAGAAGCGGATGTTGTCCGCCACCGACGCGTGCAGCAGGCGCGGTTCCTGCGGCACGTAGGAGACCTGCGTGTGCCAGTCATCGCTGGAGAACTCCTCGGCAGCCACGCCGTTTATGAGATAGCGACCGTCGACAGGGCGCCGCAGCCGCAACAGCAGCTGCACGAGCGTCGACTTGCCGGCGCCCGACGGGCCGACGATCCCGATCGCTTCACCGCTGCGAATGTCGAAGCTCACGTCCGTGAGCACCGGCGTCTCGGGGTTGTACGCGAACGACACTCGCTCGAACGAGATCTCATCGACCACCGGCAGCGGTGTATCGCCATAGTCCTCGCCGTGTTCGCGATAGCGTGCCAGCGCCAGCTGCGTTCGCTCGATGAACGGGAGCGCCTGAATCAAGCTTTGGTATGCGCCCTGCACAGACTGTCCGGTGGTTCCGGCGCGAAGCAGCAGCAGGACCACACCGCCGAGCGAGCCAGCGTGATTTGCACCCACGAGATAGAGAACGCCAATACCTGCCACGAGCAGCACGTAGATCAGGCTCTGATAGCCATTCGTGACGAGCCGTCCGAGCAGTTGCGCGCGGTAGAAGAAGTGCTGAGCACGGTTTACGAGTTGTCCGATTTTCTGGCGCTGCGCCGCGCCCGCACCGAACACGTGGCTCTCTTCGGCGACGCGGTTGCTCTCAGCGATCCCTCCCGCATACGCGACCTGCGCCCGGGAGAGCTCGCGGGAGTATCGACCGCCGCGCGCCCTCAGTGGCCGCAGCAGCGCGAACATCGCGATCGACATGATGCCGACGCTGACGGCCGCAACGATGTTGAGCACGAACGCGAAGGCCATCAAAACGACAAACTGGATGGTTGAAGTGATCAGCGTAATCGTTCCCGATGCCCCGCTCACGGCCTGTAGCACCTGGCCGGTCATGACCTCTTGGAGCTGTCCCTCTCTGTCGCGCGATTGAACCGACCACGAGGACCGGTTGAAAGCCTCAAACAGCTCCGTGCGCAGCCGTGCCTGCACGTCGGAGGTGATCCGCGCTGACAGCATCGCAAGCGGAATCTGGAAGAACAGGCGCAGCGCACACAGTCCAAATCCGATCAGGATGAGCGTGCTCGGGGCCGCGTGAAAATTGAGCAGCGTCAGTGTCTTGTGAGTGGCGTGCGGGGAGTTGGCGCGACCGACGAGCGATGCCGCGAGATCGGCAACCAGCGCCAGCGTCGCCGCTTCGGTGAAACCGCCCATGATCGAGCACACAGCGACGCCGGCGACCATCCACCGGCGGTCGCCGATCAGCAGGCTGAGGCGGGCACGCATCGACGCCGGCGAAGCCGCCGGCGCGGTCTCAGGCGATGGCGAGCGGGGCATTCTCGCGCCGTTGTATCGCCGAACGCGAGACCTCGCGTTTCGGTCTGGCAAACCAGTATGCCGCCACGCCGACGGCGAACCAGAAATAGGGGCCGTCCGCCGTGCCCGCGCTCAGGAACCCGGACGATCCCTCGATCAGCAGCGGACCGAACGGAGCGAGCGTACCTGCCAGGCAGACCGCGAGATCGCTGTCGGGGATGCGTCTGAGTCCGATGGCCGTGATCACGCTGACATAGATGATGATCGCCGGCCACAGTATGAGACCAGGAAGGCCCAGTTCCTTCACCAGCACGTTGTACTCCGTCTCGGATGTGAGCCCGTGACCGTTGAGCAGGTTGTTTGCGTGGCCGCCGAGACCACCGACTGCGCCGCTGTTGCCAAGGCCGAAGCCAAATGGCGAGGCTTCGACGTACTTGGGGATTTTGCTCCACGAGTTTTCCTTGTGCAGCGTGGTTTCCGAGCCGGTGCTGAGTTGTTCATATCGCTTGAACGTGCCGGGCCGCAGCGCCGAGACGACGAGCACGCCCACCGGTATCACGAGGATGATTATCGCCATGAGCGCAGCCAGGCTGCGCGTCAGGGACCGACCGGACAGCGCCGTATAGCCGATGAACGTGACCACGCCAAGCCCGGCTCCGATCAACGGCAGGCGCCCAAGTCCGACGACGACCCCGATGATCGCTCCCAGGCACAGGATCGTCGCGATCCATTTTCGCCTGCGCGAGATCACCAGTAGCGCGAGGCACATCGGCAGCGCGATGTGCCCGACCGCTCCGCTGAAGCCGGCGTCGGAGCCGAGACCGGGCGGTCTGACCCTTGCTTCGCCTTCGGCGTGGTAGACGCGACCCGCGCCGACGCCTGTCGGATGGATGAGGGCTTGATAGCCGGGGCCCCAGCTGGCCAGCTGCCCCGGCGAGAGGTTCGTTTGATATGCCGCGACGACGCCGTTGGCGAATGCGATCACCCCGAGGATCACGAACATCTGGCGGAAGCGGCGCTTCGAGCGCATCAGTACGTAGCCGAAGAAGAAGAACGGCACGTACTGGAGCTGTTGACGAAAGCCGCCGAGGACGTGCAGGATGCTTTCGGTGCGAGGATTGAAGGCGTTCACCACGACCAACAGCACCCACGCGATCACCCAGCCCGACAGCGCGGGAAGCCGCACCTGCTCTCGGCGCATCAGGATCCGCACGAACGCTCCCGTGGCAACGGCCAGAACTATCACGTCCTGGAAGGAGGCGGTCAGTTCACGGCCCCCGAGCAGCAGCTTGACCGGGCCGTTGAGCAGACCGAGATAGACGGCGAGCAGCATGACTGTGACATCGAGACGGCTGCTCGCCATCAACGCGATGATCGCGACGACGCCGGCGATGATCGCGAGCACGACCAGGATGTTCGCCTTGGGGAGCGCGATTGTGACCGCGGTCGCGGTGATTGCAGGGACGGCCGCCGTAAGCGCCACACGCATCCTGTCTTGGAGGCGGCGCTCGAGGACCAGCGGGTGAAACATGGGAATCGCGGGCGTACGCCGGCGACGAACGCTCATCCTCTCTTGCGCCTCTTACCCGACCGCATGCGGCCGTTGAACGAGGAGAAGCCTGAGCGCTTGAGTTCGCGTGGAGCCGCGAAGTTGGCGACGACGCCGAGCACTGGGGCGTTGGACGGACGTTCGAGCATCTGCCGCACACGCCGCGCGGAGACTTCGCGCGAATGTCCCACACGAGCAACGATCACGATCCCGTCGACGGCGCCGAACAGCGGCTCCACGTCGCTCACCTCGAGCGGCGACGGAGCATCGATCAATACATAGTCGAATCTGTCCGCAAGCGATCGCAGCAGCTCGGATTTGGCCATCTGCGCGACCAGCGCCGGCGGATTCGGCACAGGCGCGTCGCCCGCGAGCAGGAACAGCGAGCCGACCCGCTCCTGTGTCGCGGTGAGCGCACCGACGCCATCCCCCCCCACGTCCGGTAGGGCAACCGGAAGCACAGGCTGCAGCGCGTCATCGACATCCAGCCTTCCGCTGAGGACGTCAGCCAGCGAGTGGTCCGCATCGAGCCCGAGCATGCGCGCCTGGATCGGCCGGCGGAAGTTGGCCTCGACGACGACCACCCGCTCACCCGCCTCGCGCTGGGTCAACGCGAGATCTGCGACCAGGGTCGACTTGCCGTCTCCGGGATCCGGGCTCACGAACAGGATCACACGCGAGCCTCTGCCGGGGGCGGCGCCGTTGCCCGACAGAGCGCCGTTGCCGGGCGCGTCGATCAGATGGAGAGCCGTGTGGAGCCGCCGCAGCGGCTCCAGCAGGAGGTTCGAAGGGCGCGCCGAGCCGTCGCGGCGGACGATCGGTCGCGGCGCCTTGGGCAACGCGGCGAGAAGCGGCGCCTGCATCACTGCTTCGATTCCCTCCAGCGAGCGCAGGCGCCGGTCAAATCGGCTGAGTGTGAAAACAGCGAGGGCAGCGAGCACGAGTCCGAGCACAAAACCGAACTCGGCGTCCTTCCTCGGCTTTGGCGCCACGAGCACGGCGCGCGCGGCCTTTGCCGGTTTCAACTGCACAGCGGTGACCACGCCAAGACTCGCTTCGAGTTCGTTGATCTTGGAGCTGAGAGTCGCACCCTGGATCACGCTCGAGGTCGACGCCCCTTTTCCGCCCGCGCCGGAGGATGCGCTACCACCTTTGCCCTTTTTCTTGGCGGCAGCCGCGGCGGCTTCCTTGGCGGCGGCCGCCGATTCGATCCTCCTCAGCTGACGGCGACTCAGCGAGATCGCCTGCTCGATCCCGTGTTCGCGCTTGCTGGTCTTGCGTTTGATGTATGCCTGCGCCACGGAGTTGGCTACGAACGCCGCGCCCTTCGCGCTGTGCGCTTCCACCGTGATCGTCAGAAATTCGCTTTTTTCGGGAATCTTGGCGCGCACTTTGGCGCCGCGCATGACCGCCGCTTTGTGCTCCTTGACCAGCTGACCGCGTACCTGTTCGACGACGATCGTGTTGACGATCGCCGCCTGGTCGCCAGTGCCACGGGACTTGGCCGTCGTCTTCGACGTGGGCGCCTGTTCTTCACTGCTTGCTCCGAGGTAAACCTCGGTCGAAGCTTCGAACGTGGGCTTCTCACGTTTATAATAGACGTAGCTCGCGCCGCCGACGACGATCGCCACGGCAAGGATTAGCCACTTCCATCTCCAGATCGGAGCGAAGATGGAGCGGGCATCAGGGGTCTGGTTCATCGGTAGGGATCCGTCCGTGGCGTCAGGGGGCCCGCCATCATATGCGTGGCCATTACCCGAAGCTAAAGATTAGCGCTTCCTCGGCGCCGGAATACCCGAGCAAGCGGGCCTGCAACGGCACTCTAGACACGTGCGCAGCCCACCCGCCACACGGTGCCCGGCGCGGGCTCGGGTAGGGCTGCCCGTACCCTGTGGGCGCGGCCTGTGGGCGCGGCGATCGCGTAAGATGCGCGCCGGTGCCGACGCCGGGAAAAGCAGGGCGAATCCTGTGCTTCGCGACGCAGGGTCACGGCCACATCGAGGGGGAGCGGATCAGGGTCCTGCTCGAACCGCTGGGGGGCGAGGAGTATCGCTTCGAGCGCGCTCACAAGCTGCGCTCCGCAGTCGGCCTGCTGAAGGCTGCTCGTGCCCTGCGGCCAGAGGTGATCGTCATGGAGGGAACCGGCCTCGCGGGGGGGCTTCCGCTACTGGCGATGCGCGCGCTCTTCGGAATCCCTTTCGTGGTCTCCAGCGGCGACGCGGTGGGGCCATTCTTGCGCCTGCACTCGCGCGCCGCAGGCATACTCGGCGGAGTGTATGAGCGCCTGCTGTGTCGGTGCTGCGCAGGGTTCGTGGGTTGGACCCCATATCTCGTCGGTCGCGCTCTCACGTATGGAGCACCTCGCGGGATGACGGCGCCGGGATGGGCGCGCAGCGACCCGAGCCCGCAGGCTCGCGCCGAGGTACGGCGCGAGCTGGGAGTCTCCGAGGAGACCATCGTGATCGGGCTCACAGGCTCGCTTCACTGGAATGACAAGGTCGGATATGTCTACGGCGCGGAGATCGTCGAGGCCGTGCGGCGAACTCGACGCGCGGACCTCGTCGTGTGTATCGTCGGCGACGGCGACGGTCGTGCTCGTCTGGAAGAGCTCGCCGGGGAGGACTTGGGAACGCGCGTGCTGCTCCCAGGTCGCGTCCCCCCCGAGCAGGTCCCTGACTATCTCGCGGCGTTCGACGTCGGGAGCCTCTCTCAGAGCGTCGATCCGGTCGGCTCGTTTCGCTACACGACGAAACTGAGCGAGTACCTCGCAGTCGGGCTTCCGATCATCACGGGCGAGGTACCGCTTGCGTACGACCTCGACGAGGGATATCTTTGGCGCCTGCCCGGTAGCGCTCCGTGGAGCGGGGAATACATAGACGCGCTGACCGCGCTGCTGCAAGAGCTCCGAGCGCCTGACATCGACAGGCGCCGCCAGGCGGCTATCGCATCTGAGAGACAGCTCTTCGATCGCGCCGCACAGCAGCGGCGTATGAGCGCGTTCATCGAGGACATCCTCGCCACACACGCTCACGCAGGCTGATCGACGCTCTCACCTTCGGGGCGCGCCAAGCGCGAGTACAGCTGGTGATGGCGCTCCACCATCTTCTCCCAGCTGTAGTCGAGCGCGGCGCTCCGCGCCGCGCGCCCAAGTCGCTCGAGCAGCGCGGGATCGTCCGCCAGCATGCGCAGGCGCCCGGCGATGTCAGCGGGATCGGCGGCGATCAGGAAGCCGTCGACGCCGTCGGCGACGAGCTCGCGCACGCCGTTGACCGGGGTCGCGAGGATCGGCAGTCCGCTGGCCGCCGCCTCGAGTGCGACGAGCGGGAACGCCTCGTAGCTCGTGGGGAACACGAATACGTCGGCCAGCTGATAGAGCGGCGCCACGTCGCGCGAGACTCCGATCCAGCGGACCGCGTCAGCCACGCCCACCTGCTTCGCAAGCGCCTCGTAGCGGTCGCGGTCGCCGCCGCCAACGACGAGCAGCAGCCAGCCCTCCGCCAGGGCGAGCGCCCGGATCACAGCATCGAGGCCCTTGCGCTGCCACTCGCTTCCGACGAAGATCGCGACCTTCCGCCGCTCCTCGATGGCGAGCGCCTCGCGCAGCGCTGCGACCTCCTCCCGGCGCGACCCAGGCGCAAAGGCATCGACGTCGACCCCGTTGGGGATCGTGATGGTGCGCTGCGCGTAGGCCGGGAAGTGCTCGCGGATCTCTTCCGCCACACCCTCTGACACGCACACGAACCAGCGCGGACGGTTCAGCGGGAAGCACACCCTTTCCGCCGCCCGGCCGAGCAACGCAGAGACTTTGGCGTTCAGGCGGAACGGCCAGCTCGCGCGACTGGGCGTCGCCGGCCCGACGTGGTGGCAGTAGTGAATGGCGACGAGATCGACGCGGTTGAGGACGATCGCGCCGGTCACGAGCACGAGTCCCCGCCGCCACCGTCGCACCGCGATCGTGGCGGCGAGCATGAACCAGGGATAGCTGAGCACGAACGGACGGCTGGGGCCGCGAACGCGGCGAAACGTGACGCCCGAGCCGGCGGGCAGCTCGCATGCGTAGGCGATCACCGTGACCTCGTAACCGCGGCGGCGAAGGCCGAGCGCGAGCTGCGTGAGGACGCGCTCCATGCCACCGACGCTGCCGACGTGGTGTGCGACCAGCGTCACCTCCGGCGGGTGCGAAGCTCCGGCGCTCTCCTCCGCACGTTCAGCGCGCGTCGACATCCGCGACCCTGCGGCCCTGGGCGAGCTCCTCAAGCGCCGTGAAGAATCGCTTGCGCATGGCCACGTCCGAATACTCGCGCAAAAACCGATCTCGACCAGCCTGGCCGAGCGCGTGCCGAAGCTCGGGCGAGCTCAGCAGCGGCTCGAGCGCGTCCGCCAGGGCGTCGGGCGCCCCCGAGCGCGCGAGCACGCCGGTCTTCCCGTGCTCGACGATCTCCGCGGGTCCGCCGGCATCGACGGCCAGGACGGGGACCGCCGCGGCCATGCCCTCCAGCAGCACGATCCCGAACGGCTCGGGGTCCGACGCGTTGACGAGGATGTCCAGCCGCTCGATGAACGGTCGTGCGTCCGGAACTTCGCCGGTCATCGTGACGTGCTCGGTGAGACCGAGGCGGCTGATCAGCCCCGGGAGCGAGGCCGCGTACTCGGGCGAGAGCCCGTACGCGTCGCCGCCGACGATCACCAGGTGCACGGGGTGCCCCCGCCCGCGCAGGATCGCCTGAGCGGCAAGCAGGCGGTCCTGCCCCTTCCACGGTTGCAAGCGCCCGACGATGCCGACCACCATGTCGCCTGGCGGCAGTTCGAGCGGCGTGGCGGCGACCGCGGGGTCGGACGCAGGAGCAGCGCCGGCGGGAATGACGAGCGTCGGGCGAGCGGGGAACATCTCTGCCTGCGCGCGCGCCGCCGCCGCCGAATAGCACACGATCGCGCGCGCAGGCAGCAGGTTCGCGCAACGCTCGAGCCACGTTTGCGTCGCAATCGAGTGCTGCCACCAGACAACTCGGTCGGTCATGCCGACGAGCGCCGCCGCCGGGGAGCCATACACCTGCGTTTTCGCCGCCCAGTTGAGGATCACGTCCGGCCGGCGTCTGCGAAAGAGCGTGGCCAGGCGCAGTACCGTCGCGAGCCAGCGATGGAGCTGACGCACCCGCCCTGCCTCGATGACCTCGACGCGCATCCCTGCCTCGCGCAGCTCAGCCGGCCAGGGCCCGTCCTCGAAGAACACGAACTCCAGCTCGTGCCCGCTCTCACCAACGCCGTCGATGATCGTCTGCAGCATCGCCTCCGCGCCCCCAAGCCGCTCGCGCCATGGCACTGTCACCACGATGCGCACGCGCTAGCTGCTCGGCCGCTTGACCCCGCGAAGCGCCACACACATGTACGGGTAGCGCAGCATTCGGGTGGCCGGACGATCGACGATCACCAGTGCTCGCAGCGGAAGCACGACGATCCACGCAGGCAGCAGGCCCAGGCGCCCGGTGAGCCAGCGCATCAGGCTTGTCAGCTTCTGCGAGACGACGCCGGTGACGAACGACTGCTCCACCACGTCGAAACCGGCCGCATCTGCGAGCCGCGCGAGCTGCTCCTGCGAGTACCCGAAGCGAACATGCGAGCCGTCCTCGACGCCGCTTGGATGTGGATCCTCGGTGTAAAGAGGACGATGACCCTCAAACGGGGTGGTCAACAGCAACTGTCCCCCCGGCTCGAGCATCCGTCCAAGCGAGTCCATGAGCCCGGCGTCGTCGATCACGTGCTCGATCGTCTCCAGGCAGATGATTTGATCGAAGGTGCCCAGCGAGTCGCGATGAGACTCGAGCTCGCGCAGGTCGAGTATGCGAAAGTCGATTCCCGCGATCCCGAGGGCATCTGCCCTGCGACGTGCCGCATCCTGCTCATCGGCGGAAAACGAGGCCGCGACTACTCGATTTCCGCTGCGGGCGGCGTACATGCTGAACGCGCCGTTGCCGCAGCCGGCGTCGAACGTCCGCCCCGGTCCGGGTCTGAGGTTTCTGCGCAGCCAAAGCCAGCGATCGAGCACCGGCGGATCGCTGTGAAGTAGCAACATTCGCCAGCCGAGCACCCGTAGCATGATTTCCCGCACGGGCGAGATCGTATCCTAAACACTCCCACGTCCGAGAAGCACGGCTTGTCTCCGGCAAACATCGTGAGGCTGTACGCTTTCATCGCCTTGGCTCCGAGCACAAACATGACCACAAACGCCGGCGGGGTCACACTGGTCCACGACTATCTGCTGGTTATGCGGGGCGCCGAGCGGACATTTGCGACAATCGCGGATCTCTACCCCACGGCACCGATCTTCACACTGCTCTACGACAGCAAGATCACACACAGCCGCTTCGCGGGCCATCCCATCACTGCGTCCATGCTGCAGAAGCTGGGAGCGAGCCAGAGCAACTTCAGGCGGCTGCTTCCACTTTACCCACTCGCCGTAGAGCGACTCACGCTGCCTGCCAGCGACGTCGTCCTCAGCAGCAGCAGCGCCTTCGCGCATGGCGTGCACGCCTCGCCGGGCGCGATCCACATCTGTTACTGCCATGCGCCGTTTCGCTATCTCTGGACCGAGCGCGAGCGGGGACTCAGCGAAGTGCGGGGAGCGCTGCGACTACCTCTCAACATGCTGCTGGACAGGATGCGCAGGTGGGATCTCGCGGCCAGTCGCCGTGTTGACTTCTACATCGCAAACTCGAGGGTCACCCAAGAGCGGATAGAGCGCCTCTACGGCCGCTCGGCGACGATCATCCATCCGCCGGTGGAAACCGACCGCTTCAGCATCGGCGTGCCGGGGGATTCACTGCTCGTCGTGTCCGAGCTGGTGTCGCACAAGCGCGTGCGCGTCGCGCTCGAGGCCGCACGACGTGCCGGCGCGCCGATCCAGGTGGTCGGCTCGGGACCCGACCACGCGACGTTGAGCGACGCCTATCCCGAGGCGAGCTTCCTCGGCCGTGCCAGCGATGCCGAGCTCGCGGAGCTGTACGCGGGCGCCCGCGCCGTAATCGTGCCCGGGATCGAGGAGTTCGGCATCACCGCCGTCGAGGCGCAGGCGGCAGGCCGGCCGGTGATCGCCGCCGCGGCCGGCGGAGCGCTCGAGACGGTGCTGGATGGCGAGACGGGGCTGCTGGCAACGCCCGACGACCCGGACGCGTTCGCCGCGGCGATCAAGGCGATCGACGAGCTCGACTTCGTTCCCGGACACGCAGTCGAGCACGCACAGGGATTCTCCGTGGCAAGCTTCCAGCGGCAGCTGGCCAGTTACGTCGACTCCGCGCTCGAGCGGCGCGCCAGCGGAGTCCTCGGTTAGCACCGCGTCGCGCAGCCGGGACTCGGTGACGCAGACAGATAGGGTGGTCGAGGTGATGCCGAGGAGATCGCTGCGAATAGCGTGGATTGGAGCGGTGCCCGGTCCGCAGGAGTCCGGTGGGGTACCTGGAGTTGCCACCGAGCTGATGCTCGGCCTGGCCGCGCTCGGCCACCAGATCGACTGTTACCTGTCCGGTCGCGAACGTGCGATCCCCGATCGAATCGCTAAAGCCGAGGGTGTGACATTTCATTGGGGCACGGGTGAATGGAGCTGGGGTCGCTGGTACAACCGCACCGTGATCGGCAGCTTCGTCTCAGGGCTGGTGATGCGTGCGCTGGGGTCTGTCCGACTGCGGCGGAGTCTGACGCGCGGACATGAACTTAACCCATATGACGTGATCTACCAGTTCTCGAGCATCGAGGCACTCGCGATGCCTGCCTCGCTCAGGCGTTCGGTACCGCTCGTCATGCATCCTGAGACTCATATCGCGGGAGAGCTGCGTCACCTGCTAGCCGAGCGGAAATTGGCGCTGCGTTGCCAGCCTGCGCATGTGTTCGCGCTCACGGTCGGCGTGATGTGGCTTCGCGCGTTGGTCCAGCGACGCCGGATACGCACCGCCAGCCTGCTGGTGTGCATCAGCACCGTGTTCCGCGATCACCTCGTGCGCGACTACCGCTTTCCACTCAAAGACACTGTGGTCATTCCAAACCCCGTGCGCCTGGAACGCTTCGCAGCGAGCGATATGCACAGAGCCATCGGCGAGCCGCCCACGGTTCTCGTACTCGGGCGCATCTCTGCGCGCAAGGGAATCGAGGATGTCGTTGCGATGGCGTGGCGCTTGCGCGAGCGCGGGATTCCCGCGCTCGTCCGCGTCGTCGGTGGGCCGAGCCTGTGGTCGGACTACAGCAAGCTGCTGGCGGATCTTCCCTCCGGGAGCTCCGAATTCGCGGGTCGCATCGCACCTGCCGAGATCCCCGCCGAGCTTGCACGCGCAGACGTGCTGGTGCAGGCCAGCAAGTATGAGCCGTTCGGGTTGACGGTGGGCGAGGCGCTGGCCGCCGGGGTCCCAGTCGTGGCCAGCAGCGAGGTGGGAGCGATCGAGGAGGTGGATCGAGCGGTTGTCAACGAGGTGGCGCCCGGCGACGTCGAGGGCCTCACCTCAGCGGTGGCTGAGGTGCTCGAGCGGCTGGCACAGGACGCGCCTCGCCTCCGGTCGAAGGCTCGTGCCGAGGCCGAGCGTCGGTTTGCGCCAGACGTCGTCTGCCGACAGGTGTCCGACGCTCTGCTGGCGCTCGTTGGCTAGAGGCCGCGGCGTTGGAGGACGTGGGGGATGGTGCGTAGGAGGATCTTGATGTCGGTCCACAGCGACCAGTTCGCGACGTACAGGTAGTCGATCGCGACCATCTCCCGCAGCGGCACCCGCGACGGCCCGAGGATCTGCCACGGGCCGGTCATCCCCGGCGTCAACTCCAGCCGGCGCCGATGCCACCCCTCGATCCGCTGATCCTCATCGAGCACCAACGGCCGCGGGCCGACAAGGCTCATCTCGCCCCGCACGATGTTCCACAGCTGCGGCAACTCGTCCAGCGCACTGCGACGCAACCACCGGCCGACCCGCGTCACACGCGGATCCTCAGCGATCTTGAACAAACCCTCCTGCGCCTCGTTGCGATCCCGCAACCCGTCCTTCAACGCGTCCGCCCCCGGCACCATCGTGCGGAACTTCAACATCTCAAAACGCTTGCCATGACGCCCCACCCGCTGCTGACGAAAGAACACCGGACCACGACCACCAAGCTTGACCGCAGCCGCGATCACCACCAACAGCGGCGAGACCGCCAACAACCCCAACGACGCGCCAAACAGATCAAACGCACGCTTGAACGCCGCCGAAGAACGCGTCAAGTCGAAACGCCTGACCCCCATCACCGTCACCCCATGCAGATCATCGAACTCGACCGAGGAACCCACGACCTCCAAAAGCCGCGGCAACACACTCACCCGCACCCCGACCGCCTTCAGCGTGCGCACCAGATTCAACATCTCCCCCCCATCGACACTACGCGGCGCGATGATCGCCCGGTGCACATCCAACGTCTGCGCCAAATCCCTGATCTCCGCCAACCGCGCCTCAGAAAAACTATCCGTCGACCACGAAGCGACCTTGTCCAAATCCAGATGCGCAACGACCTCAGCCTTCACCCCACCATGACCCGACAGCTTCGAGCGGATCGTCTCAGCCGAACCCTCATCCCCGATGAACAAACACCGCTCCGCCGGCGCGACCCGCAACGCCACCGCCCGCGACGCAGCACGCGCCAACAACAACCCCCCCGCCAACGCCAACCACAAGAACAACGCCTCATGACGATCAAGCACACGATGCGTCAACAACCCACCCGTCAACCACGCCACCAACGCACACAACGTCGCCAACTGAAACAACTTCGGCGCCTCATCCAACGTCGTCTTACGCAACAACATCTCATCCCGGTCATACAGCCCAGTCAACTTCGCGCACACAACCAAAATCGGCACCCCAGCAGCAGCAGCCCACGTCAACTCCAACGACCGCCGCGCCAACTCCACCGTCAACACAAACGCCCCCACAATCGCCACCACATCAGCAACCACCAACAACCGCCTGAACAACGCATCCCGACGCAAACACGCCGCCGGCCCCCGAACCTCAGCAATCCCCCCCACAACCACACGCCGACGAGCACCCAACCCCAAAAACCCACGCGACACAGACAACGCGTCCCGTGCAGATGCGCCTGCGAGCCGTGGAGCAGGCGCTCCCCGGCTGCTGCCCGCCTCGGCGTTCATCGACTCCACGGCCTCCGTGCGCACCGCCATGGGTGCACATATTGATGTCCACCGGCGAGCCAGATGTCTAGATTCCGTGACCGCGGCCGAAACTGCGGCCGGCCGGGCGATCCGCTCCTTGGATCGCCCGGCCGGCGTTTACCCCCGGTGCAGCTGGCGCTACACCGTCGCTATCGACTTCTCAGTAGTCGATGGTTGCGGCACCAGCAAGGTCCTCGTTGAGGAGTTCCTTGGGCATCGGAGCGTAGTCGTGGCCCACGATGCTCGCCTGGCCACCCTTCTTGTTGGTGATGTATTTGATGTAGTCGCGAACTGTCGCGGCCTCGGCTTCGGTCGCGCCCTTGCCCGAGTAGGACGAGTATTTCGTGAGGGCGAAGACGTAGGTCAGCCCGCACAGCGCGTATGTCTTGGATTCGGTGTTGGAACCGACTTCGTTCCACGGCGATTGAAGCGTCGGCGGCGGGAATTCTTTTTTGCCGTTGACGTACACCGTCTTCTTGCAGTTGGAGTTCGCGATCGTCGTGCTCAGACCGTCGGTCGAGGGGTCGGTGTACTTGCGCTTGACCGACGTGCCTTTGACCTTTTTGCTCGATTCGAGCTCCATCCAGAACTCTTTCCCGCCTTTGGCGAATTCGCCGTTGACCGGGTTGCGTGCCTGGGCGAGGTCGGCGTAGGCGATCGCGCCGGGGATTTTCCCGACTTCTTTGAGGACGCCTGTGTTGGTGGTGGTTTCCGCCCTTGTGACAACGCCTTTCGGCCACGTCTGGTTCAGCGATTTGCCGACGGTTTTGCTCGGCGTGCCTTCCGCGAGTTCGCTCCAGGTGTAGCTGCCTCCGTCTTCGCCTTCCATTTTGGTTTCGGGGTCGATCAGCGCGAAGTAGCGCTTGAAGATGTGGGTCGTGCCGGAGCCGTCGTTACGGACGACCGGCGTGATCACATCGGTTGACGGCGTGCAACCCGCACCCGTGAGTTCGTTGCCGCCGAACGACGAGCCGAGGATTTCACTCCATTTCGTGATTTCGCCTTTGTAGATTTTCTCAAGCGCTTCGGAGTTCATCACGAGTCGGTTAGCCGCCACACTCGAGTTGGCCGTGCAGTTTGCCGGCAGGTTCGTGACGACAGCAACCGCGCCCTGGACCACGGGCATTGTCAACAGCTTGCTCGATTTTTTAGGCGAGGCCTCTTCTTCGATTTTTTCGATTTCGGCCTGGTTGGCGGTGTTGTCCGTGCCGACGAACCCGAACCCGCCATATTCTTCTTTTTCCTGCCACTTTTTATAGCCGGCGCCGCTGCCGACGCTTTCGTAGGACACGGTCGGGCCGCCCGCGCAGTTGAGCTTGCCTGGTTCGTTGAACTGTTTTTTCCAGACTTCCTCAGCTTCGAGCTGGAACGACGAGCCTGCGCCCGTGATGTTGCTGCCTTTGCATTTTTCGATTTTGATTTCAGCACTCGCGACGCCAGGCGCCACGGCGGCGGCGAGACTGGCCGCACAGACAAAGCACGCCAGCAACATGCGACGCACAGAGGACGAACTCATCACTACCTCCTGGATAGCAGGTTCCATTGCAAGAAAGGAGGGCTCCAAACCCCCGCGAGCGGACCAGGGAGACGAACATCCCCCCGTGCCGATTGCATGCCGCAGTCTGCTGTTTCCGACCGCTCAAGAAGTTGCCATACGGTGACATCACATGACGGTTACACGAACACAACCGTTTCACACGGCAGGCGCTCGCGCGCGCGCCGAGCGCTTGTTTCGGCGCTCGGCCTGTTTACATCGCGTAAACCTGCGTTCACGTCGCGTTCACACTGCCCGGCCCTGCCCGCGCCCCGCCCGCGGACCGGTCAGTGGTGATGGCCTTTGGCGGCCCGCAGCGTGACGGTCGCCACGGTCGTGTGCGAGCCCCCGAGCGGGTCGTGCGCGACGATCGTCACGCGGGCGCGCAGCGTATGCGAGCGTGCGAGCAGCGAGCGAGCCTTCGAGGATAGGTGCAGCGTCAGCGTCTTTGCCTGGCCGCCCGAGAGCGTGGCGTGTCCGCTCGCCAGCGTGAGCACAGCCTTCTTCTTGGCCCCGCTCGCGAGCACCGCGCCGAGCGTCTGCACCGTGATCGTCGCCGAGCAGCTGCTCTCGTTGCCGGGGCAGGAGAGCTTGAGCGCAAACGCGCCGCTCGAGCTGACCGAGGTGGAGGTGCTGGCGATCGTCACGATCGGCACGGGCGCGGGCGCGGGCGGCGGCGCTTGGCTCGTCGAGGTACCGAGGACGCCACCTTGACCGCCGCCGCCGCCTCCTCCGCCGCCGCCCCCACCCCCGCCTTCGGGGGGTTTGACGACTTTTTCGGCTTCTGTCGCGAACGTCTTGTCGGCGCCGTAGCTCGGCGTCCCGGCGGCGCTGGCGACAACCCGGAAGTGGTAGGTGCTGCCGGCTTTGAGGCCGCTGATCGGCGCGGTCTCGGCGATCGGCGCTTCACCACCGCCGGGGGGGACGGGACACGGCACGCTCGCACCGTAGAATTCCGAGGTGCCGTATTCGAAGTGACATTCGGTGGTGGCCCCTTCGGGGTTCACCTTCGCGTTCAGCGTCGCCGTCGTCTGCGCGATCGCGGACGCCGCTTCGGTTTGCGCCAGCGGCGGCGGGCCGGTCGTCAGGCTGACGCCTTTGCCGGTCGCTTCGGTTTCGCCCTTGGCCCAGATGCGGAAGTGGTATTCCGTGTGCTTGGCCAGACCGGTGATCTTCGCCGACACGAGCTCGGGTTCAACTCCAGCGGGGTGTGCGAGCGTACACGGCGCCGAGCTCGGGTACCCTTCGCTGGCCTTCCCGTATTCGAACTTGCATTCGGTGTTCGCGCCGTTGGGGTTCACTTTTCCGCTGACGAGCGCCGTGAGGCCGCCTTCACCGAGCTTCGCTTCTTCTTCGCCGATCGTCGGCGCCGCCACAATCGTGATCGATCGTTTGACTTCGATCAGCGGACTGGCGAGATCGTCGGTGTGGATCTTCTCCGTGACCGAAAGTTTGCCGCCTTTCTTGAACGTGTGCTGCACTTCGGTCGTCTTCTGCTCGCGCGTGCTCACCGTCTGCGTCGTGCCGTCGCCGAATTCCCATTCGACGCTGACAGCGTTGGCCTGCGTGAGCGTTGAGGAGAGCGTCACCTTGTCTGCGATCGGGAACGGTTCCACTTCCACCCCGCCGGACTTGGCCGTCGGCACCGTCGCGCTCGCTTTCGGACAGCCGCTGCCGCCCGGCCCGAACTCCACGATCCGTGGCGTGCTTTTGAACCGCTGCAGCACGTAGACCGTTTCCGGTTCGGTCCCGGCGCTGATGACCGGCGCGGCCAGCGCTTCGTTGACAGAGCAGACCTGTGTTTCGCTGGCCGGCGTGTTGCCGCCGGTCCAGCCGAGCTCCGAGAACGTGGGACTCAGAACGAGGACGCCGCCGTGGAAGAATTCTTCTTCGCTCGCGAGCCGGATGCGCGCGCGGATGTAGAAGTTGCCTTCGGGGCCGATCGACATCTCCGCGCCGTTGTCAGGGTTCTGGCCCGGGAACTCCGTCAGCTGTTCGAGGAAGCACGATTCGCAATCGAAGGCGAATACCTGCTTGGGCGGTTCGTTACTCAGATTCTGGGGGATTTCGTCAACTTCGTCGAGTTCGCCGAGTACGTAGATGTGACCTGTCGGCGTCACCACGGGCGAGTTGACGCATTCGCATTCTTCAAAGAAGTCTGTTTCATCGATCCAGCGCGTGCCGAGCTTGCCTTCGGAGGTGACCTGCTCGACGGCGGTGATCCCTTCCTGGGAAGGGAGGATTTTGCCGCGGTCCACGTAGCCCGTGATCAGCACGTCGTGGCTCACCGGATCGACCGCGATCCCCCCCGGTTCCAGCAGCGACACGCCAAAGGCGTTGGACAGCGGTTCGAGCACTTCCGCTCCCGCCAGCAGGCCTTCCGTCCCTGCACCTGTGGCGGGCACGATTTTGCCCGCGCTGGGTTCGGTGGAGAAGGCGTACAGTTCCGAGGCAGCACCGTCGAACTGGTCGATGCGGACCCCCTTTTTGAGCGGAGGGCGCGCCTCGGATACGAGCACGTAGGCGCGTTTCATCGTGGGATCGAACGCCACGCCCTCGACTTCGTCTTCTTCTTCGCCGCCCGGATCTTTCGGTTTGAACGTCACCGAGGCCACGGCTTTGTATTTCCCGCCGCTCTTCATGAACTTCTGGATGCGGAAGTTCTTGCCTTCGGCCACCGTGTCCACGACCCACAGGCCGCCGTCGCTCTGGTCGATCCCGAAGGCGTATTCGGCGCCTTCCAGCTGGCCGGTGCCGGTCCCCTTTTCGCCGAAGCGTTCGAGTTCGCCCCACGTCGCCGCACTCGCGTGCGCCGAGAGCACGAACGTGAAGGCCACCACGACGGCGGCAGCTGCAAGCAGTCCCGCAAGGTGGCGAGGTCCGTGAGCGCGGTGGGACATCATTCTCCGATCTGTCGCTTACGTGCTGTGATGGCAGGGAAGGGTGCAGTCGTAGCCGAGCGACAGCGCTCGTTGCCCCCGCTCGCAATGGTCGTGGCTCGGCGTCGCGAGGGCGTAATCAATTCGTGAACACGGTGGAGCGGTTTGAGCTCGCGCAGGGCTTGTGCGGATCGTCGCGCGGTTAGACATGGGGCCAGCGCCCGCGCCCGGGCGCGTTCCGGCGCTGGCTGCGCATCGTGGACACCGTCGCCGGCGCCACCCGCCGCTCGCGGCCGCCGCGACGCCCGCGCAGCGAGACACCCGCGAGCGCCGCGATCAGCACGAGGCCCAGCAGATACGCGGGCACGGGCTCGTGTTCGGAGGCGCTGTAGGCGACGGCCTCGTTGCTCACCGACTCGGGCGCCGCCTCCTCCTCTTCTTCCTTCTGCGCCGCCTCGACCGGCGAGGTCACCGCCGAGGTGCCGCTAGGAGGCGTTGGGCGGGCGGGCGTGGGGATCGGCACGGGAACGAACGCCGGGACGAACGCGACCTGCGGAGACCCGACGAAGAAGTTCGGCAGCGACGGTGCCCGTGCCGGAGGCGGCGGCGCCGCCGGCGCGAGGGGCGGCAGCGGCGGCACGGGCAGCGGCACCGGCGCGGCGGACGCGGCCGGCGTCGGGCCCGACGGTCCGGGCGCAGGCGCGGGCGCGGGCGTCGATGCACTCTGGTTGTGGGGGACTTCTTTGACCGGGACGGTTTCGCACGGCTTGCCGACGCTGCCGGCCTGCACGGTTACCGGCAGCGAGAACGAGCGACCGCCCGCGCTGAGGGTGACGATCGTCGTGCCGGCGTTGTATGCGCAGAACAGCCCCGACTGCGGATCGGGGATCGGTTTGCCGTTGGCGGCGAGCTCGACCGCGTGGGGGTCGGCCGATTCGAGGTTGGGCTCCACGAAGTCGCCGATGTCCGGGCGCGAGGAGCTGAACGTGTACTCCGGCAGGATCCCTTCGCTGCAGCGCGGCCCGCGGCAGTTGGACGGAATCGGTATGTAGGGGCTGGTTTCGAGGGTCGAGGACTTGTTGTGGGCGCGGTTGCCCGAGCGCGGCCGCCGCGCGAGCCCCGCGAACAGCGCGGCCTTGCTGCGCCTGATCAAGGTGCCGTCGCGAGCTTCGATCGCGAGTTCGCCGACGTTGGGGATCAGCCGCGCGGTGACTGGCGCGACGTTGCCTACTCGCGGCGCGCGCAGGTTGACCTGGGCGAGCAGGAAGCCGCTCGCGCCGATGAAGTCCGCGCGGGCTTCGTTCACCGAGTTGACGTAGCCAAGCGTGCCGGAACCGAAGCTCGGGATCACGCCGCGGCCGGAGCGCAGCGGCCGCGTGACGTTCTCTTCCTGCGCGTCGAAGAAATATGCCGAGGCGCCATTGCCGGCTGAGCTGCATTCGGCTGCCGCGCTGCCGCAGACGAGCACGCGGGCGAGGGCGGCGGCGGCGATGTCGCCTTCGGCGATCTGCGCCGCGAGGTCGGCGTGGGCGACGACGATCGCCGGTTCGCCGGCGCCCGCAGCGGCAAGTTCGCCTTCCAGCCATTGCAGCTGCGCGGGCCCGACATCGGCGGTGTCGTCGAGCACCAGCACCCGCACCCGTTCGCTGCCGAACCCGGTCTGCAGTGAGTAGTAGGAGCCCTGGCAGCCTGGAGCGCCCGCGGCGCATTCCCTGTTCACAAACGGGAGGCTGGGGAAGTTGGTCTGGAAGGCGCCCTCGCTGCGCGCGCCGTCGAGGTCCGTCGGAGAGGGAGCCACGTAGGTACCGGGGCCCACCAGTTCGGCGTAGCGGGCCTGCTCGACGGCATACGGCACGACCAATTCGGCCGGGCCCGCGGTCTGCCCGGTGGTGACCCGCCCGCCGGTGTAAACGAAGGCCCTGACGCCGGTGATCTGGCTCGCCTCCGCGAGCGCCGCCGACAGCCACACGTCCGGGCCGATGGCCGTGGCCGCGCGCTCGGCGCATGGGGCGGCGCACTGCGCCCCGCCGCCGATCGCGAACGTCGCGAGCTTCGGCGGTTCCCCTTCCCGCCTTTCCGGTTCAGTGAGCACCTGCGCCGTGCCCTCGCCCACGGGAGCCGAGCCGTCTGCGGGGTAGCGGAAGATGTCCGCCGTGTCGAGCAGTTGGTCTTCGTTGTTGACCAGCCCGCCGGCGGCCCAGCCCTGGGTGCCCGTCGGGTCGATCAGCACCGAGGCGACGGGATCGGGCTGGTAGGGGGTGTCGTAGTAGAGGTATTCGCCGGGAGGTTCCCTGGCGTCGTTGAGATCGTGCTCCTCGTCGCTCCAGCCGGCCGCGGTCTGTCGCAGCACCCCGTGTTCGGGGTCCGAGCCCAGCGGGTAGGGAGGAATCAGGTTGGGCGGGAACCCGGGTGGCGGTGGCTGTTCGCTTTCGGCTGCGGCGGTGCCGGGTTCCCCGCCGCTCGTGACGACGCGCAGCGCGCCGCCTTCGCGGAAGAGCGCCAGCGATCCGGGTGGACGCGACGGGTAGGAGACCGGCTGCCAGGGGGCGCCCGCGGCCTGGCGCTCGTAGATCCGCGCGCCTTCGACTCCGCCAGCGGCGGTGAACGCGGCTCCGCCGTCAGGCAGGCCCGCCACCGCCCAGGGCACTTCCGATCCGATCGCAGCGGCCGCACCCTGGTCGATCTGCCAGCCGGAGCCGTCGTTGACGATCAGGCCGCCGCGGTAGCGGTCCTGGGTGCGGTTCAGCAGCTTGCGGTAGGCGACGATCGCCTCCGATCCGGAGAAGGCGATCGACGTGAAGCTCGCGCCTCTCGCTTCGGGCGGGATCGCTTCTTCGGGTTCCTGCACCCACGACTTGCCGTAGCTGAGCAGCACCCCGCTCTCGCCGACGGCGTAGCCGCGCGCGGAGTTGGTCGGGTCGAAGGCGATGCCGAGCAGGTTGCCGCGGAAGTTCAGCGGCGTCGCGGGGTCGCGTTCCCACAGCCCGGTTTCGCCCCGCCAGAGCCACATCTGGCCGAGGTCGCCGACTGCGTAGGCGCGCTCGGGCGTCGGCCACGCGACGGCGCGCAGGCGCGGCGTTTGACGCTGCCCCCCGGGGCCGAGCAGGCTTTCCGGCTGCCAACCCTGGCCGGGCTCGTAGCGGGCGACCTCGCCGCGATCGCCGACGGCGAGCGCCTCGCTGGAGAGCGAGCCGACGGGCGCTTCCGGCTGCGGCGCGAGCGCGAGCAGCGCGTAGCGGAACGCGACCGGCCAGGGCGCCAGGCGGTCGGGCGCCGGCGCGGTCGTGAGGTGCACGGGCAGCAGTTCTTTGCCGAGCCATCCCTCGCGGGGATCCGCGAAGGCGGCACCGAAGCTCTCTCCCGTGTTGCCCCCGAGCGACAGCACCACCTTGAACGCGGCGCCTTCCAGACGCAGGCTCAAGCCGTCGCGCAGGCCGGTGATGACCCGTTCGCCGAGCCCTTCCGGCGTCGCCGGGTTCGCCCACGCGAAGCTCCGCGACGGTTCGCTCACGGGCAGCGGTTCAGGCAGCCCGTAGCGGCAGGGCGCGGTGCCGGGCGGAGCGCCGCCCGGGATCAGGCACCAGGCGGCCTGCAGCCGGGCTTCGGCTTCGCCCTGCGGCTTGAAGAACAAGGTCATGGACGCCTGAGCGTCGCGGCGCACGCCGTTTACCCATACGCCTTCGCCGGTGACGGTCAGGATCTGCGCCTGCGCCCCGCTGGGTACGGTGAAAGGCTCGGCTTTCGTTTCCGCGTGCAGCGGTTCCCCCGCTTCGCCGCCCGGTTCGAGCGTCACCGGACGCCAGCTCGTTGTTTCGCTCCCCGAGCCGATGTGGCGGCGGAAGAGCGCCACCGAGCCGGGTGGGTATTCCGAGGACAGGCGCGCGAGCAGCCAGGCGTTTTCCGGCGAGCTCGCCGCCATTGCCAGCACCTGGAACTGTTCGCTGCTGTGTTCGGGGATTTCGATCGGCTC